>Ga0187765_10000242_pt1 | contig 19553 bp, 21 predicted proteins | sample 0216_QUI02_MP05__3_FD_133018 | JGI IMG/M metagenome (GOLD analysis project Ga0187765, IMG submission 133018) | Tropical peat soil microbial communities from peatlands in Department of Meta, Colombia - 0216_QUI02_MP05_10_MG | ecosystem: Environmental > Terrestrial > Soil > Wetlands > Peat ...
ATACCCGCGGTTCATGGCGTCCATCGGGTCTGCGCCATCCTTCCCCTTGACAGAAAGGATACCGATCATGCTCGCGAGGAGTCCAAGCGCACACATGACAATCGGGAAAAGGATACCGTTGACGCCAAAGATGGGGAAGAGTGCCACACCAAGGATCATGGCACCGATGTTCTCGGCTGCCGTGGACTCGAAAAGGTCCGCGCCACGACCGGCACAATCCCCGACATTATCACCTACGAGATCTGCAATGGTTGCCGGATTGCGCACATCGTCCTCTGGTATACCCGCCTCAACTTTCCCGACAAGGTCTGCCCCGACATCAGCTGCTTTGGTATAGATACCGCCACCGAGTTGCGCGAAAAGTGCAACGAACGAGGCACCGAAACCGAATCCGATGATGACAAACGGGGTGTGGGTCGGATCTGCTCCAAGAGCTATGTAGGTCAGCGAAACCCCGAGGAGCGACATCGAGGTGATGATCAGTCCTGAGATGGCCCCGCCACGGAACGAGAAATCGAGTGCCTTTCCATCGCTGGTCTGTGCTGCCGCTGCCGTGCGGATGTTGGTCCGGACGGCAATCCACATGGCAACAACGCCGGCCACCGCACTGCAGGTTGCACCAACGATGAATGCCGCTGCAGTCGAAAGGGCCAGAGACTGCTGGTTGGTGAGGTAATACACCGCGAAGATCACGATGGCAAACACGATGGCCAGCATGGCGATAGTCGAGTACTGACGTTTGATGAATGCTTCCGCACCCACCCGGATCGCATCCGCGACTTCGCGCATCTTGGGCGTACCCTCGTCCTGAGAGAGGAGGCTACGCGTCAGGATCGCGGCAAGACCCAGAGCGATGATACATATCGCAATCACGATTAGTAACGGTAAGTCAATCATTCCATGACCTCCCTGTTGGGACGGTGAGAACACACCCGGGACGGGAACCGCATATGCAGGCTGCACATGCAGTACCGTCCGGAGAGACACAACGCCGCATCAGGTCTTAACTGGTATCAGCAGAAATTCTGCCTGGGAACCAAAGGAGGGTGCAACTGCTCACGGGGTTCGCCCTGAATACTTCCACAACCCATCCTAAGAGATTATTAGTGCATTGTTGGAACATTAAACTTTTATCATCTCGATTTCTCCTGATCTCAAGGCCGAATTCGGACAGGAATCCATCAGGAAAAACCAGTTCGTCCCGTTTCCACTCTTTTTTATTTGTGGACACATGAAAAAAAACCATAACAATTCTCTGAAAACCGCGCACAGTTCAATATGATTAATAATGAAAAATTCCCATATTCAAAACAGGAGGGTATCCGGTGCAACTTGCGCAATTATTAGTATTTCTCATCCTGTTTCCCCTGATAACCGCGGTTTTTGTCCTTTTTGCCAGGAAAGGACTGGAACGCGGATTGATTGTGAAACTGTCCGCTCTGGCAATCGGTGTGATTACGGTCGGGCTCCTGCTTATGACCGTTGATAAGGGAGCCCTGCAGGTGCAGGGGTTACCGGGAGAACCGGTCACGCTCCTGATGTTTGTCGTCGAGATGCTGATAGCGGTTTTTATCCTGTATCTCGGTATCGTGCACAGGAAATGGCTTGTCGTGGCACTGATCCTTATCCAGTCGGCCATGATGCTCTATTTCGAGCTGGTTTACGCTGGTTCGATCGAGGTGGCATCCAACCTGTTCATCGATGAGTTCTCCAATATCATGGCCCTGATCATCGGGATCATCGGCAGTCTCATCTGCGTCTATTCCCTGGGGTACATGAAGTTCTTCCATGAGCAGCATCCCGAAGTGAAAGACCGGCAGAATGTCTTTTTCTTCATGATGTTCGTCTTCCTTGCCGCTATGTTCGGTCTGGTCTTCTCCAATAACATCATCTGGGTGTATTTCTTCTGGGAGGTCACAACGCTCTGTTCCTTCATCCTCATCGGTTACACGAAGACGGAAGAGGCTACCACGAACGCCTTCAACGCATTATGGATGAACCTTCTCGGCGGCGTTGCTTTTGCCGGGGCGATCCTGTATCTCGCGGTGCTTGGCAACGGAATGCTGGGACTTTCCGATCTCCTGGCCTCCGGCAAGGTTATCGCCCTCGTGCCTGCCACCCTCATCGGTTTCGCCGGGCTGACAAAAGCTGCGCAGATGCCATTCTCCTCATGGCTCGTCGGGGCCATGGTCGCCCCGACACCGGTGTCAGCACTCCTCCATTCCAGTACCATGGTGAAGGCCGGTGTCTATATTCTCGTTCGCCTGGCTCCTGTCTTCCAGGCCACCTTCACAGGGTACATGCTTGCCCTTGTCGGAGCGCTGACGTTCTTGATCGCTTCAGGGATCGCCATCTCCCAGAGCAATGCCAAGCGGGTCCTCGCTTACTCAACGATAGCAAACCTCGGCCTGATTGTCGCCTGCGCCGGCATCGGAACATATGAGGCGATATGGGCGGCAGTCCTCCTGATCGTCTTCCACGCGATCTCCAAGTCGCTTCTCTTCCTGGCAGTCGGGACGGTGGAGCACCGGATACGCAGCCGGGACATCGACGATATGACCGGACTCATCATCCGCATGCCGAAGATCGCAGCCATGATGGTCATTGGTATAGCTGGTATGTTCCTTGCACCGTTCGGGATGCTGATCTCCAAGTGGGCCGCTATCCGCGCATTCATCGATGCGCCGTATGGATTCGTGTTCGTCATCATCCTTGCGTTCGGGAGCGCTATCACGGTCTTCTTCTGGGCCAAATGGATGGGTAAAATCCTTACCGTCACTACGGACAGCAAAAATATCGAAGGTGAGGTTGATCGCCATGAATGGGCTGTTCTTACCTGTCTTGCGGGACTTTCGTTCATCACGACGTTCGTCTTTCCGGTTCTCTCAACCAAACTTCTCGAGCCGTTCCTCCTCGCAAACTACGGCCACGTAGCCCTGCTCTCCCAGGATAATATCCTCATCATGATGATGATGCTCGTCCTGCTGGTCATCCTTCCCGCCAGCACGCTCCTTCCAGGCCGTCGGCACCGGCACGTTTCCCCGTACATGGGGGGCAGGACAACCACCCAGGACATGCGGTTCTCCGGCTCGCTCGGTATCCAGAAGAAGACCGTGCTTTCCAACTACTATCTCACAGACTATTTCGGGGAGGCAAAACTCCGGGTCTGGGGTATCTGGCTCTGTTCGGCCCTCATCGGGATCATGGCAGTTGCAGCCGCTCTCCGGGAGGTGCTTCCGTGATCAACCCCGCATGGGCACTGGTCTTTGCTCTCGTCGCCCCGGTTGCCGGTGGACTCGTTGCCGGTATCGACCGGAAGATCACCGCACACATGCAGGGGCGGGTCGGGCCCTCTATCTTCCAGCCGTTCTATGACGTTGGAAAACTCTTCGAAAAGGAACAGGCCGTCGTTAACGAGACGCAGACGTTTTATGCAATCTGCTACCTGGTCTTCATGATCTTTACGGGGGCCCTCTTCTTCGCTGGCGGGGATCTCCTGCTTGTCATCTTTGCCCTTACACTTGCCCAGATATTCCTGGTACTGGGAGCTTTTGCCGCAAACTCACCGTACAGCTATGTCGGAGCCGAGCGGGAACTTCTCCAGATCCTCGCTTACGAACCGATGGTCATCCTTACTGCGGTAGGCATGTTCGTGGCGACCAAAAGCTTCAATGTCAGTGATATCGCCGCTTCAGCAAGTCCGGTTATCCTCCTCCTCCCGGGGATTTTCCTTGGTTTCCTGTATGTGCTTACCATCAAGCTCAGAAAATCCCCCTTTGATATTTCGACTTCCCACCATGCACACCAGGAGATTGTCAAGGGGGTAACCACGGAGTTCTCCGGCCCATCCCTCGGGCTGATCGAGGTTACCCACTGGTACGAAGTAGTCTTGTTACTCGGGTTTGTGTATCTCTTCTTCGGGTTCAGTCCCCTGATTGCCGCTCTCGCCGTTGCTGTCGTGTACATCCTGGAGATCCTGGTGGACAATACCAATGCCCGGGTACGGTGGCAGCTGGCTGTCCGGAGTTCATGGCTGATCGCGGCAGTAGTCGGGCTGGTCAACCTTGCTGGCCTCTATGTGCTATCGGGAGGAATCTGATGACTTACCTCGCGAAATCCCCCTGGATCATCCACTACGATGCATCGAGCTGCAATGGCTGCGATATCGAGATCCTTGCCTGTCTCACCCCGATGTATGATGTCGAGCGGTTCGGGATCATCAATACCGGCAACCCGAAACATGCCGACATCTTTGTCGTGACCGGTTCGGTCAACGAACATAACCGGGAAGTTATCCTGAACATATACAACCAGATGCCGGACCCAAAGGTTGTCGTTGCCGTGGGAATCTGCGCAACATCGGGGGGCGTATTCAGGGAGTGTTATAACGTAGCCGGCGGGATAGATAAGCTGATACCGGTTGATGTCTATGTCATGGGGTGTGCGGCGCGCCCGGAATCCATCATCGACGGCATCGTGACCGCCCTGGGAATACTCGAAGAGAAACGAAGCAAAAACGTTCACTCGGCCCCCGTAACCGATCACCATGAAAACAAGGAACACAACAACCATTCACAAGGAGGTGCATCATGATGGAGCCCCAGGTAATTACGGCAATCAGCGTCAGTGACGTTATTGCCAGGGCAGAACAGGCGAAAAAGGATGGCAACCGCCTCGTCCAGGTCGGGTGCACGAAGATCGATGAATCCTTCGAGATCATCTATGTCTATGATAAGGATTACCAACTGACCTGCTACCGAATCACAGTGAAACAGGACGATGAAATACCCAGCATTACCGGCGTCTACTGGGGGGCCTTCGTCTACGAGAACGAGATCCACGACCTGTTTGGGATCCGGGTCACCGGTATCAATATCGATTTCAAGGGCACGTTCTATAAGACAACGATCAAACGTCCTTTCAGCGTGACGATCACCAAGGAGGACAACCCATGTCAAAACAAATAACCGTTCCTTTCGGCCCCCAGCACCCGGTCCTGCCGGAACCCCTCCACCTCGACCTCGTCCTGGAAGACGAGAAAGTTGTCGACGTGATCCCGACCATCGGCTATGTCCACCGCGGTCTCGAAAAGCTGGTAGAAAAGCGCGAATTTACCGAATATGTCTATATTGCCGAACGTATCTGCGGGATTTGCAGTCATATCCATGCTCAGACGTATGTCCAGGCAGTCGAACAGATCATGGGCCTTGAAATCCCCGGGAGGGCCCAGTACCTCAGGACGATCTGGTCGGAGTATTCAAGGCTTCACTCGCACCTGCTCTGGCTCGGGCTTTTTGCGGACAGCATGGGATTCGAGAGCGTTTTCATGAACGCCTGGCGCCTTCGCGAACACATCCTTGATGACCTGGAATCGACAACCGGGGGACGGGTCATCCAGGGTGTCTGCAAGGTAGGAGGTGTCCGCAGGGACATCTCTCCCGAAAAACTCGATGAGATGGTCCGGGGGCTCAAAGGTATCGAAGGGGAGCTCCGGGACCTGACGAACGTGTTCCTGCACGACAGTTCCATCAAGCACCGTCTGAAGGGTGTCGGGGTACTCAGGAAAGAAGATGCCTACCTCCTCGGGGGAGTAGGCCCGACCGCCCGTGGGAGTGGCCTGGCGATCGATATCCGCGAGACGGGGTACGCTGCCTACGGGAAGATCAACTTCAAACCGGTTGTCGAGCATGACGGCGACTGTTATGCCCGGTGCGCTGTCCGGGCAAAAGAAATTTTCACTTCGATCGATATCGTTGAACAGTGCGCGAAAAAGATACCCGACGGGCCGGTTGACATGAAGGTTACAGGTGCTCCCGATGGCGAATTCTTTGCGAGGGCAGAGCAGCCGCGGGGAGAAGTCATCCACTACGTGAAAGGAAACGGGAAGAAAAATCTTGTCCGGCACCGGGTTAGGACTCCGACGTTCACGAACATCCCTCCGCTGGTCACGCTCCTCAAAGGATGCCAGCTGGCGGACGTTCCCGTGATCGTCCTGACCATCGACCCTTGTATCGGCTGCGCGGAGAGGTGAGACTGGCACATGACATTCTTTGAGATGACAAAGACCGTGGTGAGGAGTCTCTTCTCCCGTCCCGCGACCCTGATGTACCCGGCAAAGCCGGCAAAGAAGACCAGTCTCTCCCGGGGACATGTCTCGATCAACCCGGAAGGGTGTATCACGTGCCGTTCCTGCCAGCGCAAATGTCCGACCGGCGCCATCTGCGTAGAAGTGAAGGAGAAGACCTGGGAGATCGACAATATGCGCTGCGTGGTCTGCAGCGCATGCGTCGATGTCTGCCCGACAAAATGCCTCACCATGGAAACCCAGTACCGTGTCCCGATAACAGCACGGGGGGCAAGGAACAAAGTTACCGTAGCCGGGCCAAAGAAACGCGAGCCGGCTGCGGCACCGGCAGAAAAACCAAAAGAATAATTTTCTTTTAAATTTACGCGAACGAAAACGTCTCCGGCACAAGGGTCTGGAGATCGACTGCCACGGCAAGTGCCGGCGTCGGGTTCACGTTCATCTGTTTCTGGAACTTGGTCTGTGACTGCCAGGTGCCGGCGTTGATCCCGAGCACGCCCCGGTAGTTGGTGATCCCCTTGATGTGCACGTGGCCGGTATGCAGGATCTCGGGAAGGGGGTCGATGATGAGCCGGTCGACCTTTCCTGCTGCAATGGGGGTCCGTCTCCCGTACGCCGGGGCAAGATGACGGCGCACGAGCATCTCCTCCATCATCAGCCCGCTCTTCTCGTACGATGCTCCGGGGATCAACCCGATCATGTCATCAATGGATCTCCCGTGATACATCAGGACGCGGACGCCCTGCAGCCGGACCAGTGCAGGGTTTTCGACCAGGATGCAGTTGTCAGGGAATTTCCGGGTGAATTGTTCCGGGAGGACCGGCTGAGGTTCTGCGCCCCGGACCACATCGTGGTTGCCCGGCGAGATGATGATCTTCATCCGGGACGGGAGCCCCTTCATCATCTCCCCGAAGGCATCGTATTGTTCGTAAATGTTCTTGATCGTCAGCTCTGCTTCCTGGCCGGGGTAAATGCCAATCCCGTCGACGAGGTCGCCGGCAATGAGAAGGTACGAGTAGTCCGAGTCGGCAAGCCAGTCGCTGAAGCGGTTCCAGCTCTCTTCAAGAAACGTATCGCTGCCGACATGAACATCGGAGATAAAGACCGCTTTGCCCGGCTGCTCACTCCGGAACGGCGCATTGTCGATCCGGATGTCCGGGCGGTAGAGCATCTCGGCAAAGAAGAGCTTGCCGTCGCTGGAGAGTTTTCCCTTAATGCCGATTACTTCGTCGGGAATGATCCGTTCGGCATCCGAAAAGACCGGCCGGTCCTTGCGGAACAGGACTGTGACAGACCCGGAAGAATCTTCAAGCTCTGCGATGCGGTGACCGTTCGTGGTAGTCTTCACTTCAACAACCATGCCTACGATCGTGCACTCTTCCTGCCGGTAGCGGGTGTTCTTGAGCCCTTCAATAGGGATGGCGCCGCTCCTGCTCCGGATCATGCCGCCGAGCCTGGCGTACCGGTCACGGAAGTAATGGAGATAGTCACCAGAGCCGTTCACGGCCCCCGAAGTCCCGGCAGAACCGGTCATGACCTCAACGGAAGGATCCACGAGGAACCGCGTCCCATCCCGGGTCGGGCTGACCCCGGGGAGGTGCCGGGCAGAGACGACGATCGTGTCCTTCGGGACACCGGCGATGATGCGGTCGATCAGCTCCGGCTCGTCCTGCTCCTGGATATACCGCACTACGTCGGGATGTACCTGGAGTTTGGTGTCGAGAAAGCGGTGGGCTATCTCCTGCGCATCAAGCATACCGGTTATTTGGCAGCCAAGAAAATGAAGACTGCCATTCTGCATATGGCCATGGGCCGCTGGGTCTATTAGGGAGGCTTTAACCTGCCCGGATCCAATCTGATCGGTACACCCGGGGGCCCAGGAATTGTACGACGTCCTTTCTACGCTGGTCCTTGGCTTTCTGATCGGCCTGACCGGGGCCCTTGCCCCGGGACCGACGCTCGTGGCAACCATCAACGCCTCGATGGAGGGCGACTGGAAGGCGGGGCTGAAGGTCTCGCTCGGCCACATCGTGATCGAGACTGCAATCTTCTTCCTCATCATCCTCGGGCTGGCGGCCATTGCAACCCCCTACACCACGGCCATCGCGGCAGTCGGCGGCAGCGCGCTCATCGTCTTCGGGGCGCTGACGATTGCAGGCAGCAGGACTGCACGCATCAGCGCGGGCCCGGCTCAGGCTGCGGCAGATCCGTACGTGGCGGGGCTCCTGACCAGTGCTGCCAATCCGTACTTCTGGATCTGGTGGCTCTCAGTCGGGAGCGCCCTCCTCATCCAGTCTCTCGCCGGCGGGCTCCTGCTCGCCATCGTCTTCATGGCCGGTCACTGGGGTGCGGATACCGTGTGGTACGTCTTCGTCTCGACCGGGATCGCGAAGGGCCGGACTGTCCTTCCGGACACCACTTACCACCGGGTGATGGCGGCCTGCGGGGCATTCCTCATCCTCTTTGGCCTGTACTACCTGAGCGGCCCCATGATGAGCCTTCGGTTCTAGGAATTCTTGCGAAAATCCCGCATGGTTAAAATGCAACACCTCCAAACTAACTGAGGAACAAAGGTCGATTGTATGGCTGACAAAGAACCCTCACGCGATATCGGATCCATTGTTACACATTTCCGTTCCAGCGACCACTGGGCCATCGCGCTCGCCCGTGACCTCATCTGGGTCATTGGCGTGGTTGGGGGCATCGCCCTTCTGCTCTTCCTCATCTGTGGTACATGGCCTGCTGTCGTGACTATCGAGTCCGAGAGCATGGTACCCCACATGAATGTCGGGGATCTGGTCGTTGTCGTCCAGAAGGACCGTTTCGGGGATCTCCAGACGTGGGACGATGGCAGGAAATCGGGATACCAGAAATTTGGCGATTACGGGGATGTCATCATCTACCGCCCCAATGGCATCAGCGACTTCTGGGCCTCCATCGGTCTGCTTCCTTTCTCCAAACAACACCCGATCATTCACCGGGCTATGACGTATACCGAAGCAGGCAACCCCGTCCCTTCCTACCTCAACATCTACCGTGGATCCGTTACCCCCACCGGCTACCTGCCGCTCACGGTCAGCGGTACGACCACGAACGGTTTCCAGATCCTGACTACGAATAACGCGCCGGTGGCTCCCAACTATACCACAACCCCGGCCGATATCACGATGCGAACGCCGGAAGGCAATTTTGTCCTTCCTGCGTCAGAGATTGTCAAGGATGCGGGGTATGTCAGGAATTCCAGCACCGTCACTGCTCATGGGGGATACATCACCAAGGGTGACAACAACAACTTCTCGGACCAGGGGTACCTGACCCTGCCCGGCGCACCAACGGTCGAACCGGTCGAGAAGGAATGGGTCGTGGGAAAAGCACTCTTTACAGTACCGTACGTCGGTCTTCTCCCCCTGCACATCGGTGAAGTGATCATCGTCGTGATCATCTTCATGGTGCTCCACGAACTCTATCTCCGGCGAAAGGAGGAAAAGGCAGCAGCAAAACCGCAGAAGAAAAGCGGCAAAAAGAAGCGGTAAGCCGGAAGGAACAAAAATGACATCCCTGCCGGTACTGCTGGACGATGTTATCGAAGGCCATCGCCTCACAACGGAAGAAGCGTCTTTTCTGTTCGGTACCAGAGGACGGGATGTCCTGAGGATAACTGATGCTGCAGATGAGATGCGGGAGCGGCGGGTGGGGGCTACCGTCACCTATGTCCGGAACCAGAACCTGCACGTGACCAATATCTGCAGGAACCTTTGCGGCTTCTGCGGGTTCGGCAGGAAAGCGAGCGACGAAGGGGCTTATTGCCATGATAAGGCAGGGATCAAAGCACAGGCACATCTTGCCTATAAAAGGAATGTCACCGAGATCTGCCTGCTTTCCGGTGTCCATCCGGAGTTTACCCTTGATACGTTTGTTGACCTGATCCAATGGGTACACGAAGCCGCCCCCGGAGTGCATATCCATGCTTTCAGCCCGGACGAGGTAGCCCATGCAGCCAAAAAAAGTGGATACACGACGACAGAAGTGCTTGCCCGGCTCCGCGATGAGGGGCTCGGTACTATCCAGGGGACTGCAGCAGAGATTCTTGTTGATTCTGTCAGAAAAGTCATCTGCCCCCGGAAAGTTTCTGCCGGGGACTGGGTCAGGATTATTAAAGAGGCTCATCTCACGGGATTCCGATCTACAGCGACGATCATGTACGGTTCCTGCGAGACCGTGGCAGATCAGGTCGAGCACCTGGGAATTCTGCGTTCCATCCAGGACGAGACCCGCGGCTTCACCGAACTGGTCACCCTGCCGTATGTCCATACCAATACACCCCTCTTCCGGCAGGGAATTGCCAGGGCAGGGCCCACCGGCAGGGAAGACCTCCTGATGATTGCTGTTTCGCGGCTCTTTCTGGATAATTTCGATAATATCCAGGTCGCCTGGGGCAAGGTTGGATTTAAAATGACCCAGCTTGCCCTCCTGGCCGGGGCAAACGACCTTGCCGGTACAATGTTCACCGATGACGTGACGGGAGATGCCGGTGCTGCAGGTTCCGATTATTTCGACCCGAAAGCCATGGAACGGATCGTCACCGATATCGGCAGGACACTCCGTCAGCGGACAACCCTCTACGAAACCGTCTGATGCATGCCGGCGAATCCAGAAAAAAAACGATAGTCCTGAAATCAGAGAAGTTCAAGGGCTTCCCGCCCGGTCATCCCCGTCCTGATCCCGCGCCCCATTGCTGACCGGTTCGCTTCCTTGACGATACCAGTCAGAATATCGTCCGTATCGACAATCGACGGACCGATGGCGGGCCTCACCTTCGCTGCGGGATAACTGAAGGAATCCAGTGCGGCGACATCAAACGCCCCGCATCCGACCATGCCTGCATCGGTCTTGATCCCGACCAGGTTTGCCGGGCCCAGCGGGATGATGAACCCGTCTGCTTTTTTCCGAGAGAGTCGTACTTCAATGTATTCCATAACCTTCCCTTACCGCTGGTTGGTGCCGGGAAATGATAATCATGCGCCAACAGCCGGCCGATACCTTTACTTCTCCGCGGAGGCTACACTGCCTTTAGCGTTAGGAACTGACATTGTCATGGACTCCCGGCTGCGCGTACTTCTCGATGATGTGAAAAACGGCCATCGGCTCGACGATGATGAGGCGTTGCTTCTCTTCCAGACCCGTGACCGGCAGGTCTGGGAGATTGCGGCAGCGGCGGACGAGCTCCGGGAAAAGCGTGCTGGCAATGCAGTTACGTATGTCCGGAACCAGAATATTAACGTCACCAACCTCTGCGTCAACAGCTGCGGGTTCTGCGGGTACTCAAAAAAACCCGGCGACGAAGGGATCTACTTCCACGACCGGCATGAGATCCAGAAGAAAGCCACCAAGGCAAGGGAACGGGGTGTCTCGGAGATCTGTACGGTCAGCGGTCTCCACCCCGATTTTACTGCAGAATCCTATACCGATGTCTACCGCTGGATCCATGAGGCCGCCCCCGGAGTCCACCTTCATGCCAGCAACCCGATGGAGGTCGCGTACGCGGCACGGAAGAGCAGAATGACGACTGCAGAAGTACTCGGTGCGATGAAAGCAGCCGGGCTCAATTCCATGTGCGGGACGGCTGCAGAGATCCTCGTGGATACGGTACGGAATACGATCTGCAGCCAGAAGATCCCGACGAGCGAGTGGATACGGATTATCCGCGAAGCCCACGCCATGGGAATCAGGACCACTGCCACGATCATGTATGGCCACTGCGAGAGCGACAAGGACCGCGTGGCCCACCTTGCCGTCCTGAGGAATATCCAGGACGAGAGCGGAGGATTTACCGAACTTGTCCCGCTCTCGTTTATTCACATGAATACGCCGATCTTCCGTTCGGGAAGAGCCCGGGCAGGGGCGACCGGCCGCGAGGACCTGCTCATGGTGGCGGTCTCGCGCCTGTACCTCGACAACTTCCGGAATATCCAGGTCTCATGGGTCAAGGAAGGGATCAAAATGGCGCAGCTGGGACTCCTTGCCGGGGGCAATGACCTGGGCGGCACTATGTTTGAGGAGAGTATCTCCAAGGGTGCGGGTGCCACGAACACCGACTATCTCGACCCGAAGGAGATGCAGCGGGTTGCCGAAGACCTGGGCAGGACCCTGCAGCGCCGGTCAACGCTCTACGATCTGCTCTGAAAAGGCGCTGAATGGGAGGAGCGATGCGACGGAAAGACCGGGAGATTACCAACCGTGCCGAGATGGAGGCCCTCCTCTGTGGGGCTGACGTCTGCCGGATTGCGATGACGGACGGAAAAGAACCCTACGTGGTGCCGCTCTGTTTCGGGTATGCAGACGGAGCAATCTATATCCACTCTGCCCGGGAAGGTCGGAAGATTGAAATCCTCGCAGTAAACCCGGTGGTTTGTATTGAAGTGGACGACTGCAGCGGCCCGATTCCTTCCGAAAACCCCTGCAGCTGGGAATTCCGGTACAGGAGTGTGATCTGCACGGGAATCGCCGAGTTCCTTGACGACCCCGCGGAAAAAAGGAACGGTCTCAATGCGATCATGCGTCAGTACGGGGCAGGCCAGTACCCGTTTACGGGCAAGGATCTCGAGCGGGTCTGCGTGATAAAAATTATTGTAAAGGAGATGACCGGGAAAAAATACGGGTGGTAGGACGATCTAATCGTGGTGGGGTTTCAGGAGGCGGACAATCTTATCGCCGATCTTCTGGGCCCTCCGCACGGCCTCTGCGTCCTCGAGGACGCTTCCTTCCTGATAGCCGGTGCCCTTCACCGAACCCAGCGATGCAAATTCATGGGCGCTGAGAAAGCCCTCGATGGTCTGGATGGTGCGGCTGACGCCCTTGTTCGCATGGACCGCGACGGCCACTCCTTTCCGGCCCGCCAGTTTGCGGTCGTGGTAGAGGGAATAGGTCCGGTCGATGAAGTTCTTGAGATGGCCGCAGACATCATAATAATACGTCGGGGAGCCGATGATGAACACATCACAGGCAAGCACTTTCTCTGCAACGGCGTTCCAGTCATCGCTCTTGTTGATGCACCATTTCTCTTCCTTGCACTTCTCACAACCGAGACAGGGCCCGATCTTTTTCCCGGCCAGGGAGATGAACTCGGTCTGGATCCCCGCCTCTTCGCAGCGCCTGAGGATGACCTGGATCAGCTGTGCCGTGTTGCCATCCCTGCGCATGCTTCCGGATAACCCCAGCACTCTCATAGATAACCCTTACTGCCGTTCCCCCTCAAGATAGTTGCGGCCGGCACAAGCCCCATCGTACGGAACGCCTCTTTTACTTCAGTATACGGGCTGTGCCGACGGAAGAAGAGATGCGAGGGACAGTCGCAGTCGCTGCAGCCGAAGCGGGGAATACACGGTCCCCCGACAGCTTCGGCCAGCTCGCATTCACGGGGTTCCGCAGTAGTGGCAAAAACCGTGCCATCGAGACGAAAGAGATCAGAAGTCAGCAGGGAGTCCACGTGCCATTTCGGCCGTTTATCCTTCAAAGCCGCGAGCTTGACATGGCGCTCAAGCCGTGCCAGCCCGCCGCTCCCGAGAGCCGAACCGACATAGATATGCCACCCCGGGCGGAAACGGATCTCCCCCAACGCTCCAACGATCTGTGAGCAGGCCGGGTTCCGGAAGATGAGGCAATAGATTCCCTTATCCATACCCGCTCTTCATAAGCCCGACCGCTGCGGCAATACACCGGGCACCGTTTTCTTCCGTTGGTTCCCCGTGACCGGCGAAGAGACCGTCGACATCGAGTCCCGAGAGGCGCTCGAGCGAACGGGCGAGCTCGGCCCTGCTCCCGCCGGGGAAATCGTAGCGCCCGAAGTAACCGTCGGCAAAGACTGTATCCCCGCTGATGAGCACCCGTTCTTTCTCTGCATACAGGCAGATGCAGCCCGGTGTATGGCCGGGAGTGTGGAGAACAACGAAATCCCCGATGGTATCCCCCTCGGCAAGGGTAATGTCAGGGACGATCCCCGGTGAGCGGGCCCCGAAATGCATCGAAAGGCTGTGGGTGTCGTCGACAAGCCCCCGTGCATCGGCCTTGTGGATCGCCACCTTCGCCTTACACATGTGCGCGATCTCCTTCACCCTCGCGATATGGTCGTAGTGACAGTGGGTCAGGATAATAGTCTCGATCTGTTCCTTGTAAGGTACGACCGTCATGGGCATCACGCCCGCATCCACGAGAATATTCCCTGCCACATAGGAGTTCGCCCAGACATCCCCGCTGCACAGCCACCCGACCTTCATGCACAATAATAAGGAGCCGGGACAGATGTTTCTTATGGATTTGCTCATCCGCAGGTGCTCTGGCGGTCTCCCCGGGGGGCTGGAGACAGTGGCACGGGCGGAAGGAATGGAGCCGGAGCGGCTCGCCCGCAGGATCGGTGAGGGAAGGATCGTTATCCCGTCCAACCCGGTGCGACAACACCCGCCCTGTGCCATCGGCCAGGGATGTACGGTCAAGGTCAACGTGAATGTCGGGACATCGGGAAGCCGGTGCGACACGTCCCTCGAGGAGGAGAAGGCAAAGGCCGCGCTCGCAAACGGCGCCGATGCCCTCATGGACCTCTCGACCGGGGGCGATCTCGTCGCGATCCGGAAAAGAATCCTGGGGCTCGACACTACGGTGGGGACGGTACCCGTTTATGAAGCGGTGCGACGGGCCGGGAACGCCAGCGATGTGACTGCTGACCTGCTCTTCAGGGTTATCCGTGAGCACTGCCAGCAGGGTGTCGACTTCCTGACGCTTCACTGCGGCGTGAACCGTCAGGCGCTTGCCGCACTTCGCTCGGATCCCCGGTTGATGGGGGTAGTGAGCCGCGGGGGCTCGTTCCACTGCGCGATGATGATGCAAAGGGACGAAGAGAATCCCCTCTTCGCGGAATACGATTACCTCCTGGAGATCCTCGCAGAATTCGATGTCACGATCAGCCTTGGCGACGGGATGCGACCCGGGTGCCTGCAGGATGCAGAAAAACTGGCGAAGTCCGTCGAATACCTCACCCTTGGTACCCTTGCAAAGCGGGCATTGGCGGCAGGTGTCCAGCGGATGATCGAAGGGCCCGGCCACATGCCCCTCAACCAGGTGGGGTATAACGTGCGGATGATCAAGGAGATGACCGGCCATGCCCCGCTCTACCTCCTCGGACCGCTTGTCACTGATATAGCGCCGGGTTACGACCATGTCGTGGCCGCCATCGGCGGGGCGACGGCCTGCCTGAACGGAGCCGATTTCCTCTGCATGGTCTCACCGAGCGAGCATCTCGCCCTGCCGGATGTTGCGGACATCATCGAGGGTACGAGAGTCGCGAAGATCGCCGCCCATGTCGGGGATACGGTCAGGAAGCACGAAGGCTGGCGGATGGATCGCGAGGTGCAAATGGCCGAGGCCCGGCATGAGCTTGACTGGGATGCCCAGTTCCAGATCGCGCTCTATGGAGACAATGCCCGGAAGATCCACGAACGGGACGGCGAGACCGAGACCTGCTCGATGTGCGGGGACCTCTGTGCGGTCAAGATGGTGAATGAGCTGTTCGGGACCGGGAAGAAGCAAAGAAAAAACGAGTGAACTTTTTTAAACCATTTCTCAGTGTCTGGTGATGAGACTGACCAGACCTGCTAGCGTGTTGATATTCCGTATCGTTCCGCCTCTGAGCGATGAAGGAATTTTCAGTTTTGAGCGGCCCATACCGTCCGGATAGTGAATATACACTTCCCGTTTTCCGGGCATGACCTTTTCCCTGCCGTTGATGACAAATTGCGCCGTGATCGTTTCAGATACCGGCGTCACACCAAGGAGTACCCCAACCTGGGAGGGAACAGCTTCCGGGAAGGGATTGTCCTTAACGATCTGCCCAAGTTCCTCTGCATTGCGTATAACCACCCCAATCTCCTTACCAGTCCTTGCCGATAGTTCCTTTTCCAGCGATTGTTGCAACTCCGCTTCTGTTAACATGCTGGTAAACATGACATTACCACTGTTGAGGTAGGTCCGGACGTTTTCGAACCCGATATGCGAACAGATGGAAGCCAGTTCTTTCATGGACACCATCGTTTTGCCCCCTACATTGATCCCGCGGAGAAACGCGACCCAGGTCTGCATGTTTTTTCTTATCCCTGGTTTTCAGATTAAATGCGCCGGGCAGATAAACGTACCCGTCTCTCCAGGATATATGGATAAGATAGGGAGATGCATTATCCGGGCGTGACGCGGGTACCAGTGACCTTTTCAAGGACCGCGTCGGTAATGTCGTGTTCCGTTACATTGATCGTTTTCGAAAACGGAAGGGACCAGCCGATGATATGGTCGATTACCGCCTTTCCCTCGATTCTGAGCTGAATATTCCCTTTTTCAAGGAAACTTGCAATCCCCTCGACGAGAGCAAGGTCGTGGGATGCGACCGGGACCGAGACCGTGATGGTCCCGCCGGCAGGAATATTCAGGATAACCGCCCCACTACGGGCGATCTCCTTCTCCTGGTCGCCATCCCGGAAAAAGACCGTGAAAGGGAGTTCCCTGACCGTAGCACCGAACGGATTGGGATTATCGATCCTGATCTCGACATCGAAGTCGATGGACGTGAGATGGATGGCCCGGATCTTCACCCCTTCAAGGCTGACAGCAGGCTCCTTCAGGACGGACATTGGTGTTACATAGGAGTGTCCGGTGTAATAAGGTTGTCCGTAATTTCCGGGATTTTTTCCAAAAAGGCAAACAAAAGAACTCTTTTTTATTCCATCTGCCCAACACTTCACTGAAATGAAAAAGGGGTTTGCTTTTCTTTTTATTATTGTTCTGTTGTGTGCAGTTACTATCTGCGGATGCATGGCCCCCACTGCATCACAACAGCCGGGTTCCCAGATCCCGGCAGATCAGGCAGGTCACCAGATACCACCGGCAGTTCTAGCGGCTTCCGGGACCCCCGAGGATAGGACGGATGTCCCGATCACATCAGTGATCCCGGTGGGAAGAGGCCATTATTTCTTCAATGACTCCCTTGGCAATGTTGATCGCCCGATTCTGGTTTACACCTACCGTCCTGCCTCCTGGAATACCACGGGCCCGATCCTGATTATCATGCCGGGAGCAGGGCGCGAGGGATCGGGGCCGAGAGAGACCTGGATCCCGTACGCGAAAACATATACCGCTCTTGTCGTCGTTCCGGAATTTTCCCTGCAGTATTACCCTGACGACCTGTGGTATATCAATGGAAATACCTTTGACCTCAGAGGCTGGAAACCGAAGAAGAACTGGACCTACATGGCCATCGAGCACCTGTTCGACGACATCCGCCAACGGACCGGGGCAACCAGCACGACATACCTTCTCGATGGACACAGCGCCGGTGCCCAGTTTGTCCACCGGATGGTCATGGTACTGCCCGAGGCAAGGGTTTCCCGGGCCGTTGCCGCCAATGCCGGGATGTACCTCCTGCCCAATCTGTCTGTCCCCTATGGGTACGGCCTGAAAGACTCCCCGCTTCCCCCGGTGGATCTCCCCCTGGTCTTTTCGAAAAAGCTCATCATCATGTCCGGAGATGCCGATACGAACCCGAATGACAGTAGTCTCGCGAGATTTGCGGAGGCAGAAGCACAGGGGCCGACCCGCTTCGAACGCGCGAAATTCTTCATCGCCACAGCCCGGGCGCAGGCCGCAGCCCTGAACGTTCCGCTGAACTGGGAATACCATGTGGTGCCCGGTGTCGGGCACGATGAAGCGGGGATGGCCGGCCCATCAGCCGCAGAGCTCTTCCAATAAAAATATGGGCTATTGTCCCGGCGACCTGAACCGGCCCGGAAGCATCAGGGACCCGGAAGGATATCCTGCCGGGCTCTGCGGCCGGATAACTGCCCCTCATTACTGGATCAGCTTGTCGGCGATTGTCCTGCCTTCCGGATCGAGCACGATCATGTGGGAAGCACAGGAAAGGCAGGGATCATACCCGCGGATGATGAACTCTGCCAGCTGCCATGGTGAACCGGCCAACGCCCTTCCTGCCGTCGGGATGTTCCAGGTAGTAGGAACTGCCATCCGGTAATCCTGCACCTTGTGGTCCTTCACCCGTGTCATATGGACGAGCGTTCCCCGGGGGGCTTCGTTCGTCGCCCACCCGGTAGTCCCGTTTCCGGAAGAGATGGTGTGGGAAAGGACCGCACCGGCAGGATCATGCGCATCGATGCAGTCCAGGAGTTCATACACTGCCTGGGTGCATTCCATCTGGCGGGCAATCAGCTGGCCGATCGTCCCCTTCTCGCCGAACTGCCTGAACCGCATGAGCCGTGCAGCCGCCCCGACTTCCACCGGCTGGCCATCATACAGCGGGACAGCAGGGCACATCTCCTGCCGGGGGTCGACCTCGGTCCCTGCCGGGGAAGTCCCTCCGCCTGGATAGTCCGGGTCCTCGAACGTGACCGTATCGGCGCCGCCATACCATAATCCCGGGGGCACTTCGGCGTACCGCGAGGGATCCCAGGAAGGGTGCTCGTCAAGACTGGACGTCCCGTACAGCGGATCGGTGGCGAGATATCCCTGGTTATGGTACCCGAGCGTTTTCGGGACGGGAACCTGCCTGCCCCCGATCTCCACCCAGTCCCGCTGCTGGAAATCGCGGATGAGGGCAATCATGCAATCCGCATGCTCGTGAGCGAGAACCTCCCCTTCTTTGGCAAGATCATACAGCTTTGTTCTTGCCAGCGGGGTGATATTACGGTACATCCCGCCGACCCGCGGATTGCGGGGGTGAATCGCTTCACCACCGGCAACCTGGACGCACTCCTGCCCGATCTGCCGCAGCCGCTGGATTCGGCTCGCGATCGCCCGAGCCCGCGGTTCGGGAGAGAAGGGGTTGATCCGGGTATCGGTCCCCGGATAGTACAGGTCCGGCAGGACCATCAGGCAGTGGAGCGCGTGGACCGAGACGCGTGATGCACTATGGATGATCCTGCGCAGGAGCATGGCATCCTCCGGGATCTCGCAGCCGATCGAGGCTTCAACAGACCCCAGACCGGCGAGGACGTGAGGGACCGGGCAGATGCCGCAGACCCGGGATACGAGCTTCGGTACCTGGTGCATGTTCTTCCCGATCGTGAGTCTCTCGAACCCCCTGACCGGCGTGAGCCCCACCCAGTCCCCCTGCTCCACGATTCCGTCATCATCGATACGCAGTACGAGCTGCGACCGCCCCTCGTGGCGGGTGACAGGTGAAATTGCAACTACCCGTGTCATGCTGGTTATCAGGAAAGTAGAGAGCCGGGCGCATTAAGGATATGGAATACGGCAGGTCGATATACAACCAGGAACAGAACATGTGTCTTACCTGCACCAAGCTACCTGTGCAGGAACTGGCGACAAGAGAAAAAAGATTATTTGAGCAGGTTCAGGATCCTGACTGCAAGCCAGGCGGCATTGTCCCCGTTATCCACACCGACGCAGGCGACCGGTA
>Ga0187765_10000243_pt1 | contig 19533 bp, 19 predicted proteins | sample 0216_QUI02_MP05__3_FD_133018 | JGI IMG/M metagenome (GOLD analysis project Ga0187765, IMG submission 133018) | Tropical peat soil microbial communities from peatlands in Department of Meta, Colombia - 0216_QUI02_MP05_10_MG | ecosystem: Environmental > Terrestrial > Soil > Wetlands > Peat ...
CCGTGTTCCCGAATGCGCAGATCCGGTCAAGGAACTCCCCGCCCATCCTCGACGAATCGCCCGGCGGCCGCACCGCGACCGCTAAGCGGTACGAATTATCGGTGCGCCGGTATGGCCGCCGGGGCCGAGCCCCAGCCGCCAGCCGCCATGAAGCTGTTCGCAGTAACTAAGCTGCGCAGATAACGAGCTAGCCGCGTTCCTAACTGCACACACCCAGTCAAGGAACTCCCCCGTCCGTTAGCTCACCCCGTGGCCGCCTAACGGCCGCAAGGCCGGGGCCAAGCTATCCCCGCCGTGCGAACGCCAAGATTACGGCCTCACTAAATAAGACGCCTCAGGCGGTTACCGGGATTACCGCCCGCCGCAAAAAATCTCTGCCGCAAAATCTCTGGCCACCGCGGGCCTGGCCACGTGGGCCAGCCCTGGACCGCGCCGGGCAGCCCGGCTACCCGGGCGGGACCATGCTCCGGTAGACCGCGATAAGCGCGGACTTCTGGTCCTCGGACAGGCGCTGGTCGGCACGGATGGCGGCTTCCGTCTGCGGGCTGGCCGATCCTGCCTCGTCCTCGCCGGGGCCGGCGGGCGTGATCAGGCCCGCCTCGGCCAGCAAGGTCTCGGCGGACACGTTCAGGGCATCGGAGATCAGCTTGAGCACGCGGACGGAGGGCTGGTGCAGGCCGCGCTCGAGCTGGCTGAGGTAGGGGTTGGACAGGCTGGTCAGCTCCGCGAGCTGCCGGAGCGACAGGTTGGCCATCTTCCGCTGGGCGCGGATAAAAGAGCCAAGCGCCTCCCGCTGCGCCTCCCACGGATCGCTCATAACTGTTCCTCGTTCCGCCTGCACATCCCGGTTTGCTCAGCATAGTGAGCAGGGACGCATGGGCGGCGGGACCGGATACCCCGGGTCCCGCCGCCCACGTGATCTCACTTGGCTGCGGCGGTCGCCTTCGCGGCCTGGCCGTTGCCCTTGCCCTGGGTCAGGGGGGCGGTCGCCTTGAACACGTCCTCCGCGAACTTGCGCTGGCTGGCCAGCAGCTGCTCGGCGAAGTCGTAGGCGCTCGCCACCATGTCCTGCGGCTTCGGGAGCTTGTCCGCGAGCGGCACGCTCACGGCAGGCAGCTTCGGCGCGATCGACTGGACGGTGTCCGCCCAGGCCCTGATGGCGTCGATGACGGCCTCCTGGCTCTTGCGGACAGTCCTGAGGATCTCCTCCTGCAGTTCCTGCCCGGGGATGCGGGTCTCGCTCATCGCTGATTCCTCCTCGGGTTCTCTGTTTTGCTAACTATATCAAGCAGATGAGTGGATATGTCAAGCGCGGTGGCGTCCGGCCCGGAACGGCAGGTGCGGACGGCCCGGCGTTTGGTCTAAATTTGACGCAGACGATGCCCTCGACGCTGCAGGCGGCGTGGGGTGCTGGTGGCGTGCCCGCCGGCACGCAACCGGTGATGCGGGCCGCACCGGCCGACTGCCGCCAGATCACGAGAGCACCCACGTTCGGCGGCTTGACGGTGCTGGACCTATCCGGCCAACTATGCTGGCCCAACCCAACCTGCTGAACAGGATTGATGGTCACGAAAATCACGAACAGGCTCCGATGATGGGCCACGATGCCAGGCCGGCCACGGCGCATCCGATGGCGGCGCCCGGCCCCATGCAGGTGCTGCTCGTCGAGGACGATGACGCCGACGCCCTGCTGGTCGAGGAGCTCCTGCTTGACGCGGCCGCCCCGGTCACCTTGCGCCGGGCGCGGTCCATGGCCGAGGCGAAGCCGCTTGTTCCCAGCGTGACCTGTGTCCTGCTCGACCTGGGCCTGCCCGACACCACTGAACTGCAGGAACTGCGCGGGGTGCGCTGGCTGCAGGAGCACGTGCCCGAGGTGGCCGTGGTCGTGCTGACCGGGGTGGCCGACGAGCATCTCGGCGCGGAGGCGGTCCGCGCGGGAGCGCAGGACTACCTGGTCAAGGGCCAGGTCGAGGGGCCGCTGCTGAGCCGGGTCATCCGGTACGCCGTGGAGCGCAGGCGCTCGGAGGAGGTGCAGCGCCAGCTGCGCGAGGCACAGATCTACGCCCGGGAGAACTCCCGGCTGGAACGCGGCCTGCTGCCCTCTCCGCTGCTGTCGGACCGGCGGCTGACGGTGGCGGCGCAGTACCGGCCCGGTGGCGGGCAGATGCTGCTCGGCGGGGACTTCTACGACCTGGTCGAGGGAGCCGACGGCTGGGTTCACGCGATGGTCGGGGATGTTTGCGGACGCGGTCCTGAGGAAGCTGCTCTTGGCGTCTGCCTGCGGGTGGCCTGGCGCACCATGGTGCTGGCCGGCCGGCCGATGGCCGACGTCCTGTCGGCGGTCCAGCAGGTGCTCGAACACGAGCGCCATGAGGAGAGGCTGTTCGCCACGCTGTGCATGATGTCGATCGCGCCCGACCGTTCGCACGGGCGGCTGCACCTGGCCGGCCACCCGGAGCCGCTGCTGATCACTTCCGGCGACGTGAGGGAGCTCAAGGCGCCGGTCTGCCCGCCCCCCGGCATCTCGCATGCCCGGGACTGGCCGAGCAGCGAGGTGACGCTCGGCGACGGCTGGTCCCTGCTGATGTACACCGACGGGCTGGTCGAGGGGCGCATCGGCGAGGGCCCAGAGCGGCTGGGCAGCGAGGGGCTGACCGACATCATCCAGACGTTCCTGCGCAACACGCAGGCCAGCCTGCCGCCGGAGCGCAAGCGGCGCGACGAGCAGCTCCTGAGGTGGCTGGTGGGCCACGTGCGCGAGCTCAACGGCGGCGACCTGGACGACGACCTGGCCGTGCTGGCCCTGGGCTTCCCCTCCATGGTTGACGGATGAGCGATTCGCCGGACTCCGGTGCCGGGCTGGCGCTGGCCGGGACGGAGCCGGCCGGAGATGCTGAGCCGGCCGCAACCGGGCCGGACGCCGAGGCCGCAGCGACCGCACGCGCCCGGGCCATGGCGGCCAAGCTGGCCGCGGGCTGGCCGCTGAGGCGGACGTTCGCGGTCGGCGTGGTCATCAGCACGCTGTTCGCCGTGCTCGCGATCGTGATCGGCGGCACGTCACTGGCCAACCTGGCCAGCGCCCGCGACCGGGTGGTCAACAAGATCGATCCCGCGGCGTTCCGCACCTCGCAGCTGGGCATCGCCTACCTCAACCAGGAGACCGGGGTCCGCGGCTACGCGCTCAGCGCGCAGCGCAGCTTCCTTACCCCCTACCACCAGGGCCTGGCCCAGGAGAGTCAGGACACCAGCCGCCTGCGCATAGTGCTGGCCGGCATGCCGGCCGCCCAGGCCGACCTCACCCAGGTGACCGCCCGCGCGCAGGCCTGGCGGGCCAGTTACGCCGAGCCGACCATCCGGAGGGTGAGCGCCACCGGCAAGCCCCTCACGGGCGCGACGGCCGATCAGGGAAAGAGTGATTTCGACCGCCTGCGGACCGCCCTCGCCGCCCTGCAGGCCGACCTGGCCCGGGAACGGGTGCAGGCCGTGTCCGCGCTGAACCATTCCGCCTCGGTCCTGGACGACGTGTGCATCGGCATCGGGATCGCGCTGCTCGCCATCCTGATCGTTTTTGCGTTCGTCCTGGACAGGTCGGTGATCCGGCCGCTGTCCCGGCTCGCCTCCGACGCCCGCCAGGTGGCCGACGGCGACTTCACCCACCACGTCGATCCCGGCGGCCCGCAGGAGGTGCGCACGGTCGGGACGGACGTGAACCGGATGCGCGAGCGCATCCTGGCCGAGCTGTCGGCGGCCCGGGCGGCGCACGCCAGCCTGGAGACCGCACACGCCAGCCTGGAGGCCGCGCACGCCAGCCTGCAGGTCCGGACCGAGGCCCTGCAGCGCTCAACGGAGGACCTGCAGCGATCGAACGCGGAACTCGAGCAGTTCGCCTACGTGGCCTCCCATGACCTGCAGGAGCCGCTGCGGAAGGTGGCCAGCTTCTGCCAGCTGCTGCAGCGCCGTTACGCGGGCCAGCTGGACGAGCGGGCCGACCAGTACATCGAGCACGCCGTCGATGGCGCCAAGCGCATGCAGGCACTGATCAACGACCTGCTGGCGTTCAGCCGGGTCGGGCGGACGGCGCAACAGCGGGAGGAGGTGCCCTGTGGGATGGTGCTGGCCCAGGCGTGGGCCAACCTGGGCCCGGCGGTCAGGCAGTCGCACGCGACGATCGAGCAGGGCGACCTGCCGGTGGTGCTCGGGGAGAGCTCGCTGCTCACCGCGGTGTTCCAGAACCTGCTGAGCAACGCGCTGAAGTTCCGGGGCGAACAGGCGCCCCGGGTCTCGGTATCGGCCTGCCGGGACGGGCAGTACTGGCTGTTCTCGTTCACCGACAACGGCATCGGGATACCGGCCGAATATGCCGAACGGATTTTCGTGATCTTCCAGCGCCTCCATGACCGGGCGACGTACCCGGGGACGGGCATCGGGCTGGCCATGTGCCGGAAGATCATCGAGTACCACGGCGGCCGCATCTGGCTGGACACGACGGTCACGCCCGGCGCCCGCTTCTGCTTCACCCTGCCGGTGCGGCCCGAGGACGCCGGTGGCGATGGCTGACCGCGGGGAGTGCCAGGCTGTAGACGTGCTGCTGGTCGAGGACGATCCCGGGGACGTCCTCATGACCAGGGAGGCGTTCGGGCACCACAAGATACGCAACGCGCTGCACGTGGTGACCGACGGCGAGCAGGCGCTGCAGTTCCTCTACCGGACCGGCGACTACGCGGACGCGCCCCGGCCGGGCCTGATCCTGCTCGATCTCAACCTGCCGCGCCGGGACGGCCTGGAGGTGCTGGCCGAACTCAAGTCGGATCCGGTGCTCAAGGTCATCCCGGTGGTCGTCCTGACCACGTCGCAGGCGGAAGAGGACATCCTGCGCAGCTATGCCCTGCACGCCAACGCCTATGTCAGCAAGCCCGTGGACTTCGAGCGCTTCATGGACGTCATCAGGCAGATCGACAACTTCTTCGTCACCGTGGTGAAGCTGGCCCCCTGACCGGCCCGGGCGGTCAGCGGGCCCGGGTGAGCGCCTGGCGGCTGCGCCGCAGGAAGTCGCGCTCGGCCGCGTTCCCGGTGCGGGCGATCGCTTCGTCGTAGGCCGCGGCCGCCTCGCAGCGGCGGCCAAGCCGCCGGAGCAGGTCGGCGCGGATGGCGTGGAACAGGTAGTAGCCGTCCAGGCCGGTGCGATCGACCAGGGCGAGCGCCGCGTCCGGCCCCTCGACCTCGGCCACGGCGACCGCGCGGTTGAGCGCCACGACCGGGCCCGGGTCGAGCGTCACCAGCTGGTCGTACAGCTGCAGGATCTGCCGCCAGTCCGTCGCGGCCGCCGCCTCCGCGTCACTGTGCACGGCGTTGATGGCCGCCTGGATCTGGTACGGGCCGGGCTGGTTACGCCGCAGGCATTGCCGGACGATGGCCTGGCCTTCGGCGATGAGGCTGCGGTCCCAGCGGCTGCGATCCTGGCCGGCCAGCAGCACCAGGAGGCCGTCGTCGGTGGTGCGGGTGGCCCGGCGCGACTCGGTGAGCAGCATGAGCGCGAGCAGCCCGGCGGCCTCGGGCTCGTCCGGCATGAGCCCGGCCAGCAGCCGGCCGAGCCGGATGGCCTCGGTGCACAGGTCCTCGCGGATGAGCCGGTCGCCCGAGCTCGCCGTGTAGCCCTCGTTGAAGATGAGATAGACCACGGCCAGCACCGCCCGCAGCCGGTCCGGCAGATCGGCCTCGGCCGGTACCCGGTAGGGGATCCTGGCGTCGCGGATCTTGCCCTTGGCCCGGACGAGCCGCTGGGCCATCGTCGGCTCGGGCACCAGGAAGGCGCGGGCGATCTCCGCCGTGGTGAGCCCGCCCAGCAGCCGCAGCGTCAGCGCGACCCGTGCGCTCACGCTGAGCGCGGGGTGGCAGCAGGTGAAGATCAGCCGCAGCCGGTCGTCACGCACGGGGCCATCCTCCTGATCCGGATCGGCGCGGGCATGCAGCAGGGCGGCCTGGGCGTGCCGGTCCTCGCGGGACGCCTCCCGGCGGAGACGGTCGATGGCGCGGTTGCGGGCGGTGGTGATGATCCAGCCCGCCGGGCTCGGGGGCAACCCGGTGGCGGGCCACCGCTGCACCGCCACGGCGAACGCGTCCTGGACCGCCTCTTCGGCGATGTCGATGTCACCGAAATGACGGGCCAGGACGGCCACCGCGCGGCCGTACTCCTCGCGGAACACATCGGCGATCTCCGGGCCGGGCAGGATGGGCACGCCGGTTATCAGTCCCCGGTACCGTCGGCGAACGGCCGCACCTCGATCGGCAGCGTGGTCACCCGGGCCAGCTTGCGGCCCCACGCCAGCGCGGCGTCGAGGTCAGCCGCCTCGATGATGGTGAACCCGCCGAGGTACTCCTTGCCCTCGGCGAAGGGGCCATCGGTCATCAGCACCTCGCTCCCCTCCAGCCGCAGCACGGTGGCCGTGCCCGGGGCGTTCAGGCCGCCGGAGAAGACCCACGCGCCAGCGGCCCTCATCTCCTGGCGCAGGTCGTCGAGTTCCCGCATGATCTTCTCGAGGACCTCGGGCGCAGGTGGGGTTCCCTCGGGCTGATACACGCTCAGCAGATACTGCTTCATATGCCGTCCCTCCTTGACGTTACGCCGGCCCGCGGTCTCACGGGCGGCCTCTCACCCCCTACACGAACGGGCCCGGGCCGGATCGACAGCGGTAGGGCCGGGATGTGACCACACGCCGCGACGTGGTGCGCCCGACCGCGGGAGCCGGCCCGCCGCCCCGGGCAAGCCCGGACGAATGCCGGTAAGGCCGGGGCAATCCCGCGGCAATACCGGGACGGCTAGCGGCCCTTGGTTACCATAGACACCGGCAAAGCACACGAATCAGGCTCCCCGGAGGGCGGATATGACCAGGAAGATTCATGTCCACCTGATCGATGACCTGGACGCCTCCGAAGCAAGCGAGACGCTGCGGTTCGAGGTTGACGGCCGGACCTACGAGATCGACCTGAGCAGCCGCAACGCACAGAGATTCCGGGCGGAGATCGCCCCTTACATAACCCACGCCCGCCGGGTGGTCTCCCACACCCGCGGCCGGGGAAGGGCCGGGACCGGCTCGGGGCCGCCGCGCGGCGTGGCCCGGGCGGCGCCGCGCAGCAGCGTCATGTCCGGCGGCCCGCGCGCCGACGCCGGGGCAACCGTCCCCGACTACACCGGCGGCCCTGCTCCCGGCATGGATTTAGGTGATGCCACGAACGAGGGCCCCTCGGCCAGCCCGGAATTCGGTGACGAGCAGCACGCACCATAGAAAGCTGTATTTCGCCCGCGGCCGCCAGCGCATTGGTACGCTGGCCACTCCCCGCCATGCAGAACCTCCCGGGTCAGCGGGTTGTCTACCGTCCCGGGGCCAACACCATTCTCAGCAGGCGGCCCAGGTACTGGCCGCTATCCCCACGGGCAGGCAGCACCAGGGTTATCGCCCGGTACACTAACCGCCTACGGGACGTCGTGGCATGAGCCGGCGCCGATCTGGCCGGCTCCCGCCCGTGGGGCGGCGGCCGCGGGCGTCCTTGTTGCTGATCAGGACATGATGGGAGTCGGAATGCGCGTTCTGGTTCTCGGCGGCGATGGCTTTTGTGGCTGGCCGACCACGCTGTACCTGTCGGACCGCGGTCACGACATCACCATTATCGACAACCTGAGCCGCCGGAAGATCGACGTCGAGCTCGAGGTGGACTCGCTGACGCCGATCCGTCCCATCGGTGAGCGGATCCAGGTGTGGCGCGAGGTGTCGGGGCGCGAGGTCGGCTTCATCAACCTGGACCTGGCCACCGAGTACGACCGGCTGGTGGCGGTGCTGGAGGACATCCAGCCCGACGCGATCGTGCATTTCGCGGAGCAGCGGGCGGCGCCGTACTCGATGCGGAACACCCGGGCCAAGCGCTACACGGTGGACAACAACGTACGGGCGACTCACAACCTGCTGACCGCGCTGGTAGCCACCGGCATCGACGCCTCCCTGATGCACCTGGGCACCATGGGCGTCTACGGGTACGGCTGGTCCGGCAGTGCCCCGATCCCGGAGGGGTACCTGACGGTGAAGGTCCCCACGCCCGATGGTGAGCTGGAGCGGGAGATCCTCCACCCGGCCAACCCGGGCTCGGTGTATCACCTGACCAAGACCCTGGACCAGCTGCTATTCTCGTTCTATTCCAAGAACGATGGGCTGCGGATCACCGACCTGCACCAGGGCATCGTGTGGGGCACCCAGACCGACCAGACCGGCCGGGACGAGCGGCTGATCAACCGGTTCGACTACGACGGCGACTACGGCACCGTGCTGAACCGGTTCCTCATGCAGGCGGCGATCGGGCACCCGCTGACCGTGCACGGCACCGGCGGCCAGACCCGCGCGTTCATCCACATCCGCGACACGGTCCGGTGCATCGAGATCGCGATCACCAACCCGCCCGAGGACCCGGCCCGGCCGCGGGTGCTCAACCAGATGACCGAGACGCACCGGCTGGTCGACCTGGCCAAGATGATCGCGGACGCGATGGGCGCCGAGATCGCCTACCTGCCGAACCCCCGGCGCGAGGCCGAGGAGAACGACCTGGTCGTGCGCAACGAGCAGTTCCTGGCTCTGGGCCTGAACCCGACCACCCTGTCGGAGGGCCTGCTGGAGGAGGGCCGGGACATCGCCTACCGGTACCGCTACCGCGCCGACCCGACCAAGATCATCGCCAGGTCGGTGTGGCGGGCCGGCATGGAGACCTCGGACGATCTCATGACCGAGGTGCCCGGGGACTAGCCCCTTCCCGCGCTCCCGTCAGGGGGACGTGGCTCCGGCCGCCACCCCGCTGTTGCGGCGGATCGTCGCTATCGCGTGCTCGACCAGCGCGATCAGGACCTCCCGGCCCGACGTCGGCTGCCGGGCGTCACACAGGACGACCGGGACATCGGGCTCGAGGTCGAGCGCCGACTTGACGGCCTTGGGGTCGTAGCGGCGCGCTCCGTCGAAGCAGTTCACAGCGACGACGAACGGGACATGGTGCTTCTCGAAGTAGTCCACGGACGGAAAGCAGTCGGGAAGCCGCCGGGTGTCGGCGAGCACGACCGCACCGAGCGCGCCCCGTGACAGTTCGTCCCACATGAACCAGAACCGTTCCTGCCCCGGTGTCCCGAACAGGTAGACCACCAGGTTGTCCCGGATGGTGATCCGGCCGAAGTCCAGGGCGACCGTGGTGGTGCTCTTGCGCTCCACCCCGTCCAGCATGTCCACATGCGTCCCGGCGTCGGTCAGAGGTTCCTCGGTGCGCAGCGGGCGGATCTCGGTCACCGAGCCCACCAGCGTGGTCTTGCCTACCCCGAAACCACCGGCGATGAGGATCTTGATGCTGACCGGTACGCCTGCCCGGTCAGAGCCGGCGTAGTCCATCGACAACCTCCTTGAGAATCTGCGGGTCCGGCAGCCTGGCAGGCGGGATGGGGTGGTGAACGGTGATGAGGGAACGCTCTCGCAGGTCGCCGAGGAGGATCTGGACCACGCCCAGGGGAAGGTCGAGGTCGGCCGCGAGGTCGGCCACCGATATGGGCAGCGCGGACAGCCGGAGGGCGGCGAGATGCTCCGGCTCCAGGCCTGCCGGGTCGTAGGTCTTGCCCCGGACCGCGATGATCATCGCGATGACGTCCAGCGACTCGCCCACCGGCTTGGTCCGGCCGCCGATGAGCGCATAGGGGCGGACCACAGGTCCTGCGTCCTGGTCAAGCCAGCGGTCTTCGGGCGGGGTCATGGCAGGTCATCCCGCCCCGTCCCCGGCCGTAGCGGGCCGGGGAAGCACGGACAGATGCGGCCCGACGCGCTTGACCAGGATCGCCATCTCGTAGGCGATGAGGCCCACGTCGGCCGTGGCCGGGCTGAGCACGGCCAGGCAGCTGCCCTCGCCCGCGGACGTCACGAACAGGAAGATGTTGTCCATCTCGACGATGGTCTGACGGATGCGCCCGCCGCCGAAGTGCTGGCCGGCGCCGCGGGCCAGGCTCTGGAAGCCGGCCGCCACCGCGGACAGGTGCTCGGCATCCTCGCGGGTGAAGCCCCTCGAAGCCCCGATGGCCAGGCCATCGCGCGAGAGGATCAGTGCCTTGTCGATCTGGGCGACACGGGTGACGAGGTCGTCAAGGAGCCACGCCAGGTCGGCGTCGGAGCCATTTTCGGGACCCGTCAGCCGCTGCTCGGCTTCACCCACGTCATTCCCCTCGGTCAGTCTTCGGCGCGGTGCGTCCCGGCGTCCGCACCGTCCCCGTCCATCTGGCCCGCTGCGGAGTCAGCGGAGGCGTCCGCGGCCTGTCCCGGGTCCGCGGGCCGCGCGGCACCCGGGTCCACCGCCGCCATGGCGTCGGTGACGTCCGGCACGTCAGTGCTGCCGGGGGCCACGGCGCCCGCCCCGGGTCCGGGCATGGCCACCCCGTGGTCGCCGGCCGGGTCGAAGACCGACCTGCCGCGCTGCCAGCCGCGCTGAATGGCCGACATGGTGACCCGGGTCTCCTCCGGCGACCGCTCAGGCAGGGGCTGGTCGGACGGCGCCGGATCGGAGAACATGCCCAGGTCCGCGGAGGGGGCGGACCGGGAAGGGCTGTTACGGAGCTGCGGTGCCAGGCTGGCCTGGCGGACCCGCCGCGGCAGCCCGGTTTCGTCCATGCCGCCGGCCGCCGGATCGGCGGTGCCCGGGATGACGCTGCCAGGCCCGTTGCCGCCGCCGGAGCGCAGGGAGGAGAACTCGGCCGGGCCGCCGACGGTTACCTGGTCCGGATACCCGGGCGGCGGGTAGTCGGTGCTCTCGCGGGAGCTGGCCGGGCTGGTCTCCGGCCAGGCCAGGTCGGGCCCCCACTCACTGCGCAGGGCCGAAGTCCCCGCCGGGACCGAGGGGGTGGGCGGGCTGGACGGCCTGTCGAGTGGCCCGAGGGGACCGGGATCCAGCGGTCCGGGTTCGAGGGGCCGGCGCGGGCCGGGCGGCCCGTCGCTGAACCCGGCCGGGCTGGACTCGAGCAGGCTCGGCCCGGGCGAACTGGACCCTAGCGGACTGGGCGGGCTGGGCTGCCCGTCGATGGCACCGGTCAGCTCGAGCCCGCTCCCAATGGCGTGCCTGGCCCGCTGCTGCGAGCCGCTCCCGGCCGGCAGGGACGAGGTGTCCGGGGCCACGGCCCCCTCGGGGACCACCAGCGAGCGTGGGATCAGCACGATGGCCGTTGTCCCGCCGTAGGGCGAGGAGCGCAGGGAGACCCGGATGTTCTGCCGCTTGGCCAGCTGGCCGGCCACGAACAGGCCGAGCTGGTCGCTGCCGGAAAGGTCGAACGCGGGCGGGTTGTCCAGCTGGGCGTTGATCTCGTCCCGCTGCGCGTTGGTCATGCCAAGCCCGCGGTCTTCGATCTCCACCGCGAAGCCCTGGCCCACCACGCTGCCGGTGATCGACACCGGTGTCTGCGGCGGCGAGTAGATGGTCGCGTTCTCCGCCAGTTCGGCGATCATGTGGATGACGTCGCCGACCGCGGGCCCGGCCAGCGAGGCCTGCGTGGTCGCGGTGACCTTGATCCGGGTGTAGTCCTCCACCTCGGCGACCGCGGCCCGGAGCACGTCCACCAGCGGGACCGGGTGGCGCCAGCCGCGTGCCGGCGCCTCGCCGGACAGGATGATCAGGCTCTCCGCGTGCCGGCGCATGCGGGTGGCGAGGTGGTCCACCCGGAACAGGTCGTCAAGCTCCTGCGGGTCCCTGGCCCTGCGCTCCATGGCGTCGAGCAGCGTCAGCTGCCGGTGGAGCAGCGACTGGCTTCGCCGGGCCAGGTTGCGGAAGATGTGGCTGATGCCCTGGCGCAGCTGCGCCTGGCCCACGGCCGCCTCCACGGCGGTCCGCTGCACCGTGCCGAACGCCTCGCGCACCTGGCCGACCTCGTCGGAGGTGGCCACGGTACTGGGCAGGGCCGACTGCTCGGCCACGTCCACCTGCTCGCCGGTGGCCAGCCGGGTCACGACGTTGGGCAGGCGCTCGTTGGCCAGTTCCAGCGCGGACTGGCGGAGGTCGGACAGCTCGCGCACCAGGCGGCGCCCGATCCACACCGACAGGGCGATGGAGACGATGATCGCGAGCAGGCCCAGCCCTCCGAGCAGGATCAGCCTGAGGTAGGTGGCACTGGACTGGTCGTTGGCCTGGCTCGTGAGGGCATCTCCGGCCTGCAGGCCGGCCGTCGAGAGCCCGTTGGCGACCGACCCGACCGCCTGCTGCCAGGCGATCGGCGAGACCGGCGGCTGGGTGCCGGGCCGGCTGCTCACGACGGTGTTCTCCAGCGACGTCAGCGACGCCATGGCGCCCGGGCTGACGCTGCGGAGATAGTAAGCGCGGTAGCGAGGGTCGAGGTCGGGCAGGGTCAGGCTGTAGAACGTCCGGCGGGCCCCCACGAGCTGGGTGAACTGCTGCTGCTGCGCGGGGGTGAAGTGACCGCTGGCCTGGCCCGCGGTCAGCAGCGTATTCTCCTGCGCCAGCAGGTCCCCGGACTGGCCCATCCGCACGAAGGCCAGCGCCTGGGCGACCAGCGTCGCGTTGTTCTGCTGGCGGATGGCCGCGCTCAGCACCTGGTTGGCGCTCTGGACCATGGCGTTGTACTCGCCGAAGGCCCGCGAGCTTGGGATGATCTGCGCCGCCACCTGGGCGCGCAGGCTGGGCAGCGTGGCGACGTCGCCGAGGAGGGAGGCGATGGCCTGTTTTTCCGCCGGGGACGCGTTGGCCGTGGTGGTGCTGGAGGTGAGGGTGCTGTGCAGGTTCGCGGTGGCCGCGTTGGTCTTCGTCTCCTGCAGTTCCAGCTTGGCCAGGTTCGCGCCGGTGGGGGCGGACATATACAGGATCGCCAGCGTGCGCTCGGTGGTCACCTGGGCCATGAACGCGGCCACGGGATCACCGACGGTGTTTTTGACCGTGTTGGCCTTGGCCAGGTTGACCGCGTCCCTTGCCGTGGTGGCGATGGCGAACGCGTAGATCCCGACCAGGGAAAGCACGGGGACGAGTACGAGCAGAAGGATCCTGGTGCGGACGGACCGCAGACGCCATCTCATCGCTCGGGGCCTCGGGGTGTGAACGGGGACAGACACGGACAGATAACGGCTTCGCTACCAAGGAGATTCGCAAACCCCCCCGAGGCAGTGAGGTTAGCAGGATAGCGTCGGCGCCATGGTGTGAATCCACTAACTTCCGCACCGAATACGATCGTTTGTCGGCTTCAAATGATCATTTACCGCCTCTTTCTTGGCGGCAAATGCCGGCCGGGCCGCCTCCCGGGGGGCCGGGCCCAGCGTCTCTGGATCAAGGTCACCACCTCCGGCGGATGCGTAGGCTGGCCCGGTGACCGGCACCCTGGACGCCGCCCGGGCGCTGCTGCGCCGCAGCCCGCTCGTGGACGGCCACAACGACCTGGCCTGGGAACTGCGGGAGAAGTCCCGCGGCGATCCCGGCGACCCCGACCTGGCCGGCCGGGTCGGCTTCACCCACACCGACCTGCCCCGGCTGGCGGAAGGCGGAGTGGGGGCCCAGTTCTGGTCCGTCTACGTGCCGGTGTCCCTGGCTGGCGAGGCGGCGGTGGCCGCCACCCTGGAGCAGATCGACTTCGTCCACCGCATGATCGGCCGCTACCCGGGCCGGCTGGAGCTGGCGCTGACCGCGGCCGACGTGGAGCGGATCTTCGCCGCGGGCCGGGTGGCGTCGATGATCGGCGCCGAGGGCGGGCACAGCATCGCCTGCTCCCTGGGCGTGCTCCGGGTGCTGCACGGGCTGGGGGTCCGCTACCTGACGCTCACCCACAACGCGAACGTGCCCTGGGCGGACTCGGCCACCGACGTCCCCGCCGCTGGCGGGCTGACCGCGTTCGGCCGCCAGGTGGTGGCGGAGATGCAGCGGCTCGGGATGCTCGTCGACCTGTCCCACACCTCACCGGAGACCATGCGTGACGCGTTCGGCGTGGCCGAGGCGCCGGTCATCTACTCCCACTCCAGTGCCCGGGCGCTGTGCGATCACCCGCGCAACGTGCCGGACGAGATGCTCGCCCGGCTGCCGGGCAACAACGGCGTATGCATGGTCACGTTCGTGCCCGCGTTCGTGTCGCAGCAGTGCCGGGACTGGCACCTGGGGCTCGACGCCGAGATGAAGCGGCGCGGGCTGGATCCCTGGGACGAGGCCAGCCGGGCGGCGCGGGAGGAGTACGCGCGGTGCAACCCCGCGCCGCGGGCCACGCTGGCCCAGGTCGCCGACCACGTCGAGCATGTGCGCGAGGTGGCGGGGATAGATCATGTCGGCGTCGGCGGGGATTTCGACGGCACGACGGACGTCCCCGACGGCCTGGCCGACGTGTCGTGCTATCCGGCGCTCATCGCGGAGCTGCTGGAGCGGGGGTGGAGCGATCGGGACTGCACGCGGCTGGCCGGCGGCAACATCCTGCGGGTGATGCGGGAGGCGGAATCCGCCGCCGCGGCGATCTCCGCCCGCCGGGGGCCGGCGCTGGCCCGGATCGAGGACGCCGGCACGGCTAGGTCCCCTGGCGCCCGGCCGCCTGCTCCGCCCACCAGCGGGCAGCCGACGTGATCAGGGCTTGCGCGCGGCCGCCCGTCACCGCCTCGGCCATCAGGGCATCGGCCAGCCGCTTGTACGTCCCCGCCTCGTTGCTCCCAATGGTTACTTCAGATCCGTGAGTCTCGGTGATCACTTGGTCATCCAGGATCATGAACGGGTTTTGGGGCATGGCCGGGAGCATCACGCCCAGCGGGATGATCCCGAGCGTGATGTTGGGTAGCTGAGACAGGACGCTGAGGCGGTCCAGCTGGCCCATCATGCCCTCGGGCGGGCATGCGCCGATCCTGAGCGCGGCTTCGGTGGTCACAAACTCAAATGTGCGCCCAGACTCGTACAGGACTTCCTGCCGGCGCATCCTGGTCGAGACGGTCTCGTCGATGCCGTCTTCGGCCGCTCCGTAGTTCCGCACCGCCTCCAGCGCCCGGTAACGGACATATTCAGGGGTCTGCAGCAAACCGGGGATAACAACAATCTCAAAATTACGTATTGTGCGGGCACCGCGTACCAGGCGGTCCCATGAGGTTTGTATCGAGGCATGCCCTTGGCGCAGCCGATGTTTCCATTGCCTGTGCAGGGTCTGCGCCTGGGTGAGTATGTCCAGCAATTCGGCGGCCACGTCCGCGGGCTGGCCACATGCCCCTACCCATCGGATGATGTCCGTTTCGGTCGGTACCTGATGGCCGTTTTCGACCTTGGGGATCTTACTGCGGGCCCAGCCCAGCCGGCTGGCCAGCTGGTCACCCGTTAGCCCAGCGGACCTGCGCAAACGGCGTAGCCGTTCGGCAAGCCCGCCGGGCTGGGTGAGCCACTCGCCCGTGTCAGGCAACGGGGGTCTCTTCCGTCGCGGTAGCGCTTCCGATTGCCACATCGCGCCATGCGCAATGCCGGGCGATGATATCCGTATCGGTGATGAGCGTCTTGCCGTCGATGCGGCCGGAGTCATCGAACCGCATCAGGAGCAGCCGCTCATCATCGAACAGCCACCAGTCGTCATCCAGTGGCAGCCCCAGGCTCAGGGCACGGCTACGGGACATATAGGCGATGGTTTCGCCGGCCGCCGTGTGCCACGGCGTGGCCCACATCTCCCATCGCTGATAATCGGTTGGCGGCTCCGCGAGCACCCTGACGCGGCCGATGCTCTTGCCCTGCTGCGTGAGGGACTGCATGTCATCCAGCCACGGACGCCACCAGGGCACGTCTGGCGGGGCGGCAGGCCGGCCGGCGAGGAATTGCCGGAAGTCTGCCTCCTCGTAGTCCAGAGCGTAATGTGTGCGGGCTTCCCACCTCCACGCGGAATGCCGGAACGTGTGGAACAGTTCCGCGAAGGCGTCTTCCGTGATCGGTGTGCCCATAGATCACTCTGCCCTTCCTGAACGTTCGATCACGTCGGCAGGCACCCATACGGCGGTTTCCGTGCGGCCGAGGTCGCGGAGCTTCCGGCGGTCCTTCCGGGATAGCCGCATGCCCTGGACAACATAGCCACCTTCGGCGCTCGTGACCTCATACATGGCCGGGCAGTTGCCGATGTTCGAGTCTCGGGTCTTGTGCATGAACCTGAGGTCCATCTTGGGTGATCCTTCCGGTTGCCAGGCGGACGTTCCGCCTCAGGTCCCCGATTGTCCCTCGATCAGGCCAAGCCGTCTAGAAGGTTGCGGCACAGTCCGGCCGAACCCGCTCAGCTAGTAGAACATTTAAGAACGTTCTTGACAAGAGGCGGACTGTGATCCCAGCCTTGAGAACCAAGCGGAACGCCGGAGAACTCTGATCGGCGAGGGGGCTCCGCTTGCCGCCCCTTGGCTCCGGCAGGGGGAGCCCAGGGCCGCGCTCCGTGCGGAGCGCACAAACGGAAGGAGGCCCCCGCGCCACCGCCAGTGAGTGCCCCGCTGCGGCAAAGGCCCCTGGCCAGAGTGAAAGCAGCGGCAACTAACACCAGGAACACGGAAACCGCCGGAGGAATCAGCGAATGCGAAATCGGCGAAGCCACTATCAGCTAACAGAGACGCGACACGGGATCTGCAGCGGAATCTGCCCCCGATGCGGGAAAGCCTGGGCCCTGGACCCCAACCGGAACTGCGACTGCACACGGAGCGGGACGGATGTGATCGTCACTTCGCTTCTGTTCCTTGCTGGCGCCCGGGAATTCGCACCAGGTGACAGGTCACCTCTCATGGCGATCTGACAGCACGGAAGCGCGGGAGAGCCCCGGGTTGGTCAGCGGGGAAGCGAAGCCAAGCCGGGGCCTCCGTGCCAGACAGAAAGGGCGATCGGTGACAACGCCAACCCCCCCGGACGGAAGCGCCTTGCGCGACCCCCGGCAAGCGCCCCCGTTCCTGCCGCCCCCCGCTGAGATACGGCCGGCAGCCTCGTGGCCGGGGAAACGCAAGAGGCTCGCACCGTGGCACATCGCGGTCCTGGCCATGGGCGTGCCGGTCATCGCGTTTTTCACGTGCATAGGTGCCTACACGTTCACCACGCACGTCTTCCGTGCGGCGGGGCCGGCGGCGGCAACCACGCGGGCCGCGCAAGACCCGAAGGCGCATGACCCAAAGGCACACGATCCGGAGCCTTCACGGCCAGCGTATGATCTGGCCGGCTTCCAGGCCGTCATCAAAGGACCGGAAGAGCACGCGTTCGTCTCCGCGCTCAGCAGGCTCCGGGCCGACGACAGGACGTACAACTTTGCGGCGGCCGTCTCGGATGCGCCCAGCCTCGTCAGTGCCGCCAGCGCATGGCTCGCGGTGCTCGGGCCAGCGAATCCCCCGCCCGCGTGGCAGGGTGAGAAGGCCGCGTATATGCGGGCGGCAATCCTCGCCTGGCGGGCCGCGAAGGCAACTCAGGGTGGGCTCACGTCCGCTAATCTCGGCTTGCTTCAAAAGGGACAGGCGCTAACGGCTCAGGCGCAAGCGGCGCTGGCCCGGGCCCCGGTGAATGCGCCCCGGGGAAGTTAGCCGGCCGTGCAACCGTTTGTGACCGCGCCGATTCCGGTCACGCGCCGCCCGGGCCCATTCCGATTTCCTATCGTGACCGGCCCGGGATGGCCACGTCACTTGCCCGGGCCAGTAGCGTCGAAGTATGCGACTTGGGGTCCTGGACGTTGGGTCCAACACGGTTCACTTCCTGGTGGTGGACGCCCACCAGGGGGGACGGCCCCTGCCGGTGTTCTCCCACAAGGCAGAACTCCAGCTCGGGGCCAGCCTGCAGGAAGGGAAGCTGTCCCGGAGCCACGCGCTGCGGCTGCGCGGCTTCGTCGGGGAAGCGCTGCAGATCGCCGAGGACAAGGGGGTGGAGGAGCTGCTCGCCTTCGCCACCTCGGCGGTCCGCGACGCGGCCAACGGCGATGACGTGCTGGCCTCGGTCCGGTCCGCCACCGGCGTCGACATCGCGGTGCTGCCCGGGCCGGAAGAAGCCCGGCTGACGTTCCTGGCCGTGCGCCGGTGGTTCGGCTGGTCTTCGGGGAAGGTGCTCATGATCGACATCGGCGGCGGTTCCCTGGAGATCGCCGTCGGCATCGATGAGGTGCCCGACGTGACGATCTCACTGCCGCTAGGCGCGGGCCGGCTGACCAGGGACTGGCTCATCGGCGACCCGCCCTCGGCCGACGAGACGCGCCAGCTGCGCCGGCACGTGAGGGCCGAGATCGCCCGCCGGGCCGGCGAGGTGACCAGGCTCGGCCCGCCCGACCGTGCCGTCGCCACCTCCAAGACCTTCCGGCAGCTGGCCAGGATCACCGGCGCGGCGCCATCCGGTGAGGGGCCCTACGTCCGCCGGGTGGTCAGCCACTCCGAGGTCGCGGAACTGGCCAAGCGCCTGGCGGCGATGTCAGCGGCCGAACGCGCCGAGCTTCCCGGCGTCTCGCGTGGCCGGGCGGCGCAGCTCGCCGCGGGCGCGCTGGTGGCTGACGCGGCGATGGACCTGTTCGGCCTGAACGAACTCGAAATCTGCCCCTGGGCGCTGCGCGAGGGCGTCATCCTGCGGCGGATCGACGCGCTCTCGGCCTGACCGGCCGCGCCCGGCGCGGCCGCTATTCCGGCAGCACCCGGACGTTCTCGCCTGCCTTGGCGCCACCGTTGTCCGGTGGGCCGGGCCGGGCCGGGCTGGCGGGCGCCGCGGGAGCCGCGGGCCGCGTCTCGCGCCCTCCGCCGGGGTGCTGGCCGATGTGACCGGGCCCGGGCGCGGCGGGCACGTCGGCGGCCTTGTCGCGCTCCTGGCCGGGCTCGCGTGCGCCGGCCCGTCCGGTCGGGCCCCGCCGGGCCTCGGACGCGGCCCCCTGCCGGGTGCCGGCCGGCGCGTGGCCGCTCGCCGCGAGCGAACTGGCGACCGACTTGTTGACCTCGTCTTCAAGCGAGCCCCGCGATGTCTCGCTGGCCACCAGGTTGGTGACCACGTCGCGGATCTCGGTGAGCCGGCGCATCGTCTCGGTGTGCCTGGACGTCAGCAGGTTCAGGCGCCGCTCCGCGCCGTCGTGAATGGCGCTGGCCCGGACGGTGGCCTCGTCCAGCATCTGCTTGGCCTGCGCCTTGGCGGTGGCGAGCGTGTTCTCGGCGTCCTTGGTCGCCTCGCTGATGGCGCGCTCGGTCTCCAGCCGGGCCGCGTTGCGCATCTTGTCCGCCTCGGCCCGGGCGGTCGCTATCGCGTTCTCCGCCTGCTCCTGGGCGGCGGTCAGCATCCGCTCGGTCTGCTCGCGCGCCTCGGTGCGGATCCGGTCGGCTTCCTTCTTGGCGTCTTCGCGCTGCTTGGCGATCTCATCCTGGGCCCGGCCGCGCTGGGCCCTGGCCTCGTCGTCGGCAAGCTTGAGAATCTGGCCGACCCGCTCGCTGATCTCCTCGTGGGCGGGCTTGCCGCTCAGGCCCTGGCGCGCAGCGGTCAGCTCCAGCCGGACCCGCTCGGTCTCGTCGAGCGCATGCGAGAGCCGTTCCTCGAGGTCACGGACCTGGCTGCGGGAACGCGCGA
>Ga0187765_10000244_pt1 | contig 19512 bp, 19 predicted proteins | sample 0216_QUI02_MP05__3_FD_133018 | JGI IMG/M metagenome (GOLD analysis project Ga0187765, IMG submission 133018) | Tropical peat soil microbial communities from peatlands in Department of Meta, Colombia - 0216_QUI02_MP05_10_MG | ecosystem: Environmental > Terrestrial > Soil > Wetlands > Peat ...
CGCCAAGGAACGCGGCGTAAAAATCCACGCCGAACAAGCCGATATCTTCACCTGGTCCTGGCCAACGGCAAGCTACGACGTGATCGTGGGTATTTTCTTTCAGTTCGCGTCGCCGGACCAGCGCACGCAGCTTTTCAATAACATCAATAGGGCGCTCAAGAAGGGCGGGCTGTTGCTAATCCAGGGCTATCGACCGAAGCAACTCGAGTACAAGACCGGCGGGCCGTCGCAAGTCGAGAATCTTTATACGCGCGAGCTGTTGGAAAATGCCTTCAAGGATTTTTCATCGCTTGAGATCAGGGAGCACGACAGCGTTGTCGACGAGGGCGGCGGGCACAAGGGCATGTCCGCCTTGATCGATCTGGTCGGACGCAAGTAGCGACTGTCGTCCTGCCCTAATTCAACGTCACATTCGCAGCGCGAATAACGGCACCCCAGCGCTGCGTTTCCTGTTTCAGGAACTCCGCCATCTGAGCCGGCGTGCCGCCGACAAGCTGCATATTCAGTGTGGCAAAGTGCGCCTTGATGTCCGGCGACTGGAACACCTCGTTTATCGCGCCATTGATCTTCGCCACGATTGCGGCGGGCGTTTTCGGCGGCGCTGCGAGGGCATTCCAAGTGAGCGACTGGAAGCCGGCAAGCCCTGCTTCCTGCAAGGTCGGAATGTTCGGCAACACCGGCGTGCGCTCGCTGGCGGCTACGGCAAGGATTTTCGCGCGGCCGCCTTTATATAGCTCGGCCGATTCGGAGAGTTGCAGAAACATCATGTCGACGTGACCGGCTACCACATCGTTGACCGCCTGCGCGGTGCCGCGATAGGGCACGTGCACGAGCTGCGTGCCGGTCATGCGGGCGAAAAGCTCGCCGGTGAGATGCGGGGTCGTGCCTATCCCTTGCGATGCGTAGTTGAGCTTGCCCGGGTTGGCCTTGGCGTAGGCGATCAGCTCCTGCACCGTGTTAGCCGGGAAATCCGGCCGCATGACGAGGAGATTCGGGAACGAGGTCATGATCAGGATTGGCTCGAACGCTGCCGGATCGAACGCGAGCTTCTTGTAAAGCACCGCGTTGGTGGTAAGCGGCGCAGGCTGAGCCGCAAGCAGCGTGTAGCCATCAGGCTCGGCGTTCGCGACGGCTTCGGCGCCGGTATTGCCGGCGTTGCCGGGGCGATTCTCCACCACGACCGGCTGGTTCCATTTCTGCCGCAGCTTGTCGCCGATGATGCGGGCGGCGACGTCGGGACCGCCGCCGGGCGGAGCGGAAACCAGAATCTTGACGGTATGGTTGGGATAATCAGCAGCGTCCTTCGGCTGGGCGAAAGCCGCCGGTGCGGCAAGCATCGTGCATCCGATCAGCAGATATTTCGCGACTGCCTGCATTTCGTGCATCTATTATAGCTTCTCGGCCAGAAAACGGACCAGCCGCGGCGCGAGAAAGCCGGTGTAGCTGCCTGGCTCGTCGATCGGATCGTTCATCCAATAGTGCGGCGCGCCCTGCAGCAGGCACGTGCGAACAAAGAAACCCGCCTGTTTGAGCGCGAGCTGGAATGCGTCGGTCTGGGCGTGACGGCTGACCAGGTCATCCTCGGTGCCGCAGGCGAGATAGACCGCGAGCTTGTTGTTGGCGACGGTGGCATAGCTCATCGGCGAGGCCTCGAAATAGGGCCTGCGGTCCTCCATGGGCGAGACGCCGATGAATTTCTCGATGTTGTTCTCGCGCGGGCTCTGGTGCTGATAGCGCTGCCACATCTCCAGCACGTCGTAGATGCCGTAGACGCCGACCAGCACCTTGACCTGAGTGCCGAGAGCGGCATGGGCATCCTGCGGATAGCCGCCGGCAAAGGGCGGCACCCCACCCGCAAGCGCGGCGAGCGTGGCCAGATGCGCGCCGGCGGAGGCGCCGATCACCCCGATACGCCCGGCGTCGAGCTTAAACTCCTTGGCGTTGCCGCGGATATATTGCACGCCGGCGAGCACATCTTGCACCGCTTGCGGGAAGGTTTTTTGCCCGGTCTTGGCGAAGCGGTAGCCGATCGCGAACAGCGCATAGCCGCGTGCGGCGAGATAGGGTCCCCAATATTGAAAGGCCGAGCGGGCGCCCTGCACCCAGCCGCCGCCATGCACTGCGACCAGCGCGGGAAACGGCCCGGCACCGATCGGCAGATAAAGATCGCCTTGCAGTGCAACACTGTCATGCGTGGCGTAGGTGAGACCGGAGCGAATTTCGACTTCTGGCGCTTTTTCGCGAGGATTCATTTGAGTAATGTCCGAATGAGTAATGTCCGAAGACTCAGCACGGCGGTTGTTGGAGCGACCGGAGCGGCTGGCAATCTTGATCCAGCACCCACGGTCGTGCAATGGGAGAATGAATGCGGGATTTCAGGGGCTGGCTCAATGTCTGCGCGTAGCGACAACCCGGTCAGCCCGATCACGGTCAATGGCATCCGCATCGATGCCATCGAGCGTGGAACCGGTCAGCCACTTCTGTTCCTCCATCCCGGCATCGGCATCGACGCGAAGGCGCCTGTACTCGGCTATCTCTCGCGTGCACATCGGCTGATCGTGCCGACGCATCCGGGGTTCGGCAGCTCGGAATTGCCCAAGGGCATGAGCACGGTTGACGATCTCGCCTATTTCTATCTCGACCTGCTGGAGGCACTCGATCTGCGCGAGGTCGCACTGGTCGGGGTATCGTTCGGAGCATGGATCGCGGCCGAGATCGCGGTGAAGACGACCGAGCGGCTTTCGCATCTCGTGCTCGCCAACCCGGTCGGCATCAAGGTGAGCGATCGCGAAACGCGCGACATCATCGACATCTGGGCGCTGACCGACCAGGAGTTCGCCGAGCTTGCGTATTTCGATCCAAAGATCGGCAGCCCCGACTACAAGGCCATGAGCGATGCCGACACGCAGATTGCCGCGCGAAACCGGGAGGCCACCGCGCGTTTCGGCTGGTCGCCCTACCTGCATAATCCGAAACTCAAGGGCCGCCTGCACCGCATTCGCATTCCGACTCTGTTTCTGTGGGGCGCCGCAGACCGTATCCTGAGCGAGTCATATGGGCGCGCTTATTGCGCGGCGATCGCTGGTGCGCAATTCGAGACGATCGAGCGCGCCGGGCATTTTCCACATATTGAACAGCCGGAGGAATTCGCGCGGCGCACCCTGTCATTCATCGACGAGCAGCCGGCAAAGATGCGCGCGCGGCGCTGAGGGGATTCGCAATGAGGGTGTATCAGTTCACCGAGCAGCCTTATTTCCCGACCTGGCACGATCATGCCGGCTCGCTGCGCGTCAATCTCCCCAACAGCAAATGCGATCCGAAGATCGCGGCCGACCTGTTCCATCGTTACTACGACGAATGGGCGATGTGCGACGAACTCGGCTACGACGTCATGCTCAACGAGCACCATCAGACCGCGACCTGCATGTCGTCGACGGTGATCGTGGGCCTGTCGGTGCTCGCACGCATCACCAAGCGTGCGCGGCTATTGGTGCTCGGCTATCCGATCGGACATCGCCCCGATCCGCTGCGCTGCGCGGAGGAACTTGCCACCATCGACGTGATCTCGCGCGGCCGCCTCGATATGGGTTTCATCAAGGGCGTGCCTTACGAATTTCCGGCGTCGAACCAAAATCCGGTCGGAGTGATGGAGCGTTTCTGGGAAGCGCACGATTTCATTCTCAAGGCGATGACCAGCCACGGCGAGCCGTTCAACTGGGAGGGCGAGCATTTCCATTACCGGCAGGTCAACATTTGGCCGCGGCCCTATCAGCAGCCGCATCCGCCGATCTGGAGCACCACCGGGTCGCGCAACAATGCGCGCGTGCTGGGAGAGCGCGGCTACGTGATGGCGACGCTCGGCACCGGCTACGCGACGCGGCCGCTCTACGACGTTTATCGCGAAGGCTACATGTCCAAGGGCCGTCCGGCGCCGGGACCGGATCGCTTCGCCTATCTGGGGCTGGTAGCGGTCGCGCACGACGAGAAAGAGGCGCGCCGGCGCGGCAAGCTCGTTGCCGAATACCTCAGCACGAGCGCAATGGTGCACTTGCCGTTCCGCAATCCGCCGGGATTCCTCTCGGTCGACGAACAGGCGCGCTTCCTCAAGGGACAGACCCCGCCGCGGACGCGCGCGAAGGATGGGCGGGTCGTCGATATGCGCGCCGGCAACGTTCAGGATCTCATCGACGGCGGCGTGCTGTTCTGCGGCACGCCCGATCAGGCCTATCAGCAGATCATCGAATTCTGCGAATACTGCGGCGGCATGGGCAATTTGCTGATGATGGGACACGCCGGTTTCCTCACGCACGAGGACACCGTCGACAGCCTCACGCTGTTCGCCAAGGAGGTCATGCCGCGGTTGCGCGCTTACAAGCAACCGGTCGCGGCGGCGACGGCGGCCTGATCAAGGTGCGATCGATCCGGGGCGGCCCGCGGCTAGGCGCGGGCGTATTTGCCACGGCCGAAGAAGCGATCCTTATTGTCGTCCGTCGCGATCTCGCGGCTCGACTTGATGTCAGCCTGCTTGGCGATCATCGTCTTGATCGCGGCGCGCGCGGACAGCTCCTCAAACCAGCGTTTGAGGTTCGGCATCTGATCGATCTTGATGCCATGCGCCACGTGCTGGCGCGTCCAGGGGAAGGTCGCGATGTCGGCGATCGAGTATTCGTTGCCGCCGAGGTATTTGGTCTGACCGAGCCGCAGCTCGAGCAGATCGTAGAGCCGCAGCATCTCGGTCTTGTAGCGGCTGAAGGAATATTCGTTGCCGGATTTCGGCGCGAACAAGTTGAAATGCGTGAAGTTGCCGAATGCCGGGCCGACGCCGGTGACCTGGATCATCAACCATTGGATCACGTCGTACTTCTTGGCCATGTCCCTAGGCAGGAATTTTCCCGTCTTTTCGGCGAGGTACATCAGGATCGCGCCGGACTCGAACACCGTGTAGGGCTTGCCGCCCGGCCCATCATGATCGACGATCACCGGAATTTTTCTGTTCGGATTGAGCTTGGCGAAGTCAAGCGTGTGTTGAGCTGCGGCCCAGACGTCGACCGGCTTGAAGTTATACGGCAGCCCGCACTCCTCCAGCATGATGAAAATTTTCTGCACGTTCGGGCTGGTCAATCCATAGAGGTCGATCATTGCTTTCTCCGCTTGCCTCACGCGATGCCGATTGCTGTCCTATTTGAGTCTCCGTCGACAGCCCCGCGACCGGCGTTTGCGGCCTGCGTCGGCCTGTCGCGGGTGCAGTCGAGGGCCTAATACCTAGCGTGTCCCGCGCCGTTCTGCCAATGAGTTCGTTCCGCATCCCGGAATGGCTGCTGTTGACATCGCGTGCATCGCCTGAAAACCTCGCGGCCGCTGGCGATGGTGATGGCGGAGCAACGAGGCGATGAAGCCTCTTCCGGACGGCGCGCGATGGGGAGCATGACCATGTGGCGGGCATGCTCATGTATCGTCGCAGCATTCGTTTACGCGTTGGGGGCCGGCGGCCATGCTGGCGCGCAGGATTCGGTCGAGGCCTTCTATAAGGGCAAGCAGGTCAATATCGTGGTTGGCTCCTCGGCCGGCGGCGGCTACGACACTTATGCGCGGCTGCTCGCGCGTCACATAGGCAATTACATCCCCGGCAATCCGACCATCGTGGTGCAGAACATGACCGGCGCCGGCAGCAACCGCGCGGCGGGATACGTCTATTCGGTGGCACCGAAGGACGGCACCGTCATCGGCGCAATTTTTCCCGGCGCGATCCTGCAACCGCTGATCGGAGACGTGCAGGTACAGCACGATCCGAGCAAATTCATTTATCTGGGCAGCGCCAACAGCGATAAATACGTCTGCTTCGTGCGCACCGATGCGCCGGTGACGTCATTCGCGGATGTGATGAACCGGGAGCTGATCGTCGGCGCCAGCAACGAGGGCGGTACCACGCGCGACTTGCCGGCGCTATTCAACAATGTGCTCGGAACCAAGTTCAAGATCGTCACCGGTTATGCCGGCAGCCGCGAAATCACGATCGCGCTCGAACGCAACGAGGTGCAAGGTGTCTGCGGCATCGGCTGGACCGGGATCACCACAATGCATCCGGACTGGTTCACGCAAAACAAGATCAAGGTGCTCGCGCAACTGGGCGTCAAGAGCTATCCGGAGCTGCAGCAGATCGGGGCACCGCTGGCCATCGATTTCGCCAAGACGGCGGAGGACCGCAAGGTGATGGAATTGATCCTGAGCCAGTCGATTTACGGCCGGCCCTATGTGCTGCCGGCCGCCGTCCCGGGCGAGCGGGTTTCGGCGTTGCGCAAGGCCTTCGTGGATGTCTTCGGCAACAGCGATCTGAAGACCGAAGCAACCAAGATGAAGCTCGATCTCGACGCCATCCCGGGCGAAGACCTGCAATCTCTGGTCAAGGATATCTATGCCACGCCGGCGCGCGTCATCGAACGCGCCCGTTTGGCGCTAGCCGCCAAGCCGCAGCGATGATAAGCGATCCTTCCGTCATGCCCGCGCGAACCGCCGCAAGGGCCCAACCATATTCGCGGGAAAGTGAGTGAGGCATGGACGGGTTCGGGGCAGATGCTGCTTTCATGGCGGCAGCGGCCAGCAAGGCGTTCCTCGCGCTGATCGAGCCGCATCGGCTCATGTTCCTGATGCTCGGCTGTCTGATGGGGCTGGTGCTCGGGATCGTGCCCGGCATCGGCGGGCTCACCGGAACAGCGATGCTGCTGCCGTTCACGTTCAGCATGGACCCCTACTCGGCCTTCGCGATGCTGCTCGGGCTCGGTGCGACAACGTCGACCGGCGATCCAATACCGGCGATCCTGTTCGGCGTGCCCGGAGGTGCCGCCTCCGCGGCCACGGTGCTCGACGGCTTCCCGATGGCAAAGAAGGGCGAGGCGGGGCGGGCGCTGAGCGCGGCCTATATGTCGTCGCTCATGGGCGGCGTGTTCGGCGCGCTGCTGCTCGCCGTTTCGATTCCGATCCTAAGGCCGGTGATGCTCTATCTCGGCTCACCTGAGCTGCTGGCATTCTCGGTGCTCGGCATATCGATGGTGGCGGTGCTGTCAGGCAGCGCGCCGCTGCGGGGGGCGGCCGCCGGCTGCCTCGGCATCATGATCGCGATGATCGGCTCGGACCCGCAGACCGGAACGCTGCGCTGGACGATGGACAGTCTTTACCTTTGGGACGGGCTGCCGCTCACGCCGGTGCTGCTCGGGCTGTTCGCGCTGCCGGAGCTCTGCGACCTGCTGATCGCGCGCGTCGCCATCGCGCAAGGATTCGAGAAGGCCGACATCTACAAGGGCCAGTGGCAGGGCGTGAAGGATTGCTTCCAGAATTGGTGGCTGATCCTGCGCTGCTCGTGGATCGGCGGCGGCATCGGATCGATCCCGGGGATCAGCGCGTCGGTCGTCGACTGGCTCGCTTACGGTCACGCGTTGAAAACCGAAAAAGGGGCGAGCCAGACCTTCGGCAAGGGCGACGTGCGCGGGGTGATCGCATCGGAGAGTTCCAACAACGCCAAGGAAGGCGGCGCGCTGGTTCCGACCGTCGCGTTCGGCGTGCCGGGCAGCGCCACCATGGCGATATTGCTCGGCGCCTTCCTGATCCACGGTTTGGTGCCCGGCCCCGACATGCTGCACAAGAATCTCGACATCACCTACGCCATGGTGTGGTCGGTGGCGCTCGCCAATATTCTCGGCGCGGGTCTGTGCTACCTGTTCAGCCCGCAATTCGCCAAGCTCGCGACCCTGCGTTACACGCTGGTGCTGCCGGCCGTGCTCGGCGTGGTCTATATCGGCGCGTTCGAAGCTTCGCGCCAATGGGGCGACCTGTTCGCGCTGCTGTTCTTCGGCGTGGTCGGCTGGCTGATGAAGCAGTTCAAATGGCCGCGCCCGCCGCTCGTGCTCGGCCTCGTGCTGGGGGACAGCATCGAGCGATACCTGTTCATCTCGATCGAGCGCTATGGCGTGTCGTGGTTTACGCGGCCGCTGGTGGCGATCCTCTTCGCCATGGCCATCGTCGGCCTCGTGCGGCCGTTGCTGGCCGACATCAAGAGACAGGGCGGCATCGGCAATATGCTGACGAGCTTCCAGGCGCCGACATTTCGTCCGCAGCAATTGTTCACGCTGATGTTCATCGTCGTGATGGGCGTGCTGGTGGTTTCCGCCCTGCCCTGGCACTTCAGCGCCAAGGTTGTCCCGCTGGTGGTGGGCGGCATCGGCATTTTCGTCGCCGCGTTGAGCCTGTTCAACGACATGTGCCGCAAGCCGTCGGCATCTTCGGATGAAGGCATTGCCGACAAGGCGGAACGCGAGGTGACCGAGAAGATCCACATGGATCTCTCCTCCGACACCGGACATCTGCCGGTGCAGACCATCGTTGCGCGAGCGACGCGATTCTTCGGCTATCTGCTCGCGTTCATGGCGGTCATGGCGCTGATCGGATTGATTCCGACGGTGATGGTGTTCGTCGTCGTGTTCATGCGGCTGGAAGGACGGGAGCGCTGGTCGCTGGTGATCCCCTACGCGACGCTGCTGGTCATCGGCATTTACTTGGCGTTCGACTATTTCATGGCGATCCCGTGGCCGCCGTCGCTGCTCGGGCAGCTGGTTCCGGCGGCGCGGATGATTCCGTCGGTCAATTAGAGCGCACGCTAAGCCATCGAGAGGAAATGGTGCCCAGGGGCTGGATTGAACAGCCGACACCTGCATTTTCAGTGCAGTGCTCTACCAACTGAGCTACCTGGGCGCTGCGGCCTGCGAGCGTCGCCGACCGGAAAAGTCCGGGCGTTATAAAGGCTTGCCCCCTGCCCTGTCCAGGACAACCGACCCGGCTCACTCGTCAGGCTGTTCCGATGCGTCGCCGTCCTCGGCCGTATCGTCCTCCTCGACTGCCGGCACGGAATAAACACCCGAGAGCCAGCGATTGAGATCAACGTCGGCGCAGCGCTTCGAGCAAAACGGCCGGAACTTCTCGATCGCGAGCTTGCCGCAGATCGGACACGGCTTTAAGCGGGGCGCTGCGCCGGTATCTGACATAATGGAATTTTAGCGCACGCGGACGCGCCTGTCAGATCGCGTGCGGCCAGCCTTGATAGACGGGATAGCCCTCACCGGCGAGCAAAGCCACGGTCTCGTAGAGCGGTAGGCCCACGATATTGCTGTAGGAGCCGACGATCTTGACGACGAACGTGCCGGCCAGCCCCTGGATGGCGTAGCCGCCGGCCTTGCCCTGCCATTCGCCGGAGGCGAGATAGGCCTTGATCTCGTCGTTGGAGAGCCGCTTCAGCCGCACGCGTGTCTCGGCCATGCGCTGGCGGAACGCGCCCTTCGGCGTCACCAGGCAGATGCTGGTGTAGACGTGATGGTTGCGCCCGGAGAGCAGCCGCAGACATTGGTGCGCGTCGTCGAGCAGGTCGGCCTTGGGCAAAATACGACGGCCCACCGCCACGACGGTATCGGCGGCGAGAATGTAGGCGCCGGTCAGCTCGGCATCGCGTTGCACGGAGGCAAGCGCCGCCTCGGCTTTGGCCTTGGACAGGCGGTTGGCATAGCCGCGCGGCAGCTCGCCCTTGGCCGGCGTTTCGTCGATGTCGGAGGGACGCAAGGCGTCGGGCGTTATGCCGACCTGATTGATCAAGCTCAGCCGTCGCGGTGAGCCGGAGGCAAGCACGAGTTTCGGTCGGGCAATCATCATTCGTCCGCAATCACATCACAGATGGCCGGGCGCCGAGGATCATTTGAACCGATAGGTGATGCGGCCCTTGGTCAAATCGTAGGGCGTCATCTCGACCAGCACCTTGTCGCCGGCCAGCACGCGGATGCGGTTCTTGCGCATGCGGCCAGCAGTATGGGCGATGATTTCGTGGTCGTTCTCGAGCTTGACGCGGAAGGTGGCATTCGGGAGCAGCTCCGTCACGACACCGGGAAATTCCAATAATTCTTCTTTCGGCATTCGCTATCCAGTTGATCGGGGATCACGCGGCGCCAGACGACGCGCGGAATTTGCGCGGAAACTAGCGGAATTGCTGAAGCGCGACAACACCGACTTGCGTGTCTTCCACCAGTGAGACGCGCGGTTCGCGGCCGCCGACATCCGCACTAGACCATGATCCGATTAGATTGAATCGGATCATGGTCTAGAATCTTTGGTTTTTCGCGCAATCTTACGGCGAACCGGTTCCCACTTCGCCGGATTGCGCTCTAGCCCTTCCAATGCAGGGCGCAGACCAGCGTGAACAGCCGCCGCGCGGTATTGAAGTCCACGATGACGCGATGCTTGATGCGTTCCTGCAGCAACTTCGAGCCTTCGTCGTGCAGCGCGCGGCGGCCCATGTCGAGCGCTTCGATGCGCTCGGGCGTGGCGGAGCGGATCGCCTCGTAATACGTGTCGCAAACCAGAAAGTAGTCCTTCACGACGCGCTTGAAGGGGTTGAGCGAAAGCAAATGCACGACGACGGGCGTGTCGTCGGCGCGCCGGATGTCGAACACGAGACGATTGTCAGCCATGCGCAGATGCAGCGCAAAGGGTCCGCCATCGTGGCCGACCGGCGCGAACGAGTTGTCTTCAATCAGATCGTCAATCGCAACCGCGCGCTCGTATTCCACATCGAGGCTGGCGCGGCCGAGCGATTTCTTGTCGAGCGTCACCGCGACGATGCGCTGGGGATCGGCTGCGGGTGAGCGTGCGCTCTTCATCGGTTTAGACGAATTGAGATCGAGCGGGCATGGGCCTCGAGCCCCTCCGCCTCGCCGAGCGCAATCGCCGCTCCTGAGAGTGCGCCGAGCTGGTTCGGACCGCATTTGAGGATCGACGTGCGCTTCATGAAATCAAGCACGCCCAAGCCAGACGAGAACCGCGCCGAACGGGCCGTCGGCAGCACATGGTTGGAGCCGGCGACGTAATCACCGATCGCCTCAGGCGTGTGGGCGCCGAGAAAGATTGCGCCGGCATTGCGAATTTTGCCGGCAAGCCGCTCCGGATCTTTCGTCTCAATTTCGAGGTGCTCAGGCGCGACGGCGTCGACGAGCGGTACGGCATCGTGCAAATCCGGCACAAGGATGATGGCGCCGTGATCGCGCCAGGACGCGCCGGCGACCGAACCGCGCGGCAGCGTGGTCAGCTGATTGTCGACCGCCTGCTCGACCGCCGCGGCAAGGTCCTGGTCATCGGTGACGAGAATGGCTTGCGCCGCGGGATCGTGCTCGGCCTGCGCCAGCAGATCGGCGGCGATCCAGCCGGCGTTGGCATCCTTGTCGGCGATGATCAGCACCTCGGACGGCCCGGCGATCATGTCGATACCGACGGTGCCGAAAACCAAGCGCTTGGCCGCGGCCACATAAGCATTGCCAGGACCGACGATTTTCGCGACCGGCTTGATGGTCTGAGTGCCGTGGGCCAGCGCCGCAATCGCCTGAGCACCGCCGACGCGATAGATCTCGTCAACTCCGGCCAGTTTCGCGGCGGCGAGCACCAGCGGTGACAGTTTTCCCTCCGGCGCCGGCACCACCATGACAAGACGCGGCACGCCGGCGACCTTGGCCGGCACGGCATTCATCAGCACCGACGAGGGATAGGCCGCCGTGCCGCCGGGCACGTAGAGTCCGACGGCTTCAATCGCGGTCCAGCGATGTCCAAGCTCGACGCCAAGCGCATCGACGTAACGCTCGTCGGCAGGCTTTTGACGGCGGTGATGGGCTTCGATGCGATCGCGCGCGATGTTTAACGCATCGAGCGTCTTGCGATCGCAGGCGGCGTCGGCTGCAGCAATCTCCTGCGCCGACACGCGCAGGCCGGTTTTTTCAAGGTCGACACGGTCGAATTTCCTGGTCAGATCGAGCAGCGCGCGATCGCCGCGCGCGCGCACGTCATCGATGATGACGCGCACGGCTTGCGCGACGTCCTCCGCGGTCTCGCGCTTGGCGGCGAGAAAGGCGGCAAAGCGCGCTGAAAAATCGGCGGAATTGCTTTTCAGGCGAATTGGCATTGCGCGGTCCGACCGGGCTCAACCCGTATCACCGGTCAATGGCGTGCGAACGCAGGCGCGTCAACCCTGTTTTACCGCTTCGGTGTGATCGGGACAGCCCGAAGTCGCCCAGACCATTCCGAGATCGCACAGTTCAGCCTCGAGGCATTCCACTTCAAGCCGCAGCATGCCGCCGCCGGAGAACGTCAGCGTCACGACGCCAGCAGGCGGGTCCTGTTCGGCGAAGACGACGGACAGGAGGTTGAGGACCTTATCCTTGTCGTTACTTTCCACGTTACGGGCCTTGCAGCTAAGAACGCGCTCGAAACGCAGAGCCGCAGCACGGCGGCGGAATTCCGGCGTCGAATTTTGCGCGGATTCCCAGTCGAAGCGGCAGAGCCCGATGACCAGCCGATGTTCTGCCGGCCGCCAGCGAATGTCGGCATTCTTGAGCACGGCGTCCTGCAGGTGGGCGGACACGACCTCCAGATCGTCCTTATCGAGGGCGACGAGTTTTAAAGGGGTCATGCGGACGGAACCTGCGTCATACGGCTGCTGGCGCAAAGGTAGGGAGTGTCCGCATTGCGCGCAAGGCTTGCAGGCGAAATCTAGCTGCTCAAACGCTCGATCGCGGCGCCGCAAGCGGCAAGCTTCGACTCCAGCCGTTCGAAGCCGCGATCAAGGTGATAGACGCGGTTGACGATGGTTTCGCCTTCGGCCGCCAGCGCCGCGATCACCAGCGAAACCGAGGCGCGCAAGTCGGTCGCCATCACTTGTGCGCCCTTGAGCTTTGGCACGCCCTCGATGGTCGCGGTCTCACCGTCGAGATGGATGTGGGCGCCGAGGCGCACCAATTCCTGCACGTGCATGAAACGGTTCTCGAATATCGTCTCGGTGATGCGGGAGGTGCCGCGCGCGCGCGTCATCAGCGCCATGAGTTGTGCCTGCAGGTCGGTGGGAAAGCCGGGGAACGGCGCGGTCGTGACATCAACGGGGCTCAACCCCGCCCCGTTGCGCGCAATGCGGATACCCTGGTTGTTGGGCGTGACTTCGACGCCGACGTCTTCGAGCACATCCAGCGCGGCCTGCAGCAGTTCCGGCCGTGTGCCCTCGAGCAGCACGTCGCCGCCTGTCATGGCGACCGCCATCGCATAGGTGCCGGTCTCGATGCGGTCGGGCAGAACGCTGTGGCGGGCGCCAGAGAGTTTCGCCACGCCTTCGACCACGATGCGCGAGGTGCCGGCGCCGGTGATGTGCGCGCCCATCTTGTTGAGGCAGTCGGCGACGTCGCCGATTTCAGGCTCGCGCGCGGCGTTCTCGATCACTGTCGTGCCGTTGGCGAGGGACGCCGCCATGACCGCGGTATGAGTGCCGCCGACCGTGACCTTGGGAAAGACGATCTCGCCGCCTTTGAGGCCGTGCTTGGCGCGGGCGATGACATAGCCGCCTTCGATTTCGATGTCGGCGCCAAGGCGCTCAAGCGCCATGATGAGCAGATCCACGGGCCGCGTGCCGATCGAGCAGCCGCCGGGCATCGACACGCGCGCTTCGCCCATGCGGGCGACGAGCGGCGCAATGACCCAGAAACTCGCGCGCATCTGCGACACCATTTCGTAGGGCGCGGTGGTGTCGACGATCTGCTTCGCGGAGATGTGCAGGGTCTGACCGCCCGGCTGCGTCTCGCCTGCTCTCTTGCCTGCGTACATCACATCGACGCCGTGATTGCCGAGGATGCGGCGCAGCAGACGGACGTCGGCGAGCGCGGGTACGTTATCGAGGATGAGCGTCTGGTCGGTCAGCAGGCTCGCGATCATCAACGGCAGCGCCGCGTTCTTCGCGCCGGAAATCGGGATCGTGCCCTTCAGGCGCTGCCCGCCGGTAATACGTATGCGATCCATCTGTCCTCGCTGCCTACGCCGAGCCGTTCGCCCGGCTGTGGCTGGCCGGCCAAATGTACCGCATCAAAGCGCTGCTCAATAGTCCTGCGGGGCCAAAGAACACGCCGATGGCGGCGAAAGTTGCGCGCAGCATGACCAAATTATTGCCCTGGATTCGTATCGCTCGCCTTCGATTTAGTGGCCGATGAGGAGCCCGCCTGCTCCGTACCGGCGCGGCCGCGCGCCTGCGCCTTGCGGCGCTTGAGATTTTCCCGCAAGGCGACCCGCAGGCGCTCTTTGCGGACGTCGGGACTTTCCGATTTTTTCCGTTCGGTCATGGCGGTTCGGCTTGTCAGTAGACCGTGATGCTCGGCGCAACAATCAGGATTTGTGCAACAGGCCTTCACGCGCTTGCGCGTGCCACCCCCTTATGGCAAGGAACGCTCGTCCCGTCCCGCCACATCTCTTAGTGCTTCGATAGTGATTCTTGGCTATTCATAGTTTACGCGTTGCGCTGCCGTAGCTCAGTGGTAGAGCACCCCCTTGGTAAGGGGGAGGTCGTAAGTTCAATCCTTACCGGCAGCACCAGCCAAGTCATTGAACAGACTCTAGTTTCCAAACCGCTCCGCTCAACACCATCGGTCGGAAATTTCCGCTGTCACAACTGGGTCACAGCGAGGGGTTTCCTATGGCGACAATTCGCAAACGTAGAGGCAAGTGGCAGGTCCAGGTACGACGCTCGGGTGTTTGTGCAATCTCACGATCATTCCACGAATTTAATGATGCAAAAATCTGGGCACGACAGATGGAGGTGCAAGCCGACCGCCACGCATTACCAACAAATCCAAAGGTCCTAAGCCGAACAACGCTCGGTGAGATAGTGCATCGGTATCGTGAGACAGTCAGTACAATGAAACGCACTCACGACAGAGAACGCTATTCGTTAAGAATATTCCTCGATCACCCAATTTGTAGGAAGAGGCTTTCAGAGCTTCGCATCGAGGATTTTGTGGCCTACCGCGATGAACGACTAAAGACGATTAAACCTGCGTCTTTGAAACGCGAATTAGGACCAATCCATCACCTATTTGAGATTGCAAGAGACGAATGGGGCCTGCCTATTCAAGAGAACCTACTCGATAAGTTGAAGCTGAACGGAACAGACAAGCGCCGAGAGAGACGCCTAACGTCGTACGCTGACGTTCAATAGCGTTGATAATGCAGTCCCCTTTCTGAGGATCTAATTTACAATCCCGATCAGGATCATAAGCGCTGGCTTCGTAAGGTATGTCTACAAAGTGCCAATTATATGTTTTCTGATCTTTCACACGGTAATCGTCTGCCCAACTTGCAATAGATGCGAGAGACACTTCACCGCAGCTGGGGCGCGTGGCTCGAACCGACGCGCAATGCGGAGAAACATGGAGCTTCCGCATTGTGATTTTTCGTCACGGCAACGCACTAAATTCCGGAATGACTTTGTGCAGAGCTATCACGATGTGAAGCGGATTATGTCCGATCTCGCGGTTGCGAACGATCGGCGAGATTGGCCGCGGGGGCGGGGATGGCTTACAGACGATTGAGGACGGCACGGACCGTCCGGTCGGGCCCGAAATCCTCCGGACTTTCGATCGAAAGCAACCGGGCAAGATGATTTCTGGCGCGATTCACGCGGCTCTTGATGGTGCCGATGGCGCAGCCGCAGATGTTAGCCACTTCCTCGTGTGAAAAGCCCAAGGCGCCGATGAGAATAAGGGCTTCGCGCTGGTCGGGGGGCAGTTTCGCAAGGGCGGCCAGAAATTCCGTCATTTCGATATGGCCTTCCTGCTCGGGGTGCGAACGCAGGCGTTCGGCGTAGCTGCCGTCACTGTCCTCCACCTCGCGCCGCCGCTTGCGATACTCCGAGCGGTACAGATTGCGCAGAATTGTGAACAGCCAGGCGGACATGTTGGTGCCGGGCTCAAATGAATTGATGTTGGCCAGAGCACGTATCAGGGTCTCCTGAACCAGATCGTCGGCATGGTCGACGTTACCGCAGAGCGATATGGCAAACGCCCGCAGGCCGGGGACAGCCGCGAGCATGGCTTCACGAACTGAGGTACCGGGGCTCTTCACCGCGATTCCTTCTTCTTTTTTTGATTGATGCTCGGTTTATCGGATTGGTCGCTTTCGCCCGGTTGTTCAAGGCGATCGAGCAATTCAACGAAACGATCGGGCACGCCTTGCGTGACCATATTGTCGTAGATTTTGCGAAGCTGCTGTCCGATCTTGGCCTGGATCTCTGTGCTCAGCTGCGGCATTCCAGATCTGCGTCCGGGCGGTTTGTGGTCATTCATCCCTGTAAAATCTCCCTAGCCCCTGCCGGATGAACGTAACGGCAGATACCCCTGTCCATTCAGATTATAACGTCTCATTTTCTCAAATGGTTCCCAAATTGGGGGAACTTTTTTCTGGCCGGCGCGTTATCGTCAATTCCGACTTAAAGTGCCTCATTTCGGGAGGGTTTCGTGACCATAACTCAAGACGTCGCCCGGCATTTGCCTTATCTGCGGCGCTATGCTCGGGCCCTCACCGGCAGTCAAGCGGCGGGTGACGCTTACGTCGCCGCGACGCTGGAGTCCCTGATCGCCGATCGCGGGGCGCTCAAGGATAAACCCCTGACGCGCGCCGGCCTTTATGCCTTGTTCACGAAAATCTGGAATTCGGTGTCGTTGAATAACCTGCCTGAACCGGGCGGCAAGGGACCGTCATTCGAGCGGCGGCTGGCGCATATCACGCCGCTACCACGCCAGGCCTTCCTGCTTATTGCGCTCGAAGGCTTTACGGAGCCCGAGGCTGCGCAGGTTCTTGATGTCTCGATCGCCGAATTGCGCGGGCTGGTCGAAGAATCCGGCCGCGAACTGGCCGACGATATCGCCACCGACGTGCTCATCATCGAGGACGAGGCGTTCATCGCCTTCGATCTCGAAGGGCTGGTGGAAAGCCTCGGCCATCGCGTGCTGGGAATTGCACGGACCCATGAGGAGGCGCTCGCCTCTGCACGGGTCAAACAGCCCGGCCTCATTCTCGCCGACATCCAGCTCGCGGACGGCAGCTCCGGTATCGATGCGGTCAACGACATGCTGCAATCGTTCGAGGTGCCCGTGATCTTCATCACCGCCTATCCCGAACGATTCCTTACCGGTGAACGGCCCGAACCGGCATTCCTGATCTCAAAGCCTTACCAGCCGTCCACAGTATCCGCGGTCTTGAGTCAGGCGCTGTTCTTCGAGCACAAGGCCACACGCAAAGAGCGCCGCACGGCCTGAAATCCGTGGCCTAGATTCCGCATTCGGCAATCGCGAATGCGAACCGATCCCGTCGATGCGGAATTGCTGCACGCCGGTCCGTCAATACGGCGGGAATTTTGTATTATCGACAGTATATATATTATGAACTTTGCAAGCCTGCGCCGGCTTTTACCAGCAATGACGCAGTCCTTCAGATCCGTAGCCACGACAATGACGAAAGTCCGAGCGACCATCGTCACAAGCCCGATCGGTGGCAACACGTCGTAGCGCCATGGAAACGTACGAGAGGCGATCATGGATCCCATCCTCGACTGGATAACCGCCGCAGCGACCTACGTTTCACCCGACACGCGCCTATCCTGGCAGCAAGATCTTGTCGCATTGCATGTCGCGTCGGACATCATCATTTCGATGAGTTTTGTGGTCATGGCGCTCGGAGCGGTCTGGGTCTTGCTGCACCGTCTCAATATGACGCCAATGCAGCGCTCGCTCGCATGGCTGTTTGCCGCGTTCCTGCTGTTCGCCGGCGGCGTTCAGTTCAGCGAGGTGGTCACGCTCTGGTACCCGCTCTACGGGATTCAGGGGTTCGTGAAGGCAACCGGCGCGCTCGTTTCAGTCGTGACGGTCGCGTTCATGCTGCCGGCGCTTCCCGGACTTGCACGGATTCCCTCCCCCCAAGAGCTCACTGACGCGAACGAACGACTGCGCGTGCTGTCCGCAACTCATGACAGAGCGGTGCAGGAATTCAACGAAACGCGCGCCGATTACGAAAAACGACTTGCCGAACTTACGCGACTGTACGAGCTCACAAAGGCGCGGTTCGAGACGGCGTTGCGCGAAGCCGACATCTACGCTTTCTCGCAGGATTCCGAGCTGCGCTACACCTGGGTGTTCAGCCCGCGCGGCGAGGAAAGCGCGGCCAAGATGGTGGGGCGGACCGACGACGAAATCCCGTCCTCGCCGGAGCACGATTCAAGCGTCGCCGTCAAACGCAGAGTCCTGAAAACCGGAACGGCGGAAGAATGCGAGGTCACCTACACGTTGCCGGAAGGACGCGCGGTCTATGCCATGCGCATTCATCCGATCTTTGCCGTCGATCAGACGATCAATGGCATCATGTGCACGGCGATCAATTTCTCCCGCATGCATTCGCGCGAGAGCGAACTGCGCCAGCGCGCAGAGAAGCTTGAAACCACCTTGCAGCGCTACGACACCGCGTTGCGCGGATCAAACGTGACGGTCTACACGCAGGATCTGGGGCTGCGTTACGTGTCGATCAGCGCGCCCATACTCGGGCTCGACGTTTCCCAAATCGTCGGCCGTACCGATCAGGATATCCTGCCGGTGCAAAGCCGTGACGCAATCATCGCGCTCAAGAAAGAGGCCATCGATGCCGGGCGGCCGAAGGACTGTGAGGTCTGTATCCACGACGGCACGGTCGAGCGCTGGTATGATCTTCATATGGAGCCGCTGCGCGAGGTCACCGGAGCGAGCGTCGGACTGATTTGCGCATCGGTCGACGTCACCGCGCGCAAGGAAGGCGAGGTTCACCTCCGCCTCTTGATGCGGGAGCTGACGCATCGCTCGAAGAACCTGCTGGCGGTCATCCAGGCGATGGCTCGCCAAACCGCGCGGCGGGCGGAAACGATCGATGGTTTCACCGAGCGATTCGGAGCGCGGCTGCAGGCGCTAGCAACCTCGCACGATCTGCTGATTCAAGAAAGCTGGCACGGCGCTTTGCTTTCGGACCTCGTGCGCTCGCAGCTCGGCCACTATCTCGATCGCGAAGGATCGCAATTCTCAATCGAGGGGCCGAGCGTGTTTCTCAAACCCGAGGCGGCGCAGAACATCGGCCTTGCGCTGCACGAGCTTGCCACGAACGCGGCAAAATACGGCGCGCTTTCCGTGCCGTCGGGTCACGTTTCGATCAGTTGGCGGCGAAAACCGGACGGCGGTTCCCCTGGCGTCGAAATCATATGGGTCGAACGCGGCGGACCGTCGGTGCAGCCTCCCGACCAGCGCGGGTTCGGCAGCATCGTGATCGAGCGCAATCTCTCGCGCGCGCTGGAAGCGGATGTGCATTTGACATTCGAGCAGCAGGGAATCGAATGTCGCATCGTCGTACCGGAATCGCTGCTGGTGTTTGGACGCTGAAAAATCCTTCTCAGCACCTACTGGCGTGCGTCAGCCAGATGCCGTCGTTTTATTCATCTGCATGAGAAATAAATCCTCGCATCGTTAAGAATCAAAAAGGCGCGCTCGTTATTTTTTCGGCCACATCCCAGGCGCGTTCCGCACAATTAACTTCTCATCGCAAAAACGCAGTGATAAACCGCGGAATCGGTGGTCTTAAGTATGACATGAAAAACGCGGGACGATTGATCGC
>Ga0187765_10000245_pt1 | contig 19456 bp, 16 predicted proteins | sample 0216_QUI02_MP05__3_FD_133018 | JGI IMG/M metagenome (GOLD analysis project Ga0187765, IMG submission 133018) | Tropical peat soil microbial communities from peatlands in Department of Meta, Colombia - 0216_QUI02_MP05_10_MG | ecosystem: Environmental > Terrestrial > Soil > Wetlands > Peat ...
ATGAACTCGCCGCGGCGGACGTCGAGTGTAACCCCCTTGAGCGCATTAACGCTGCCGAAGGTGCGGCTCATGTTTTCGAGCCGCAGCTCGCGAAAATCGCGTGCAGCAATCGCCATGGTGGGCGTTCCTCTCCGAACGGCGACAGCTTACGAAACATAAAGAAGACTGGCGACGGTCGCCGCCAGTCTTCTTTTGGTGTGCAGGGCGTCAGGTCTTCTTCTTCTGCGAACCGATCTGCTCGTCCCAACGGCTGAACGCATACACGAGCTTGTCGGGCAGCAGCGGAATCTCCTGCGGCGCCGTCGTCATCGCCTGGGCATATTCGCTGCGACCGAATTCGGCGATCACCTTCTGGCTTGATGGCGGCGCCATCGACAATGGCACGTTCTTCACGGCCGGACCCGGATAGAAATAGCCGTCATCGTAAGTCATGGCCTGCGCCGGCGGCGACAGCATATAGTTGAGGAAATCGATCAGCACCGCGAGCTTATCGTTGGCGACCCCTTTCGGGATGCAGAGGTAGTGGGCGTCCAGAACCCAGTGGTAGCCCTTGAGGAAGAACACCTTGGCTTCCTTCGGCACCACGCCCAGCGCGCGGGGATTGATGTCCCAACCCATCTGCGATGGGATCATGTCGCGCGAGCCTTCGCCAAGCTCCTTCATGGTCGCCCCGGTGCCGGACGGATAGTACTCGACGTATTGCCCGAGCTCCTTCAAGTACGACCAAGTCTTGTCCCAGCCGTCCTTCGGCTCATGCGGGTCCTTGTCACCCAGGATATAGGGAAGCCCCATCATGAAGACGCGCCCCGGCCCGGAATTCGCCGGGCGCGCATACATGAAGCGGTTGGGATTGGCCTTGGCCCAAGCGAGCAGGTCTTCGGCGGTTTGCGGCACCTGCTTCACATTGTCCGGCATATATTCCATCACCGGGCCTGCCGGACAAAACACAATGCAAACCCCCTGGTTCGAGGCAAGCTGCTGCATTCTGGCTGCGCCCGGTAAATAGATGTCGCTGAGCTTGGGCAACTTGGCCGCAAATTCAGTGGCGATGGGAATCCAGAGTTTCTGGTCGACACCGGCCGAGAGCGCATCGATTCCGGTCAGCACCCCGTCGATATCGACCCGGCCAGCATCCTGTTGCGCCTTGATCTTGCCAGGCAGTTCGGGAGCCGGCGCCTTAGTGAAGTTCACCTTCGCGACCAGTTTCGGATTGTTGTCGCGATAGGTTTCGATCGCCTTCTGGGTGAGGGCAAGATTGCCAGCCACGTCGACGAAATTGAGCGTCACCGGCGATGTGGGAAGCGGCAGATTTTGTGCGAATGCCGGAAGGGTCGCAGAGCTTGCAAGACCGCCGACCACCGCACGACGCGTCAGCTTGGTAAACATGTATTCCTCCGCTGAGGTTGAGTTAGGATTCCCTCAAACAATTTTGGCGACCTATCGGCGTTTCAGTTTGCGCCACGCCGAAAAATTCTCTTTGGCCTGTTCGTCCGTCGGCGGATAAAGCCCGATAATCGAACGGCCCTTTTGCACCTCTTCGGTTACGAAATCCTCGAAGGCGGTCATTTCTACCGCCTCGTTGGCGATCTCGTCGGCAAGATGCGCGGGGATAACCACGACGCCCTCGGCATCGCCGACCATCACATCGCCGGGCCAAACCGGTGCGTCGCCGCAAGCAATCGGTACATTGATGTCGAGCGCCTGATGGACTGTCAGATTGGTCGGCGCGGCTGGACGATGATGATATGCGGGAATGGCCATGCGAGCGATCTCCGGCGAGTCACGAAAGCCGCCATCGGTCACAATGCCGGCGACGCCGCGAACCATGAGCCGAGTGACGAGGATCGATCCCGCCGAAGCGGCGCGCGCATCCTTGCGACTGTCGATGACAAAAACCGCGCCTGGCGGGCACTCTTCCACCGCCTTACGCTGCGGATGCGACCGATCCTGGAACACAGCGATCGGGTTCAGATCTTCGCGCGCGGGGATGTAGCGTAGTGTGAAGGCCTCGCCGACCATCGTCCCCGCCTCCGGATTGAGCGGGGTCACATCCTGAATGTACTGATTGCGAAAGCCGCGCTTGAACAGCGCGGTGCAGATCGTCGCCGTGCTGACCGTCTTGAGCTTATCGCGCAGCGCTACGGAAAGCATGCCTTGCTCTTCAAAATATGTCCGGCTCGCATACCGGCGCGCCGAAATCGGTCTGCAGGAAATCGAAGTCGCAGCCCTGGTCCGCTTGCTGCACATGGCGCGAGAAGATCCAGCCATAGCCACGCTCATATCGCGGCGCCGGCTCCTTGCGCTCGCGGCGGCGGTCCGCGAGTTCGCCCTCGGGCACATTGAGGCTGATGCGGCGCGCCGGCACGTCGACAGCGATGATGTCGCCGGTCTTGACGAGCCCAAGCGGTCCGCCGACGTAAGATTCCGGCGATACATGCAAGATGCAGGCGCCGTAGCTAGTGCCACTCATGCGTGCATCGGAAATGCGCACCATGTCGCGCACGCCTTGCTTAAGAAGCTTCTTCGGGATCGGCAGCATACCCCACTCCGGCATGCCGGGCCCGCCGAGCGGTCCGGCATTGCGCAACACCAAGACGTGGTCGTTGGTGACATCGAGATCGTCGCGATCGATGTTTGCCTTGAGATCGGGGTAGGTGTCGAACACAAGAGCCGGGCCGGAATGTCTCAGCAAATGCGGCGCCGCGGCCGATGGCTTCATCACGCAGCCATTCGGCGCCAGGTTGCCGCGCAGCACGGCGAGTGCGCCCTCGGCATAGATTGGATTCTCAAGCGGACGGATAATATCGTCATTATAAACTTCCGCGGAGGCGAGCACGTCGGCCAGCGTGCTGCCCGAGACGTTGACGTGTGAGAGCTCGAGGAACGGTTTGAGCCGCGACATCAACGCCGGCAACCCGCCGGCATAATAGAAATCCTCCATCAAGTACTTGTCGCCGCTCGGCCGGATGTTGGCGATCACCGGCACCTCGCGGCTAGCGCGATCGAAATCGTCGAGATCGATGCTGTGGCCTGCGCGCCTGGCCATTGCCAGCAAATGGATTACGGCATTGGTCGAGCAACCCATCGCCATTGCGACGACGATCGCATTATGGTAGGCGGCCTCAGTTTGGATCTTTGCCGGCGTGATGTCTTCCCAGACCATTTGAACGATCCGCCGGCCCGAGTCCGCGCACATACGGATATGGCTGGAATCGGCGGCAGGAATCGATGAGGCGCCTGGCAATGTCATGCCGATCACCTCCGCGAGTGCAGTCATCGTCGCCGCGGTCCCCATGGTCATGCACACACCGTAGGAGCGTGCGATACCGACTTCCATTTCGCTCCAGGCCTTCTCGCTGAGCGTGCCGGCGCGGCGCTCGTCCCAGTATTTGAAAGCATCGGAGCCCGATCCAAGCACCTTTCCATGCCAGTTGCCGCGGAGCATGGGGCCGGCCGGCACGTAGATCGCTGGCACCCCGGAGCTGGTTGCGCCGAGCAGCAGCCCGGGCGTGGTCTTGTCGCAGCCGCCCATCAGCACAGCGCCGTCAATCGGGTGCGAGCGGATGAGCTCTTCCGTCTCCATCGCCAGCATGTTGCGATAGAGCATGGTTGTCGGCTTGACCTTACTTTCCGACAACGAGAGAGCTGGCAGTTCGACCGGGAAACCCCCGGCCTGGAACACACCCCGTTTGATGTCGTCGACGCGCTGCTTGAAATGGGCGTGGCATTGATTGAGATCGGACCAGGTATTGATGATGCCGATAACGGGCCGGTGGACATAGTCGGCACCGGAATAGCCCATCTGACTCATGCGGGAGCGATGGCCAAACGAACGAAAATCGTCCGGCAGGAACCAGCGCGCGCTGCGCAGCTCCTTCGGCTGTTTGCGTGTCATCCGCTACACCGAATCCATTCCGCCGCATGCCTGCGCGCGATTTTGCTTTGCAATTACAGCAGGGATTTGCGCCCAGTGGAATGGGGGTCCAGACATCAAGTTGCAGAGCGGCAATCTTATGTCTCCTTTACCCCTCGAAGCAGAAGTGCAAACTGGGTCGCCGACTTCAAGCTGGTCGCCTAAACTCGGATCCGAATGTCTCACGGTGAACCCATGGCTCAGGCGTCGAAATTCGGCTTCGGACAATCCGTCCTGCGCAAAGAAGACGATCCTCTCTTGCGCGGCCTCGGCAGTTACATCGCCGATCTGGCAACGCGCGAGACATTGCATGCGATTGTTTTACGCTCACCGTATGCCCATGCGCGTTTTCAGATCGACACGACACAGGCCCGGGCAATGCCAGGCGTCAACCTGGTGCTCACTGGCGCCCATATAGAGGATCTCGGCCTCTTGCCCTGCACGGTCGAGCTTCCGAACACCGTCCTTGACGTTCCGCCATACCCTATCTTGGCGCGTAACGAGGTCCGCCATGTTGGAGATGCAATTGCTTTGGTGGTCGCGGATACCTGCGAGCTGGCCAAAGATGCCGCCGAAGCGATCTCACTGACTTGGGAAGAGCTGCCGCATGTGACCGGTACTACCGAGGCACTTCGGCCCGACGCGCCCCGGGTTTGGGCCGAGCACCGCGATAATGTCGTGTTTGATGTTTCGCTCGGTGATAAGCCCGCAACTGAGCGTGCGTTTGCCGGAGCCGTGAAGGTTGTCTCTTTGACGCTCGTTAATCAACGTGTCGTGGCGAATTATCTCGATACCCGTGGTGTAGTGGCACACTACGATGCCACCGATGAGCGCGTAACGCTGACTTTATCGAGCCAGGGGCCGCACGCCATTCGCGACGTACTCCTCCCGGTCCTAAATCTGCCTGCGGAGAAACTGCGCGTGGTCACGCCCGATGTGGGCGGTGGCTTCGGGACCAAATTGTTTCCATATCGTGAATACGCTCTCGCGGCGGTCGCGGCAAAGAGGTTGCAAAAGCCCGTAGCCTGGATCGCCGATCGTTCGGAACATTTTCTGGGCGACACGCAGGGACGCGACAATATCACGACAGCGCGGCTTGCTCTCGACGAGAAGCACCGCTTCCTTGCACTGGAGGTTGATCTCGTCGCCAATATGGGTGCTTATCTCTCGCAATTCGCGCCGCTTATCCCCATGCTCGGCGCCGCGTTGTCACCAGGCGTCTACGATATCCCGACGTGCCATGTTCGTGTGCGCGGTGTCTACACCAACACCGTGCCGGTCGACGCCTATCGCGGCGCCGGACGGCCGGAAGCAGCCTACGTCATAGAACGATTGGTTGATCATGTGGCGCGGGAGATTGGAGTGGCACCCGATAAGCTCCGCCGCCATAACTTCATCAAGTCGACCGCAATGCCCTATCAGAGCGCGACCGGTCAGAACTATGATTCGGGCAATTTCGCTGCGCATCTTAAGCGTGCCCAGGAGCTCGCAGACTGGCCAGGGTTTTCCAAACGGCTGCGCGAATCCAAAAAGTCGGGCCGACTGCGTGGCATCGGGCTCTCGACCTACATTGAAGCATGCGGCAATGCCGGGTCGGAGACGGCAACCCTGAATCTTGAACGTGACGGCTCGGCCACGCTGCTGATCGGTACCCAATCGACCGGGCAAGGACACGCCACGGCCTATGCACAAGTCGTCGCCGACCGTCTGGGCTTACCGCCCGAGCAGGTGAAAGTGGTGCAAGGTGATACCGACCGCATCAAGAGTGGTATTGGCACCGGAGGCTCGAGCTCGATTCCCTGTGGTGCCGCCTCGCTCGCTGGCGCCGCCGAAAAGCTTGCCGATAGCCTCAAGAGACTGGCCGCCGAAGCACTCGAGGCGAGCGTGGATGACCTCGAGATCGCCGAGGGTGTAGTGCGGGTTAGCGGGACCGATCGCGCGATCACGTTTGCTGCCCTTGCGGAGCGGCCCGACGCCGCGAGCCGTCTCACCGCCGCCTACGCATTCACACCACCGCAGGCAACCTACCCCAACGGCACTCATATCGCAGAGGTCGAGGTTGATCCGGGGACGGGAGAAAGCCAGATCGTTCGCTATCTGGTCGTGGATGATTTCGGCGCCACGCTCAACCCGCTGCTGCTCGCAGGGCAGGTTCACGGCGGCACGGCACAGGGAATCGGCCAGGCACTTATGGAACATGCAGTCTACGATCCTGATTCCGGTCAGCTCGTGACCGCGAGCCTGATGGATTATGCGCTGCCGCGGGCCAACGAAGTGCCCGCCATCGAGTTTGAGACGTGCAACGTCCCTTGCAGGCACAATCCGCTCGGCGTGAAGGGAGCCGGCGAAGCAGGCGCTATCGGCTCCTGTCCGGCGGTGATGAATGCGATCGTTGACGCGCTCTGGCGCGCGCGGCGCATCTCACAACTCGACATGCCGGCAACACCGCAGCGTGTCTGGTTGGCACTAAACGCTGCTTCTCCTGCGAAGCCGGATTGACGACACAGCGGACATCCGGCTGTCGCACAGCCGCAGCGTGACTGGGGCGGCGTTCGTATATGGGCGCCGCTTAGTTCAGCGGGAGCACCCCCGCATAACTTTGCTCGGTCCATGGGATGACCGGCGGCCCCAACACATTTGTTGCTCCCGCCCACACCGCGCCAAACCGCGCATCAAACGAGGTATCATCGGCAACGGTCGGCGACTGTGGTTCGGGTTTGACCGGCGCAAGCGACGGTTTGGGTTCGACCGGTGGAAGCGAAGCTGTGACTTCGACGGGTGGAAGCGACAGTTTGGGTTCGACCAGCGCAAGTGACCGTTTGGGTTCAACCGGTGGAAGCGATGATTTGAGTTCAACCGGTGAAACGGATGTTTTGAGTTCGACCGGCGGCAGCGAAGGTTTGGATTTGATCGGCGGAAGCGATACGTGGGCCGATTCTGCATAGGCCATTTCAATCGGCCTGTCCTGACGCAAATAGGCGAGAATCTCTTCCTGTGCGTCTGACCGCATCGGCAGTGTGATATGCAAGCCGCCCATCGCCAAATTTTGCGCCTGTGGACATGAGAGCGACCCACCACCAAGACCGAATTCACCGGTATGCAAATCGAGATAACGCACGCCGGGCACGCAATGAAACAGGACAGAGGTTCGCGGTGGGTCAACAGCGATGATTGTTACGCGAGGATTGTAGCGGGCAAAATCACGCGCATCCCGCAAAGCGTCAATTGCTCCCTGACTGTGACCAATAACGGCATCCCAGTACTGGTCTTTGTAGTACCCATCGTTCAGATGGGTGATCATAGTCACTTCGTAACCTTCATCCGTCAGTCGAGATTTCAATGATGACATCGGAGAGACGCCGGGGACGTAATCCATTAAGCCGCGGATCAGTAATATCCGTTGTCCCGCCATTGCCGGTTGGCACATGAGCAATAATAAAAGAAACCAGATTCTAGGTTTCACTCTCGTCCCCCTCGGCGACTTCTTCTTAAGAAGTGCCCCCGCATCCCTGCGCCCATGCACCATCGGCCCCGAAGCATTCAGCAGGCATTTGGATCGAAATGGTGGTTTTTTGACGCCACGATTTGGCCTTCCCCGCATTGATTGGCGTCCGTTCCAGAGGCCGGCCAATGCGGCCGCTGGTCCTTGCGGGAGCGGTGTGCACTTGAGAATGACTAAGGTCTTCGGGGGTCCGCTGCGTTTTAGGTCGCCATCAAGATGTCTTCTCCCGGCGAGGCTCGCTAAATGCCACATTCCCAGCGCATTCTAAGAGATCTGTGCTTAAGAAAATCCTGAAATTCAGAGGGCCTGGTGAAGATGCGATGAAAAAATTGGCGCTCAGCGCAGTGGCGACGCTCGGATTCGTTATTGCTCAGTCGCTCGCGGTCGCAAATACAATTTCAAAGGATATTGCCTGGTGGATCGAGGCAATTCCGATTCAGACTTTGACCATCTCGGATCAGCAATTTCTCACCGGCGATCCGTCCGGAAAGCCTGCAACCATTGCCGGGACTTTAAGGATCGCCCAAGGCTCTGGGCGTCTTCCGTTAGTCATTCTCATGCACGGTTCAGGCGGTTTCGAGGTGAATGCCGAGCTATGGGAAAGGCAGCTCGGATCCTTGGGTATATCCACATTTGCACTTGATTCATTTTCTGGACGGGGAATCGCAAGCACCGTCACCGATCAGTCGCAGCTTGGACGACTAAACATGATTCTCGACTTGTATCGCAGCCTCGCTGTACTAGCGGCGCATCCGTTTGTAGATCCGAACCGAATTGCTGTCATGGGATTCTCGCGCGGGGGGCAAGCGGCCCTGTATGCGACGCTCAAGAGGTTTCATAAGATGTGGAACCCGAGTCAGATCGATCCAGCGGCCTATATTGCCCTCTATCCACAATGCAATACGACTTTCATCGGCGATACTGACGTCACAGATCATCCAATACGTATCTTCCACGGAATATCGGATGATTATGTTGCGATCGGTCCTTGTCGCGCCTATTTCGATCGGCTCAGACAGGCGGGCAAGGACGTTCAAATGACTGAGTACGCCAATACGGGGCACGCATTTGATTATCCCTCGCTACCGTCTACCCCCACGGTGGTTCACAATGGACAGACGACGAATTGCGAGTTGGTGGAAGAAACAGCCGGCACGATTGTCAATACGGCGACTAATAAGCCTTTTTCATATGCAGATGATTGCCTCGGACGAAATCCTCATGTGGCTTATTCCGCAAAAGCGACGCACGCAACGGAAGAAGCTGTTGGATTGCTGCTAAAGGAAACTTTTAAGTTGCAGTCAAATTGACGTGTCGCCAGGCTCTCGGCGTCGAACGCTCCGCGATCGGATGGAGACAGCCGCCGCGGGCCGGGCGCGGCTGCGGCTGACGGCAAAAAGCGAAGGGACTAGACAGCGAACAAAGCTGACCGCATATATCGGTCCGCGCATGCCGGAATTTGCAAAATCAGGCTCACGGATTTGCAAAACCATACGACCAAGTCATTACGACCAAGTCATTGAGAGCACGCGCAAAATTGGTGGGGAATAGTTCAACGGTAGAACAGCGGACTCTGACTCCGTTAATCTAGGTTCGAATCCTAGTTCCCCAGCCATTTGAGCCGCTGGAGTTTGCTAAATTCTGTCTCGAACAGCATGGGCCATTTCGGTCCGCGCACCCTTTAAGATTTATCGTGGTCCAACCATTTAAGTGTTGCACAATCCTTGTAGAAGAAAGGATCACGGCAATGACCGAGTCGCTCAGCAATATACTTGTTCACGACGAACGCGCGTTTATCGATGACCTCCCGGATGCGGCATTGGAGGCTGCAGGGAGGAAATTGTTTGAGGGACCTGCGGGCTCTGCCACACTTTCGTTTTGCTCGGGGTATGACACCTGCCCGTGGGAAAAGACACTCTGAGCGAGGCGTCCTTACCTGCTCGGCATGAGTTTTGAAAAGAGAGCTTTTCCCGGCTCGAGCGCCGCTTGGAAAAATCGCGCGTCAATGAGAGCAGCGGGCCGCGCAACCCCTCGTGCTCAGCAGCCCGGTGCTGTTCTGGGTTCAGCGTGGCTAAATGAGAGGCTACCGTCATGTTTCTGGCGGATCGCGGATCTCACCAGCAAGCATGGCTTTCGGCCAATCTGCAAATAAAACTCTTTCTTAACCATGGTGACGATTAGCGTCCCTCGCGGCTGCCATGGTTACGCGCGCATCGGCCTTTAACGACAATCGCGGGCCAGGTTGCGCTAAAAACGTCATAAAGATGTTGTGTTGATAATAGCCGAAGGGGCGAGCGCGTCCTTTGATGTGCTCGAAGTTAAAGGGGCCGGGTAAGACCTTGCGTTTGAATCAGATCGCGTCCGTTCTCGGGAAAATCTCCCTTTTTGTAGTTGTCGTGGGGCATCTCGCGGGCTGCGCGAGCACTGTTTATGCGCCGAAAGTCACCGTCAGAACAGGCACGGTTCGAAGCGCGACCCTGAAACAGATGGAAAATTTCAATATGGACCGTGCAGCACCGGTTCTTATCCGCATCTATAAGGAAGAAAGTACATTGGAGGTTTGGAAACAGGACCGAAGCGGAAAATTTGCACTGCTTAGCTCATATCCCATCTGCAAATTTTCTGGAGATCTTGGGCCAAAGCTAACGCAAGGGGATCGTCAAGCGCCTGAGGGGTTTTATGACATCACTCCAAATCAGATGAACCCGAATTCGAGCGAATATCTCGCTTTCAATACTGGCTTCCCCAACGCCTTTGATCGTTCCCTGGGACGAACCGGCAGTTTTCTTATGGTCCACGGCGGCTGCCGATCTGTCGGTTGTTATGCAATGACGGATTCCGCCATGGATGAGATCTACGGCCTTGTCGATGAAGCATTCAAGGGCGGGCAGGAAAAGGTTCAGTTGCAAGCTTTTCCTTTCAGAATGACAGCACAGAACCTCAAAAGCCACGCGGGCGATCCAAATATGCCGTTCTGGGAGATGCTAAAGGCTGGAAGTGATGCGTTTGCGGAGAACGCGCAACCTCCGCGAGTCGCTGTTTGTGATCGGCAATACGTGTTCAATACTGTCATCACCGGCGATCTCGATCCTAGCGCTCCTTGCCCGCTTGGCACCCATTCCACAGTTGTTGCCGCCGCCCACCAACCAGCTTACGCACCATCAGCGGTGATCCCGCCGAGCACGGGCACCGTTGCGTACCGCACCGATGACCCGATTGCGCGGAAGATCGGAGAAAACCTGCGCGGGCTTTACTGATGGTGCTGCTGGCCGAGGGGGTCGGGGGGCGACCCATCATTGAGCGACACCGTTGTGCTCGCGGTTCGCGATTTAGGAGTGCCGATTAGAGTTCTCACGACCTCCGTTTGGCGGCTCCCGACGAACTCGCGCGGGCCGGTAGGCCGAGCATGAGCCGTGTCTTAGCGTCAACCCGCCACGCTTCGCCGTTCGCAGCTAAACGTTCATTCAGATAGTCTTCTGCTTCATCAAGCCGCGCCACAAACGCGGCCGGTTTGTCGGAAGCCCCATCCCAGAAGTCATTGAAAAATATTCTCACCAGGTCGCGTCGACGCTCGATTTCGTCCTGGTCGGGCACAAAACCAGCGATCGTCTCTATTTGTGGCTTGCTGTCGAGGTGCGCGCCGGCAGAAATAGGCGCAGTGTCGGCAACCACTTCGGGTTCCACCGCGCCGTTTTCGGCCCGCGCTTCTATCGATCCAGGGCGGCTCGATCGGAAAAAAGTCGCGGCTGCCGTGGTGATCTCGGCAAAGCGCCGCAAAATATTTGGCAGCACCCCTCCCAGAGCAAACGGGGGCGATCTGCTCGATTGCGCCGACTCGGCGGACATTTCCGATTCCGACATGTAGCCCCTTTTGAGGGAGTGTCCTTAATAGCAGAGTCGCTCCCAGGCGTAACCAAGAATGCGCCATCATCTTCAGTGCAAGACGGGATATCCAAGTGAATTGGCAACCTGCAGACTCAACGGAATGAGAGAAATGGTGCTGTGATCCGCAAACGGCCTGTGTATCCATCACCCTCCCGGCGCCAATCCGCGTTCCGGATCTGCTTTCAACTGCTTTTGCGTTAACTGGAACCCAAACAATACGACAGTCAACCCGATTAGTTGAACGAGGCTAGGTGTGTCTTTGAGTGCCAGCCAGCCGATGAGCAACACGAATGGTGGAACCAGCGAAAAAAATATGGCTGCGCGCCCAGCGCCAATAAGTGTGATTGATCTGACCAGCAAATACAAAGCTGCCGGACCGGCCAATACGCCCTGCAATACCGCTTGAAGGAGATTTTCGCGCCACCCCAAGGCGCTCATGTGCGCAACGCCACCAATCAGCCAGTAGAGCGGCATCGCAAATAACGATAGAACGCTGATCACTGCCGCGGCCGGCAGTGGAGCAATCCGCCACAGCCGAAGCAGCGTGGCGAAGCCGCCAGACATAAGGCCCGCCAGTGCCAGAATGAGATCGCCGCCCACTCCCTGTGCACCGATTGTCGCTGCCGCTTCGCCAGCGATCACCACTAGTCCACCGACAATGATCAGCGCCCCGATAAGCTGAGAAATTACGAGCTTTTCTCGCAGCACAAGCGTGGCGAGCAGCAAGCCCCCCAGTGCTCCGCACGACGGCTGAATCACGCCGCCATGTCCGAGTGGTACGAGCAAAAAGCCGGCGTAACCGATAATGGCGAAGACGGGACCGCCGAGCACCGCAAGCAATATTCCCCGACCCCAACCGATGCCATCGAGATCGCCAATGCCGCCGCGCAGCACGACTGGCAGCAGCGCAAGTCCGGGCCAGAGGTAGCGATGAACGGCGAGGTCCGCCGGATAAAATCCCACGTCCAGTCCGTGGCGTACTCCGGCAAATCCGGCCGCCCAGAATGCGGCCGCCACAATGCCGCAAATTACGCCGGTCGCAGTTGGATTAGACCGTCTCGTTGACTCGACAGACCCTTCAATTCCCATGACGCTCACTCGCTCAAATCACATGAGAATCCTCGGTGGCGCCGGAAAAAGGTTGCGCTTGGAAAGCGACCGCTTATAGGGCGATGCATCGCGTCTATTCTAGATCGAACGGTTGATCCCGCCATCTATGACAATGGTCTGACCGGTGAGATAGCCGGCCTGCGACGAGCAGAGATAAGCACACAGATCGCCGATTTCGTTCGGCTTTCCCATTCGCTGCACCGGAATCGTTTGCGAGAACAGCTTGAATTGTTCTTCAAGTGTTATGCCCAAGCTTTTCGCTCTGCCGGAAAGTATCTCGGTGAGGCGATCGGTGATTATTGGACCAGGCGCGATATTATTGACGGTGATCCCGTACGGTGCGAGATCAGACGCAATGGTTTTTGCCATCACCGTGACGCCGGCGCGAACCGAATCCGAGACAACAAGATCAGTCAGGGGTTCTTTTACGCCGTATCCGGTCAGGTTAACGATGCGTCCTCGGCCGGAGCCCTTCAAAGCCGGTAATGCTTCGCGAATAAGGCGAACGGCACTCATTAAGTTGAGCTTATAGGCGGTATCCCAGTCATCATCGGCGGCCTTTTCAAAGGAAGCGGTTGGTGGACCGCCGGCATTGGTGACGAGGCAGTCTAAACCGCCCAACGCGGCAATGGCCTCGGCGACAACGCGCTTCACCTCTGCAGAACGGGAAACGTCGGCGACAGAATAACCGTCCGCCTTGAGTTCGGAGGCAGCTCTTTTGAGCTCTTCCGGGTTGCGAGCACAGATGAAGATGCGCGCACCTTCGTCTGCCAGTGCTTTGGCGCAAGCCTTGCCGAGTCCTTTGCTGGCGCCGGCGATAAAGGCCTTGCAGTCCTTCAAACCAAGATTCATCGCGAGGCCTTTCCGGATCTGAGAGCGTCAGATGAAAGATTCACTCGGACCTGGGACTATCCTTGGCGGTTGCCAAATAGGCATGCTCCAGCCGCAGTGGCAAATCAGCCTCACCAGTTCTGGCTTCCAGAACGATCGATCCACGCGCGAGCGCATAAACGCGATCGGCGACTGCCAGTGCTTTCTCTATCAACTGCTCTACGAGGAGCACTGCCGTTCCGGCCTCGCGCAGCCGCCGCACCACCACAAGGACGCGATCCACCAGTACCGGCGACAGGCCAGCGGAGGGCTCATCCAGCATTAACAATTGCGGTCGTCGAACCAAACCCTGCGCCACCGCCAGGATCTGCTGTTGACCGCCAGAGAGCGAAGCTGCGCGCTCGTGGCGCTTTGCGGCGAGCTCGGGAAAGAGCTCGAGCACTTCGTCGACGCGCTCGGCGCGCTCGCGGCGGGGCAGGTCGTAGGCCGCTAACAGCAAGTTGTCGAGCACGGCAAGCTGTGTGAATACCCGATGTCCTTCGATGACGTGCGCCAGCCCGGCTTTAACGACGGCGCGCGGACCGGCACCTGTGAGGTCGAGGCCGGCGAAGCGCACGCTTCCCGACCAGGGCAGTAGCCCTGACAGTGCGCGCAACAACGTTGTCTTGCCCGCGCCGTTCGGCCCAAGGAGCGCCACGATCTCACCAGCGCCGACCGCGAGATCGACCCCGTGCAATACTCGGATCTTACCGTAACCGGCGGAAAGAGCCGAGGTTTGGAGTAGCGACTCAACCGCCAAGGTAGGCATTGACTACCTCCCGATGCGATCGGATTTGAGCCGGCGTTCCAGCCGCAAGCAACTTACCGAGGTTGAGCACGGTGACGTGGTGGCATATGTCGAAAATCAGGTCGGGATGATGCTCAACCACGAGCACGCCGATGCCGGCTTGGGCGATTGCAAGGAGCAAAGCGCCAAGCCGCTCGATCTCCTCCACGGTGAGACCGGCTGCCGGTTCGTCAAGCAATAAAAAGGCGGGGCGCAGCATCAACGCGCGAGCGATCTCGATGAAGCGCAATTCACTGTGTTGCAAACGGTCCGCCCGCACCGGCGCCAGCCGGTCCAGTCCTACCACCGTTAGGGACAGCATTGCCGTGCCGCGCAGGATATGTTCATCCCGACGATGCCGCGGCAGCGACAGCAACGATTCGACAAACGTGCCCTGGCCATCGATCGTACCGCCGATCATGACATTCTCGAGGACTGACGCGGAGCCGACAATGCGAGGAGTTTGAAATGTTCTCGCAATCCTCATTTGCGCCCGTTGGTAGCGCCCTAAGGCGGCCAATTCAGTCCCATTTAATCTGACGGTGCCGCGCTGCTGGGCGTAATAACCAGAGATAACGTTCAGGATTGTGGTCTTTCCGCTCCCATTCGGGCCGATCAGTCCATGCACTTGCCCGGGCAAGATCTCGAGGTCGAGATCGTCGATTGCTTTCACCCCGCCAAAGCTCATCGCCAGCCGTTCAAGCGTCAAGCTGCCAGCGTTGCGCGGTTGGTTGAATAACTCCTTGATCAGGTCAGGCCGAGGGATTATCGCGCGGCCGCTCGCGAGCGGACGCCGGTTCTTGAAATCCAGGATCTCGGCAATTCCGCCGGGTATTGCAAGCACGATGACGAGCAGTAGTGCCGCATAGAGAAATGTGGACCAGGCGACCAGCGGCGCGGCCAATTCCGGGAGCACCGTCAAGAGAATCGTGCCGAGCAAGGGGCCGAGAATGGAACCGCGCCCGCCAATCAGAATGGCGATGAAAAACAAAATGGACAGATCAAGCGTGAAGGCGTCCGGTGTGATGTAAGATTGCAAAGAGGCGAACAGCCCGCCGGCCACAGAGGCGACGGCGCCGCTGAACAAAAAGATCGGCACCAAGATTGCGGGTTTTGAAATGCCGTTCGCCTCGGCTGCCACCTCGGCGTCGCGGATTGCGGTGAGTGCGCGGCCGAACCGGCTAGCTGCCACATTTGCTGTCATCCAGGTGCAGATCGCCGCGAGACCAAAGCAAAAATAATAAAAACCCCACTGGGACGAGAATGGCTCTGGGAAGATCGGCCCAGGAACCCCGACCCCGCCGCCGGTGACGCTCTGCCAGGCAAGCGCCACCTGCGTTACGATCGTGGCAAACCCAAGTGTGGTGATGGCGAAATAGAAAGTGCGCAGACGTAGCGCCGGCAGCCCAATGACCAACCCGGAGATGGCGCCTACCGCGGCCGCAATGGTCAAAGCGAGATAAGGCGGAAAGGCCGGTGTCGCGTTGCCGGCTGCAAACACGCTGGTGGTGTAGGCGCCAAGCGTCAGCAGCGCTACCCAGCCGATTGCAATCTGGCCGGCGAATCCGACGACCAGGTTTAGTCCGGAAACCAGCACCCAATAAACGCAGGCGCGGGTCGCAATCACACCCCAATAGCCGCCACCGAACAGCGGAAATCCGATGCCGACCAGAAGCAGCACCAGAAAAGGCAATGCTGTGCCCAATGTGCTCGTGTAACCGAGCACATTTGCACGGCTCTGGTACAGTTTTGTCGCCGCATCCATCAGACGCGGCGCTGAAGAGGGGCGCCCGCAAGACCCTCGGGGCGGACCAGCAGAACAACGATGAACACCGTAAATACTGCCACTGAGGCAAAGATGCCGCCGACCAGAAAATTTGCGGCTTGCTGGAACAGCCCAAGCGAGAGACCTGCGACCACAGCGCCCCGATTGTTACCCATTCCGCCCAGTGCCACCGGAACGAAGCCGTAGAAAGTGAGAATCGGCGCATTGCCAAAGAAGGCGAGCAGCATCTCTCCGCCAGTAAAGCCCGCCAGCGTACCGATCACGCCAGCAAGCGCAAAACTCGCCATGCGCAAACTGCGCTCAGGCAGTCCGAGCGCACGCGCTGCGTAATTATCCTCGGAGATAGCGAGGAAAGCGCGGCCAACCAATGAATAGCGATAGAGCAGTTCCAAGCCGACGATCACTGCTACGCATGCCAGCATCGGCAACCAGAACTGCTGATCGAAGCCGCCGCGCGCAATGTCGAACAGGCGGGGAAATGGCCGCGCCTCAGTGCCCCACTTGATCGCGGTGAACTGCTGGACCAATAGGGCAAGGGCGAGCGTAGAGAGAACGTAGAGATGCTGGTCTAAACTTTTGAGAACCGGCCGCACCGCTACGATTTCGGTGATGATACCGAAAACCGCGCCGGCAGTAAGCACAAGCAGAAAGCCGATCGGCACCGGGATACCCATGTAGGCAATAAACAGGGAGCCCAGTACTCCACCCAGCATACCAAGCGTGCCCGCGGTAAAGCTGAACACGCGCGAGGCAGAAAACATCACGTTATAAGTGATGCCGATCAGTGCGTATATGCAGCCGATCGCTACGCCGGTTGAGACAATCGATTGGACCATCGGCTCAAGAGCTGTAGCCAGGAGCCAAGTTGAACGCGCCGTCCTTAAGCGAATTGGCCTCGACCATCACCACTTCCTCGTCCGGATAGCCATTGTGCTCATCAGGGCTGAAAGTGATGTCGCCGTACACCCCGGGGAATCCTCTGAGCTTGTTGAGATAGCTGACGATTTGCTCGGGCTCGGTGCCGACGGCCTTCATTGCCTCGGCAATCATCCGCGGACTGTCATAGCCGAGCGCAATCCACCACAAGAGCGTGTCGCCCATATCGATCTTGGCGCTCTTGAGACGGTCTAAGAAGGCGCTCGTACGCTCGGGAAGCTTTCCGCCAGAGCCATAACAAACGTTGCGGAAATTGTTTGGATAGACCTTCGCCCAGTATTCGGGCTTTTCCAGCAAATCTTTGGTCTGACCCGAACCAAGCGTGGTCTGGCCAACGATCGGCACGTCCCAACCCATATTGCCACGCGTGTTAATGATGCGGGAAAGAAAGCCGGCGTTCACACTCCACGGCATGATGGCCTCTGCGCCTGCCGATTGCATGCGCAGAAGTTCGGGCTTCAGGTCCGGATTGGCGGCGTCAACATTCCCCCGATAGACAATCTCGGCGCCCTTGGCTTGAAGCATGGGAACATAGGCGTTGACCGAAGCTGTCCCATAGCCAGTCGTATCACTGATCACCGCGATTTTTTTGCGCTTAAGGACGTCCACCACATATCGGTTCGCCGCTGCGCCAATCTGTTGGTTGGTGGGCGCGTTTCGGAAACACATCGGATATTTCTGCGCATCCGTCAGGGTATCAACCCAGCAGGGATGGACCTGCGGCGTGTTGGCACGCGCGAGCAACGGCACGACCGCAAGGGACTCGCCGGAATTAACGGGACCGAAGACGACGCTCACCTTCTGGCCGTGTGTCAGCTCCGCTGCGCCGTTCACGGCCTTTGTCGGATCGCTTTGGGTATCGCGAGTAATCAGTTCGATCTGTCGTCCATCGATGCCGCCAGCCGCATTGATCTCCTGCACTGCCAGCTGGATTCCGCGATTGATGCCGATACCCGTAGAGGACGACGGGCCCGTGAGCGCCGGCAGATAACCGATGCGGATAGGTTCGTTTGCGGCAATCGCGGGTTTCGCAAGGCTGCTGGCCGCTATGGCTGCTGCGCCGGCAGATCCCAGCGCTTGACGACGCGTGATCGACATTTCGCTTCCTCCTTAACTGGCTGTGGCCTACTCCCATAGCTTGTCGTGTTCTCTAGCTTTTGCGACGTACTATATCCGCGACCCGAGGGTCCGCAAAGTGGCGCACCGCGGCTCGCTTGCCGCAATGGAGATTGAACGAAAATAGTGGGGCTGCTCTCATTCACGCGTGGGATTTCTCCCACCACTTTTCTTCTGGAAAGAGGTTTGTTGCGGTCGCGTGCAATTGCGCGTTTTCGAGCATAAAGCGTTTGAAAGGAGCCAGAGCGATGGAACTCGGTCTTGCCAATAAAACGGCCCTTGTCACTGGTGGGAGCAAGGGAATAGGCCTCGAGACAGCACGCGCGCTTGCGCGGGAAGGCGTGAAGGTGCTCATCTGCGCGCGCCGAGAATCCGCGCTCGCTGACGCTGCGCGCGAGATTATGAGAACCACTCAAGCAAAGATCGAGACACATCCACTGGACGTGACCAAAGTTGAACAGATCGAAATGATTCCGCGCATCGTTACCGACAAACTGGGGCGCATCGACATCCTCATCAACAATGCGGGTACGGGCACCTACAAACCATTTCTCGAAGTCACCGATGAGGAGCTCGTCGAGGGCATGGCGATCAATTTCTTCGCCCAATTTCGGATCTGTCAGCGCGTGGTACCGATGATGATTGATCAGGGCGGTGGCCGGATCGTCAATGTGAGCGGCCAAACCGGAATCATGACGCTGAACCCACCGTTCTTGTCCTCCTGCACGGGTCCAGCGAAATCGGCGGAGATCCGTTTCTCAAAGGTGCTCGCCAACGAGCTTGCCCCGCACAACATTCGCGTTAATTGCGTCATACCGGGATTTATCAATACGCCGGAGCGTTTTGCCAAATGGGAACGAGAACTTGCCAAACGTCAACTCAGTCCCGAGGACGCCGCTCGCGAGCGCTCCCTGTGGTCTACCAATCAGGGCATGCGCAACACGCGCTGGGGTACGCCCGAGGAGATCGCCAATCTCATCGTGTTTGCTGTCTCTGGCGCTGCAAGTTATATCAACGGCGCAGAACTTGTTGCCGATAATGCAATGGACAAGTCCTGAAAAAACAATTGACACGAACGCAAGCGCGAGAACCATTGGCGAGTTCTAAAACGTCCGGCATTTTCTCAATGCGTGGCGCTCAATGCGCTCTCTTTGCGTCTTCCAGTATCATGTCTGCGCCCTTCTCTCCGATCATAATTGTGGCCGCGTTGGTATTTCCCGAAACGACGGCAGGCATGATCGAGGCGTCAACCACACGTAAACCGCTGAAGCCACGCACCCGCAACCGCTCATCGACTACGGCCTTTTCATCATGACCCATGCGGCAAGTGCCCACTGGATGATACGTGGTCGAGCCGCGGCGGCGAATGAAATCGAGTAATTCATCCTTGTTGTCGCATTGCTGGCCCGGTTCGATCTCCTCGGCGATGTAGCGCGCGATCGCCGGCGCCTGAAAGATGCGGCGCATTGCTGCAACACCCGCCACAATCGTCTCGCGGTCCTTTTGCGTCGCGAGATAATTCGGATTGATTGCCGGGGCGTCTCGTGGATC
>Ga0187765_10000246_pt1 | contig 19371 bp, 14 predicted proteins | sample 0216_QUI02_MP05__3_FD_133018 | JGI IMG/M metagenome (GOLD analysis project Ga0187765, IMG submission 133018) | Tropical peat soil microbial communities from peatlands in Department of Meta, Colombia - 0216_QUI02_MP05_10_MG | ecosystem: Environmental > Terrestrial > Soil > Wetlands > Peat ...
ACCGCCGTTGGCGGGCACACGCCCCGCGGCTGAGCCGCGGTCCGCTCCCGCCCCGGCGGCGCATCCGTCCGCTCCCGGCCGCCGCCGTCGGACCGCACAGGTTCGCTGGTCGTGGTTACTGCTTCAAAAATCGGTCAGCTGACCGATGTCTCCGCGTGCAACTTGCAGCAACATTTGTCATGCAACCGCACCACCCAGCCTCAACCGTTTGGCCGGATCTTCCCCGGGGCTGGCCGCGCGGGTGGCATGCGCTCCCCGGGCCAGCTCAAACCGGCCTGGCAAGGAACCCAGATGAACACGTTGGCGCCGATCCGCCCGGCCGTGCGACGCGCGCGCCGCATCTCGTTAGCCGCAGGACCGGCCGCACCAGCCAGAGCCCGCAGGCATGTCCGGGCCGCCATCTACGCCTGGGATGCCCCGGTCGAACCGGACACCGCGGCGCTGCTCACCAGCGAACTGGTGACCAATGCCATCAGGTACGAGGAGGGCGGGAACGTCATGCTCGCCATCACCTGTGCCCATGGCCAGTTTCGTGTTGAGGTCCACGACACCTCGTGTTTTGTGCCCATACCGGTGGAAGGGCCAGCCGATGCGGAGACCGGGCGGGGCCTGGCGCTGGTTGCCAACCTGGCGACGCAGTGGGGCTTCTACCCGACTCCCGTGGGAAAGGCCGTGTACTTCACGCTCGCGTACTGAGCCGGCCTCGCGCCAGCCCATGCCGGCCGCGATCATCTCGGCCCGATGATGCGTAAGGCGGCCTCGCGGGCGATGTCGGTCCGCGAATGCACGTCGAGCTTCTTCAGGATGTGGGAAACGTGCGTCGCGACGGTCCGCCGGGACAGCAGCAGCCGGGCGGCTATGTCCGGGTTGGACAGCCCCTCCCCCACCAGCGCGGCGATCCTGGTCTCGGCCGGGGTCAGGCTGTCCCAGCCACTGTGCACCTGCCGGTGTTTCGAGTGCGGGCCGCGGCGGATGCCATGCGCGCGGAACATGGCCTGCAGCCGGGCGGCATCCGCGGCGGCACCGAGCGAGGCATAGACATCCACGGCGCGGGTGAATGCGGCCCGCGCCTGGCCGCGCTCTCCAGCGGAGATGAAGTCACCGGCGGCCGCCTCCAGCGCCTTCGCGCTGAGCAGCGGCCGGCTTGCGCCGCCGTAGCGCTCCGCGGCGGTGAGCAGCCGGGCGGCGTCATGATCCAGCAGGCCACGGCAATAAAGCGCGTTCGCCTGCCAGTGGGGGATCTCCGATTCAGCAGCGAAGGCCGCGGCGTGGCCGGTGAGCGCCTGCGCGGTTTCCAGGTCGCCGGTCTTCGCGGCGAGGCGGACGGCGTCGGCCAGCAGGTACTCGATCTCATCGGGTTCTTCGGCATCGCTGGCGAACCCGGCGATGAGGACGGCCAGCGCCTCCGGTAACGCGCCAGCGTGCTCACGGTCCATGCTGCGGGCCAGGGCCAGCTGGCCGATGACCCGGTTTCCGGTCCGCTTGGCATGAGGGACGGCGGCGGCGAGGTGGCGGCGCGCCGCGGCGGTCTCACCCCGGTGGAAGCAGATCAGGGCGGCGATGCCGAGATCGGAGCAGGCCGCTATGGGCTCCTTCAGCTCTTCGTGCAGGACCTCCACCTCGGCCATCGCCTCCGCCCATCGGCCGGTGTCGAAGAGCAGCTGGCCCAGCGCGCTGTGCGCCTGTACCCGCCGGACCACCGTGCCGACCTGGTCCGCGAGGTGCCGCGCCTGCCGGGCCGCGGCAAAGGCCTCTTCGTACCGGTCAAGGTCGCCCAGCGTGACGGCCTTGTTGATCTGCAGCAGCAGCCGCAGGTCGGTCAGTGCCGGGTCGCCCTCGGTCACGGTCAGCGCCCGGTCGAAAAGCGGCAGCGCGTCGGTCATCTGCGGCGACTCCGAGGTCAGGATGGTCAGCACGTGCAATGCCCAGCCCATCGCCCAGCTGTCGTCTGCCTCCGAGGCCACCCTGAGCGCGGTGGCGGCGACCCGGCCGGCCTTCTCGACCTCGCCGCGCTTGCTGTGCGTCCGGGCCGCGAGCACGAGCAGCCGTGCGCGGTGCCGGGCCGAGATCCCCGGGGAAGCCAGCGCCCGGTCCAGAGTGGCCAGGGACTCCGCGAACCGGCCGACCCGCATCCGGCACTGCGCCAGCGTCCAGTGCAGGTCAACGACCAGATCGGGCTCGACGGCGTGCGCCAGCGCGCGGTTCGCGACCTGCTCGGCCTCGGCCGGCTCGCCGACCCGGTAGAGAGCGTCCGCGAGCCGGCCCACCAGGCGGTCATGCTGGGCCGTGCCGGCCGGGGAGCTCGCGACGGCCCGGCGGAGGAGCTCGGCCGCCACCTGGGGCGCCTGGCCGACCAGCGACTCCGCGGTGCGGGCCAGCCAGCTCAGTATCCACTCATCCATCGGCCCGGCCGTGCCGCCTGGCCCGCCGACCGCCCTGAGCAGCTGCCGGGCCACCCGGTCCGCCGGTGCACCGGCTCCCGCGAGAGCGCGCCCGGCATCGCGGTGCCAGGCCGCGCGCACCGGCACCGGCATCTCGTCATACAGTGCCGCACGGATCAGCGGATGCCGGAACCCGAGACCAATGCCGGATTCGGCCAGCACCCCGGCCGCGCGTGCCTCCTCGACCGCCGGGACCAGGTCCGCCACGTTGCGCCCCAGCACGGTGGCCAGATCCGGCACGGCAAAATCCACGCCAAGCAGGGCCGCGGCCCGCAGTACCTCACGCACCGAGCCGGGGACAAAGCCAAGGCGATCCGCTATGGCCGCCGACAGCGAGCTGGGTGCGGAACCGTTCGTCAGATCGGCGGTTCCCGCGTCGGTGATGATCACGCTGGCGCTGCGGGTCAGCGCGGCCACCAGTTCAGTCAGGTAAAGCGGATTGCCCGCTGCCCCGCTGGCGAGCCGCAGCAGCCGGCCGCCCGGCCTGCCACCGATCAGGTCCGCCACCAGCCCGGCCACGGCTGCCTCGGTGAGCCCGGTGAGCTGGAGCCGTGTGGCATCGCCCACCGCCCGTCTCAGGGCCAGCAGATCATCCCGTTGCGGCACCGGGCGCATCATCCCGATCAGCAGAAGTGGCATCTGCCGCACCGACCTGGCCAGCCGCCCCCACAGGGTGATGCTGGCGTGATCCGCCCATTGGAGGTCGTCGATGACCAGAATCGTCGGCTGCACGGCGCATTGCTCGGTGATGAGGGCCAGCAGCTGCTCGGCCAGCGCGGCGGACACGTCCGTGCCGCGATCGACGGTGACCTCGCCGCGCAAGAGCCGGACGATCATGTCTCGCCGCGGGCTCGCCGAGGGCTCACGTACCCGTAAGCCGTCTAACAACGGCAACAGCGGTAACTCCTGGCCCAGCTCGTCACCGGCACCCCATAACACCTGACACCCGGCGCCGGCCGCCTCCGCCACGGCCGCCCGCACCAGCGCGGACTTGCCGATCCCAGGTTCGCCCTCGATCAGCACCGAACCGCCCCGCCCAGCGGCCACCTCGGCCATGAGCCGGGACAGCGTGGTCATCTCGCTGTCACGGCCGATCAGCACATTGGCCAGGCTAACAGTGGGCACACAGCGAACTTTACTACCAGAACATTTAGGGAACAAGCGTGTTTTTCGAATATAAGTTCAGCACCGGAAAACTGGCTGCCGCACAGATAAACGGCGTAGCCGCCGTTCCCCGAAGCCACGATGAAAGTTGCACCTACTGTTGCATCGCACGGGCAGGCTACTATTTCCCGGCACGGAGAAATGAATATTTCCTGCAATGAAGCAGTGCTAATTTTAATGCAAGGCTATCCGTTCAGGAAAAAGCTAGATAATAGTTACCCGGGATGCATGGAAATACCAGAGGACGGGAAATAACCTAGCACGAAGTAGGTGCGCTGTGCAGGTGGGCAGAGCGGGGCAACCTGGTCGCGGGCCTCGGGAATCGCCATGGAGGAGTCATGCGTATCAGGCGAGTTATCATCCCCGCTATCCTCGCGCTCGGCGTGGCCGGATCGCTGCTGGCTGGCACGGCAACATCCGTGACCGCCGCGCATGTGGCCAGTACCCACGTGGTGGCAGCCGGCACCTCGGGCACGCATTATCACGATTGAACTGACTAGCGCGGGACCTGGCACGCCGCAATTCTCATCCGCGGCGGGCCAGCCGCGGTTATTGGCGGCCGACGGTGGCCAGTTCGGCACATCTGGTGTAGCTGGCTGCCGGGCGCTGCCCGCACAAATCCGGCCCCGGGGCCAGCCGGTGGTGATGGACCTGGTGCCGGGCCGGGGGCGCCGGCCGGTTATGGCTTGGCGCAGACCCGTTATTGGCCGCCATGAAAGGCCGCGCTCAAGCCCAGATGCCGGCCAGGGGCAGGGCGAAGCGACGGTCCCGGATCCCGGCTCGGGACAGGAACCGGAACCACGCCGGGTAGCAGCCAGTCACCGGCCCCGGAGCTATTGAGAATGGCGTGATAATAGAGGCCATCGCCCAGCCCATGGTCACGTGAGCACCCGGCGGCGGGCCCGCAGCGCCCATTCTGTCCCTTTCTCCTGCTTTGTCCGTGCTGGCGAGAGCGCCCGGACCTGGTTGCGCCGGAAGACAGCCGGAAGAGCGTAAAGTGCGGCAAGAGTTTCACCACCGCTTCCTAGGTAACATCTAGGTGCCTGCCCACTGATCCCGCTCGCGCGGCACCCTGGGAGGAGGGATGCCGGATGACCATGCCGGGAAGCCCGACGGTGCGACGCCGCAGGCTGGCCGCGGAGCTGCGCGGGATCAGGGAAAGCAAGGGCAAGAGCGGAGATGCCGTCGCCGCCGCGCTGAGATGGTCGCCCTCCAAGATCAGCAGGTACGAGCGGGCCAGGACCGGCTTACAGCCACGGGAAGTCGAGAGGCTGCTCGACTACTACGAGATCACCGGGCCCCGCCGGTCTCTTCTTCTCGCGTTAGCCGAGGACGCCGCCCAGAAGGGATGGTGGGAGGAATTCGCAGACGGCCTTTCCGCCGACTACCAGCAGTTCATCGGTCTCGAGCATGAGGCAAGTTCGATCGCTATATGGCACGTTGATGTCGTGCCTGGCCTGTTACAGACGCCGGCGTATGCCCGGCACATAATCAGCAGCTACAGCCAGATCGAGCCGATCGCACCGGGCATGGTCGAGCGCTTGGTCAGGGTCCGGATACGACGCCAGCGGGCGCTGGATCGCGAACCAGTGCTCCAGCTGTCGGTCGTGCTCGACCAGTCGATCCTGACCCGCCGGATCAGCGACGACCAGATCATGTATGAGCAGCTTCAGCGGCTTGCGCGTGAGGCTGACCGACCCAACCTGACGCTGCAGATCCTCCCCCTCGACGCGCAGCACACGGTCTTCGGCGAGTCATTTGTTATTTTCCGCTTTGGCTCAGACAGCGACGCGATGCTGCAAGATGTGGTCAGCACCGAGCATTTGAGAAACGATTTCTCCCTGGAAGGCGAAAGGGAGACCTACTTACACAGGATCGCATTCCGGATGCTGGCCGGCGCCGCGCTCGACCCGGCGTCGTCGAGGACACTCATACTCCAGACGGCCGAGTCACATTGGGCGGGTAACCGGCGGGCACACTAGCGTGCGGCCGAGGTCACCCACGTGCCCGGCGCCGGTGCGTTGGCCGGGATGACCGCGGTGCAGGTAAATGATCGTCCGGGCGGCCAGCCCGGGTGCCCGCCAGCTCCAGCGGGCCGCCCGGCCAGATCGGGCAGGCCCGGGTGATCCGGTAGTCCGGGCACTTGACGTTCCCCCTCGCCGTGACCGGCGAGGATTCCTGCCGTGCCGCTCACGTGGCACGTCCCCGGCCGCCTCCCGAGCCAAGCCGGATGATCGCCGGGCCGCAGCAACGTCCGTGTCCAGTTCCTTAGGAAAAAAATGCGCATACGGCTGATGCTGACGTGGCCGGTGTGGGATATTTCGTGCCGGAACGGCGTCACACACGATATCCCGGCTCACTCAGCCCCCTCTGGTGATAAGGGATCTCAGACGCCGACGGGGCCCACTCTTTGATCACAGGCACGCCTAGTGACAGCCTGGGCACTTTCCGTAGCAGTGCGTACCAGGCCATGGATTACACGACGTTCAGCGAGGTGGGGACGTGGACAGGCTTACCCCCAGCGGCCGCCCGGGAGGCCCGGGAGGCCCGGGTTCGGGACCGTACTGGACCAAGAGCTCCCTGAGTTTCTCCAACAGCAACTGTGTCGAGGTGGCAAACCTGGCCGATGGCCAGATCGGTGTCCGCGACAGCAAGGACCCCCAGGGCCCGGTTCTCCGGTTTACACCCGACGAATGGCGTGCCTTCCTGGGCGGAGCGCGAAACGGGGAATTCGACCGCTTCGGCAGCCAATAACCGCCGCGGCACCGCCGGGCTACTGACCGGGGCGCTGTGGCCCGGCTGACCGCGCGCCATCGCCCGTGACCGGGACCGGGAGGTGGCCGGTGATGGTGGTGCCCCGGCCGGGAGCGGACCTGACGTCCAGCTGGCCGCCGAGCGCGGCGAGCCGGTCGGCCATGTTCCGCTGCCCCGCGCCCATCGGGGTGTGGCGGGCGTCGTAGCCGGCCCCGTCGTCGGACACGGTGAAGCCCAGCATTCCGTTCTGCGCCTGAAGGCGGATGCTGACCTGGCTGGCGTGAGCATATTTGGCGATGTTCTGCAGCGCCTCCAGGCAGCAGAAGTACACGGCCGCCTCGATCTGCTGCGGGAACCGCCCGATCCCGTCAGCCTCCACCGTCACCGGCACCGCCGACTTGCCGGCCTGGGCGTTCAGCGCCGCGGCCAGCCCCAGGTCGGCCAGCACCGGCGGGTAGATGCCGTGGGCGAGATCGCGCAGGTTCTTCAGCGCCTCGCCGGCTTCTGCCTGCAGCTCGCCGAAGGCCTGCTTGGCCTGGGCCAGGTTCTCAACGGTCGACTCGGCGAGCCGCAGCTTGATGGCCAGCGCCACCAGGTCCTGCTGGGCCCCGTCGTGGAGGTTGCGTTCCAGCCGCCTCCGCGTCTCGTCCTGCGTGGCGACAAGGCGCTGCCGGGACGCACGGAGGTCCTCAACGAGCCCGGCGTTGGACAGGACCAGGCCCGCCTGCGAGGCCACGTCGGTGACCAGCTGCTCGCCCGCGGGCCGGAGTGGCTCGTCCCTGGGCATCCTGATCGAGATGGCCCCGAGCAGCTTCCCCTGGTGCATCACGGGCACGGTCACGTCAGCATCGGGCAGTGATGGCATCTTCTGGCCGTTGACGGTGTGCCCACCAGCGGCCAGCTCATCGCCGGCGCGACCGTCGAGAGGCAGCGGAGCCGCGTGCGGGCTGCTGTCGGATGAGGCTTCCGGGCGGAGCTCATCATCGACCCGCAGCCATACCACGACGGACTCGGCGCCGGTCCCGGCCGCCACGATCTGCGCCATCTGCGGCAAGACATCCTCGTTCGCGACCGCGCCTCCGATGCGATGGGCGAAGTCGGAGAGCACCTGATACGGGGTGGCCCGCTTGCCGTACACGACGCGGTTGGCCAGCCGTTCCGCCCACCGGCGCACCGGCTGGAACGCCACCGCCACCACCGCCGCTGCCAGCGCCGCCAGCAGTGGGCTGTGCATGTTGCCGGCCAGCGCCCCCACCCCCACGACCAGGGCGGCGTAGACGGCGGTGATGAACACGGCCAGCGAGCCGTACAGGACGGCCTTGCTGATCACGAAGTCGATCCCGTACAGCCGGTACTTCATGATCGCGACGGCGACCGCCAGCCACAGGCACAGGAACGCCACGTTCGTCAGGAGCCCGGTGAACAGCAGGTTCGTCAGGAACCAGGGGATGAGCGTGGCAACCAGGAGCAGGGCGGCCGCCATGAACCACTTCAGCTGCAGCCGTTCCTCCCCCTCGGACCGGGCAAATCTCACCACCACCGCGACGGCACTGACCACCAGCGCGGCGACCATGAGGCTGTAGGCCACGGTCACATCGGGGGGGTTGTACGACTCGGTGTAAGTCCGGAACGGGTCCCGCCAGAGGCGGACCGCGTCCACCAGCTGGTCCGCGGTGGCCAGCGTGAACGCCCCTACGACGAACCACTCCGCCATCCGCCATAGCCGCGAGCCCGGCCGCCCGGTCGGGAAGAGCAGCAGCACCAGGGCGAACATGCCGAAGGGCACCACCCAGATCCAGTTGGCCAGCCACACCGCCGCCCGCCCCGCCGGCAGGGACCCGGGCGCCACGACCAGGGCACGCAGCCCGTATTCAGCAGCGAAGCTGTTCAGCCCCAGCGCCAGGCCCGCGGCCAGGAACAGCCAGCCGATCCGGTTCCCGGGCCGCCGGGAGGCCAAGACGAAACCCACGACCGGGACGGCCAGGTACGCCACCTGTCCCAGAACACCCGAGAAGTCCCAGCCGGTCAGATCCGCAGGCACCCGGTGCCGGGCCAGGTAGGCCAGGACCAGCGAGCCGATGAGCAGCGCGACCGAGACCGCCGCCACACAGCCCGACAGCCACCGGATGGTCTGGACCCTCACCCCATCCCCCGCACCAGCTCTGCCTCCGAGGGCCGCCATCCGCTCTGGCGGCAGCCTGGCCTGCCGCGCCAGCTACCACCGCGCCCGCGCCCAGCGCCGGCAACGATGCCCAGCCCATAGAAACAATCGCACACCCCGGCCCGGCCTCACAGGATCGAGGTGTGCGGCCGGCGACGTCCCTTCCGGCTCTATACCCGGCTAACCCTCACGACCCGGGCCGTACCGGGAGTCACCCACCTCGCCGGGCCGGGCCGGTCCGGGGGTGGTGATCCGGGTCGTCCTCACCCGGCCAGCGGCCCGGCGGCCATCCCGGCCCCACCAGCAGGGTCACGACGATGGGTCCCTATTTGCTGAGGAACTGGTAGAGCGCCCGGTTGACCTGGTCGGCGTGGGTCCAGGCGATGGCGTGCGGGCCGCCTTCGATGGTCACCAGCTGCACGTCCTTGATCAGGCCGGGCAGGCGCTTGCCGGTCTTGTCGAACGGCAGGATGCGGTCGGCGTCGCCCTGGATGACCAGCATCGGGACGTCGATCTTGGACACGTCGCCGCGGAAGTCGGTCTCCCAGGTGGGGATGCACGCCACCGCCGCGGTGGCGGAGGCGGCGGCCGCGGTGTTGAAGCTGGCCTGGAACGCCTGGTCGCTGACCAGCGTGCCGCCGAGTTTGTCGATGTTGTAGAAGTTGTCCAGGAAGCCCTTCATCCACGCCGGGGTGTCGGCCTTGGCCGACTGGACGAATCCCTCGAACAGGCTGGCGGGCAGGCCCTCCGGATTGTCGCTGGTCTGCAGCAGGAACGGCGGGATCGGGGACACCAGCACGCCCTTGGCCACCCGCGCCGAGCCATACACGCCGAGATAACGGGTGACCTCGCCCGTTCCCATCGAGTGGCCGACGATCACGGCGTCGCGCAGGTCCAGCTTCTCCATCAGGGCATTCAGGTCGGCGGCGAAGGTGTCGTAGTCGTACCCGACGGCCGGCTGGCTGGAATTCCCGAACCCGCGCCGGTCGTAGGTGATCACCCGGCGGCCCAGGTCCAGCAAGACCGGGACCTGCTTGTCCCAGGCCCGGCCGCTGAGCGGGTAGCCATGAATGAGCACCACCGGGGGCCCGGATCCGTGGTCTTCGTAGTACAGCTGGATCGCGCCCGAGTTCTCCGTGCCTACATCCACATAAGGCATTAATATCTGCCCTCCTCCTCCGGCTCCGTGGTCATGCACCTGCACGCTCACGACGGTCGCTGGGGGTGCGTGAGCGCCCACCGGCAGCGGGGTTCCCACCAATCGGGTGAGCCGAAACCGGCCGGATCACCCCGGACCAGCGTGATCAGCTCGGCCGGCTGGCCAGCTCAGCCGGCTGGTCAGGCGGGGTCCGGTCCGGCCTGCTGATCCAGCCAATCGCGCAGCGGCGCCGCGGTGCGCAGGAAGCGGGCCACTCGGTCCTTGGCCCGCGCGGTGCCCAGCCACGCCGCTACCGGCTACCGGCCGCTACCCGGCACACTGGCTCCATGACGACCTCCACCGGCCGCCCCGCAGGTCCCGGGTCCAGCCTGCCGGCGTGGCTGGCGGCAGCACAGGTGGCAGAAGAGGTCCGGGCGCTGCGCCCGGACTACGCGGCGCTGCTGATCACCGCGGACAGGCTTCAGCCCGGGCCCAGCGACGGGACCAGCGAGGCCATCCTGGCCGCCGCCGAGCAGCGGGCCGCCGGGCACCTGGCGGGCTCGCGGCCCGAGGACCTGCCGCAGGTAGCGCAGTGGCGGGAGGCATTCCGTGGCTTCGGGGCCAAGCCGCAGCGGACCCGGCCCAGCGTCGAGGCCCTGCTGCGCCGCCTGGATACGGGCCTGCCCCGCATCGACCGCATCACCGATGTCTACAACGCCGTCTCCATCGCCTGCCTGCTGCCGGTCGGCGGCGAGGACCTGGCCCACTACGCCGGGCCCGCCCGGCTGGTCCGGGCGAGTGGCGGCGAGGACTTCGACACGCTGGCCGACGGGCAGCCGGTGGTCGAGCACCCGGAGCCGGGCGAGGTGATCTGGCGCGACGATCGCGGCGTGACCTGCCGCCGGTGGAACTGGCGCCAGTGTGCCCGTACCCGGATCACCGCCACGACAACGACCGCGCTGTTCATCCTGGACGGCCTGGCCGCGCTCGGCACCGCCGGGCTGCAATCCGCCGCGGCCGAACTCACCGGATCACTCGCCCGGCTCAGCCCCCAGGCCCGGTTCACCTCCCGGCTGATGGGCCCGGACGGGACATGAAGCTGCCCGCTCGCTGACGGCCGGCCGCGGGTTACCGGCCCGCACCCAGCGCCGGCCGACTGCAATGTGCCTGCAAGCCCCGCGGCCCACGATGGGCGGTGAGCTGGAAAAGGCGAGCGGGGAGGCTCACCATGGCGATCGGCATTGACCGGCCGCGGGCCGCCAGCCGCCCTGTGCAGCTGGGGCTGCGCGCGAACTGGCCACAGTTCGCGCTGCTGGTGGTGGTCAATGTTTTCGTCGGCGGCATGGTCGGCCTGGAGCGCGCGACCACCAGCCTGGTCGGCACCCGGGTGTTCCACCTGTCCGGCTACCTGGCCGTGTTCAGCTTCATCGTCGCGTTCGGGGTGACCAAGGCGCTGACCAACCTGGCGGCCGGGCCGCTGATCGCCCGGCATACCCGCAAGGTGCTGCTGGTCGCCGGCTGGGCGGCCGGCCTGCCGGTCCCGTTCCTGCTCGCCTGGGCTCCGGCCTGGGGGTGGATCGTCGCCGCGAACCTGTGCCTGGGCGTCAATCAGGGCCTTACCTCGTCAATGGTTGTGAACATGAAGATGGACCTGGTCGGGCCGCGCGGCCGCGGCCTGGCCATGGGCCTGAACGAGGCCGCCGGGTACATGGCGGTGGGCGCGACCGCACTGGCGACCGGGTACCTGGCTGCGGCCTACGGACTGCGCCCGGTGCCCGAGCTGATCGGGGTGATCTACGCCGTGGCCGGGCTGGCCCTGTCCGCGGTGGTCATCAGGGACACCGCCGGGCACGTGGCGGCGGAAACCGCCGCCCACGCCGCCGCGCCGGGCCCGGCAGCGCCGCCCCGGCCAGCCGCCGGTAACTCGTTCTGGACCGTTTTCAAGGACACCAGCTGGCGGAGCCGGCCGCTGCGCGGAGCCAGCCAGGCCGGGCTGGCCAACAACCTCAACGACGGCCTGACCTGGGCGGTTTTCCCGCTGCTGTTCGCCTCCCACGGGCTCGGGCTGGCCGCCATCGGGTTGATCAAGGGGCTGTACCCGATGCTGTGGGGCGGGTGCCAGCTGTTCACCGGGCGGCTGGCCGACACGATCGGGCGCAGGCCGATGATCGTCGCCGGAATGATCGTCCAGGCCGCCGCCTTCCCGGCCGCGCTGGTGCTGCTCGCCCGGCCACTGGTGGCCGGCCTGGTCAGCGCGGTACTGCTCGGAATCGGGACCGCGATGGCCCAGCCCGCGCTGAGCGCCGCCGTCGCCGACCACACCCACCCGTCGTGGCGCGCGCAGGGCCTGGGGGTGTACCGGTTCTGGCGTGACCTCGGCTACGCCATCGGGGCGGTGATTGCCGGGCTGCTGGCCCAGGCGCTCGGCATCAGCGCGGCCGTGGCCGCCGGTGGCGCCCTCACCCTGGCCTCCGGGCTGCTCGCGGCCCGGTGGATCACCAGCGGCCTCCCGCAGCGCCCGCCTGGCCCGCGTGCCCACGGTAAGGGGTGCCCGGCGCCTGGCCGTGCCTGATTAGGAGGTGAGGTTTCGGGGCAAGTCCGCGTACGTGCCTAACCGCGCCCGCCATGTGGCCGGATTGCCCGGCTGCTCTGCATAACTCAGTCCCGGGGGAGGGCTTGTGTTTGCACGTCGCCGCCTGGTTACGCCGGCCGGCCGGTGTCTGCTGGCCGCCGTGGCCGTCGCGTTCACGCTCGCGGCCGGTGTGCCGGGTGCGGCCGGCCCGGCGGGCCAGCCGGCCCGCACCGCGTCCCATGCCGGAACGGTATGGGCGGTGAACGCCTTAGGCCGGAAGGTCGCGGTGACCACGCCGGCGTTCGCCCCCACCCCGGTCCACCCGGAAAAGATCACCCACCCTGGCTCGGACTACATGGGGGCGGTCAACATGGCCCATGCGCCGTGGCCGCGTTTGGCGAGCGTCACGCCGCAGGCTGCGGCGCGCCGGCTTCCGGGCATAGATATCAGCTCCTACCAGGGCATCATCAACTGGCTGGCGGTGGCGCCTGCCATAGACTTCTCCTACGCCAAGGCCACCGAGGGCCGGTACTACACGAACCCGGACTTCTTCAACCAGTACCAAGGCCCGTACGGCTACGGAGTGATACGCGGGGCCTACCACTTCGCCATCCCGAGTAACTCCACCGGCCAGTCGCAGGCCGACTTCTTTATCAGGCATGGCGGCGGGTGGTCCAGCGACGGCCTGACCCTGCCCGGCGTGCTCGACATCGAGTACAACCCGTACGGCAGAGAGTGCTACCGGCTCACCCGCTCGCAGATGGTGTCGTGGATCTGGAACTTCGTCCACGAGTATGCCTACAAAGAGCACGCCTACCCGGTGATCTACACGACCGCTGACTGGTGGTCGACCTGCACCGGAAACTACGCCGGGTTCGGCACCTACGACCCGCTCTGGATCGCCTACTACGCGTCCAGCGCTGGCCCGCTGCCCAGGGGCTGGGGTTCTTACACGTTCTGGCAGTACGCGCCCTCGGGCCGGGTCCCCGGTGACCAGGACGTCTTCAACGGCAGCCGCGCAAGGCTCAGGGCCCTGGCCACCAAGGGCTGACCGGCCGGCGGCGTGGCCACGTTCAGCGGCCTCCTGCGAGCCGGGCGCGCCGCCGTATGTACTCGGATGCCGCTAGGGAAATGCCCATCGTGCACGCTCAACTAGGAGCGAATGCCGGGGTTATCGGAGCGGGCTCATCGGGCTGCTGCGCGACGTAGGACCGTAGAACGGCGGCAGCGAGGTCCGGGGGAAGGAAAGCCGCCCACCGGCAATCTCGGCCTCGCGGCCCGGCGGTGATTACGTTACGCCGGCGCCGGATGGCCAACGGCCAGCCCGGTGTCTGGATCGAAGAAGTGCAGGTTGCTGGTGTCCAGCGCGAGGTCAAGCCGGTGCCCAGACCTGACCTTACTGCGTGCCGCCACACGCGCCGTCCATTGTGACTTCCCTGCGGCCAGGGCGATGGCGGAGTCGTCATCTTCGTCGGAGATGGCCTGGCTGAGGCTTGAATGCTGAACGATCGGCGCATCGATCGTGAATATGACGTGGATCTCGCTGCCGAGTTCCTCGGTGACGTCGACTTCCACAGGAATCCTGGCCCAGCTGGAATCGGCCAGCGCCGCATCCTCAAAGTCGGATGGCCGGACACCGAGGATCACGTCCCGGCCGACATACCCCTCCAGGCCGGGCCTGGCCTGGAGAACCGCGTTCGGGATGGGGAGCCGGTGCCCGGCGAAGACCACATAAGCACCGTCATCGCGCACAACCTGGGCGGTGACGAAGTTCATGGCCGGCGAGCCGATAAAGCCGGCGACGAACAGATTCAGCGGTGCGTCGAAGAGCCGTTGTGGGCTGTCCACTTGCTGCAGCTTGCCGTCCCGCAATACGCACACGCGCTTGCCAAGCGTCATCGCCTCCACCTGGTCATGAGTCACGTAGACCGTGGTGACGCCGAGTCGCTCGTGCAGCTGCGACAGCGAGGCGCGCATCGACACGCGCAGCTTCGCGTCCAGGTTGGACAGCGGCTCGTCCATCAGGAAGGCCTGCGGCTCGCGGGCGATAGCCCGGCCCATGGCCACCCGCTGCCGCTGACCGCCAGACAGCGCGGCGGGCTTGCGCTTGAGATACTCCTCAAGGCCCAGCATCTTCGCCACCGCCAGCACCCGGCGGCGTATCTCGTTCTTAGGTGTCTTGCGCTGCTGCAGGCCGAACGCCAGATTTTGCTCCACTGTCATGTGCGGGTAAAGAGCATAATTCTGGAAGACCATGGCGATATCGCGTTCCTTGGGTGGCAGGTCATTGACCACCCGGCCGCCGATGGAGATTGTGCCTGTCGTGATCTCCTCAAGTCCTGCGATCGACCGCAGGGCGGTCGACTTGCCGCAGCCAGACGGCCCGACCAGCACCATGAACTCCCCGTCAGCGATGTCCAGGCTGAGGCCGTCGATCCCCTTGACGCCACCCGGGTAAAGCTTGCCCACCCTATCGAGGACGATCTGGGCCACGGCCGCACCTCCACCGCTTTTAACCCTGCAGACGCCGTCTTTGACGAGAGTAGCTCCCCTGTACCCTGCTACCCGGAGCTAGATGAAGGCCACAGGCTCCAGGTGGCAGAGCGGCTGTATTGCCATCGCGCCGGCCTCTCGTTGCGCGTCCGTCAGGGTCGTGATCCACCTCCTCCAGCGCGCCGGCCGGCAAGCGGCCTGCGGCTGACACGAGATAGCTCCGGATTGCGTGCCTTCGGGAAGATGCCCCCGATCAAGCGCACGCCGACGGGGACCAAGCGCGCACCCGTTCCCAGGCGCTGATCCCGGCCATGCCGGCCAGGGGATCCCGCAGGTCAAGACGACACTGGCGGCGAACTGCACACGCGGGCCCGCCGCCGCAGAAGGCGCGGCCAGGCCGCGGTCGTCACGCCCCGAGGACGGCTTAGCGGCCGGGCGGGCGGGACCGGATTTTCGCCTCTTCAAGTGCGCCGCCGGATCGGCGGCTAGTATCGCGCAGGTGGCCAACCTACGTCCGGCCTGCCTGTGACCTGGTGAGCGGGGGGATGCGAGACAGTGCGCGGACGTACCTTCCTCCCGGGCGCCGGCGGGACCTTTCCGCCGCCCATAGCCGCTCACGTACCCGGGTAGCACGACTGGAGAACAGATGACGGTTGATTCCCCCGCTGCTGTCGTAAGGACCGCGGCACCCGATGCCAAGCTCGAACCCAACGCGATCGGGGTGGCACAAGACACCGTTATCGGGATGGCCACCTCCGCGCCAGCGGCGTCGGTGGCGCTGACGCTGGCCGCGCTGGCCGCAGCGACCGCCTACGGCAGCGGGCCGGTCATCATCCTCACCGCGCTCCCGATGATCATCATCGCCAACTGCTACCGCCGGCTGAACCTGTGGCACGCCAACGCCGGTGCGGCGTTTGAGTGGGTCGGCCGTACGATCAGCCCGTACCTCGGTTTCCTGACCGGCTGGCTGATGATCATGGGCGGCATCATCGGGACGGTCAGCACCACCGTGGTCCTCGGGCCGTCGGTGCTGGCCGTCTTCGGCTCCACCTCCACCGCCATCGTGCCGAACATCGCCATCGACACCACCGTGGTCGTCGTCATGCTGGTGATCGCCATCGTCGGCATCCGTATCACCGCCCGCACCCAGGTCGGCTTGGCCCTGATCGAGTACGGGATCCTCCTCGGCTTCGCCGTGGTGGGCCTGTTCGCGGTGCTCGGCCACAAGCACGGCACCTTCCCGATCAGCAAGGGCTGGCTCAGCATCAGCGGAATCGGCGGACGGGGAAGCCTTGCCGCGGGGTTCCTGATCGCGATGTTCTCGTACACCGGCTGGGACGGCACCATTTACGTCAACGAGGAAGTGCGGCATCGGCGCGTCAACCCGGGCAAGGCCGCGATGATCGCGGTCGCCTGCCTCGCGGTCATCTACACCGTGTCGCAGATCGGCCTGCAGGGCGTGGTGTCCCCGGCCAAGCTCCAGGCCAACTCGGCGTCCGCGCTCGTCTACGTCGCCGGGGCGCTGGGCGGCAGCACCTGGGCCAAGGTCATGGCGTTCGCGCTCGCGCTGTCGGTGATCGCCACCACCGGCGTCGGCATCGTCCTCGGCGCCCGGGTCATCTACGGCATGGCCAGCCACCGGGTGCTGCCGCCGTTCCTCAGCAATGTGAACAGCCGGTTCGCCACACCGGTCGCCGCGAGCGTCCTGGTCGGCGTCACCCTGCTCGGGCTCACCTGGGTGTATCTGCTGTTCACCTCGCTCGCGAACGCGTTCAACGACGTGATCGCGCTTACCGGCCTGCTCTACGCCATGTTCTACGTCCTGACGGCGCTCGCCGCCATCGCCTACTACCGGCGCCGTATCTTCAGCAACCTCCTGGACTCGATGATCCTCGGCATCCTCCCGCTGGCCGCCGCCGGCTGGCTGTGCTGGGTCCTGGTGAAGTCGCTGCAGGCCGCGCCCTCGGCGCAGGTCCTGTCGCTGATCGCGGTCATCGCCGTCGGCGTGGTCCTGATGATCGCCGCGCGCGTCTTCCTGCGGTCGCCGTTCTTCCGGCTGCGGCGGGAGAACGAAGGCCGGACCCACTAGGCGGAACCGCTGCGCGGCCAGGCGCGGCACCGCGGCGCGCGTCAGCGTTACCGGGCCCAGCGTGGCGCGTAGCCTGGAGGGCCCGACCGGAGCAGGAGCACTGCTGTGATCAACATCAGCCCGGAGGCGGGCGTCACCGCGCGCGATCCGCGTTACGACATCCTGTTCGAGCCGGTGGACCTGGGGCCGGTCCGGGCCAGGAACCGGTTCTTCCAGGTGCCGCACTGCAACGGCATGGGCTACCGGGATCCGACCGCACAGGCGGCCATGCGCCAGGTCAAGGCCGAGGGCGGCTGGGCCGTGGTCTGTACCGAGCAGGTGGAGATACACCCGAGCTCCGACATCACGCCGTTCATCGAGCTGCGCCTGTGGGACGACGGCGACCTGCCCGCGCTGGCGCGGATCGCGGAAGCGATCCATGCCGGGGGCGCGCTGGCCGGAATCGAGCTCGCGCACAACGGGATGAACTCCCCGAACCTGTCGACCCGGGAGCCCCCGCTGGGGCCCGCCCACCTGCCGATCGTCACCTGGGCCAACGACCCCGTCCAGGCGCGGATGATGTCGGCGTCGGACATCGCCGACCTGAGGCGCTGGCACCGGCTGGCCGTCCGCCGGGCCCTGGCCGCCGGGTATGACGTCGTCTACGTCTACAGCGGCCACAACCTGAGCGTCCTGCATCACTTCCTGTCCCGCCGGTACAACCAGCGCACCGACTCATACGGCGGCTCGGTCGCCAACCGGGCCCGGCTGCTGGCCGAGATCCTGGAGGATACGCGCGAGGAATGCGCAGGCCGGGCGGCCGTCGCGTGCCGCCTGACCGTGGACGAGGGCATCGGCCAGGCGGGCATCACACCCGAGGACGCGGCCGAGGTCATTTCGCTCCTCGATCACCTGCCCGATCTCTGGGACCTGGTGCTCGGCAGCTGGGAGCTGGACTCGGCGACATCGCGCTTCGCGGCCGAGGGCGAGCGCGAGCCGCTGATGGCAGGCCTCAAGCGGCTGTCGGCGAAACCGGTGGTGGGCGTGGGCAGGTTCACCTCGCCGGACACCATGGTGCGTCAGGTGCGCGCCGGGATCCTGGACATGATCGGCGCCGCACGGCCATCCATCGCGGACCCGTTCCTGCCGGCCAAGATCGAGGCAGGCCGCCTGGACGACATCCGCGAATGCATCGGCTGCAACATCTGTATCTCGGGCGACATGACCATGTCACCTATCCGCTGCACGCAGAACCCAACCATGGGTGAGGAATGGCGCCGCGGTTGGCATCCGGAGCGGATCAGGCCGAAAGAGTCCGATGCCAGCGTCCTGATCGTGGGAGCCGGGCCGGCCGGCCTGGAGGCGGCCCGCGCGCTGGGCCAGCGAGGCTACCCGGTCGTGCTGACCGAGGCCACGCGCGAACTGGGCGGGCGGGTCTCCCGCGAGGCGGACCTCCCCGGCCTGGCCGCCTGGCGCCGCGTCGCCGACTACCGGCTCGGGCAGCTGCGGCACTACCGCAACGTGGACATCTACCGGGAAAGCGAGATCACGCCGGAGGACGCCCTCGGCTACGGCTTCACCGACATCCTGGTGGCTACCGGTGCGCGCTGGCGGGCCGACGGCGTCGGCCGGTGGCATACCAGCCCCATCCCGGTCGCGGAGGACGCGAACGTGCTGACGCCCGATGACCTGCTGGCCGGTGATCATCCGCTAAGCCGGCCGGGCACGGCGCCGCGGCGGATTCTCGTGTTTGACGATGATCACTACTACCTCGGCGGAGTGCTGGCCGAGCTGCTCGCGCGGGCCGGGCATGAGACCCGGCTGGTGACACCGGCCCCGCTGGTGTCCTCGTGGACGGCCCACACCCTGGAGATCGGCGACGTCCAGCGGCGGGTGCGCGAGGCCGGGATCACCGTGGACGTCAACCGGGCCCTCACCGCGATCGGCACCGGCGGCGAAGCACGGACGGCATGCGTGTTCACCGGCTCGGAGTCGCGCGTGCGGGCGGACGTGGTGCTGCTGGTCACCGCCCGGCTCCCCCGCGATGACCTGTTCCTGGCCCTGGAGGAGCGGCGGGATGAGTGGCCAGCGCGCGGCGTGCGGTCGGTGACGTGCATCGGGGACGCCTGGGCCCCGTCCACGATCGCGGGCGCGGTGTGGTCAGGCCGGCGCTACGCGGAGGAGTTCGACGCCCCCGGCCCGCCATCGCGCGACCGGGGCTACCGCCGCGAATACACCGCGCTGGGGCCGCTGCCGTGACGGGCGGGCACCCATCCGTCAGCCGGGACGCCCGATCGCGCTACGCGTCATGACCGGTGGATGACGGGGACTGCTGCGCCTCCCCGTCCGCCGCGGCTGCCTCGCCATCCGCCGTGGACGCCTCCTCATTTGACGCGGTGCCCGCTGCAGGAGCTGAGCCGTCCGTGGCCGGTGCCGGGCCACCCTCCGCGGGCGCCTCGCCGGCCGGAGCCTCGGCGGCCGGAGCAGAATCCGCCGCCGGGCCAGAATCGGACGCCGGAGCAGAATCCGCCGCCGGGCCAGAATCGGACGCCGGAGCAGAATCCGCCGCCGGGCCAGAAT
>Ga0187765_10000247_pt1 | contig 19370 bp, 18 predicted proteins | sample 0216_QUI02_MP05__3_FD_133018 | JGI IMG/M metagenome (GOLD analysis project Ga0187765, IMG submission 133018) | Tropical peat soil microbial communities from peatlands in Department of Meta, Colombia - 0216_QUI02_MP05_10_MG | ecosystem: Environmental > Terrestrial > Soil > Wetlands > Peat ...
ATCGCACGACGACGTCGGCGCCGTTCGAAATGCCGCCAAGCGTGCCACCCGCATGATTTGTGACGAATACCGGCTTGCCGTCGCGCATGCGCATCGTGTCGTGGGCTTCTTCGCCGGGGGTAGCGGCCCCTGCGAAACCGTCGCCGATTTCGACGGCCTTGACCGCATTGATGCTCATCATCGCCTTGGCAAGGTCGGCGTCGAGCTTGTCGTAGATCGGCTCGCCCAACCCGGCCGGCACGCCGGAGGCATGCACTTCGACGATCGCCCCCGCGGAGGAGCCTCGCTTGCGGATGGCGTCGAGCTCGACCTCCCAGGCCTTGGCGGCAGCCGCATCCGGGCAGAAGAAGGGATTCTGTTCGACTTGAGTCCAGTCCCATCGGTGGGGGTCGATCTTGTGCGGGCCCATTTGGATCATGGCGCCGAGGATTGACACGCGGTCGCCGAGGATCAGGCGTGCGATGGCGCCCGCCGCCACTCGGCACGCCGTCTCCCGCGCCGACGCCCGTCCCCCGCCGCGGTAATCGCGGATTCCGTATTTTGCCTGGTAGGTATAGTCCGCGTGGCCGGGACGGTAGAGATCCTTGATCTCGCTATAGTCTTTCGAGCGCTGGTCGACGTTCTCGATGAGGAGGGAGATCGGAGTCCCGGTCGTGGCCCCTTCGAATGTGCCCGACAGGATCCTCACCTGATCTGGCTCCCGGCGCTGGGTCGTGAAACGGGATTGGCCCGGCCGGCGCTTGTCCAGCCACTTTTGGATATCTGCTTCGGCCAGCGGAATACGCGGCGGCACGCCATCGACCACGCATCCGATCGCGGGGCCATGGCTTTCGCCCCAAGTCGTGTAGCGAAATGCGTGTCCGAAGCTGTTGCCGGGCATTATGAAGCATCCCCGCGCATCGGTGCTTCCGTCATAGGGTGGTCTTGACGGTCTGTAGAAGTTCCTTGATGGCGGGGACCGCGTCGACCGCCATCATTCCGACGACGTGATATCCCGCGTCGACATGGTGGATCTCGCCTGTCACGCCGGCGCCGAGATCGCTCAGCAAATAGAGTGCGGCCCCGCCGACCTGGTCTGTCGTGATGTTGTGCTTCAAGGGCGCGTTATGCTCGTTCCACTTGAGGATGTAGCGAAAGTCGCCGATGCCCGAAGCCGCCAGCGTCTTGACAGGTCCTGCCGAAATGGCATTCACGCGAACCTGCTGTCCGCCGAGGTCGACAGCCAGATAGCGCACGCTCGCCTCGAGTGCTGCCTTGGCCACGCCCATGACGTTGTAGTGGGGCATGACCTTCTCCGCACCGTAATAGCTCAGCGTCAGGAGACTCCCGCCCTGGGGCATCAGTCGTGCGGCGCGACGCGCCATATCGGTGAACGAATAACAGGAGACCAGCATCGTCTGGACGAAATTGTCCTTACTCGTATTGACGTATTTGCCCGTCAGCTCATTGCGGTCGGAGAAGGCGATCGCATGCACGATGAAATCGATGGAACCCCAACGACTCGCCATCGCATCGAACACGGCATCCAAGCTCGCACTGTCCATCGCGTCGCAAAGCAGCACGAGTGGCGCATTCACCGATTCGGCAAGCGGACGCACGCGCCGCTCGAGCTGGTCGATCTGGTAGGTGAGCGCCAGCTCCGCACCGTGCGCTGCGAGTGTCTTGGCAATACCCCAAGCCATCGACCGGTCGTTCGCCACGCCCATGACGAGACCGCGCTTGCCGTTCATTAGTGACGCTGCTTGGGTCATTGTCGCCCCTTTCGCTGCCCTTTGCGTGAATTACAGGAATGACTTACCGGGCCGGCGCATCCTACACAAAAGCTCGAGGGGGTCAAAGCGACCTCCCGCCGACGCGGGAATTCAATCGCATCAGACACTTCTCAAGAAACCGCGACTTTTGCCTCGCTATCCGGCTTGCACCGGATCGGCCTTGGGGCAAGGCTCCCCGACACGGGAAACGGCTGGATGGGATGGCCCGGCGAAAGCCTATTGGCTGACTATTTTCCAGCTTCCGTCTGGCTGCCGGCAGGCGGTGCCGTAGGCTTGCTGCGTTTGGCCACTGATCGTGACGGTTTGCTGAAACTCGCGGCAATACTGGCCTGCGTCCGTTTGGTAAGTTCTGACGGGCGTTACGGTGCCCGAATGGCCCGTATCCGGATTCTGCCAAGCGCTCGACTGGCCGATAGGAGTCGTTTCGAGGCTCGTCTGGGTCGTGCGCTGCATCGCCAGCTGGTCCGCGCGGTCTAGAGACTTGCCGATCTCGCTTCCGACGAAGGCGCCGAGCAGGCCGCCTACCACGGTGGCCGCCACATTGCCTGAGCCGTGGCCGATCTGATTGCCGATCAAGGCCCCAACGCCTGCCCCCCCGATCGTGCCGACCGTCTGCTTCGTTCCGCCGAGCGGGGTCTCGGTCTCACCGTTCGGTCCTTGAGTGCAGGCGGCCAGACTAAGAACTATCATTGCCGCAACGGTGATATTTTTGAATGTCATCAACGAACCTCGCTTGTTGCCGCTAATCCCGAACCCTTCCGGGCCAGGGCGATATCGGTCATGATGTAGCGGACCTGTCGGAATACGACAAGACCGCCTTCGACCTATGCTGCGCTCCCGAAAAGCGCGGCGGACAAGGCGACGAATGCTCGCCGGAAATGCAGCATTTGTCAGGCAGGATGGTGGATCGCGATCTATATCAAACGCGGCGCGTTGCCGCACCTAGCCAGAGAAATCGTGTTGAACGTGTCATGAACGAAAATTCGTCCGAGGATCCGATAAAGCTTTTCCGCCAATGGCTGAAGGAAGCCGAGACCGGAGAGCCTTCAGACGCCAACGCCGTGGCGCTGGCCACGGCGGACGCCCGTGGTGTGCCCTCGGCACGCATGGTGCTCCTTAAGGATGTCGATTCGGCGGGCTTTGTGTTCTACACGAACACCGAAAGTCGAAAAGGACGCGAACTCGTGGAGAACCCGCATGCCGCACTTTGCTTTCATTGGAAGTCCCTGCGCCGCCAGGTGCGTATCGAAGGGACAGTCATGCCCGTCTCCGCCGAGGAGGCGGACGCCTATTTCGCGACGCGGCATCGGCAAAGCCAGATTGGCGCCTGGGCTTCCCAGCAATCGAGACCGCTTGCAGGGATTTTCGAACTCGAGCGAAAAGTGGCTCAATACGCGGCAAAATACGGCTTCGGCCAAGTGCCGCGCCCGCCCTATTGGTCGGGCTTTCGTGTCGCACCGTCGCGCATCGAATTCTGGCGTGAGCGCCCCTTTCGATTGCACGAGCGCGTCGTCTATCGGCGCCAAGGGAATGGCTGGCGGACCGAGCGGCTCTATCCTTGATCCTTGATCGCTGAGGAGGCGATTGCGCGATGATCCAAGCGTCGGTTACGAGCACGAGGAACGCGCGCTTGATGACCGCGGCAACCCATGCTTCGGTGGCTGCCGCGGCCGTGCTGATCGTCGCGAAGATCGCCGCCTTTCTGGTGACCGATTCGGTTGCTCTGCTTTCGACCCTGATCGATTCGCTACTCGACGCTGCAGCTTCAATCATCAATCTGCTCGCCGTGCGCCACGCATTGACGCCGGCCGACCGAGAGCATCGTTTCGGCCACGGCAAGGCGGAGTCGCTTGCCGGGCTTGGCCAGTCCGCGTTCATTGCCGGCTCGGCGGTGTTCTTGATATTCGAGGCCGGCCATCGCCTCTTTGACGTCCAACCGGTGCATAACGGCGCCATCGGCATGGCCGTGATGGCATTTTCAATCGTGGTCACGATCGGCCTGGTCAGTTTTCAGCGCTACGTCGTGCGCGCCACCGGTTCCGTTGCGATCGGCGCCGATGCGCTTCACTACTTCGGCGATCTGCTGGTCAACGGCAGCGTGCTGATATCGCTCTTTCTCGGGATGCAGTTCGGCTGGCACATCCTGGATCCGATATTCGCCATCGGCATCGCCGCATTCATCGTAGCCAGCGCCTGGCAGATATCGCGAAAATCACTCGATCAGCTCATGGACCGAGAGCTGCGCGACGATGCCCGCTCTCGTATCAAGGAGATCGTAACAGAAAATCCGCACGTGGTCGCAATGCACGATCTGCGCACCCGCTCCGCCGGCCCAACGCTCTTCATACAACTTCACCTCGAAATGAATCCGGACATCACGCTCGCGCGTGCCCATGAGATTTCCGATTCGGTCGAGGCAAGGCTTCTAGAAGCCTTCCCAGGCGCAGAAGTAATCATCCACGAGGATCCCGCTGGCATTCCCGAACTGCGCCGGGAGTATGCGCGCTAAATCCGCCGACCGCCGGAAACATTCAGCCGGGAAATGGCCCCGTTGGCCGTGTATGGGCGAGGCGACGCCGAGCGCTGACCGTAGCCGCGTCAGGCGGGAGACAGTTTACGACGCAGGCAAGATTTGAGGACGGCCGATATGCGCAGGCCGAGCCACGTGGTCGAAGATCAGAGCGAAGCGATCGCATTCCTCGCCGACCCACGGAGTCATGGTGGCGCTTCGGTGACGCGCGTGGATACCCACGGCGCTGTCGTCATCCTTGTCGGGGAGCGGGCATTGAAGCTTAAGCGCGCAGTGCGTTTCCCTTATATGGACTTTTCCACGGTAGAGCTGCGCAGGCGGGCGTGCGAGGCTGAGGTAAGGCTTAATTTGCGCACGGCACCTCGGCTTTATTTGGGCGCTCAGCCGATCGTCCGCGCGGCATCCGGTGCGCTTGCCGTCGGCGGCGTCGGAGAAACGGTCGACTGGGTCGTCGTGATGCGGCGTTTCGATCAATCCTTGCTCTTCGACCGGCTCGCCAAACGCGGCGCACTCGACGCAAATCTCATGACCGAACTGACCGATGCGATCTTGCGCTTTCATGAGAGCGCCGAGCGTCGGCCCGATCAAGGCAACGCCGCGGATTTTGCACGTGTGATTGCCGACAACGATCAAGGTTTGCGAGAAGCGGGAGAGTGCTTTCCGCCCGACGCCGTGGCGCGATTGCGAACGACAAGTGACGCTGCACTCGAACGCGTGCGACCATTACTCGAATCGAGACGCGTGCGCGGCCTTGTGCGTCATTGCCATGGCGACCTCCATTTGCGGAACATCTGTTCCATCGACGGAAGACCGGTACTCTTCGACGCGATCGAATTCAATGAACGCCTCTCCTGCATCGACGTACTATACGATCTGGCGTTCCTGCTTATGGACCTCGATCGCCTGGGCCTGCGCAAATTTGCCAACCTCGTGCTCAACCGTTATTTCTCGGAGGGCACCCGGTTTGACGGCCTCGGCGATCTCTCGGGCCTTGCGACGCTGCCGCTCTTTCTCTCAGCGCGTGCGGCTGTTCGCGCCGTCGTAGGTGTTGCCATGGCATCGGCGCAATCCGATGCCCTCGCCTCACGGCAGCTTCTCGCGGAGGTGAAGCCCTACCTCGGTCTCGCTCTGCAATATGCAGCGCCCCACGCACCTCGGCTCGTGGCGATCGGCGGGCTGTCAGGGAGCGGGAAATCGACCCTCGCGCGCGAAGCAGCGCCGAGCATCGATCCTGCACCAGGTGCGATCGTGCTTCGCAGCGACGTGATCCGAAAGCAGCTTATCGGCGTGGCACCACTCGAACGGCTCGGTCCCGAAGCCTATACGGCGGAAATAACCGAGCGGGTCTACACGACCCTCGCCGTGCGTGCGCGGGAGGCCCTGGCGGCGGGGCATGCCGTCGTTACCGATGCGGTGTACGCTCGGCCCGAGGAGCGGCGTTCGATCGAGGCCGTCGCAAGTGGGTGCGGGGTCCGGTTCGATGGACTATGGCTCGAAGCACCGAGCGAAGTGCTTACTTCGAGGATAACCGGCCGGCACAACGACGCCTCGGATGCAACGGTTGCGGTCTTGCACCGCCAGCTTCAGTATTCGCTGGGTCCTATGAGATGGGGCAAAATCGACGTTGGCGGTACTCTTCCGGAGGCGCTCGAACTTGTTCGAAGCAGGCTCGGCATTGCCGGCGCCACTCATTGATCTAGATCACGCAAGTTGCGCCCCCTGGCAGTAATCTCGGGGAAACAGTCATCTCTCGCAACCGGGCCTATGGAGGAGTCGATGGCGATCAAGAGTATCTTAGCTCCGATCACGGGCTACGAGACGACCGACGGCGCGCTGGTTACGGGATTGACGCTCGCGCGAAAGCTCGGTGCCTTCGTGGACGTGCTGCATGTGAAGCCAGATCCGCGAGACGCTCTCAGAATGCTGGGCGAAGGCGCGGCGGGGCCCGTGGTCGCAGATATCATGGCGATGGCCGAGCGGGAGGGGGAAACGCGTGCCAAGACGGCGCATAGCCTCTTCGACAGCGCTTGTCGGGCGGCCAAGGTCGTGGCGTCGGGCGCCAAGGCGGGGGCACGCTTCACGGCCATTGTCGGGCGGATGCCCGACGAAGTGGCTTCGCGCGCGCGCGTCCACGATCTCGTGGTGATGGGACGTGTGCCCGAGGGCAGCGATATCGATTGGCGCCTTACCCTGGAGGCAGCACTTATGGATGGAGGACGCCCCGTTTTGTTGCTGCCGGCCGAAAGGCGCGACACCATCGGCAAGACGATCGCGATCGCGTGGAACGGAAGCGCCGAGGCAGCGCGCGCCGCAACCGCCGCCCTGCCACTCCTCGCCCAGGCGGAGCGCGTTCTCATTCTCTCTGGTGCCAAGGAGGTGCCGGTCGACCCCCCGGTCGAGGCCCTTGCGGATTGGCTCGGCCATCACGGCATCCGGGCCGAACAAAAGCATGTGGCACTCAAGGGCTGGCCGGTCGGTGAACAGCTTGTCGACGAGGCGGCCGCAGCCAAGGCCGATTTCATCGTCATGGGCGGCTATGGGCATAGCCGAATGCGCGAGACGATTTTCGGCGGTGCCACGCGTGCCGTGCTCAATGACGCAAAACTTCCGGTCCTGCTTGCCCATTGAGGCAGGGGCGGGCCGGTCGTCGGGCTGGCGTGTCAGGAAATCAGCCCCTGGCGCGCACGGACAGTCGATGAGGACGCGCCGTATTTGCGACATTAGCGTTACGGCCGATTTCCGCTACACTCGCCGTCATGTCTCATGCCATATCCCAAACCAAGCCGAGGGGGCACGCTACATCGCATGCCTCGGTCGCGACCAAGACGTTGGTGCTCACGGGTGCGAGCCGGGGGATCGGGCACGCCACCGTCAAGCGCTTCTCCGACGAGGGTTGGCGTATCGTCACTTGCAGCCGGGAGGACGTGCCTCCAGACTGCAAGCGCGATCCGAATTGGACGCACCACATCGTCGCCGATCTCGAGGAGCCGTCGAGTGTGGAGGCCTTCACAAAAGAAACACTCGCAATCCTTGGCGGCGACGCCCTTCACGCCCTTGTCAATAACGCAGCGATATCGCCGAAGGCCCCCTTCAAGGAACGTCTCGGTTGCCTCAATGGCGATTTGGCCGAGTGGCGGCGGGTGTACGAGCTGAATTTCTTCGCACCCCTCTCCCTTTCGCGCGGATTGGCGCCCGCACTCGCGAAAGGTAAAGGGTCGATCGTCAACGTCACCTCGATTGCCGGTCACGCAATTCATCCTTTTGCCGGTTCGGCCTATTCCACATCCAAGGCCGCACTTTCAGCACTGACGCGCGAGATGGCGGTCGAATTCGCCGAGATCAGCGTGCGGGTCAACGCCGTCGCCCCTGGGGAAATCGAGACCGCGATGATCGGTCCGGATTACGACCGCTTGATCCCGCGCATTCCGCTTCATCGCATGGGAAAGCCCGAGGAGGTCGCGAGCGTCGTCTTTCAGCTTTGCGAGGGCGATTTCAGCTACGTGACCGGCACGGAGATTTTCGTAACCGGCGGGCAGCACCTTCTCTAGAGCGTGATCGATTGAATTCGAAACCGTCCTAATCGGCACAGAGGTTTCGACATTCAGAGCGGCTTCGTCCCGCTTGTTTTCTCCTGGAGCTTGGATTCGAGCCTGCGGCTTTCGAACCAGCCTTTACGGACTTGAAGCTGAGCGATGTCGTGGTCGAGCCAGCGCGCAAGCCAGCCTTGCCTACTGCAGGCGCGTAGATCGGCGAGCCGATTGATCTCGCCCTCGGTCGCCTCGATCAGAAGATCGAGTTGCTCGCGCTGCTCGGCACCCGAAAGTAAATGGAAGAAGCGCAGCTTGAGCGCGGTCACGAGCTTGTTGAGATCGTCGAGCGGTGCTCGCACACGGCTCTTCAGCAGTGTCAAGAGTTCCGCTCGCCCAGCCTCGGTGATGCGAAGCCGCGTTTTGTCGGGCGGGTCTGCCACACCGTCCGGCTCGACGAGACCTTCGAGGCGCAAAAGCTCGATCGAGGTCCCGAGGATGTCGAGGGACGGTCCCATGATCCGACTCGCGAAATGGCGCACCGCGGAGGCGACTTCGGCGTAGGTTTGCGGTCCGTCTGCCAACAAACCCAGGGCGCAAAGGCGGATGGCCTCGGTCGGAATCAAGGTCTTGTCGCGATACATTCCACAAACCTCCACGCTCGCGTTCGCGGCGAGCGCCCGTCACATATTGTGCCCGAGTGCATCTGGCGGCACAAGCGGACGCCCTTCCCGTGCAAGTTGGATCAGGTCGCGATCGGCCGCCTCCCGCGGGAAGAGAGGTGGGTCATGCCGCGCGATTTGGCAAGGTTTCAACACGCCTGTGCCTTCATGGGCGCGGCGTTATACAGGATCGATTTGCAGTGTTAACCTTACGGGTGTGATCCTGGTCTTCGGTTCGCTCAATATCGATCTTGTGTTTGCGTGCGAATCGCTTCCGCGCGCGGGTGTTACGTTGCTCACACCGTCCTATGCGGTTTTGCCGGGGGGAAAGGGCGCCAATCAAGCCGTCGCCGCCGCGCGAGCAGGTGCTCCGACGATCATGGCGGGTGCGGTCGGCGACGATACGTTCGGCTCCTTGGCGCGCGCCGCACTGGTCGAAAACGGGGTGGACGCGAGCCACGTTGCCCGCGTTGGCGCGCCGACCGGGTGTGCGGCCATCGTGGTCGATCCCAGTGGCGAAAATGCGATCGTCGCTGGAAGCGGTGCAAATCTTGGCGCACGCGCCGCCCAGGTGCCGGATTCGCTGCTCGAACCGGCGACGACCCTCGTCCTGCAATGCGAGGTGCCGATCGAAGAGAGTACGGCGCTCGCCAAGCGCGCCAAGGCTGCCGGTTGCCGTGTCATTTTGAACTTCGCCCCTGCCGGACTTCTCCCGCCGACACTACTCGACCATGTCGACATCCTTGTGCTTAACGAGCACGAGGCGGCGGCTCTCAAAAACCCGCAAGACCTTGTCAAAGAAGGCCGCGCGTTCGCTGCCCGCGACGGACTTACGATCATCGTGACGCGGGGGCGCGAAGGCTGCGAGGCAATTTTTACAAATGGCGGTCGCCTGCTGGTTCCAGCGCTCCCAGTCGAGCCCGTCGACACGACGGGTGCGGGCGACGCCTTCGTAGGTGTCCTGGCGGCGAGCCTCGATCGAGGATGTTCCATCGAGGATGCCCTGCGTCGCGCGAGCGTGGGTGCCGGCCTTGCATGCCTCGCGCAGGGTGCTCAATCCTCGATGCCACCATTGCAGTCGGTCGAAGCCAATCTCGCGGCACTTCCCGCTCTGACCGCAATGCCCCCGACGACGTAACGCGCATCTCGCCCCGCGCTCGACACGCGAAACCGATGCCGCTAGACTCGGCGGTTCTCACCAACAGAGGGTTGTAGCCCCAATGGCCATCATCAACCGTATCGCTGAATTTCAGCCGGACATGACCGCATGGCGTCATCATATCCACGCACATCCGGAGACCGCGTTCGAAGAGCGTGCAACATCGGATTTCGTCGCGAAGACGCTCCAGTCGTTCGGTATTCCGATTCATCGCGGGCTCGCCGGCACGGGCGTGGTTGGAACCATCCAGGGCAGTCGAGGCAACGGCCGCTCGATTGCGTTGCGCGCCGATATGGACGCCCTCCACGTTCAGGAGAAGAACGATTTTTCGCATCGCTCCCAGAACCCCGGGCGCATGCACGCATGCGGCCATGACGGGCACACGACGATGCTGCTCGGCGCTGCGCGTTATCTCGCGGAGACGCGCAACTTCGCGGGCACCGTGCACGTGATATTTCAGCCTGCCGAGGAAAACGAGGGTGGCGCTCGGGTCATGCTCGAGGAAGGGCTGTTCGACAAATTTCCCGTCGAGGCCGTTTATGGCATGCATAATTGGCCGGGGCAGCCGGTCGGCACGATTGCCGTCCGGCCGGGGCCGATGATGGCGGCTTTCGATATCTTCGAGCTTACTGTCTCCGGGCGCGGGTCGCACGCTGCCATGCCCCATCGAGGGGTGGACCCGGTTGTCGCCGCCGCACAGATCGTGACGGCGTTGCAAACGATCGCAAGCCGCAATACCGACCCGATCGACGCGGTGGTCGTCTCGGTCACGCAGATCCACGGCGGAGACACCTGGAACGTCATCCCGGACGACATCGTGTTGCGCGGCACTTGCCGGGCTTTTCGCCCCGAGGTTCACGATACGATCGAGCCTTCGATTCGCCGTGTCGCGGAGGGTGTTTGCGCAGCACTCGGGACGCGAATGACGCTCCGCTACGAGCGGCGCTATCCCCCGACGGTCAATAGTGCGACGGAAACCGAGCGGGCTGCGTCCGCGGCCGCCGAGATCGTCGGTGAAAGCAACGTCATCCGCGACCCCATTCCCAGCATGGGCTCCGAGGATTTTGCCTTCATGCTTCAGAAAAAGCCCGGCTGCTACGTCTGGATCGGAAATGGCCCCGCCGAAGGTGGGTGCGGGCTTCACAATCCACATTACGATTTCAATGACGACGTGTTGCCCATCGGTGCGAGCTATTGGGTCAAGTTGGTCGAGCAGACGATGGCACGATAGGTCAGCGCTCGACTGGATGTTCGAAATCGAGCGTCAACCGGAAGGCGTCACGTCGCAGAAGAAATAGGGCAAATAGCCGATGTTGGACGGCACTGTCTGGCACTGGGTGGGGTCGATTGCAAGCCCGTAGTCGGCGAGGTACTTCCTGGCGAAGGCAGTCTCGTTCGGGTTGTACAATGCCTTGATCGGCCCGCGATGCGTCGCAACGATCCGTCTCATTTCGGCGTTGAAACGGACGGATGGCTCATAAGGTCCGGTGAAGCCGCCATGAATGCGCAAGAAGCGCACAGCGGGTGGAAACGTCGGGATGAGATATGAAAGCGGCTCGTGCCCCGTAATGAGAACGATCGTCCGGGCAGGGTCTTCGATCTTGGGTGGGGTTGCCGTAACCCACCGCTCGGTCCAAGGCACACGGCCCCAATCCGGCACCTTCATTGTAAGAACGGCAAGCGCCAGTAGTGCCACCGACGTCGCCGAGATTGCCCGCCCGGAAATCGGCAACAGCGCGATCGCAAGCACGATCGCAAGGGGAGCAAGCATCTCGGATATCATTAGATAGCGGTAAATGCAGAACATGATCACCCACGCGAGGTAGGCGAGTGCCAAGGCGATCAAGAGATAACCGCTTTCAAGCGGCGCTGCGACTGTGCCCGAACTCGGCACGCCCTTCAACTTGCGGTATGCGACACTGACCCCCGCGAGAGGTACTGCCACAAAACAAATGAGGATGCGGAGGTCGCGAAAATCGGCCTCGGCGGTGAGATGCGGGTCCTGGAGATAGGCAAAGGGGAAAAAAATGCGCGCGGAGAGGCTATCCGGAAAATAAAAGACGTCGCGGTAATCGAAGGGGAGCGCCCACGGCGAGCGGAAGATCTGATTGAAAAAAGGAAAGGTCGGATTGCCGTAGCTGCGCCAGAGGTGAAGCATCCAGAATCCGTCGCTCAGTCCTATCCCGCCCAGCACGCCGACGCCGAAAACGATAGCACGCGCAAGCCGGCGCCCGGGCGGTGCCGGCACGAAAAGAAAGGCGCAGCAAAGTCCGATCGCCCAGATGACCGCGGGCTGTTTCAAGCCGACCGCGATGCCAGCGATGAAGCCCGCCAAAAGCAAATGCGGTGCTGCCGCCCTTGCAGTACCACGCAAAATCGGATCGGGTCGCCGCACGACAAGCCAAAGTGCCGTGAGCGGCCCGAGGCTGACGACGTTGTCGTAGAAAGTCGTTCCCAGCTCCGACAAAGCGCCGGCGCCAACCATCCCGAGGAGAGCGAGGGCTGCCGCGATCCACTTCCGCCGTTGTTCGGGCTCGATGCGCAGAGTGCGATAAGCAACCCCGTAGAGAGGCAGGACGTTGAGCCCTTGCACGGTTCCGAGCAGGAAGCCGACGACCCTTGCCGGCCACGTCTCGGCCGTCACAAAGAATGGCACGTCGATTGTCGGATTGAAAAATGCCGGAACCTGCGCCACGAGGAGATCGTAGTTTTCGCGCCCCGTGAGAAAGGCATAGGCGTTGTAGTAGTGATAGTTCCGCAGATCCCAGTTCGCGTCCATGCCGAGGGCAAGCGTCGCGGCGCCGAAAGCGAACGGGATGAATGCAAGGACGACGGCGATTGGAATTCGCGACATGGACGGATGACGCTCGCAGCGACGCTTTTTCGCTAGATCGATCGAGTAAGGCCGCCATCGACCCGAATATTCTGGCCGGTTAGGTAGCTTGCGTCATCGGAGACGAGAAACGCCGTGGTCTTGGCGATCTCGGCGACCGAACCGTAACGGCCCATCGGTATGGCGCTGCGGAGGGCTGCGTCCTCGGGATAGCTGTCTATGAAGCCGGGGAGGAGATTGTTCATCCGAATGCGGGCCTTGGCGTGGGCATCGGCATAGAGCTTGGTGAAGGCCGAGAGGGCGGCGCGCAGGCTGGACGAGACGGGAAAGGTGGCTGCCGGTTCGATTGCCGCGTAAGTCGAGATGTTGACGATGCTGCCACCACCCTGCGCTTGCATGACCGGCGTCACCAGTCTTGCCATGCGCACGACATTCAGGAACACCAAGTCCAGTCCGGTGTGCCACTCGGCGTCCGACACCTCGAGAAGCGGTCCCTTGGGTGGGTGGCCCGTATTATTGACGACGGCGTCGATCCGCCCATAGGCGTCGAGGGTTGTCTCGACGAGCCTTTCGAGGTCGGCGGGCGCTGTGACCGAGCCGGTAAGTCCAAGGGCGCCGAGTCCGTGGGCGAGGCCCTCCGCACCCCCCGAGGGAGACATGAGAGCAAGTTTCCAGCCCCGCGCCTTGAGTTCGACCGCAATGGCCGCACCCATGCCTCGGCCGGCGGCCGTCACGATAGCGACTTTGTCCTGCGCCATGCTCGTCCTCTCCTTTGCCGCCTCGCGCACTCGATCCCAATGGGTCAGAGCGCGGTCCTCACGTCCCAAAGTTCGGGGAAAAAACGGATATCGAGCGCCCTCCTGAGATAGCTCACACCCGCGGTACCCCCGGTACCGGGCTTGCCGCCGATGATCCGCTCGACCGTCGTCACGTGTCGGAAGCGCCATTGCTGGAACGAATCCTCGAGGTCGACCAATTCCTCCGCAAGCTCGTAAAGGTCCCAATATCGTTCCGTGTCGCGATAGATCTCGAGCCAGGCTGCAGCAACGCTCGGATCGCTTCGATAGGGGGTCGAGAAATCCCGCGCGAGCACATCTTGTGCAATGACGAAACCGCGCCGATGAAGGAGGCGGATCGCCTCTTCGTAGAGGCTCGGTGCGCGCAACACCCGTTCGAGGGACGTAACGAGATCCGCGCGATGTCGGTGCGGGTCGATCATCGCCGCATTCTTGTTACCGAGGAGGAACTCGATCGTTCGGTATTGAAAGGACTGAAAGCCCGACGAGTGGCCGAGTGCGGCCCGGAAGGTCAAATAGTCGGCGGGCGTCAGCGTCGAAAGAACGTCCCACGATTGGATGAGTTGGGTTTGGATACGCGATACGCGCGCGGTCATCTTGAACGCGGGCCGAAGCTCGTCACGCCGCAGGCAGCCGATCGCGGCCTTGAGTTCGTGGATAGCGAGCTTCATCCAAAGCTCGCTCGCCTGGTGAATGACGATGAAGAGGGTCTCGTCGTGACGGTCGGTGAGGGGCCTTTGGCAATCGAGCAGCGCATCGAGGTGCAGATAGTCGCCGTAAGACATCTCGCCGCGAAAATCGGTATGCGCCCCGTCGTGAATTGGCTTCGTGTCGCGGTTCCGATCGCCGTGTTTCATGTCGAACTCAAGACGCCCGCTCGGTGCGTGCGTGGGAGGCTTCCCAACCCTCCGGATCGTCGAGGAAGGTGCGCACCTTCAAAAGCTGGTCGCGGTCGAAATAACCCTCGGCTTCGGCGACAGCGATAACGTCATACCACGTCGCGAGCGACCAGAGCGTGATGCCGGCATCTGCCAACCGTGCAATCGAGCCCGGGAATATGCCGTAATGAAAGAGCACGAAGTTATGCGCAACTTGGGCACCCGCGTTGCGTAGCGCTTCGACAAAGAGGAGCTTGCTCCCGCCCTCCGACGCCAAGTCCTCGACAAGCAGCACGCGGCTGCCCTCGGGCATGTCGCCCTCGATTTGGGCCATGCGTCCGAAGCCCTTGGGTTTCTTGCGGACATAGAGCATTGGGAGCGCCATGCGTTCGGAAATCCAGGCGGCAAACGGAATTCCCGCAGTCTCGCCCCCGGCGACCGCATCGAACGACGCGACGCCGATCCTGCTTTCGATGAGATCGACGGACAGGTCCATAAGCCGCGCGCGGGCGCGGGGGTAGGAGATGAGCTTGCGGCAATCGATGTAGACCGGCGACTTTCGCCCGGACGTGAACGTGAACGGCTTGTCCGGGCTGAAGTTGACGGCCTTGAGTTCGAGGAGAATGCGCGCAGTCAAGCTGGCCGCCAAATCGTGTTTGGGCTCGTCCTTCGAAGCACCCATTGCCATGCTCCACCATTCCATGCATCCGCCGCGGGCACGTTAAGGCCGAAAAGCGTCGGAGGGAAGGGTTTAGCTGGCCCAATCGCCGGGCGTCGGAGGTCGTGGCGGCAAAGCGAGGCGAACGGCCCCCGATCGGCGTTTCGCGTCGGCCGCATGCTTGTCAATGGAGCTGGCGCTGCTAATCTTGCGCGGTCGATCGCCAAGAAAGGTCCTGCAATGTCCGAGCTCGTCCTCACCCAACGCGACGGCGACGTCGCGACCGTCGTCTTGAATCGTCCCGAAAAATTGAACGCGCTCACCAAGGCGTTGTGGCAGGCGGCTGGAGATGCTTTCAGGCTCCTCGACCGGGATCGCGAGGTACGCTGCATCGTCCTGCGTGGCGCTGGCGACAAGGCCTTCGCACCCGGCGCCGATATCGCTGAGTTCAAGGCTGAACGAGCTAATTTCGAGCAGGCGCGTGCCTACGGCGCTGTGATGCACAAGACCATGGGCAGCATCGCCGATTGTCGCCACCCGACCATCGCCATGATCAACGGAATTTGCGTCGGTGGCGGGCTCGAGCTCGCGGTGATGTGCGACCTTCGTATTTGCGGCGAGTCGAGCCGGTTCGGTGTGCCGATCAACCGGCTCGGCGTCATCATGGCCTATCCCGAAATCACAGCACTCATCGATCTCGTCGGGCGCGCCACAGCGCTTGAAATCTTGCTCGAAGGCCGCGTGTTCGGCGCCGCCGAGGCGAAGGAGAAGCGGCTTGTCACCCGCGTGGTCGTGGATCGCGATGTCGAGAAAGAAGCGTACGCGACTGCGCGGCGCATTGCCGACGGCGCGCCGCTCTCAAATCGCTATCACAAGAAGTTCGCGCGACGGCTACTCGATTCGCGCCCCTTGAGTGCTGAGGAATTCGATGAAGGATTTGTAACCGCCGCAAGCGAAGATTACCAGGAGGGTTACCGTGCCTTTATGGAAAAGCGCAAACCGGCATTCCGCGGAATATGATGGAATGGAACCGGCGTGCCCGTGAGGGCCGGTTGCTGGACGCGGATGCGGCGTCAGCGCCTTATTGAACAATCCCGCAGGCCACGCGTGCTCCGTCGCTTGGTGTAGCGGCGCCCGACTTGGCGCCACCGAGAGCATAGATCACGATTGTGCGCCCCTTGAGTTGGGCGAGCTTCAGGTTTTCAACCGTGACGGCGGTTCGCGCAATGCCATCATTGCCGACAGTGAAAAGCGGCAACTCGTCGTGGCGCGTCGTGTCCGCAGTACCTTTCGGGGTGCTCGCATCGTTCGGGTCGATGCTGCGCCCTGCCGCACCGCCGGCCGCGTTAATGCCGTCGACGGGGCCTGGGCCGCAATCGGCGTTTTCGTGGATACCGGCGCCATGTGCGCCAGGATCGAGGCTTTTAAGGAGCGGAGTGAGGCGCAATCCTAGCCTTGTGTCGACCAGGTGAATCGTTCCGATCGTTGCCCCGATGCCGTCCGGCGTAATCAGGGTCATCCTAACTCGTTCCTGCTCGGCCGACGCCGATCCGACGCCGAGGTATGCGACCAAAGCAATCGTCACAATCACAAACAGGGACGTCGGCCATCGCATGCAAATTCTCCCCTCCGCCTCGACACGCGCAGACGGCTAGAAGACTCTGAATGCTTCAGCCTGCCGTGTAGGCGTTGGGAAGCTCCACGCTGTGCGTCGATAAGTCAAGTACGGTTGCGCGAGAATTTGACGCAGCCGAACCTTTATAAGTTGATCGTCATATTTCGAGCCGCCTAGAGCGAGCTTCGTAGGTACCGCATTAGTTGGCGAGATCTGCTGCTTTCTTTTCGATGGCAGCGATCAACGCGTCGATGCCGCTTTGACGGATGATCGAGGTATATTCTGAGCGCCGTGTGGCTAGTTGGGAGATCGAACCATCGAGAAAGATGTCGATGATCTTGAAATCGCCGCCATCCTGGCGCAGCAGGTAGTTCAACGTCACCTTGTCGCCGTCGGACTTGACGAGGGTCGTGTACACGATCACGTCCTTCCGAGGTGTTTCTTTTTCTTCGGCTGTAAGGAACTGCTCGCCGGCGTAGTCGTCGAAGCTGTGCGCATAGTTCGCGATCGTGAATTTGCGAAACGCCGCCACGAGCTCTGTGCGTTGAGCTTCAGTCATCTGATCCCAGAAGGTGCCGACACTCTGCTGCGCCATCACCGTGACATTGAAAGCCTTGTCGACTGCGGTCGCCAACCGATCGTAGCGACCCTTGTAGCCGAGCTTCGGCCCGTTCCGCATTGTGTCCAGCAGCGTCGCGTAATACGCCTCGACGACCTGCTTGGGCGTTTCAGTTGCGGCGCGGACCTGCCCGACATAGGTCGAGAATGCGAGCAGAATGCAAGTGATCGCCAACGTGCCGCGGTAGCGCGTTCGGATTAGATTGAAAAACATTCCCACGGTACTCATGCCAACTTGTTGATCTTGGTTCAGGCCCAAAAGGGCCTTCTATTTTTCGAATTATAGCGTGTCTCCCCGAATCGGGGCCGTCAACCTTCTACCATAGGTCGCGCAATTTCACCCGTGCCGAACGCCGCCGCGTCAGACAGTACCCAGCTCCTGATAGAAGGTAAGTATGAATCCGATCAGGAGCAATGACGCGGTCGCCCCGAGCCCCGCCCAGCGGGACGCCGGCGGCTCGAGTTTCAACTCCAGCCAGCGTCCGATCGCGAGAAACATGGCGAACAGGCCCATGACCGTGTGCGATACTTGTATCAAGTACTGCGGCTTGATTTCAAATGCACCGTGCGAGTGGGTCAGGAGCAGCAGACCGCCGAATGCGCTGAGCACGGGAAAAACATAAGCCTGCCACGCGTCCTTTCGGCGCGTGGTGCGGGCACGCCACTCGATGAGGCCAAGGACCGCAGCGAGCAGAATGGCGACCCGGTGCTGGAACACCTCGGCGTCCGCCAGACTTTTCAAGAACGGCACATCGCCGAGGGGCCAGGTCTCGGGGTCGCTTCGGATGAACAGGAAGATCGCCAGCAGCACGAACCCAAGCGGCCAGTGCCGCGCCCAACCGAAACCTTTCAAGCGCGAGAGAAACGCGATCACCGCCATCGTGACAAGCACCAATCCCGTCACATTGTGATTGTATTCGGACCATGCGGACTCGAGATTGCGATCCTGCCTCGAGAGACCAAGCAAATTGTTCGGATCGGTCGGCATTTCGGCATGCGTGGGCGAGGTGATTCGCGGCGCCTTGGGCACGAATACATGCAAAACTTCGGCGATGCTGGCATCTGTATTTGTAAGATCGAGCGCTGGCGGCTGATGCGCCAGCGCCGCCGCCGCCATGAGCAGCGCAATAAGCACGAAAGTTTCCGCCTCGACATAGAACGGAACCACACGCCACACTGCGTCGCCGTCCCGGCCAGTGCCGCTCTGCCGGCCGGCGCGGTAGTTGAGCCCGGCGAAGCAGAGTGCGGTCAGAAACAGAGCTATTTTCACGAGGACCATCGAACCATAGCCGGTGCCAAATAATCCGGCGAAAGAACGCACATAGTAGAGTGCGAGGACAATCGCGGTGGCGATCGCCGTGCCGACCGCACCCATGCCCAACAGCGAAAAGCGCCTGATCGCCACAGGCCATAGGGGCCTAATCCGATCGTCACGCTTGGCGAGACTTCGTAAGCCGAGCAGGTGGAGAACGCCTCCCACCCAAATAGCACCGGCGAGGGAATGGAGTGTGGTGAGCGCCATGAGCAATTCGCGGTCGTGAATACGGCTTTGGCCATGACTGTGCCACGCACCCGCCACCACGATGGCAAGACCGAAGGCACTGACGCTCCACCATCTGCGTTTGTCGTGAGGTGCTGCGCCGAGCCAGGCCGCGGCGGCGGCCATAGCGAATGCTAGGAGGGCGCGTGCACTGCCTGCCCTAAAAAAGGCCGCACCATAAAGGGCTGGAAAGGGCGAACGACCCATCGTCGCGTCAAGGATGTAAGCGTCCGCCGCAAGCTCTAAGACCTGTGCGATTGCCAGGACCAAGGCGCCCTTGCCGATCAAATCGATTGCACGATGAACGGGGGCGCCCGAAAACGGCGAATCGGAGTCCTGGACGCGTAAGACGATTACGGTCCATGCCAGGCCGCCAAGGGCAAGGGCGAACGCCGCCCAGCTCAGCCCATCGACGATGTCGGAAAGAAAATCTGCGATTGCCGCCATGACATTCTAAAAGGGGCTGTGCTAACCGAGCTTGCCGATACACCCGATCAGGCAGGCACGGCAACGTATGTTCTTCATTTGTCCCTTTGGTTTTCTGCCCCAGCGCTCACGTGCCCTATCGTTGCGCTCCCTGTCAAGCGCGGTCGTCCAAAGTTTGGAACATATCGTGCTTTTTCGCCGCGGCATTCCCGTTATTACGGCAATATTGCACTTGTCCCGGCTACGATGCCTCTCTATATGACCATGCCACGGCGGGGGAAGTGCCGGAAATAAATCGCCTCCAGCCCACCAATCAGCCAAGTCTAGCGGCGAATGAGCTTGTCGCAATTACATG
>Ga0187765_10000248_pt1 | contig 19298 bp, 19 predicted proteins | sample 0216_QUI02_MP05__3_FD_133018 | JGI IMG/M metagenome (GOLD analysis project Ga0187765, IMG submission 133018) | Tropical peat soil microbial communities from peatlands in Department of Meta, Colombia - 0216_QUI02_MP05_10_MG | ecosystem: Environmental > Terrestrial > Soil > Wetlands > Peat ...
AAAGAGGTAATAGCGCGCAAAAGTGGACATGCACTGTGCAACTAAGAATGCCCACTTTGGGTCAAAAGGTGACATATGCGGCGCAAAAAGCGATGTCGGCTTTACCCCTCATAGCAACTGCGAAAGCGGACTTCCGCAGATGGTGATGTCTGCTTTCTCCCCGAAAGCGGACATGTGCGGCGCAATTAGCGATGTCGGCTAAGGGCCAATAGCGGACATTCCGAGACAGTCGATCTTAGCGAGAGAAGCTTGATCGTGGCCATACAGCCCGCACAAATGGATTTTTATTCTGTTCAATCGCACGTACGTCGCCACACTCAAAACATTGGTAGGTATGCAATTCAGCAAATGAAGCGACCCGAGGGTCGATTCGCAAAAGCACCATTGGCACCACGCAATTTGGGCAAGGCGGCCCCGAATGTTTATCGTCTCGTCGAGTCATCGGGAGTTTTTAGGACGTTGCCAAAAACGCCCAATGACACAACTCAATAAGACAGGTGGGCTGCCTTAACTTAAAATTTTTGACCCCGGCGATGCCCAAGCGAACTTGGACACTGCCAGGGCCAATCCGAGCACTGATAAGGAATAACCTCCCTCGCGTGATGACGCGACTTGTTCGGACAAAAATTATCGTACACCGCTTTCCAAACTAAATATTGAGATAGATCAAATGCAATGTCCGCTTTACCCTCGAATGCGCACATGTGCGGTGCAATAGCCGATGTCCGCTTTGGGCTAAAAGTGGACATCACTACTCCTTCCGCACCAGCCGTTTTGCCGCGCGCGCGGCGGTTTGCGCATAGCTGCGAATCGCTAGCGCCGCGCCAGGTCGCTAACCGCATGATTACGCGGCCAGTTCCGCTCCGGGGGCGATTTTGACTTAATTCAAGGCCGCACAGTCCTGGTTTTGCAATGCTGTTTCCAAATTAAAGAGGATCAGCATGACAAACGAGACGCCGCACAATCATCCCATTGTCGAAAAGGTTCTCAATGTGATCGCAAATTGGGTGAAGGAGTACCAGCGCATCGTCGCCGTCAACGCGGAGCTCCGGCAAATCGGGCCAGAGGAAGTCATGACGGTGGCGCGGGATCTCGGCATTACGCCAAACCAGTTTCGCGAAATCCTCTTCAGAGGTCCGCACGCTGCCGAACTGTTGTCCAAGATGCTGCTGGCGATGAAGGTCGATCCGAGCCGGATCGAAAAGCTCGATCCGAGCATTGCGCGCGACCTGAAATGGATCTGCATTACTTGCCCCAACAAGAGCGAGTGCCGGCGGGAACTCTCCGCCGGAACCGCGACCGAGCACAAGGGCGATTTCTGCCCGAACGCAATCATGCTCGATTCGCTGTTCACGCAGACGAAATCCGCGGGAGCGGGCGCACCGAAGACGGCGCACTAGTCGCCCAGTCGACGGTCTCTAGATTTATGACGAGACCGCCAGCGTCGCCGCCGCAAGGCTGGAAGACGCTTCTGCGCAATCATGCCGAAGGCATTGCCCGCGCCGCAGCCTTACGCCAACTTTGGGAGTAAAATTATGCGGGGTACTCTAATTTGGAAAAGGGATTAGATGGTTTTGTCCGCTTTGGGTCAAAAGCACACATATGCGCCGCACGACGACATGTGTGCTTTACCGCCAAAAGCGGACGTTATCTGGCACTACCCTAAGGGGACGATTTACCGAAGGTGATCGTTTTTAGTTGGGAATTTTGAACCAACCCTTTGATTTGCAAAGGTGCGTTTTACGACGAGTTGGGAAAGATCTTCAGAAGAATCAATAATGTTGTGCTGACTCTTAATCAGCGGGTCCAAGGTTCGAGTCCTTGTGCGCCCACCATTCTTCTCGATGACTTAAGCAATACTGCCATCGTAACAGAATGTGCGATTGCAATCCGTTTGCTGTTTTCGGTCGCCACCAATCGATTCCGCAAACGCGCCTACAGAAAGAGACTGACCAGACCAATTAAGAGCATCAGGACCAGCGCCAGCCGTCGAATTCCCGTTTCGCTCAAACGATCAAAAAGTTTTCCACCGAGCCAGATGCCCAATAAAAACGGAATAGTGAGGGCGGCTGCGGATATTGCCAGCGGCGTGGAAATGGCGCCAGCAGCCGCAAGCATAACAAGCCCGATCACCGAAATTGCTGTCACGAAGATGGTCAAATTGGCACGCGTAACAGCGACGGGATCGGGTCCCGAGAGCAGATAGAGGATCACCGGCGGTGCGCCGACACTGGTGGCACCCAGCAGGGCACCTACCAGGCTGCCAAGGGCAATTGACGTCGCAACACGGGGTGTTCCGGTATAGCGAAGTCCAAACAACAGCATCGAGCTGAACAGCACAACCACGGCTGCGATCATTTTCCGCGCGATGAGCGGGTCGACTGTCAGTAGAATGTAGCCGCCGAGCGGGACCGTCGCGATCGCCGGGAGGATCAGGAACAGCAAAGTGCGCCAGTTCGCCTTGGGCAACGCGTCCGGAAACATTACCAGTGCACCGGCAGTTTCCAGCAGAAGTGCAATTACGACCGTGGGTACGGGGCCGATAAGGATAGACAGAACCGGGCTCATGAACATCGCGCCGCCGAAACCGGTTGTGCCGCGCACAAGCCCTGCCAGGCCGACAATGACAACTGCCGCAAGGTTGCTGGTGTCCATTGCCGGGTGCTTTGAAACGCTATGTTGTCAGGATGCCGCCGTCGACCGGAATGACCGCGCCGGTAATGAAATTCGCGCGATCGGATGCGAGGAACGTGGCGAAGTCGGCAATATCGGATACGCTTGCGAGCCGCCCGAGTGGAATGCGCGCGATGATCTTTCGGCGGGCATCTTCGGTGAGCGCGGCATGTGTCATTGCCGTATCGGCAATTGCAGGTGCAATTGCGTTGACGGTAATGCCATCGGGGCCGAGCTCACGCGCAAGCCCCATCGTCAACGCGACGACCCCGGCTTTGGTCGCGCCGTAGAGCGTGTTTCCGACTGAACCTCCGCCCCGCAAGGCCGATACCGACGCGATATTGATGATGCGGCCGTAACGCTGCGCTTTCATGAAAGGGATTGCGGCCTTGGCGCAGTAGAGAACGCCGGAAAGATTGACTTCGCTGACCCGTTGCCACTCGGAGACCGGCAAATCGGCAACAAGACCAGTTGAGAGCACGCCGGCTGCATTCACCAAAATGTCCAGCCGACGATGGTTGGCGGCGATATGTTCAAAGGCTTGCTGCACAGTGGCAGCGTTGCCGACGTCGACGGCAATGGAACTGGCTTTGGATCCAAATGACGCCGCCGCTTTGCCGGCAGCGCTGCCATCGCGATCAACAACGCAAATAGTGCAGCCTTCGGCGGCAAGCGCGCGGCCAATCGCCTCGCCGATACCGGCAGCACCACCAGTGATAACCGCGACGCGACCTGTCAGGTTCAGATCCATGATAATCGCGCCGCGGTTTCGCGTCTGGTTACTTGTTGTCGACAGCCATGTCCCGCTTGTGTGCCTCGCTCATCGCAAAGACCGATATGGCACTCACGACGCTGACAGCCAGAACATACAGGCAGATCAGCCACGGCTTGCCGCCGCCGATCGGCAACAGGGCCGTGGCGATGATGGGTGTCAGTCCGCTCGCGTAGATTCCGGAGAACTGGTAGACAAACGATATTCCGGTATAGCGCACGCGGGTGTCGAACAGCTCGGAGAACAGCGCCGCTTGCGGGCCATACACCGCCGGATAGACGATCGCGAACGGGATGGTGATCGCGAGCCAGATCAATAGCGGCTCTTTCGTTTGCATCAGCCAGAAGGCCGGAAACGAAAGGATGCCGATCAGCAGTCCGGCGACCCCAAACATGCGGCGACGGCCGATCCGGTCGGACAGGTTTCCGTAGATCGGCAGCATGATGATCATGATCGCCGATGAGATCATGACGCCTGCCAACGCGGTTTGCCGCGGCAGCCCCAGGGTGCCGGCGAGATAGCCGACGATGAACACGCCGAAGATATTGAATGTGACGCCCTCGATGTAGCGGGCGCCAAGGCCGAGCAATGTGTTCTTGCCGTGGGTTTGCCACAGCTCGAAAAATGGCACATGGACGACCTTCTTGGTTTCCTGGATGCGGGTGAACGCCGGCGTCTCCATGATCTTCAAGCGGATATACAGACCGACGGCGACCAGGATTGCGCTGATCAGGAAGGCGATCCGCCATCCCCAGGAGAAGAAGTCGGCCTCCGGAAGGTAAGAGAGCAGGTAAACCATTCCCGAACTGAGCAGGAGGCCGGCCGGGACGCCGATCTGCGGCCAGCTCCCATAAAAACCGCGCTTGCCGGCCGGCGAATGTTCGACCGCCATCAGTACCGCGCCGCCCCATTCACCGCCGATGCCTATGCCCTGGAAGATGCGAAGAAATAGCAGCATGATCGGGGCCCAGATACCCACCGACGCGTAGGTCGGCAGCAATCCGATAAGAAATGTCGCGATACCCATAATGAGGATGGTGAGAACAAGCACGGTCTTGCGGCCAATACGGTCGCCATAGTGACCAAAGATGATGCCGCCGATTGGCCGCGATATGAACCCTACGAAGAATGTCGTGTAGGCGAGCAGCGTTCCGACCAGTGGATCGAAATTGGGAAAAAACAGCTTGTTGAGAACAAGCGGCGTTACAACGCCAAAGAGAAAGAAGTCGTACCATTCGATCGTCGTGCCGATGGCGCTTGCAAACGCAATCGTACCTATCGATGTACCAAAGCCGCCATTCTTTGCCTGCATAGTTTCCCCCTCTGTTTTTTCGGTTTTGAATTCATCCAGTCGGCAGTTCCAGAATTTTTCGGGCTTCCGCGACGCTTGCGGCGTGCCGTCCGTACTTCCCGCATATCGTAGCCACACGTGAAACCAGTTCGCCGTTGCTGCGGGCGAGCCGGTCTTTGTCGAACTTGATATTGTCCTCCAGGCCGGTCCGGACATGGCCGCCGAGTTCGAGGCACCATTGATTGACTTCCAGCTGGTGGCGGCCAATCCCCGCTGCCGACCAGGTCGCATCGGGCATCAATTCCCTGAGCTCCGAAACCAGAAATTCCAGAAGCTTTCGTCGAGCCGGGAGCGCGTTTGGAATGCCCATCACGAATTGAACCTGGCACGGCCGCTTGAGCAAACCACGATCCGCGAGATTTTTGGCGTTGTAAAGCATCGCTACGTCGAAAACCTCGATCTCGGGCTTGACGTTGTACTCGATCATTGACCGTGCAAGCTCATCGACAAGCTGGGGTGGATTTTCATAGATCTGCGCGGGGAAATTGACCGACCCGGTGGCAAGGGAGGCCATGTCGGGTTTGAGGTAAAGCATGCGGCCGCGCTCATTTTGGCTCCGGCCACGACCGCCGGTTGAGAACTGCACGATCATCTTTGGACAATGCTTGATGATGCCCTCCTGGACCTGCGCGAAAAGCTGCGGATCCGAACTGGGGCTTTCATCGGGATTGCGCACATGGATATGCGCGACCGAAGCACCGGCTTCGAAAGCCTCGTGGGTGGACTCGATCTGTTCGCTTGGCGTCACCGGAACGGCCAAGGTATCGGCCTTGCGTGGGATCGCACCGGTTATCGCGACAGTGATGATGGCGGGCGTTGTCATTTGCCTGGATCTCAAGCGGTCTGAACAAGGTGGAAAGAGCGAATGTCCCGTCGCTGGGCAATTTCCTTGAGCAACGTAACAAGCGGTGTGGGCGCGAGTGAGTAGTTGGTGTCGATTGGCCCGGCCGCCTTGAGCGTGTCGAATTCACGCTGCGGATAGAATGCCGCCAGCAGCAGGTCATCATCAGATGCAAACGGCCCGCGCTCGCGTCGGATCTTCGGAATTCCGGGCTCGAGTAAATCACCTGGGCGCGCGCGCGTCGGCTCGGCGCCTTTGGTGATTCGATCGAACAAATTTGGGTCGATCGGTCCGGCAATTTCGCCGTAATATCCCAGAACATATTTTCGCACTTCGTCAGGGACGGTTGAATAGCGTTCCTTGCTCATCACGTTGAGCACGGCCTGCGTCATGACAAACTGTGCGAATGGACTCACGATGATCGGATAACCGAGATCGCGGCGAACCCGCGCCGCTTCTTCCAAAACCTCGGGCAAGCGGTGTGCGATTCCAAGCGGCGTCAATTGCGATTTTAAATTCGAGATCATTCCGCCCGGCATCTGGTGCTCATAGTGGAACGCATCATATTCGGCGATGGTGCCCACCGGCTTCCCCTCGCGCCTGGCGATATACATCAGCCGGTCGGCGACTTCTTCCACGGGAGCAAGGTCGACATCGACCCTGTAGCCGTAGCGGCGAATGTTGCGCACGAATTGCTCGGTCGAGGGATGCGAGGCGCCATTCGCAAGGGTCGACGTGGCCGTGTGGACTACGTCGACGCCGAGCTGGACGGCGCGACACGCAGTGTGCGGCGCAAGCCCCGTTAAACAATGGGAGTGCAGGTGAAGCGGCAGCTTACCGCATGCGGCCTTAATCGCGGGCACCAACGTCTGTGCTCGCTCCGGCGTCAACAAGCCGCTCGGATCCTTGATATAGACCGCGTCGACGCCGAGACCGACCAGTTCACGGGCTTTCCGTGCGTAGTAATCGTCAGTATGAACGGGGCTGACCGTGTAAACGACGCCGCCCGCCGTATAGAGCCCCACCTTTTTCGCTGCGCGCACCGGCACCTGCATATTCCGCATATCGTTGAGCGCGTCATACGGCGTATGGTAGCGGATGCCGTTCGCGAAGATGCGTTCGGCGGTCAGCTCGACGATGTCGTCCGGAAAAAACTCGAAGGTGAACAGGCTCTGGCTGCGTGTCATTACGATGAGCGGGGTATTCGTGACCCAGCCGCTGAGAATGCGCATGCGTTCCCATGGATCCTCGCGCAGATAGCGCACGCAGACGTCGAAAACCGCGCCACCTGCAAGATCGATTGCTTCAAAACCTGCACGGTCCAGCCGCGGAGCAAGTTCAGCCATCATCGCCGTGGTCATGCGCGTCGCCCACAAACATTGATGGGCGTCGCGTATCGTCACATCGACGAGCTTGATGGCACGTCCCTTGCTCATTAATGCACCGCCATCTGCAAATGCTCCTCGACCCAGCGGGTGTGGATTTCCGCACGGGCAAATTCCGGCTGCTGGAGAAGAAGTGCGTGGAATCCGACGGTGGTTGTCACGCCCGCGACCTGAAACCGGGCAAGCGCGGATTTGGCGGTTTCAATCGACGATGCGCGGTCGGGCCCGGTGACGATCAATTTTGCCAGCATGGAATCGTAATAGGGGGGCACCGCGTAGTTTTCGTAGGCGTGACTATCAACGCGGATATCGCGACCGCTCGGCGGCCGCCAGCGCTTGAGCGTGCCGGGCGATGGCCGGAAACCATGCGCCGCGTCCTCGGCGTTTATTCGAAATTCGATAGCGGCCCGGCCATTCGCAAATGTTGAGCCGAACGACAACTTCTCGCCGGCCGCGACGCGGAATTGCTCTGCGACCAGATCCGTGCCAGTGACCATTTCGGTCACCGGGTGCTCGACCTGGATGCGGGTATTCATTTCAATGAAGAAGAATTTCTGGCTTGCCGGCTCGTAGATGAATTCGACGGTGCCAGCATTGACGTATTTAAGAGCCCTGATCAGCGTCGTGGCCGCTTCCGCCATTAGGCGCCGCGTTGATTGATCAAGCACGGGCGACGGCGCTTCCTCAACCAGCTTTTGGTGCCGACGCTGCACGCTGCAATCGCGTTCGCCGAGGTGGACATAGTTGCCGTGTTTGTCGCCGAACACCTGAATCTCAATGTGTCGTACCTGAGGGAAAAATCGTTCGAGATAGATTTCAGGGTTGCCGAAGGCGGCCTGTGCTTCCGCTGACGCCTGCTCGTACTGCGCGTTGAAAGTCGCGGCGTCGTTGACGATCCTCATGCCGCGGCCGCCGCCGCCGCCGCTTGCTTTCAGAAGCAATGGATATCCGATTTTTCGCGAGGCTTTCTCCGCTGCGGCGACGTCGGTAAACCCGTGATCCGAACCCGGCACACAGGGGATGCCGATTGCCGCGGCTGTCTGCCGCGCTGTCACTTTGTCGCCCATAAGGGCAATGCATTCGCCACTCGGACCTATGAAAGTAATATCGGATTCGGCGCAGCGCTCGGCGAAACCGCCGTTTTCAGCGAGAAACCCGTAGCCTGGATAGATGGCATCGCATTTCGAGGCGACAGCGGTTTCGATAAGCGCGGCCGCGTTGAGGTAGCTTGCCTTCGGCGCCGGCGGCCCGATGCAGATTGCATGATCAGCAGCCCAGCGATGAGGGGAATTGGCATCCGCTGTGGAATAAACGGCGACGTTCTCAAACCCGAGCTGCCGGCATGCGCGTATAGCGCGCAATGCAATTTCCCCGCGATTGGCGATCAACACTCGCCGCACCGCCGACCTCCCACAGAACCGGGTCGCTCGTCTGCGCGAGCACACCAGCGTCATTTTTAACTGTCCACCGGACAGATTCATATTGCAAGACGTTTTGTTCCGGTTTTTGATACTCAATATGCAGACGCCTTTGGATTTGCATTTCACAAACAAGGGCCGGCTCAAGCGCGCGCCTCATTCACGGGCGATGTCGCCGACCGAGCCCGGCAAGGCGTTCCCGACCGTCAAGGCCTTTGCGATTGTCGAAGCGATGGCGGCGGCGCGCCGGCCGTTGGGCGTCTCGGAACTCGGCGCGCTGCTCGGACTGCCAAAGCCAACCGCCCACCGCATTGTGCGCATGTTGGAAAGCGAGGGGCTGCTGATGCGCGAGCCGGGCGCTCGCCGTTACGTGGCGGGGCCGAGGCTTGTCCGGCTGGGACTCGATATCGTTGCGGCATCGATGTCGCGTGCGCCGCGCCATGCAATTCTCGAAGCGCTGTCACAGCAAATCGGCGAGACCTGCAATTTCGGCGTCATGGCGAGCAGCCATGTTGTCTATCTCGATCGCGTTGAGTCGGCCTGGCCGTTCGGACTGCGGTTTGAGCCTGGTTCACGCGTACCGCTGCATTGTACGTCAATGGGCAAACTGTTTCTGAGTCAGCTTCCGTTTCAGAAAAGAACATCTCTACTTCGCCAGTTGCCGCTCTACCGATATACCGAGAATACCATCACTGACATCGGACGCCTTGAGACTGAACTCGAGACCATAGGCTCGACGCAGGTGTCCATCGACAATCAGGAGTTTCTCGCGGGCGTCGTTTGTGTGGCCGTCCCGGTGCGCGGATCAAATGACCAGCCTGTTGCTGCACTCGCCGTGTCGGCGCCGCTCGCGCGCATGTCGTTGGAGCAGGGTCTTCAACACGTCCCGTTGTTGCAGCGCGCCGCTGATCAGCTGACCGCGACCATTGAAGACAGCGATCAAAAAGACAGCGAAAGGTAACGCAAGTGAGTTTGCGGTTCGATGATATCGCCGAAATTCTGAAAATTATCGACAGCAGCTCCTGTGACGAGGTCGTTGTCGAAACCGGTGATGTAAGGCTCGTCGTTCGCCGTAATGGCGCCGGCCAGCCAGCCATTTTGTTGAACGATCAGCCTTTGTCGCCTCCACCGGCGGCTGCCGCCGTGCGAGATCCGGCTAAGGCCGCGGCCGTGCCCCGCCAACTTGAAACGACTGTGGGTCAAATCGAGGTAGCGGCGCCGATGGTCGGGACTTTCTATCGCGCGCCCAGCCCGGATGCGCCGCCGTTTGTTGAGGTCGGCACCGTGGTGAAGGCCGGGCAGCCACTTTGCCTGATTGAGGTGATGAAGCTGTTTACGACCATCAATTCCGAGATTGGCGGGCGGATCGCGCAGATAGGAGCCGACAACGGAGAATTGGTCGAATACGGCCGCACGCTGTTTGTCATCGAGCCAGTCTAACGCAGGCGAAGAAACCCGCACTCGGCAAACAAAAATGGCCGGGTGCTTATCAAGCGAGCGACACGGGAGGGGAAGATGCGAAATCGATTGGGTGCGAGAAGTCTTATCGCCGCAGCCTTTGTCGGGCTGGTCGCGACCGCAGGGCCGGCAGCTGCGCAAAGCTTTACCGACTGGGGCTGGCCGCAGCCGTACGAAAAAGTATCTGAGAAATCAATTGCTTGGCTGAAGCAGAAGGGATGGTGGCCCATTGGCGTCGGCTGGCAAGGTCCCTTCTCCGGACAGAACACGATCAACGTTGTGATGGACAAGGCCGGACTGCTGGAAAAACGCGGCCTCGAAGCAAAGTTTCAGGCCTTCGCTGCCGGTCCGGACGTCAACGAAGCAGTTGCGTCGGCGCGCGTGCAGGTCGGCAATGGCGGGAATTTTCCTTTCACGTCGCTGCTTGATCGCGGTGTGCCTGTTCGCGCGATCGCGGTCGTGGCTCCGAACCTGAAGCACTCGACGGTGGTCCCCCTCGATTCGCCGATCAAGACGCTCGCCGATTTCAAGGGCAGCAATCCGCCGGCGACGATCGGGATCGTAACCGGCTCGTCCGCCGAATTCTACTTCACGCAGGCGGCCGAGGTCCTCGGAATACAGATCGGCAAGGATGTCATCCTGAAAAACATGCCGCCGGCCGAGCAGCTGCTGATGGCCAAGGGTATTGGAGCGGTCGTGCCGTGGGAGCCGTCGGTGACAATCATTACCGACGATCGCAAGACCGGGAGAGAAGCCGATACAATCTTTCCGTACAACTTCTACGAAGGCATGTTTTACGTGCGTCAGGAGTTGATCGATAACGTGCCGGATGTCGTGCAGGCGATCAGCGACGCGTTTATGGAGGCGACGCTCTGGATCCGCCTCAATCCCGACAAGGCAGCGGACTTCCTCGCTGTGGAACCCATGCTCAAGGTGTACGGCAAGCCGCTGCTGCTGCAGCAGACCGAGCTGTACAATAATCTCTACAAACCGACCTACAGCTTTCCGTTTGCAAAATTGTGGGGCGAGGAGAATGCCCGCATCGCCAAATGGCTGAAGGAGCGCAATCGCCTCACGAAAACCTTGACCGCGAAGGACTACGAAGACTCATTTGACGTGCGGTTCATGACCAAGACCTACGAAAAGCTCGGCTGGAAAGTACCCGCGCATGCGCCGTTCCTTCCGGCCAACTGGTCCGGCACGATCGGTAAGTTGCCTTATCCGGCTTATGCCAATGTCAACACGCTCAAAAGTCCACAACCGTGGCCGGAGCCGGGCGACCTAACCAAGCCGTGGACGTTCAATGGCAAAACCTACACGCCATAAATGGCCGCAGGGGCAATAATCCCCGCGAGGCTCCGTATTCGATGGAGCCCGCGGGCTCGCCATTCGAAGACTACAGTCCAGAGAATTGGGTAGGCGATGCAGAATGAAGACGTCGCATCGGTTAGTCGCTCTAGAGCTCCGCCAGTATCTTCGGCGACTAGAACGGGAATACGACTGCGCCTTTTCCGCGTCTTCAGTTATCTGCCGAACCTTGCGTTTCTTGTCTTTTTGATCCTTGCCTGGCAATTCGCGTCGACGGTCTGGTTGCCGCGCATCGATCCCCACATGGCAGTGCTGATGCCGGCGCCGACCAGCATCGCCAAAACTGCCGCCGCGATGATCGCGTCCGGCGAGCTGTTGTTTAATTTGCTGGCAAGCTTGCAGCGCGAAGTCACGGCCTTTCTGTTCGCGGCTACCGCAATCCCGCTTGGCATGGCGATGGGTTGGTGGCGCGTCGTCTACAATCAGGTCAATCCGGTCATGGAAATCCTGCGGCCGATACCACCGCTTGCGTGGATACCGCTCAGTATTTTGTGGTTTGGCCTTGGCGATGAGCAAAACGAATTCATCATTTTCCTGGGAATGTTTTTTCCCATTCTTGTGAACACCATCGTCGGGGTGAAGAACATCGAGCCCAATCTAGTACGTGCGGCTCGCAGTCTCGGCGCGCCCGAGTGGAAGGTGCTGTGGCGCGTTGTGCTTCAGGGAGCATTGCCGCAGATCATCACCGGCGTACGGATCGGGCTCGGTGTCGGATGGATGGCCCTGGTCGCTGCAGAACTGGTCGGAGCGAATTCCGGACTGGGCTTCCTGATCAACGACGCACGCAGCATGCTCCGCACGGACACGATCGCCGTCGGGATGCTGACTATCGGCATTGTTGGCCTGATGATCGACACCGCAATCCGCTTGCTGAGCCGACGGCTGTTGCCCTGGTCTCTGGCACTGAGCAAATAGGGTCGGATGATGGGCAAGCTGGCGGTGAACGGATTGTCGAAAACCTACGGCGAGCAGGGCGCATCTGATAGCGTCGTCGCGCTGCGCGACGTGACATTCGAGGTGCCCAACAACCAGTTTTGCTCGATTCTCGGTCACAGCGGTTGCGGCAAGACAACGCTGCTCAATATCGCCGGAGGATTTGAAGCTCCGACCGCCGGCAGAGTAATGGTCGACGACGATTTGATCCGTGGACCAGGCTGGCAACACACCGTGATCTTTCAGGAATATGCGCTGTTTCCGTGGATGAGCGTAGCCCAGAATATTTCGTTTGGACTGGAGATGAAGCTGCTGCCCCGTCACAAGCGCAGCGATATTACGCAACATTACATCCGGTTAGTTGGCCTCGAAGGCTTCGAGAATAAATTTCCGCATCAGCTGTCAGGCGGCATGCGCCAGCGGGTCGCCATTGCGCGCGCGCTTGCGGTACAGCCGAACCTCTTGCTGATGGACGAGCCATTCGCCGCTCTCGACGCGCAGAATCGGAGCTTCATGCAGGACGAACTCGTGCGTATTTGGCAGCGCGAGCCGAAGACAGTCGTTTTGGTCACGCACAGTATTGATGAAGCGATCAAGCTTTCTGACTGCATTGCGGTCATGACCCGGCGTCCCGGGCGGGTGAAGGCGTTTTTAAAGGTGGACTTGCCGCGGCCGCGCGATGAAGATGACTCCGCCTATCTGGCACTGCGCCGGAAACTGCGTGATTTAATTCACGACGAATATGACGATGGCCCTGGACGCTAATGCGCGCATAGAGAATTCGGCCCTCTAACATGAATATTTTCGACGAGCCGAAAATTGATTGCCACGCTCACGTTATCGATCCGGCGAATTTCCCTTATGGCAAAGATGTCGCTTACAAGCCGGGCGGACAGGAAGTTGGCACCACGGCGCAATTTGTCGAGGTGATGAAGTGTCATGGGGTCCGGCACGCGCTCCTCGTGCAGCCGAACTCAGGATACGGCAACGACAATTCGTGCATGCTCGACGCGATCGCGAAAGGCGAGGGCCGCTTCAAGGGCATTGCAATTGTGGATCTGGACGCCGACGCCGCGACGCTGAAGGGATTAAAGTCACGAGGCGTAATCGGGGCGGCGGTCAATCCGACATTCCATGGCAATGATTACTACCGGCGTGCAGATGGCCTGATAAAGCGGCTCGCCGATCTTGATATGTTTTTGAATCTCCAGGTCGAAAATGACCAGTTTCTGATGTTTGCGCCGTGGATCGAGAACATCCCCGTGAAGGTCCTGATCGACCATACCGGTCGGCCAACGCCGACGGCGGGTCTCGCTCAGCCGGCCTTTGCCGCCATTTTGCGTTTGGCCAGCACGGGCCGGGTCAATGTGAAGATTTCCGGCTACCTGAAGTTCGCCAGGCGGCCTTATCCATTCGAGGATTGCTGGCCGTTTGTCCGCGCGATTGTCGATGCTTTTACGCTCGACCGCTGCATGTGGGCGTCCGACTGGCCTTTCCTGCGCGCGCCGGAACGCCAGGACTACGGGCCGCTGGTTCATCTGGCGGGTCAGTTGTTCCCGGATGCCACTGAACGACGGAAACTTTTCTGGGATACACCCAACCGTTTATTCAATTTCACCCGGTAATCGCCGCTGTCGGAATTGCCGGCCTAAGCCGGTTTCCGGCCCCAGAAGATTTCAATGCCCTTCCAGACGAAACTGTCAGTGTTTTCCAACAGGCCTTTGAAAGCCGCCTCCAGATCTTTCGGGCTGTAATAGGGGAACTCATCGAGTTTCCACCCGACGCGCGACAGGAGCTTGCTGAAAATATATTCGATGTGCATGTCCAGTTCGATTTTCATGCGGGTCTCGGGACTGTAGGCGATCTCGGCGAGCACGAGATTGCGTCCCCCTTTCATGACACGCAGCATTTCCGCACCTGTTTCGCGCCAGTCATCGGTGTGCTGCACACCCTGCAAACAGGCCGCACAATCGAACGTCCCGTCAGCAATGTCGCGCGTGTAGGTCCATTGCCACGTCGCAAGCTGGCCGCCGCGTCCGCGCTTTTTCGCGATATAGTTATCGCGGGCCTGGTCGGTAATGTCGAAGATCCTGATCGCGCCCTTGGGGCCAATGCGAGCCCTGATGTCCTCGACAAAACCGCACGGCTCGATGCACTCGCCGATGATCAGGACGTTGTCGCCGGCGCGCAGTTCAAGCCGATCATAGATGAGATTGCGCGCGGCCTCCGCCTTGCGCCACATGAATGGCAGGCCGCCGAGCAATACCGCGCGGCACCATCGTTCCTGCTCGGTCTTGTCGAGTATGACCTCGCCGAAACGGCGCGCGTCATACGGTTGCATCCAGGCCCACGGGTCCTCGAAATTCATCCGGGTCTCCTTTTGCCTATAGCCGGCAGGCGGTGTGCGCATTCATCGTTTCTTGATCCCGGCTTTCTCGATCACCTGGGACCATTTAGCGACATCATTCTTGATGCGATTGCGCAATTCATCGGAGGACATACTGCGCGCGTCCATCCCGGCCTCGCTTGAGAATTTCTGCACCTCGGGCGACTTCAGTGCGCTATCCACGGCGCGATTGAGCAATGTGACAATATCTGCAGGCGTTGCCGCCGGGACGGCGAGGCCATTCCAGCTTGTTACTTCGTAGGTGGGGAGCCCGCTCTCGATGACGGTTGGAACGTCTGGCAAATTGCTCGCGCGCCGCTGCCCGGTGGTGGCCAGCACGGTCATCTGGTTATTGATGATAGGCGACTGGAATCCGACGTAATACTCGAACGCAACGTCGACATCGCCCCGCAACACGGCATTGGCGAGATCCGGCGTTGTCTTGTACGGAACGATCGTGACATCGACGCCGGCCATCGTCCGGAACAGCTCGGCGGACAGGTTCTGCGCGCTCCCCGCGTTGATCGTGCCGAAATTCAGCGTGCCGGGGCGGGCTTTAGCGCCGGCTATCACGTCGTTGATCGTTTTGTAGGGCGAGCCCGATTTGGTTGCGATCACCAGGCCATAGGAGGCGGTGGTCGAAACCGGCGTGAAATCGGTCTCGATATTGTAGGGCAGGGACTTGAACAGCGCTTTGGCGATGGTCAGGCCACCGCCCAGCATGACGAGCGTATAGCCGTCCGCAGGCGCTTCCTTTGCCGATTGCATGCCGACGATGCCGCCGGCGCCCGGCCGGTTCTCGATAAAGAACTGCTGCCCGAGATGCTGACTCAAATTCTGCGCCACCATCCGCATGGTGACGTCGGCAATGCCACCGGGCCCATAGGGAACAATGATTCGCACGGGTCGTGAGGGATAGGTGTCTGCCTGCGCAGCAGGTACAGCAAACAGGAGCAGGATCGACAGCCCGCGTGCGACGGGTATCATCTTTTGCAATAATCGGTAAGCAGTGTGCGCGATGATATGTAACATCTTTTGGTTTCCGAGGAGCCCCGACGCGGACACTAGGAAGCCGATGTCGGGCTGACAATATGGCTCGGCTGCGCGCGGCGCATCGCCGGGCTCAGCGAATGTCGCTTTACGGTGACGGCCGGTTGCTTTAGGCAAGGCGGCCCGGACCCATGACCACGATCGACATTCACCCGCACATCATCGCCGCCGACGCCACGCGGTACCCTCTGGCGCCGATCGGCGGCCATCAGTCCGACTGGTCGCGCACACGGCCGGTGACGCTGGAGGGTTTGGTGGCCGCGATGGACGAATCCGGCGTCGATAGGGCCGCGATCGTTCAGGCTTCCACCTGCTATGGCCACGACAATTCCTACGTCGCGGACGCGGTCGCAGCCTTCCCGCGCCGCTTCACCGGCGTGTTCTCAGTTGACGTGTTGGCCGCGGACGCGCCGGAACGCATGCGGTACTGGCACGACCGGGCGCTCACGGGTTTGAGGCTTTTTACCTTCGGGAGCACGATGTCGGAGCAGGCCAACTGGCTCGACGATCCGAAATCCTATCCGGCATGGGATTGCGCCGGTGAACTTGGCCTGTCGATCTGCCTGCAGATGTCGCCGAAGGCGATCCCGCAAGCGGCGGCCATGGCGAAACGTTTCCCACACGTCCGGATCATTCTCGATCACGGCGCGCGGCCGGTGCTGGAAGACGGGCCGCCTTACAATGCCGCCGCCAGTCTTTTTGACCTGGCGCACTGCCCAAATGTTTACATCAAGCTCACGCCGCGCATTTTCGCAGAATCCCGCCGCGGCAAGGCAACGCCCGATACTTTCTTTCCGCAGCTGGTCGCCGCGTTCGGCGCCGCGCGGCTGGCGTGGGGATCGAATTATCCATCCAGCGAAGGCAAGCTGCCGGAGCTTCTGAAGGTGGCGCGTGAATCCGTTGCCGGTTTGACGAAGGCCGATCAGGAATGGATTTTTGCCAGGACCGCGCAAGTGCTCTATCCGGCACTGGCAAACTGAGGAGACAGTCAATGGCCGTCGAAAAACTCAAACTCTCGACGCTGCTCGGGAGTTATCCGAATGCGATGGCACTCAAGGATGGCGCGGTGAAATCCGATCTTGTCGCGCTCGATTTCGCTGACGTGAAAGTATCGAATACCGCCTTCAAGCCGCTGGTTCGAGAAGCCAGGTTCGACGTTGCGGAGCTTGCGATCGTCACATTTCTGCAAGCCAAAGTTTACGGCAAACCATATGTGCTGATTCCGGCGACCGTCTTGGGCCGCGGACAGCATCACACAGTCGCCTATAATCCTGAGCGCGGGCCGTTAAAGGCGTCCGATCTGACCGGCAAGCGGGTTGGCGTGCGTGCCTATACGCAAACCACCGGCGCCTGGGTGCGCGGTTTTCTCGCGGCCGATTACGGCGTCGATACTGCGAAAGTCCATTGGGTGACTTTCGAAGATCCGCACCTTGCCGAATACAAGGACCCCGATTTCGTTACGCGGGCACCTGAAGGAAAAAATCTCACGCAGATGCTGCTCGACGGCGAACTCGATGCCGCCATTGTCGGCGACAAGCTCCCCGACCCACGGCTCAAGCCGCTCATTCCGGATGCCGATGCGGTGGCGCGCCAATGGGCGCAGACGCATGGTGGGGTGCCGATCAACCATATGATGGTGGTGCGTGACACGATTGCGAAATCGCGCCCGGATGTCGTGAAGGAAATTTTCCGCATGCTGCACGACAGCCGCCGCGCGGTGCCGCCGGCGGCGGACAACGGCTTGCTCGACCCCTGGCGTTTCGGAATCGAGGCCAATCGCCGGTCGCTCGAGATCATTATCGACTACAGTGTCCGGCAGAAGCTGATTCCGCGTAAATTTACCGTCGACGAATTGTTCAACGACAGCACGCGGGCGCTGGCCTAGGCGCAGGTCAAGGCGAGGCGCTGCTCGGTCTGGGCTGGGGAGCGATCGTTCAACGGCCCTGGTAGGCCGGCGTGTACACGATCAGCCCATCGAGTGCGTCAGTGACCTTGATCTGGCAGGAAAGCCGCGACGTCGGTTTCACCTCAAAGGCCGAATCGAGCATCTCTTCCTCTTCGCTCGACGGCGGCCCGACAATGGCGCTCCACGCTTCATCGACGTGCACAAGGCAGGTGGCGCAGGTGCACCCGCCGCCGCACTCCGCCACAATGCTGGCGACATCGTTGCGCAACGCAGTTTCCATCACGGTCGAGCCAAGTTCGGCGTCGACAGTATGACGCGTGCCATCATGTTCGATGTAGGTAATTTTCGGCATGTGGCGGATCAGGCGACGCCCAGCTTTTTCTGCAGGCTGGTCGATGAGGTCGTGTACTGGAAAACCAGTTTTTTCCCGGGATAGACGTAGCGGTGCGCTTTCTGCGCCATCAATGCTACTTCATGGAAGCCCGACAAAATCAGCTTGAGCTTGCCGGGGTAGGTATTGATATCGCCGACCGCGAACAAGCCGGGAATATTGGTCTCGAAAGCAGCGGTGTCGACCGGGATGAGTTCGTCATCCATCTTGATGCCCCAGTCCGCGACGGGGCCGAGCTTCATCGTGAGACCGAAAAACGGCAGCATCGCATCGACCTCGACGCGCGCAACAGCACCATCATTGCCTTTGATTGAGCAGGCGGCGAGCTGACCGTCACCGCCTTCCAGCGTGGTGACCTGGCCGATTTTCAGATCCATGCCACCGGCCGCCACGAGTGTGCGCATCTTGTTCACGCTGTCGGGAGCACCGCGGAATTCGTCGCGCCGGTGCACGAGCGTCACACGCTTGGCGATAGGCTGTAAATTGAGCGTCCAGTCGAGCGCGCTGTCGCCGCCGCCGACGATCAGCAGCCGCTTGCCGCGGAACGCATCCATTTTGCGCACCGCATAGAAAACTGACTTGTCCTCGTACGGTTCAATGCCGTGGATCGGCGGCCGCTTGGGCTGGAAAGAGCCGCCGCCGGCTGCGATCACGACGCATTTCGCTTCGAATGTCTTGCCGGCGTCGGTACGCAAACGGAAACCTGGCTCGCCGGTCTTTTCCAGCGTCGTCACCATTTCATTGAGATGGAAAGTCGGGTGGAAAGGCTTGATCTGCTCCATCAAGGCGTCGGTCAGGCCATGGCCGGTGATGAGTGGAATGCCGGGAATATCATAGATTGGCTTCTCCGGATAAAGCTCCGCGCACTGACCGCCGACCTTGTCGAGGATATCGACGAGGTGGGCCTTGATATCGAGCAGGCCGAGCTCGAAAACGGCGAACAGACCGACTGGCCCCGCCCCAACAATCAGAACATCGGTCTTGATCGTTTCACTCATACTTTTCGTCCTCGTCGTCCCGGCAAAAACCGGTCTTTTCTTGTGGATCTCACCCGAATTTGCGGCCCATGCGAGTAGCGGGAACTTCGATGAGACGCAACAGTTCCGCCAGAGCCTGCTCGGGGGTCTTTCCGCTGGTGGAAAGTGCAATTTCCGCCTTGGCATAAAGCGGTTCGCGGCTGCGCAGGATCGAGACCAGGTCATCCATCGCCCGGGTACTGTTGGCCATAGGGCGCATATCGCCTTGCGCCATCACGCGGTTCATGTGCTCGGCGGGCTCGGCGCGCACCCAGACCGTGAAGCAGGAGGCCAGCAGCAGTTCCAGCGTGCCTGGCTCGGTGACGATGCTTCCGCTGGTAGCAACGACA
>Ga0187765_10000251_pt1 | contig 19225 bp, 15 predicted proteins | sample 0216_QUI02_MP05__3_FD_133018 | JGI IMG/M metagenome (GOLD analysis project Ga0187765, IMG submission 133018) | Tropical peat soil microbial communities from peatlands in Department of Meta, Colombia - 0216_QUI02_MP05_10_MG | ecosystem: Environmental > Terrestrial > Soil > Wetlands > Peat ...
ACGATCGGCCGCGGCACGCCGGCGGGCGCGATCACGCCGGACCAGGTCGGCGCGGAATAGCCCGGCACGCCGGCCTCGGCCACAGTCGGCAGATCGGGAAACGCCGCCGAGCGGTGATCGCCGCTGACCGCAAGCGCCCGCACCGCGCCGGAGCGCGCGAATGGCGCGATCGAATTGAGGCTTTCGAACATCATCTGCACCCGCCCGGCCATCAGGTCGTTGATCGCGGGCGCGCCGCCTTTATAGGGCACATGGACAATTTCGGTGCCGGTCATGAATTTGAACAGCTCGCCGCCGACATGGCCCGGCGATCCATTACTCGACGAGGCGTTCAACAGCTTGCCGGGATTTTCTTTGGCATAGGCGATCAGCTCTGCCACGGAATGAAATGCCGTCGTCGGCGAGACCGCGAGCAGAAGCTGGCCGCGCGCGACCAGCGCGATCGGCTGGAAGTCGCGGGCAATGTCATAGGGCAGCGGCACGACCAGATGCCGGGTAATAGCCAGCGCGCCGATCGGTCCCATGCACAGTGTGTACCCGTCCGGCGGCGACTTGGCGGTGAGATCGAGGCCGAGCGTCAGCGCGCCGCCGGGACGATCGTCGACAACGACCTGCTGATGCAGTTCCTCGGACAAAGCCGAGGCAAGCACGCGGGTCACCGTATCGGTCGCGCTGCCGGCCGCCTGCGGCACGATGATGCGGATCGGATGGTCGGGATATTCGGCCGCGGCCTGCGTTGCAAACACGCACGTGATCAAGAACAGAATCAACAGAATCAACTGGACGCGGCGCATCATATTCGTTCTCGGAGTACCGCACGCCATTCCAATTGAATCGGGATGGCCGGGACAAGCCCGGCCATGACACGCTAATGTCCTGGACTAAGGGAGAAATGTCCATGGCCCTCTTGGACTTCACGTCGCTGCTGGCGCCCGGTCTGCCGGCGGCGGCTAAATGGAACGGCTTTGCCAAATACAATTTCGTCGGCGGCCACAATGATGCCGATCAGGTGCCGCTCGAAGCGCTGATCAAGGCCATGAACGAGGTGCTGACGCGCGAGGGCCGCACGCTTGCGACCTACGGGCTGTCCAGCGGGCCGCTCGGCTATCGGCCGTTGCGCGAATTTCTGGCGCGCAAGCTCGAACGCACCGCCGGCATCCGCTGCGATGCCGATGAAATCCTCATTACCTCCGGCTCGCTGCAGGCCCTCGACCTGGTCAACGGAATCCTGCTTTCGCGCGGCGACACCGTCATCATTGAGCAGGCGACTTACCAGGGCGCACTGACGCGGTTGGCGCGCCTCGGCGTCGAAGCCGTCGGCATTCCGCTCGACAGTGAAGGCATGCGCATCGATGCGCTCGCCGCCGCGCTCGAGAATCTTAAGCGCCGCGGCGTGCGGCCGAAATACATCTACACGGTGCCGACCGTGCAAAATCCGACCGGCACGATCTTGAGCGAAGCGCGGCGTCACGAAATGCTTCGCCTCGCGGCGCAATACGGCACGGCGATCTTCGAGGACGATTGCTATTCGGATTTGATCTGGGACGGCAAACGGCCGCCAGCGCTCTATGCCATGAGCCAGCACGGCGGCGTCATTCATATCGGGTCGTTTTCCAAATCGGTCGCGCCGGCATTGCGCGTCGGTTACATCGTCGCGCCGTGGCCGTTATTGGCGCGGATGCTCGCGCTCAAGACCGATGCCGGTTCCGGCGCGCTGGAGCAGATGGTGCTCGGCGAGTTCTGCCCGCGCCAGTTCGACGCCCATGTGCCGGCGCTCAAGCGCGCCTTGCGAGCCAAGCTCGAAACTTTGATGGAGGCGCTCAACGAGCAATTCGGCACCGCGGCTGAATTCGAGGATCCCAGAGGCGGCATTTTTCTCTGGGTTAAACTGCCGGATAAGGTCGATACGCAAAAGCTGTTCGCGCCGGCGCTGGCCGCCGGCGTTGCCATCAATCCCGGCGCCGAATGGTCTACCGATAAAGATCACGGCCGAAGCCGCGCCCGGCTTTGTTTCGCCAACCCCTCGCATGAGGCGATCCGCGCCGGCATCGCGACACTGGCCGAAGTATGCCGGCGCGAATTCGGGGTGCCGGCGCGCATTGCCAATGTGGAGCGGCTCACCGCCCCCTGATCTCGTCGAATTTCGCGGTCGCGCGTTCGAACTTGTCGTTGAACAGCCACATCGCGTCGAGAATTTCCCGGAACGTTGCGGACGTTCGCGCCCTGTCGGCATGACCGAATGTGAAGACGCTGTTGTTGCGCAGATAACCCATGATCGTCGGGTCGGAAATTCTGTAATTCAGCAAATTCCCCGATTGAAGGGCCGCTCGCGTCGGGCTGGGCACGATCTGGATCAGCTCAAACACCTTCATCTGATCGATCGGATCGGGCAGGGCTTTCACGAGCGCCGGTATTTGCAAGAAAAGCTCGGCATGGGCGTTCATCAGACCGTCGCGTACTGCAGTCCAGTGATTGAAACGATGATCTAGACTGCCCACTCGGCGCTCTTCTTGCTCGTCGCGCGCGATCAGCGCCGGAGCGAAAGCAGCAATGGACGTTTTAATCGCGGCCCATTTCCTCTGACCGATCCGATCCTCGGCTATGCCGGTTTGCAAGCTTCCCTTGTAGCTATTCGACCGCGCATTGCCGATATTTTGATGGCCGTTGGTCTCGGCAAAGAACAATCCGAGGCTGATGCGTCCTGCCACGTCCGCATTGGATCGATCGAGGCCCTTGGCTCTTGCAATCGCGGCGCCCAGATCGGCCACGTCTTTAAACGGCGTTTCGGAGTTTTGCGCATTCGCGGGCGGAGCCTGCATGACGTTGAAGAGCGCACCATATTCGTCGAGCAGCGGCGTATTGTCGGCGTCGAAATAAGCCGGCGGGATCTTGAATCTGCTCGGTGGTCCGATCTTGGACGGCAGGACGTCGGTAAGATCCTTGTACGTGCTGAGCATATCGTTGCGCGCCAGATAGAGCGCCTGCCCCGGCAAGTCCGGCAGCTTCTGTTTTGATTCGATCTGAGCGCGCCGCTGCTGCAGCACGGACTTAAAATGGCTCACGGCCGCGCTGTACGAATTCATCGCGTCGGATTGCTGCTTTGTGAGCACGACACCCTGGCTTTGTGCGGAGGACATGGCGCCGAGAACCGCAATGGCGCCCGTGCCGAGCGAAATCATGGCAGCGGCGATCACGATATTGCAGCGCGATGCGCGATGCGTCATGGCGGAACCAGCGTGTTCAGAGGTCGGATATCAGAAGTCAGAGGTCGGAGGCTCCAATCTCCGACATCCGATCTCCAAGCTCGGATCTCCGACTCCGGTTCAAAACCCTCGCACCACCTCGCTGACATGTTCCACGTCCGGCGGCGAGGCGAAGCAGTGGGCGACCAGCTTGCGCCATTCCTGAAAATCCGCCGAGCCGCGAAAATCGACGGTGTGGTTCTCGACGGTGTCCCAGCCGATGAACAAGCGATAGCGCGTCGGTTTTTCGATCGAGCGGCGCACTTCCATGCTGCGGCAGCCCTTGGCGCGCTTAAAGATCGGCACCGCTTGCTTCACGCCTTTTTCAAATTCCGCTTCCGTACCCGGTTTCACATCGATCTGCGCTATTTCGGTGATCATGATCGGTCCTTGTTTCTGCCTGTCTGCGCAACCAACTCGCCGTTCCCGTGTGCCGCGTTGCCTGCGAGAACGGCCTGGCCGGGAACTGTCCATCATGACGCGGATAACACGAATGCGCGAGGCGGGCTTCATTGCACCGCGACGGCAGGCTAGGTTGGCTCGTTAGGCATCAGTGATCAGCATCCAAAGACGGGGTGACCATGATTGACGTGCACTATTGGACCACGCCGAACGGCCACAAAGTTACAATTTTTCTCGAGGAAGCCGGATTGGAGTACAAAATTATTCCGATCAATATCGGCAAAGGGGAACAGTTCAAGGCGGATTTTCTCGGCGTCTCGCCGAACAATCGCATCCCGGCAATTGTCGACCACAAGCCTGCCGACGGCGGCAAGCCGATCTCGGTTTTCGAATCCGGTGCGATCCTGCTCTATCTCGCCGACAAAACCGGCAAATTCATCCCGAAGGATTTGCGTCCCCGCACCGCGGCGCTGGAATGGCTGTTCTGGCAAATGGGCGGGCTCGGCCCGATGTCCGGCCAGAACAATCATTTTGCTCATTACGCCGTGGACAAGATCCCTTACGCCATCGACCGCTACCGCAATGAGGTGAATCGCCTTTACGGTGTCATGAACAAGCGGCTTGCCGGCCACGAATATCTCGCCGGGCCGTATTCGATTGCCGATATGGCTTGTTATCCGTGGGTCGTGCCGTGGGAACGGCAAGGCCAGAACATCGCCGATTTCCCGCATCTCAAGCGCTGGTTCGAGGCGATCAAGGCGCGGCCGGCGGTGGTCAAGGCTTATGAATGGACGCCGAAGATCAATCCCGGCCAGGGCGGAATCCGCACCGCCGAGGAGCGTGCGATTCTGTTCGGCCAGACCGCGCAGTCCGTCGCAGCGATGGCGGGCAAGCAGTAGCAGCAATTCATTTACCGCTCGTCCCCGCGTAAGCGGGGACCCAGCGCGAGAGCGGACATGCGCTGGCTGGTTGCCGTCATTGCGGGGAGCGTTAGCGACGAAGCAATCCAGAACCAACAATGAAAATCTGGATTGCTTCGCTGAGCTTGTCATCGGGCCGGCCACTTCGGGCCGGTTCCGTTGGCTCGCAATGACGGAATAACTGACCGCGGCCGGATTGCGTGGCTACTGCTGTACGGCGCCACCGAGATAGCCGGCGATTTTCCAGGCGCCGCCCTGCTTCGTGTAGCAGATTTGATCGCCGCCGAGCGGCGAGATCGATTGCGCGTCAACGTACCCGCTCTTGCCGGACGGTGTGGCGATGTGCAGGAAGTACGGTCCATTCGGATCGCTGGGCGGATTGGCATCCGGCAACACATGCACGAGGTTCGTGCCGAGTTTGTCGACCACCGGCGAACTGGCCTGGGCCGCCGCATGCACCTCGACGGCGGCTTTGAGCGGATAGCCCCACTCGCTCGGATCGCTCTGGGTTGCCTTCATCAGCGCTTCGAAAGCACTCTGGTCCACGTTCGGATCGGCGGGGGCGCAAAACACGCCCTGCTGCTGCGGCGATTCCTCTGCCGACGGTTCGGTGGCGAAACCGGCAAGAACTTGCCAACCGGCATCGTCGGACGCGCCCGTGTCGATCGCCTTGAACAGATTATCGATGCCGGACTTGTGCGGATCAGCAACGTCCTTGTCCTGGGGAATCCAGAAGAACTTCTGGGTCACGACCATTTTGGCCAGCGCGCCACGATCCTTGTGCGCGGCGACCTCGCCGAGCTGGTTGCGGAATGCGACAAAGCTCGGATCGTTCAGCGGCGCCGGCGCAGTCACCGCCACGGCCTGGTAAGGTTTGATCGGCGGCGCCGGCGGCGGCTTAAAGCCCGGCAGCGGCAATTGCCCTTGTTGCGTCGAGCCGGGGTTCGCACCGAAAGCCACTATCAGAGCGGCGATTGTTAAAGCGGCAAGCAAGCCACGGCGCATGCGGTGAAGCTCCTTCGTTCCGGACACTATATCTAGCGGACTAGGGCATGATGCCGAAAAGTGGAGGCTGGTTTTCGGAAAAGATCATGCCCAAACAAAAAGCCGAAGCGAGATGCTTATTCTACCTAATCTCATTTCGCTTTAGGCGCGAATTGCGACCGGCCTGCGGCGACGGTTCATGAAATAGTTGCTGATGCGACCCCTTAATAGGATTTCGGCAGCCCCAGAACCTTTTCGGCGATGAAGCAAAGCACTAGCTGGGGCGAAACCGGCGCGAGCTTCGCAATCATCACTTCGCGCAAGTAGCGTTCGACGTGGTACTCCTTGGCGTAGCCGTAACCGCCATGCGTCGCGATCGAGGTCTGGCAGGCTTTAAATCCGGCCTCGGCGGCGAGATATTTCGCGGCATTCGCGGCCGGCCCGCAGGCGACGCCGTGGTCATACTGCCACGCTGCCTTGAGCATCATCAGATCGGCCGCTTCCAGTTCCATCCAGCACTCCGCCAGTGGATGCTGGATCGCCTGGTTCTGTCCGATCGGCCGGCCGAACACGACTCGCCCCTTGGCGTAGGAACTCGCCCGCGCCAGCGCGGCGCGGCCCAATCCGATCGCCTCGGCGGCAACCAGGATGCGCTCCGGGTTGAAACCGTGCAGCAGATATTCGAAGCCGCGGCCTTCTTCGCCGATCCGGTCCGCGGCCGGCACCGGCAGGCCGTCGATAAAGAGCTGATTTGAATCCACCGCCTTGCGGCCCATTTTTGCGATCTCGCGCACCTCGACATGGCGGCGATCAAGCGCGGTATAAAACAGAGTGAGTCCCTCGGTCGGCTTGCGGCCGGCGCCGGGTGGCGCGGTGCGGGCAAGCAGCAGCATCTTGTCGGCAACCTGCGCGGTTGAAATCCAGATCTTGGCGCCGCTGATCGTGTAATCGTCGCCGCTCCGCTCCGCCCGTGTTTTGATCTTGGCGGTCTCGAGGCCGGCATCGGGCTCCGTCACGGCGAAGCAGGCCTTTTTCTTGCCGGCGGCGATCGGCGGCAGCATGCGGTTCTTCTGCTCGTCAGTGCCGTAAACCACGACGGGATTGAGCCCGAAAATGTTCATGTGAATTGCCGAGGCGCCGGACAGACCCGCGCCCGAGGCGGCGATCGCTTGCATCATCACCGCTGCCTCGCTGATGCCGAGCCCCGAGCCGCCATAGGCCTGCGGGATGCAGATACCGAGCCAGCCGTCATCGGCCAGCGCGCGATAAAACTCTTCGGGGAATTCGCCGTCGCTGTCGCGTTTGAGCCAATAATCGTCGCCAAAGCGCGCGCAAATCTTTTCGATTGCGACACGCACCGATTGCGCAAGCTCGGTAGGGGCGAAGTCGATGGGGTTTGCTCCCGTGAGAGTTGGTGACCGCACTCACTCCGCCGCCTGCATCGCCGGCGCGTCGATGAAGCCGCCGGCCTGGCGCCGCCACAGCGCCGCGTAGTGGCCATTGTGCGCCAAGAGATCGCGATGCGAGCCCTGCTCGACGATGCGGCCCGCTTCGAGTACGACCAATCGATCCATCTGCGCGATGGTCGATAGCCGATGCGCAATGGCAATGACCGTCTTGCCGGCCATCAGCGTGCCGAGGCTCGATTGAATGGCCGCTTCGACTTCGCTGTCGAGCGCGGAGGTGGCTTCGTCGAACACCAGGATCGGCGCGTTTTTGAGAATGACGCGGGCGATGGCGATGCGTTGGCGCTGGCCGCCGGAAAGCTTGACGCCGCGCTCGCCGACATGGGCGGCGTAGCCGCGGCGGTCGCGCCAGTCCTCAAGCTCAAGAATAAATTCATGGGCATGCGCCAATCGGGCGGCGCGCTCGATCTCTTCGTCGCTCGCCGCCAGCCGACCGTAGCGAATATTGTCGCGGATCGAGCGGTGCAGCAGCGAAGTGTCCTGCGTCACCACCGAGATCTGCGCGCGTAACGATTCCTGCGTCAGCCCGGAGATGTCCTGTCCATCGATCAAGATCGATCCGCCCTCCAGCGAAAAAAATCGCAACAGCAGATTGACGACCGTGGACTTGCCGGCGCCCGATCGGCCGACCAGTCCGATCTTCTCGCCGGGGCGGATGATCAGGTTGAAATCCTGTAACAGGCCGGTGTCACGGCCGTAGCCGAAATTGACGCCGTTGAATTCGATCCGTCCGGCGCGCACGGTGAGCGGCTGCGCGTCGGCGCGGTCAGGTAGCTGAAGCGGCTGTGCGATCGACAGCATGCCTTCCTGCACGACGCCAACATCCTCGAAAATTTCCGTGATCCGCATCGCAATCTGGCGCGACATATTGGTGAGCTGAAGCGTCAGCGGCAGCACCATGGCGATGGCACCGACCTCGACGGCGCCATAGCGCCACAGCAACAGCGCCAGCGCGCCCGAGCCGGCGATCAGCAAAGCATTGAGCACGTCGAGGATGGTGCCGAAGGCGGTGAGCAGCCGCTGCGCCGCCGAAAACAAGTCGACGTGACGATCGACCGCCCTGCGCACATAGTGGTCCTCGTCGCTGGCGCGGGCGAACAGCTTGACGGTGAGGATGTTGGTGTAGCTGTCGACGATGCGCCCCATCAGGGCCGAGCGTGCTTCGGAGGATCGTTTCGAGCGGTCGCGCATGCGCGGCACAAAATGCACGAGTAGCGCGGCATAGGCGGAGAACCACAGCAGGATCGGCACGGCGAGCCACCGATCGGCGGCGGCGGTCAAGGCGATCGCGGAGACGCCATAGACCAAAATGTACCAGACCGTGGTGATCGTCGCAGTCAGGGTCGAGCGCACCGAAGGACCGGTTTGCATCACCCGGTTGGAAATGCGCCCGGCAAAATCGTTCTGGAAAAATGCCCAGCTCTGCCGCACCACGTGCCAATGCGATTGCCAGCGAATGAGTCCGGTAAACGGCGCGGCGATCGCCTGATTGGTGATCAGATAGCGCGTGAAGGTTACCGCCGGCCGGGCAACCAGCACCACGAGCGCCATGCCGGCGAGCCACGGCCAGCCGTCGGCGACAAGCCGGTCCGACGGCGTCTTGGTGACAAGGGTGACGACGCGGCCGATGAACCATGGCACCGCGCTGTCGCTTAGCGCCACCAGCAATTCCACGACAAATAGCGCAGCGAACAGCCATTTGGCTTGCCGGGCGAAGTGCCACAGAAAGGCGAGCAGGCTCGGCGGCGGTTCTGGCTGATGCGGCGCCGCAGTGGGTGTCAGGAATCGTTCGAAGCGCGATAACATTTGCCGTTGGTTACAGGCCGTCGATGGCCGGCGTCAATCGTGCTTGGCTGACGCGGACCGGCGCGACGGCCCCACCGCCGGTCGGGCGCCGGTCTATGGCGCGATTGCGGCGGCCGATCCCGCCACGACAGAATTGCTGACCTTTTCGGCCGCAGCGAGGCGTGTCATCGTCCACGCTTCAGCGCGGCGAGAGGGCAGGCCGCGCTTCAGCGCGGCGAGAGGGAAGGCCAGCGGGTCTATAGTCGGCGCTAGTCATGAAGCCAAAACCCATCGCAAGTTTTGCCGCGGCACTGCTTGCACTCGCTGCCGTGGCCGCGCCTGCTGACGCCGAGATCTTCCCATCGCGCCCAGTCACCATGATGGTGGGATTCCCGCCGGGCGGACCCACCGACACGCTGGCGCGTATCATCGCCGATGCGATGCAAGGGCCGCTCGGCCAGCCCGTCGTGGTGGAGACCTTAAGCGGCGCCAGTGGCACCATTGCCACCGGCCGTGTCGTCCATGCCAAGCCCGACGGTTACACGATCGGCATCGGCCAATGGTCGAGCCATGTCGCCTCGCCGGCGATCTATCCGTTGGACTACGACGTGCTGCGCGATCTGCAGCCGATTTCGCTGCTCTCGGCGTCGCCATTGTGGATTGTCGGCAAGGAGGCGCTGCCGCCGAACACGATGCCGGAGCTGATCGCCTGGATGAAAGCGCGGCCCGAGCCGACCAGCTTCGGTACGGTCGGCACCGGAAGCGCCGCCCATCTGTGCGGACTCTATTTCGCGCAACATGCCGGCCTGCGCTTGCAATATGTGCCCTATCGGGGCGCCGCGCCGGCTATGCAGGATCTGATCGGTGGACAGATCGATCTCACGTGTCTCGAAGCGAGTTCCGGCTTGGCCTACGTCCAGGCGGGCAAGTTCAAAGCCTTTGCTGTGATGAGCGAGCAGCGCTGGCCGAAATCGCCGCAGACACCGACCATGATCGAATCCGGGATTTCCGGCGCTATCATCAATTTCTGGCACGCGCTGTGGACCACCAGGGGAACGCCAAAGGAAACAGTCGATCGGCTTGATGGCGCGGTGAAGAGTGCGTTAGCGAGTCCGGCTGTGCGAGCGCGGCTCGAAACGCTCGGCCAGGTCATCTTCCCTGAAGAGCAGCAGGGTCCGGCCGCGCTTGCCGCCTATCACAAGGCCGAAATCGACAAGTGGTGGCCGATTATCAAAGCCGCCGGCATCAAGGCCGAATAAGTTTCTGCTGGTGAGAATTCCGGATCAGACCGCCGTCGCCGCCGCCGGGCGAAACTCCATCGGCACATAGCCGGGCTGGTCTGCGACGCGATCGAGCCAGGCGCGGATCGCCGGAAACGGCGCCAGGTCGTAATCGCATTGCGGGGCGATATGGGTATAGGCATAGAGCGCGATGTCGGCGATGGTGTAATGGCCGGCAACGAAGAAGTCGTGCACCGCCAGGTGTTTTTCCATGACACCGAGCGCGCGATTGCCTTCCTCCATCCAGTCTTCGAGCGCATGCTGCTGCAGTTCGCGGCCGCCCTTGACCAGTGTCAGCCAAAAATACGCGGCGCCGAGATTTGGCTCGAGGCTGTGTTGTTCGAAGAACATCCATTGCAGCGATTCGGCGCGGCCGATGCGATCTTCGGGCGCGAGCGGGGTGCCGCCGGCGATGTACCAAAGAATGGCATTTGATTCGGCGAGATAACGGCCCGGCGCCACTTCCAATAACGGCACCTGGCCGTTCGGATTCTTGGCGAGAAATTCCGGCGTATGGCTGTCGCCCTTGAGAATGTCGATCTCGATCAGCCGATAGGGCACGCGCAGCTGCGCCAGCGCGAGCCGCGCCTTGTAGCTGTTTCCGGAACGCTGCATCGAGTAGAGCGTAAACATCGCGCACGTTTTCCCGGGCACTGACCATGCCAGCATTGCATTGGTACGACGCCAGGGCGGCAATGTCATGGCAGGGCCGCTCACAACACGGCCTTGATGTCGCGCGGGCGGCGGCTATTGCCCAGCAATATTTGGATCGGGCTGCTCGAGCAGGTTCCGGCGGTGTTGCCGACGGCGCGCGGAGATTGAGGAAATGCCGCAGATGTGAGGACGGAACGGGCTTTTGCGCTTGCCTGTGCGCCCGCCCGGCATTACCAAGCGAGCCGCCTGAAAAGGGAGAATCGCAATGGCCTTTCTCGCGGACCAGATCATGCGCATCAAGCCGTCGGCGACCATCGCCGTCACGGATAAAGCGCGTGCGCTCAAAGCGGCTGGCCGCGATGTCATCGGGCTCGGCGCCGGCGAGCCGGATTTCGACACGCCGGACAACATCAAGGAAGCCGCGATCAAGGCGATCCGCGACGGCAAGTCATCAAAATATACCGCGGTCGACGGCATCGCTGAGCTCAAGGCGGCGGTCGCGCGCAAGTTCAAGCGCGAGAACAAGCTCGACTACAAGCCGTCGCAGATCATCATCGGCACCGGTGGCAAGCAGGTGCTCTATAACGCGCTGGTTGCGACGCTCAATCCCGGCGACGAGGTGATTATCCCGGCGCCCTATTGGGTGAGCTATCCGGAAATGGTGCTCTTGGCAGGAGGCGAGCCGGTCCCGGTCTTCACCACCATGGAGTCCGGCTACAAGATGTCGCCGCAGGCGCTGGAGCGCGCGATCACGCCACGCACCAAGTGGATCATCTTCAACTCGCCCTCGAATCCGACCGGCGCGGCCTATAATCGCGCCGAGCTCAAGGCGATAACCGACGTCCTGGTCCGCCATCCGCACGTTCACGTCATGGCCGACGATATGTACGAGCATCTCGTCTATGACGATTTCGAATTCTACTCGCCGGCGCAGCTTGAACCGCGGCTCTATGAGCGCACGCTCACTGTGAACGGGGTGTCGAAAACCTATTGCATGACCGGCTGGCGCATCGGTTTCGGCGGCGGCCCGGAGAACCTGATCAAGGCGATGGCGATGATTCAGTCGCAATCGACGTCAAATCCGACGGCAGTCGCGCAGTGGGCGGCCGTCGAGGCGCTCGACGGACCGAAGGACTTCATTGCCAAACACAACAAAATTTTTAAGGAACGGCGCGATCTGTGCGTGTCGATGCTCAATCAGGCGCGCGGCATCCAGTGCCCGAAGCCGGAAGGCGCGTTTTATGTTTATCCGTCCTGCGCCGGAAGCATCGGCAAGACGGCGCCGACCGGAAAGACGCTCGCCAGCGACGAGGATTTCGTCACCGAATTGCTCGAAGCCGAGGGTGTCGCGGTGGTGCAGGGCACGCCGTTCGGCGTCGGACCGGCGTTTCGGATTTCCTACGCGACCGCGACCAGCGCGCTGGAAGAAGCCTGCACGCGCATCCAGCGCTTCTGCGGCAATTTGCAGTAATGGTATCTACCCTCCCCCTTCCAGGGGAGGGTTGAATTTGCACGTCGGGGGTCGCTACGCGGTCGGTGGCGCAATTTCGTCGAGGCTCTTCTGCCGCGCTTCCGGGCCGAGGAACAGCACGGAAACGGCCGCGATCAACAGCACGATCGCGAGACAGACAAAGACTGTCGTCAATCCCCAACCGGTTTTCACCAACAAGATTCCGGGGACAATGCCAGCGGTGGCGAGCCGGCCGACACCGGCAGCCCAGCCAAAGCCCGATGCCCGCGCGTTAGTCGGGAATACTTCCGACGCGAAGATCTGCATGGCATTGCCGGCAACTTGGACGAAGAAGATCATGACGAAGCCCGCGATCAGCAACTCGGTATCGGTGCCGGCATTGGCGAATACGACTGCCATGATGCCGGCGCCGATGAAGGCGAGAATCGACGTGCTTTTCCGCCCATATTTGTCGAGCGCGAACATCATCCAGATGCTCGCGCACGGCACCGCGAAGTTCATGGCGAGCGTGTAGGTCAGCGATTTCGTGATGGTGAAGCCCTTGTCGACCATGATGCTCGGCAGCCAGCTGCCCAGCCCGATGGCGACGCCGAAGAAGGCCGAGAAGCAGATCATGCCGGCAATCACGCGCGTCGGAAATTGGCTGAACACCACCCAGAACGGATCGCTCTTGGTGTCGCTCGTCGCATCGGTGCGCAGCGGCTGGGTTGGCGCGGCGATGCCGAGCCGGCCGAGTATGCCAAGCGCTTCCTCGCCCCTGCCGTGCGTAGAAAGATAACGCGGCGATTCCGGCAGCGTGAAGCGCAGCACCCAGACGATCAGCGCGCCGACGCCGAAGCAGATCCATACGCCTTGCCAGCCTATCTGATCGCGGAAGGCGAGCACGAACAATGTCGAAATCGGCCACACGCAGGCGCCGCCGATGAAATGAATGATCGCGAGGATGCGGCCGCGGATGCGCTTGGGCGAATATTCGCCAGCATAGGCGAAGCACAGCGGCTGCTCGGCGCCGAGACCAAGTCCGGCGATGAACCGGCAGGCTATGAGGATGGTAAGGCTCGGGGCCAACGCGCCGAGAATCGTGAACACGCCGAACAGGAGCAGATTGAATTGATAGACGAAGCGGCGTCCGAAGCGGTCGGTGAATTCGCCTTGGGCGATGGTGCCAATAAACATCCCGATCGTGGTGGCGCTGACAATGGCAGCAGCTCCGGCCGGCGTCGCAAAGCCGGACTTGATCATGTCCGGGAACAGCGAGCCCTGCACGATGTAATCGATAACGTCGAAGAAATAGCCCGCGGCGATGAGCGAAATAATCTTGATGTGCAGTGGCGAGATTTTCGCGTTATCGAGCGCCGTGCCGACGAAACCTACGATCGTATCTGTTGCAGGCGCCGCGCCGGCATTCGCAGCCGAGCCGATTGGTCCCGCCGTGACGGTGGTCATCTCATCCTCCCCTGATCGCCCATGATCCAATCCGGCCGTTTGGCACGGCGCTTGATACGGCAAGTGTGTGAGGACGGCCGCTTGCTGTCAATCGCGTCGCCGTCGCAGGTCTGCCGGCACAAGTTCAGCCGGCGAGCGATCAACCGCCCTCGAACTGCAAGATGTACAGTCCGGCATTGGTGTCGGTCACATACATCATTCCTTGCGCATCGACGAAGCAATCGGCGGATTGGATGACCTTCGGCCGATTGGGTCGGGGATCGTACATGCGCTCGGGATCGGGCGGCACGAAGAAGCCGACTTCGCGGGGCGCGAATGGATTGGCGATGTCGTAGGCGCGCACGCCGGCATTGTGCAGGGTGGCGAAAACAATGCGCGAACTTTGGAACGCGCCGGGCCGGTTTTCCCACAAATTATGCGGGCCGAAATTGCCGCCTTTTTTGCAGTAATCGGCCTCATCCGGAATTGGCATCGTTGCGATGCTGACCGGGTTGGACGGCGCGCGAATGTCGAAGATCCAGATATAGCGCAAGCCCAGTTTGCAGTCGGCGAAATTGGCCTCGTCCGCGACCACGAGCAGATTGCGATCCGGCAACGGCAATGGCGAATGGGTGCCGCCGCCGAACGGCGGATCCCAATTGCGGTAGGCGATCATTTTGGGCTGTTGCGGATCGGCAATGTCGATCACGCTCAGGCCGCCGTCACGCCAGGCGCCGAAGGCGAGATTGCCGGCGACCAAAGCATGATGCAGTGCATAGCGCTTGCCTTTCGGCCAGGTCGGCGTCTCGCCGCCGCCGGTCCACATTCCCGGCAGCCAGAATTTGCCGACCACCCGCGGTTTGCTCGGCTCCGCCATGTCGACGATCACCAGCACATGGTCGGAAAATTCCGGCAGGTGCACCGAGACATAGGCGTAGCGGCCGCCGACATACCAGATGCGGTGCGGCCCCAAACCGCCGAGCGGCAGAAACGCGATTTCGCGCGGCGCTTCGCCGCGCGAAATATCGTAGATGCGCAAGCCCCCGGTAAATTTCTGCCCTTCCAGCGCCGCCGCCGAGGTTCCGGAAAAATACGCTTCCTGGCTAACCTGCATGGTCCAGACGCTGGGGCCGTTGACCGCGAGCAAGAGGTCGCCGTGGGTCTGCAGGTGATGGGCGCGCGTGTTCGGCGGGCAGGGAAGAAAATTGACCGGTTTGGGGCGCTTGGGGTCGCGCACGTCAATGACGGTGATGCCATTGGAAAAACCATGGCCGATATAGGCAAAGCCACGGTTGACCATGACCTGCACGCCGTCGCCGCGGCCGCCTTGATCGGTATGGCCGACAAATCTCATATTCCGGCTGGCAACCGCGTTCATTGGAAAGCTCCCTGAGAATTTTCATCGTGATCGTCATGGCCGGGACAAGCGCCGGCATGACGGCATAGATTATTCATACCGTTGAAGGGAAGAAACGATGGCAAGCCAAAACTCACACGGGATGATCGCGGTCGACAAGATCGGCACGAAGGTCCTGTTTCTCAATCCGCAGACCTATGCGACCGAGGTGGCGATCGACGGCTTTCCGCGCACCGTGCACGAATTGCTGGTGGTGCCGGAAACCGGCCGCGCCTATGTGCCGATTTTCGGCGACGGGATTCACGGCCGCAATCCCAATCCGCAATATCACCTCTGCGTATTCGATCTGCACAAGCGCGCGCATATCGCGACTATCGACCTGCGCCCCTATATCGCGCCGCACACGCTCAAGCTCGGACCCGATGGCTTGATCTACATCACCTGCGAAAACTCGGCGGTGGTGGCAGTCATCGATCGCACCAGCAACAAAGTCGTCGACGCCATCGATTCCGGCTCGACCAACGGCCACCGTCTGATCATCGCGCCGGACGGCGAACGTCTCTACACCGAGAACGAGGAAGACGGCACTGTCTCCGTGATCGACCTGCCCAAGCGCAAACTCTTGGGCAAGATCAAGACGCCACGACCGCTGGCCGGCATCGCGATTTCACCGGACGGCGGCACTGTGGTCGCGGTCGACGACGCCCAGCCGACTTTGTTTTTGATCGACACCGCGGCTGGGCACGTGCGCGAGGAGATTGTGCTCAAGGATGTGCCAAAGTCGGCGCAGATCGCGCGCTATGCACCCGACAGCAGCCTCCTGGCCGTGACCAGCCTCAACAGCAACACGGTCAGTTTGATCGATCCGTCATTTCGTGAGCAGACCGCGATCAAGGTCGGGTCGCAGCCAATGGACATGGCCTTTCGCGGCGATGAACTTTTCGTCGCCTGCCAAGGCGATGGTTCGGTGCACGTCATTGATGTGGCGAACAAGCGCGCCAAAAGCAGTTTTTCCGCCGGCAAAGGCTGCGAGTCTTTGGGATTCTTCTAAGAACCGCCCCAATCATGCGCAAAACGGGGCGAGACGCGGGCGCCGTTCTCCCGTAGAATAACGGTACGGACCCAGCAGGGTCGTGTGAGGGAGCATTCAAATATGGCGTGTAGGGGTATTGTAGCCGCGCTCATTGGGGCGGCGGCAGTGACGGCAATTGTTCCAGCCGATGCGCAACCAAGGCGCGTGCAACTCGGTACGCTTGCCTGTTCGATTTCGGCCGGTGTGGGCCTGGTGGTGGCTTCGCAGCGCAATGTGAGCTGCAATTTCCAGCCGGATGGCGGCCCGCCCGAAGCCTATACCGGCACCATGACGCGGATCGGCGTCGATGTCGGCTTCACCGCCGGCGGCGCCATGGTCTGGGGGGTATTCGCTGATACGAATCGCTATGCCGGGATGCTGAACGGGACTTATGCGGGAGCGACCGCCGAAGCGACGCTAGCCGCGGGTCTTGGCGCCAATGTGCTGGTCGGCGGCTCCAACCATTCGGTCGCGCTGCAGCCGCTGTCGGTGCAGGGCCAGGTCGGGCTCAATATCGCGGCCGGCGTGGGCGCGCTGGACCTCCATTTGGCGCAGTAGGTTGCCCCGAACTCCGACGCGCTCACTGGCGCGCCGCGCTCCACTTCGAAGTTTTGGCTCACATCAGCGCCGCGCCTGCGCGCGGCGGCGCATCGCCGTCTGATGGTCCGCCACTGCCTAATTTTACGCCGCCGACGTGAAGCGCGCTGTCGCGCCTCTTGACCCACCCCCGCCAGCACTGAAACGATAGCGCATTCTTTAAAAACAACTCCCCGCGGTCCGCGCCACATGACCGGTCCGCCTGCGGGAGGTCGTGCGGGAGGTTTTCGATGGCGACAAATGGCGGCAATGGCACGCGCGCGCTTGGTCCGCGCTGCGTCGCGCTGGTCGGTCCGTTCCAGAGCGGTAAGACAACATTGCTTGAGGCAATTCTTGCCCGCACCGGCGCCATTGCGCGCCAGGGCACGATCGAAGCCGGCAATACCGTCGCGGACGCCAGCAAAGAAGCCCGCCATCACCGCATGAGCGTCGAGCTGACAGTCGCCACTACGAATTTCATGGGCGACAGCTACACCTTCCTCGATTGTCCCGGTTCGGTGGAGTTCGTTCACGATATGCGGGCGGTGCTGCCGGCGATCGACGCCGCCGTCGTCGTCTGCGAAATGGACGAGAAGAAGATTCCTCAGCTGCAACTCATTCTGCGTGAGCTGGAAGATCGGAAAATTCCGCACATCCTGTTCGTCAACAAGATCGATAAGGCCGATGCCGCCGTGCGCGACGTGCTCAATCTGCTGCAGCCGGCGTCGCGCACCAAGCTGATCTTGCGGCAAATCCCGACCTTCTCCGGCGACATCATCAGCGGCTTCGTCGATTTGGCGCTGGAACGCGCGTTCGTTTACAAAGAATACGCTCCCTCGCAGGTCGTGCCGCTCGAGGGCGACGCCGCCGATCTGGAAAAAACGGCGCGGTTTTCAATGTTGGAAACGCTTGCCGACCATGACGACGAGCTGATGGAGCAACTGCTCGAGGACATCCAGCCGCCGCGCGACAAAGTGTTCGACGATTTGACCCGCGAATTGCGCGACGGACTGGTCTGCCCGGTGTTGATGGGCACTGCGGCGCGCGCGAATGGCGTGCTGCGGCTGCTCAAGGCGCTCCGCCATGAATCGCCCGGCGTTGCCGAGACTGCCAAGCGGCTCGGCGTGAAACAAGGCGGCGACCCGGTCGGCTATGTGCTCAAAACGCTGCATACGACGCATGGCGGCAAAATGTCGGTCGTGCGGATGCTCGCGGGCCAAGCCGGCGATGGCGTCACGTTCCTGACCGGCGACGACGAAGCCGGGCGCGTGGCCGGCGCGTTCAAGGTGCTCGGCCAGTCAAACGAGAAACGCGGTCCGGCGGCGGTCGGTGAAACGGTTGCCTTTGCCAAGCTGGAAAAAGCCAAAACCGGCGACACGCTAACAGCCGGCAAACAACCGCATTCACCGCTCGCCAAAGTCGCGCCTTATCCGCCGGTGCTGGCCATCGCGATCACCGCGAAGGAACGCAAGGATGACGTCAAGCTCGGTCAGGCGCTGACCAAGCTTGTCGAAGAAGATCCTTCGATCACGATCGTGCACAATCCGGAAACGCACGAAGTCGTGTTATGGGGTCAGGGCGAGATGCATTTGCGGGTCGCCACCGAACGCTTGAGCGACCATTATGGGGTAGCGATCGAACGGCGCACACCGAGCGTCGGCTACCGCGAAACTATCCGCAAATCGATCACGCAACGCGGCCGGCACAAGAAACAATCCGGCGGCCATGGCCAGTACGGCGACGTGGTGCTCGAGATCAAGCCGCTGCCGCGCGGTTCCGGGTTTACCTTCCAGGAGCGGATCACCGGCGGCGTGGTGCCGCGCAATTACATCCCTTCGGTCGAAGAAGGCGTTATCGACGCGCTCAAGCACGGTCCGCTCGGTTTTCCGGTGGTCGATCTCGGCGTTGCCCTGATCGACGGCTCGTATCACACGGTCGATTCATCGGACATGGCGTTCCGCACCGCCGGTCGCATCGGTATCATCGAGGGCCTGCCGCAATGCCAGCCGGTCCTGCTTGAACCCATTCATCTCGTCGAGATCGTCTGTCCGAACGAGGCCACGGCCAAGATCAATGCGCTGATGTCGAGCCGCCGCGGCCAGATTCTGGGCTTCGACACGCGCGAAGGCTGGGACGGCTGGGACGTGGTGCGCGCCAAAATGCCGGAGGCCGAGATCGGCGACCTGATCGTTGAGGTTCGCTCGGCCACCGCCGGCGCCGGCACTTTCACGTTCAAATTCGATCACATGGCCGAGCTCACCGGCCGCACCGCCGATCAGATCGTCGCCGCACGCCGCGCCGCGGAGTAATCCCCGTTCGCTCATTACGCGTCGTGCCGCGCACAGCCGTTCGCAGGCCGGCGTAGCGGAGCTTGTCATCGGGCCGGCCACTTCGGGCCGGGCCCGTCGGCTCGCCTGTCGCTGCATCCACGTCTTTGAAAAGTCGAAAGACGTGGAAAAATCGGGGATTAAAATGCCAGCCTATTGGGTCGCACGCTCCAAGATAAACGATCCGGTCGAGTACAAAAAATACACTGACCGTGTACCGGCGATCATCGCCAAATACGGCGGCAAAGTCTTGGCCCGCGGCGG
>Ga0187765_10000253_pt1 | contig 19086 bp, 24 predicted proteins | sample 0216_QUI02_MP05__3_FD_133018 | JGI IMG/M metagenome (GOLD analysis project Ga0187765, IMG submission 133018) | Tropical peat soil microbial communities from peatlands in Department of Meta, Colombia - 0216_QUI02_MP05_10_MG | ecosystem: Environmental > Terrestrial > Soil > Wetlands > Peat ...
CAGCACGTAAGGATGCACCAGCTCCTTTACGCCGGGATGACCGATGCCGACGCGAACCCGCCAGTAATCGGCGCCGATCGCGGCATCGATCGAGCGCAGGCCGTTGTGCCCGGCGGAGCCGCCGCCTTGCTTGACGCGGAGCTTTCCCGGGGCCAGGTCGAGCTCATCGTGAATAACGGCGATCTCGGGGGGATCGATCTTGAGGAAGCGCGCGCACGCGCCGACGCTGTCGCCCGAGAGGTTCATGAATGTCATCGGCTTCAGGGCGAACACGCGCCGCCCCGCCACGCTCCCCTCGGCGATTTCGCCCGAGTACTTCGCACGGAAGGGTCCGAATTCGTGGCGGCGGACCAGCCGGTCCACCGCCATGAACCCGATGTTGTGGCGATTGAGCGCGTGCCGTGACTCCGGATTGCCGAGCCCGACGATGAGGCGCATCAGCCCTTGGCGGGAGCGCCGCCGCGGGCGGGAGCGCCGCCCTTCGCGGGCGCTGCCGCTGCCGCGCCAGGCGCGGCCGGTGTGGCTGGCGTCGCGGTCCCGGTGGTGGGTGCCGCCGTCCCGCCTTCGGCGGGCGCCACGCCGGCTTCGATGCCGGCTGCCAACGCGGCTTCGGCCGCTGCTTGTGCCGCCTGTGCCGCCGCTTGCGCCGCCGCCAGCTCTTCGCGCACCACCGTCGGCGCCGCCACCGTCACCACCGTGAAGTCGCGTCCGGTGATCACGGGCTTGGTGCCCGCGGGCAATGTCACGTGGGAGATGTGCACGCTGTCGCCGATGTCGCAGCCGTCGAGGCTCACAATCAGCTTCTCTGGGATGGCATCGGCATTGCAGTAAAGCTCGATCTCGTGGCGCACCACGTTGACGAGGCCGCCGCGCTTCAAACCCGGCGACTTCTCGGTGTCGACCACCTGGATCGGAACCGCCACCACGATGCGCGCCCCCTGGCCCACCCGCATGAAGTCGACATGCAGCGGGCGGTCGGTCACCGGATGGAACTGCACGTCGCGGGGCAGCACGCGTTCTTTCTGGCCGCCGACCTCCACATGGAGCAGCCGTGCGAAGAAGCCCTGCCGGTTGACGGCACGCGCCAGCTCCTGCGGATCGACGCTGATCAACTGCACGGGTTTCTTGTCGCCGTAGAGGACGCCGGGAACGCGCCCATCGCGGCGCGTTGCCCGGGCGGCCCCTTTCCCAGCCCGGTCCCGCGCCTCGGCGCGGATGGTCGCAAGTTCAGCCATGACAACAACTCCTCTCGCTCATCTGCGGCAACCTGCGCCCCATGCGCGGGCTTTTGCCGCCGGGCGCCGGCCTCCAGGGGTGCCGCGCGCCCGATCAATTTCATATATCAGCTTCCGTCAGTCGAACAGGCTCGAAACCGAGCGCTCCTCGCTGATGCGCCGCATCGCTTCCGCCATGAGCGGCGCGATCGAAATCTGGCGGATGTTGTGTGCGACCCGAACCGCTTCGGTAGGGAGGATGCTGTCGGTCATCACCAGCTCGCTCAAGGGGGAGGCTGTGACCCGCCCTACCGCGCCGCCCGACAGCACGCCATGCGTCACATAGGCCGAGACCGACTTGGCGCCGCTTTCGCTCAGCGCCTCGGCGGCGTTGCAGAGAGTGCCGGCGCTGTCCACGATATCGTCCACCAGGACGCAGCGGCGGCCCGAGACGTCGCCGATGATGTTCATGACCTCCGAGACGCCGGCGCGTTCGCGCCGCTTGTCGATAATGGCGAGATCGGCGTCGAGCCGGCGTGCGATATGGCGCGCGCGCAGCACACCGCCCACGTCGGGCGAGACGATGACCAGATCGCCGCCGTTGTAACGGTCGCGGATGTCTTTGAGGAAGACCGGCGCGGCGATCAGGTTGTCGGTCGGAATGTCGAAGAAGCCCTGAATCTGGCCGGCATGGAGATCGAGCGTCAGCACGCGGTCGGCGCCGGCGGCTGTGATCATGTTGGCAACGAGCTTGGCCGAGATCGGCGTGCGCGGCCCCGATTTCCGGTCTTGGCGCGCGTAGCCGTAGTAGGGGATGACCGCGGTGGTGCGCCGGGCGGAACTGCGCTTCAACGCGTCCAATGCCACCAGCAGCTCCATCAGATTGTCGTTGGCGGGAAACGACGTCGACTGCACCACGAACACGTCCTCGCCGCGGATGTTCTCGTGGATCTCCACGAAAATCTCCATGTCGGAGAATCGCCGCACGCTCGCCTTTGTGAGCGGCAGGTTCAAATAAGCGGAGATCGCCTCGGCGAGCGGCCGATTGCTGTTGCAGGTAAGGATTTTCATCAGGTCTCGCCGGTTGCGGGCGCCGTCCGGGATGCCCCCGGGCCGAGCGCGCGGGACTGTAACAAAGTGGTCATCGCGTGTAAACCGCGACATAAACGCCTTCCTGGTGGGCGTCACCTAAGCAGATCATCCCGCGAGAAAACGGATTCAGCAGATCATGGGCACAGTGGGATGAGGGCGCCGATCCGCGGCGCCGCCTCAGGAAGCGGGCTTTGTTTGCTCGGCCTTGCTGATGAGCGCGACGATGCCGGGGGCGGCGGCGCTCGCCACCAGGTTTGCGACCTCGCCCCATCGGCCATCGAGGCTGCCCGGGCGCACGTTGTTCTCCTGGCTCACCACGCCGAGCTGGCGGCCGTGCGCATCGAGCAAGGACCAGTTGATCGCTATGTGCTGTTTTCCATCTTTCGGAGGATCGAGCTTCACCGAGCCGACGACGGCGAGCGCGCTCGCGGTGTCGCCGCTCGCGGGTACGACGTTGAGCTTCGCCAGGGTCAAAGCGGACGACATCGCCAGGCGCAGTGATTCAGTGCCGTCGCCAGGAGCTCCCGTCACCGGCTGCACGACGACGCTGCGAGTGTCCTGGGCCGCCGCTTCGACGGGGATGTCGTCCTGCAGCAGCCCCGCGACTGACGTTGCCGAAGCCCGGGCCAAGGTCTTGATCGCCCCTTGATCGCCCTGGTTCAACGCCTCGAGCGCAACCGGCGCGTCGCTGGTGGCGTGTCCGACGGCTTTGCCGGCGCTGTCGATCAGGCGCCAATCGATCGCGACACTGGTGCCTGTGGCGCGCGCAGTGCCGAGCAGGCTGAGGCGGTCACCCGCGACATCCCCGGCGGTCGCGAGGATGTCGAGCTTCTGCAGGGCATCGGCAACGGCGCCGGCTAATTTGTCGCGCGTGCCCGGCGCGACGCCGGCGATCGGTGCGACGGCGACGCTCGCGCTGTCTTGGAGCGTGAAGATGTCCCTGATCGGTTTCGCCCGGTCTCCGACAACGAACGGCGTGGAGAAATTGTCCAGCGGGCTCGACATGTCGTCGCAACCGACCAACAGCATGGCGAACGCGACGCAAAGGAGAATGCGATTCATAGGATGATGCAGCTCACGATGGGGCCGAAGCAGCAGAACAGAACGAGAAGGATGAAATGCGGCATGTCGCCTCATCACAGTGCGAAATCGAAACTGGCGCGCGACAACGGTTTGGCGCCCGACGGCGTGATCTCGGAGGTGCGCCCCAGTGTCATCGCCAGGCCGCGCTCGGCGTCAAACGCGATCATGTGCAGGAAAAACACCATTCCCGGCGCCGCCTCCACGGTATTGCCATGATAAAGCATCGGCCAATCCATCCAATTGGGTGCAAAGGTGGCGCCAAGACTGTAACCGCAGGCATTTAGGCGGTGCGCGCGGTGACCGCGGCTGTCGAGCACGCGCGCATGCGCATCGAAAGCCTCGCCGATCGGCCGGTCCGGCTTGAGCGCCGCTTCGCTCGCCTCCAGCGCCGCGACGCAGGCCTCGTGCATCGCCTTGAGCCGCGAATCAACTCGGCCCAGCACCAGGGTCCGCATCAGGCAGGCATGGTAGTGGCGATAGACCCCCGCGAATTCGAGGGTAAGCTGATCGTCGGCGCTGAGATGTCGCCGCCCGCTTTTGTAGCGGCAGAGCAGCGAGTCGGGACCGGAGCCAATGATGTATTCATTGGCGGGATCGTCGCCGCCGCCACTGAACACCGCGCCCTGCATTGCCGCTAGTATGTCACCCTCATAGGCACCTGGTTTCGCGAGGCGCTGCGCCTCGTCGAGCGCCGCATCGCAAAGTTCGGCGGCTCTGCGCGCATAGGCAAGCTCGGCCGGGCTCTTGATCAGCCGCAGCCGGCTCACCAGCTCGGAAGCGTCCGCAAGGGCACAAAATCCGTCGAGCGCGGCCGAGAGGCGCTGACCGTTGCGCGCGGTCAGCCCGTAGGATTCCCACTCGACGCCGAGCCGCTTTCCCCGGGCACCGTGCTCGACAAGGATGGCGCGCAATTCTTCCGCCGGCTTCGCATCGGGGCCATCGACCCAGATGCGGATGTCGGCAATGTCCGAGGTGTGTTGGGCCTGCAGCCGGTCGGGCGCGCGCGTCAGCAGGGTGAGCTTGCCGTCGGCACCCAGATAGAGGCACTGGAAAAAGACGTAGCCGAAGGTGTCGTAGCCCGTGAGGTAGTACATGCTCTCCTGGCGGAAGATGAGCAGGCCGTCGAGCTTCGCCGCAACCATCGCCGCGATCGCGCGGCGCCGCCGATCGAGAAATTCGTCCGCTGGAAAGTGGAGCGCCATGGGCTTCTCCAGTGTCGCTTCAGGATGCGCGTCCGCCTGTGAGGCCGGCCATCGCTTGGCAAAGCACCTGGCGGCTACGAAATAGGACCAGTTCGCGCCAAGGCTGCGTGTCAGGGAAAAAGTGGCGGCGCAGATTGCGCTTGATGCGTTGTGTCTCGGGTGCGCTCCAAGCGACGTTGCCGGCGGCATGCAGCACATGATCCTCGCGCATCGGGCCGCGCCCCCTCTCGGGGCTGAAGGTCCCGTATTCGAGCGCGTTGTAGATCGCGCGAGTGCCGCAGTGGCGCTCCCAAAAGATGCCGGCCGTGCCGTGCTTCGGCACCGAGGCTGAGGTCCCGAGCAGCGGCACGGTCACGGATTCACCGTACCAGGCAAGCGCGGTCTCCAGGTTCGGCGTGCCCGGATCGTGGTCGCAAATCAATTCGCCGTAGCCATAGGGGCCGAGGCCCGTGTGGTAGTCGATGACGGCGATCTGCTGACGTCCGCCCAGGTCATAGTCGGCAACGATCTGCTCAAGGGTCTTGCGCGCCCAAGTGGGCTCGGTGCCGCCATAGAATATGCCTTTGGGGTACTTGTACTGCCCGCCGCTGCGGGCGCTTTGCAACGCGCGCTCGCCATGCTTCTCGCGGAAGGATCGGATACGCGCCTCGGCGGCGGCGACCACCTCGGGATCGAGCGACGCCGGCACGAAGGCGTCGGCGAGCGCGTCATACTCGGGATTTTCCGGCAGCTCGTTGCGCGAAAAATCGAGGAAGTTGCGGTTGAGGTCGACATTCTCCTCGGTGACGCGGCGCAGCCACGCGAAGCCGTGAGGATTGATCGCATGTACGTGCAGGATCGCGATTCCCGCTGGCGGCACCTCGTCGGCGGTCTCGGCGAGCCAGTCGGTCTGGCAGCCTGACCCACAGAACCCTTCGACGCCATGCGTCGCGGATATCGTGATCAGCAGCTTCGGCGCGTCCGCCGGACCGTGCAGCGCCACGTCGGTCGCCAAAGTCTCGCCGGCGGGACCAGGGTGCGGATTGCGGTAGCTCCGCAGTGGCAGACGCCCCCTTTCCGCAAGTTCCAGAAAACGCTTGCGCGCTGCCGTATAATCGCTGGAGAAGCGCTCCGCTGCCGCTGCTTCCGGCGTACTCTTAAAGCTGAATCGCATCTGCTGCCCCCGTTTTTATTCCCGCAAGGCGATGGCCGAGATGAGCCGACCATAGTCGCGTTCGCCCCGGAGGCAAGTGCGGCGGTAAGAAAAAAATCGCGTTTCATCGGCCGCCGTGTCGCCGCCGATATAATGGGCGCCGATGCCGAGCCGAGCCAATCGCCGCAACACGTAAGCGGGTAGGTCGAAGAGATAGTGTCCCGCTCGCGCCGCCGGGCGGAAATGATTGGCGGTGCCGGGATCCTCGGCGAGAAACGGCGCCGGGAATTCCGGCCCGACCTCATAGGAGGCGGCGCCGATCGCGGGTCCGACCGCCGCGGCAATGCGCGCCGCCCGCGCACCCTGGCGCACCATCTCGGCCAAAGTGGCGTCTACCACTCCAGAAAGCGCACCGCGCCAGCCGGCGTGACAAGCGCCGATCACGCGCGCGTCGGGATCGGCGAGGAGCACCGGAGCGCAGTCGGCGGCGAGAACGCCCAGCGCGATCCCCGGGCGCGTCGTCACCATGCCGTCGGCGCGCGGCGCCGCCTCGCGCGTCCAGGGCGCCTCGACCACGACCACGCTCGCGCTGTGAATCTGATAACAGGTGACCAGCGATTCACCACGAAGGCCCAGTGCCGCCGCCGCTCGCGCGCGGTTTTCGACGACCTTCTCCGGCGCATCGCCCGAACCGAAGCCGCAATTGAGCGAGGCGTAGAGCCCTTCGCTCACGCCGCCTTCGCGGGTGAAGAAGCCGTGCCGGAGATCGTCGGCGATCAGGCACTCGGCGGTGATCATGAGAGATGCTCCGCAAAGCCGTCGGGCACCGGCAATCCCGGGCTGCCGATCGCCAAAACCTTAAACAGCGTGCCCATTTCCTGGGGGTCGAGCAGGCGCCTGATCCCTGCGGCGATCGCGTCGCGTTGCGCAGGCGCGGCGCGGAGGAGTTGCTGGGCGCGCGCCTCGATGCCGAGGCGCATCAGGAAATCGCGCTGCGTCACCGGGCCGTGTGTAGTGGCGCCCGCCGCGCGTGCCGCTTCGGCAAAGCGCGCGAAGTCCACATGGGCGGTGAGGTCGGCATTGCCGGGTTGGTCGAGTATCCCGCAATACCGGTGCCTGCGCACGGCCTGCAGCGTGTCGCCACAGGCGCTCTCCGTGTGGCCGTAGTCGATGAAGATCGCAACGCCGGGTGCCGTGTTGAGCCGCCGGCCCAGATGCGCGGCAATGGTAAGCGCGGCCGGACAGGCCTCGAAGATGCTGCCCGGTGCCGCCTCGGCCAATCCCGATGGCACGAGTGCCGCGAGCGCACTCGGTGCAGCAGCGCGTGCGAAGATCAGGTGCGCGTCATCGGACGCCAGGTCCACCGCGCGCTCGTGCCAATAGGTTTCGCCGCGTTCGAGCTGAACAATCGGCAACGCGTCCAAAAATTCGTTTGCGATCAGGATGAGGGGGCCCGCCGGCACATCGCCGAGATCCCGATGCCAAGTCGGGTCATTTTCACCGAGGCGCTCCCGCTGCACCTGACGTAGCCGCGCACCGGTCTCCACCAGATGAAGCCGCAAAGCCCGGCGAAAGTCCTTTATCCGCGCGATTGCGCTTAGGGCGTCGCGGAGCAGGGTGCCGCGTCCCGGGCCAAGCTCCACCAGCCGCACCGGATCGGGCCGTCCTATGCGCTCCCAGGTGTCGGCACACCAGAGTCCGATCAATTCGCCGAAGGCTTGGGAAGCTTCGGGCGCGGTGATGAAGTCGCCCTCGGGACCCACGGGATCGCGGGTCGCGTAATAGCCGAAGCGCGGGTGCTGGAGCGCCTCGTGCATGAATTCGGCAATGCTCATGGGCCCGAGCGCGCGGATGCGCTGCGCAATCAGGTCGGACAGGGTCGCCATTGGCACGATCGGCCTCAGGCCAATGCCGGCCTCAAGAGCGCTCGGCGAATGAGCCATGCGCCCACCAACACCAGCGGTACCGAGAGCAGCTGCCCCATGGTGAAACCGACGGCATGCGAGAAGCTTTGCAATTGAGCGTCTGGCTCGCGGAAAAATTCGACCGTGATGCGCGCGATGCCGTAGCCGATCAAGAACACGCCCGCCAAGAGACCAGGACGCTCGCGCGCTCGGGTGAACCGTTGTAGCCAGAACAACAGAAGGAACAGCACCACGCCCTCGAGAAAAGCCTCGTAGAGCTGGCTCGGATGGCGCGGCAGGTCATCGCCGCTGTTGGGAAACACCATCGCCCAAGGAACGTCGGCGTGACGGCCCCAAAGCTCGCCGTTGTTGTAGTTGGCGAGGCGCCCGAAGAACAGGCCGATCGGCACGGCGCAGACCAGGATGTCGCCGAGGCCCAAGAAATTGATGCCGCGCTTACGGCAGAATAAATAGAGTGCCGCGATGACGCCGATCGCGCCGCCGTGGAACGACATGCCGCCCTTCCAGATCTCGAGCGCCTGCAGCGGATGCTCGATGTAGACAGGCAAGTTGTAGAACAGGACGTAACCGATCCGCCCGCCCAACACGACGCCGAGCGTCGCCCAGACCAGGAAGTCGTCGAGCGCGAGGGGGTCCAGCACCTTGGGTGGCCGGCGCGCCATCGATACGCAGTAGCGCCATCCCAGCAGCAGACCTGCGATGTAGGCGAGCGCGTACCAGCGGATTGAAAGCGGGCCGATCTCGACCAGGACGGGGTCGATGTGCGGATAAATCATCGTCGGTATCAACGGTAGGGGTCTTTCTGGGTTAGGAAGTCCAGTACGTAGCGGGTGACCCCGGTTTCGAGCGGGATTGTGTCCGCCTTGTACCCGGCCGCGCGCAGCTTGGCGAGCGGCGCTTCAGTGAAATATTGGTACTGTCTCTGAACCTCGGCCGGCATGTCGATGTGCTCGATCTGGGGCTCGCAGCCGAGCGCGCGGAAGAGGGCGGCCGCCAAATCCTCGAAGCTCCGCGCCCGGCCGCTGCCGAGGTTGAAGAGGCCGCTGACTTCGGGATGGTCGTAGAACCAGAGCATCATCGCGACGCAATCGTCCACATGAACGAAATCGCGCCGCGGCGGACCCTCGGGTCCCGCACGGAAGAGACGAGCCGGCCGGCCGTCGCGCGCCAGCGGATAGATCTGCGCCGCGACGCTCCGCATCGCGCCCTTGTGGTACTCGTTGGGGCCGTAGACGTTGAAGAATTTGAGGCCGATCCATTGCGGCGGGTGTTGCTTACGCTCGGCTAGCCGCGCCGCACGGCGGTCAAAAAGGTGCTTCGACCAGCCATAGGCATTGAGCGGCCGCAGCCGCGCGAACACTTCAGGCGATTGCTCATCGGCAAAGCCCGACTCGCCCGCCCCGTAAGTGGCGGCCGAGGAGGCGTAGATGAAACGCACGCCGTGGCGGACGCACCAGTTCCAGAGCGCAAGCGACAAGGTCACGTTCGCGGCCACGATCGCATCGACGTCGGATTCGGTGGTGGATGTGACCGCGCCCAGATGGAAGATGGCGTTGATCTCGACTGCGTGTGCGTCGAGGAAATCGTCGATGCGTTCCGGAGAGACCAGCGCCGCCAATTCGCGCTTCGCGAGATTGCGCCACTTTTCGCCGCTGCCGAGCCGATCCGCGACCGCGAGGTCGCGCTCCCCCCGCGCCTCCAGCGCTGCGACGAGATTGGAGCCGATAAATCCGGCGCCGCCGGTGACCACGATCATCGGGGGTGGTTATAACGGGCGACGGCGGGTGGGGCTAGCCGCTCGGCGCTCGCGCGTGCATCTTTGCCCGACAGTGTCTATCTCTCACGGTACCAACCCAAACCAGGAGTGCCACCCATGCAGAGCGAAAACCGGATACTGGACGATCTCGCGCGCATGGCCTCGGGCGCGCTCAGCACCTTAGGTGACGTTCGGCAGGAGCTGGAGGCGCGCATGCGCGACCAGGTCGAGCGCGTGCTTGATCGCATGGAGGTGGTGCGGCGCGAGGAATTCGAAGCCGTGCGTGCCATGGCGATGAAAGCCCGCGCCGAGCAGGAGCGCCTGGCAGAACGCGTTGCAGCGCTCGAGGCGCGTCTCGCCGAGCCGCGCCACGGCGCGGCTGACCGCGCGCTCGACGGCAGCGAGGACCCGCACGCGGGCTCGAAGCCATAAGTCCCTGGGGAATCTGCTAATTGTGGCGCTCGGAGGAATCGCCACAAAATCTTGGCTTGCTTGCATGAGAGCGCTTTGGCACGCTACTCGATATAGTGGGTCTGACGGGGGGAGCCACCAGATACGGAGCTGTCTTCTCCCGCCCAGCTGACTTCCCCGCTGGGGAGGGGGACTCATGCGAGGAGATGCCATGACCGCGATCTCGGTCGAGCAGCAGACGACTCAAGCCAACAATCCCATCGACCTCGTTGAAGAAATTGTCCAGGCCAATGAATGGGCGCATGACCGTGCCAGCGACGAGGAGATGGTGGTCGAGCTTTCCGGCCGCTGGTGCGACTACCGGATGCTATTCCTCTGGCAACAGGAAACCAGCGCGCTGCACTTCTCCTGCGGCTTCGACATGAAGGTGCCGAAGGGCCGGCGCGCGGCGGTCTACGAGCTCCTCGCGGCGGTCAACGAAAAGCTCTGGATCGGCCATTTCGATCTCGGTCTCGAGGACTTGTCGCCGTGTTTCCGCCATGGCGTGCTGCTGCGCGGCGCCGTGGGTGCAAGCGTGGAGCAGATCGAGGACCTCGTCGACATCGCGCTTACGGAATGCGAGCGCTTTTATCCGGCGTTTCAACTGGTGGTCTGGGGCGGCCGCGGCGCCGAGGATGCGATTGCCGCCGCGATGATCGATCCGGTGGGAGAGGCGTAATGGGCGCGGGCGGCAAGCCGCCCGCGACGACATTGCTGCTCGTCGGGTGCGGCAAAATGGGCGGCGCGCTTCTCAAGGGCTGGCTCGAGCGAGGCGCAGCGAGGCATGTGGTGGTGGTGGAGCCGGGCCCTGGTGCCGATGCCTTCCTCGGCGCTCGCCTGGTGGAGCGGCATCGCCGCGGCGAGGATGTGCCCGGGAGCTTCATGCCGGACGTGGTAATCCTCGCGGTGAAACCCCAGACCATGGACGCCGCGATCAAACCCTACAAGCGCTTTGTCGGTCGCTCGCTCTTTCTCTCGATCGCGGCCGGCAAGACGCTCGCCTACTTCGCGCGCCAGCTCGACGACGATGCCGCCGTGGTGCGCTCGATGCCGAATACGCCGGCCGCCGTCGGCCGCGGCATTACCGTCGCCTGCGCCAATCCACGCGTGACGCCGACCCAGCGGCGGCTCGCGGACGAGCTGCTGGCGGCGGTGGGCGAGGTGGGCTGGGTCGAGCAGGAGGCGTTGCTCGACGCGGTGACTGCTGTCTCCGGGAGCGGCCCCGCCTATGTGTTCCTGCTGATCGAATGTCTCGCCAAGGCGGGCATTGCTGCGGGACTACCGCCCGATCTCGCCGGGCGGCTCTCGCTTGCGACCGTCGCGGGATCGGGCGAACTCGCACGGAGTTCCGGCGAGCCCGCGTCGCGTTTGCGGGAAGCCGTGACCAGTCCCGGCGGCACCACGCGCGCCGCACTCGATGTCCTGATGGCGCCCGACGGACTCGAGCCGCTGCTGACCCGTGCGGTCGCCGCGGCGGCCAAGCGCTCCCGCGAACTGGCGGACTGAACATGACCGGAGAACTGAGTCCCGCCGCTCAGCGGGTGCAGGAGTTGTTGCGGGCGGCGGGTTCGGAGGCGCGAGTGCGCCAATTCGCGGCGACCGCCCGCACCTCCGCCGAAGCCGCGGCGGCGATCGGCTGCGCGGTCGCTGAAATCGCGAAGTCCCTGGTGTTTAAAGCCGCGAGCGGCAGGCCGGTGCTGGTGATCGCGAGCGGCGTCAACCGCGTCGATGAGCGCAAGATCGCAGCCGCCTTGGGCGAGCCGATCGGCAAGGCTGATGCGGCCTTTGTGCGCGATCGCACCGGCTATGCGATCGGCGGCGTGGCCCCGATCGGCCATACGACCCCGCCCGCGATTTTCATCGACGAGGATCTGCGTCGTTACGCGACCATTTGGGCCGCGGCCGGCCATCCGCACGCGGTCTTTCCGCTGAGCCCCGCGGAGCTGGAGCGACTGACCCAAGGCCGGGTCATTGCTGTGAAGTGAGCGGTTCGGGCCCCACGGGGCGCGAACACGCCGACGGATGTCCATCGGCGTTCTCTGTGACCGAACGGTCGATCGCAGAATCGAGAGGTTGCCGCCGCCGCCGAGCTTGCTAGATTCTGTTGCTAGCTGAGTCACTTGGTGGCATGGAGGAACCCCATGGCGAAGCGAAGCACGAGATCGAAACCGCCGCCACCGGCCCGCGACCCCCGCGATCGCATTCTCGACGCGGCCTTGGCGCTCGCGGAGCGAGAGGGCTGGTCCAAGGCTTCACTGGCCGCGATCGCCGATGAGGCGAAGCTGCAACTTGCCCAAGTCTATGGAGAATTTCGTTCGCGTCCGGCGATCCTGGCGGGACTGATGGCGCGCACGGATAGAGCCGTGTTGGCTGGCGCCCAAAGGCCCGATCTCGAAGAGACCCCCCGCGAGCGGCTGTTTGAGACGCTGATGCGCCGGTTCGACGCGATGAAGCCGCAGCGGCCGGCTCTGCAGCGGATCGCCCGCGGTCTCGCCTGCGATCCACTCGCGGCCGCTCTTACAGGCCTGCCGCTGCTGCGCTCGATGGCGTGGATGCTGGAAGTCTCTGGAATCTCAACTGTTGGGCCGGCCGGGCGGCTGCGCGTCAGAGGGCTCACGGCAATTTATCTTTCCGTGCTCCGCACCTTCCTTGCGGACGAAACACCCGACCTCGCCAAGACGATGGCGGCGCTCGATCGCCACCTGCGGCAGGCCGAACGTTGCCTTGGCGCGATCGGCCGCATGGGACCGCGCAAGCCACCTTCCGAGGCTGGCGCTACCGCAGCGCGATAGACTAAGTGCCCTGGCACAACGACCTAGCTCGATCTGCGTCAGTTGACCGCAGAGGGCGGCGCAACATTCGATGCGACTTTTGTAAACCTTTCTTAAACAAGCGCTTGCAAGTTCTTAAGACGATCGATGCTGCATTGCAAAAATTTTCGGCTCGGGCTTGACGCCTGACCTTTCGCGCGCCATATTCCCGCCATGCTGCATTGCAGCAAATTTGTTTAACCCCTAGCAGCGGGATGGCGGCGATGATCAACGGAAAATTCTTCGAGACAGAGGTCAGCAAGCTCTTCGCTGGCTTCCCCTTTGCGACCCTCGATGTCGAGGCTGTGATGGCTTCGCAGCGCAAGAATCTTGAGGCTTTGACGCAGGCGAACCAGTTGGCGGTTCAGGGCTTCCAGGAGATCGCGAAGCGGCAGGTCGAGTTGGCGCGCAGCGCCATCGACGAGGCTTCGACCTTGATGCGTGAGTGGAGCGAGACCGGCACCGCCGAGGAGCGCCTCCAGAAGCAGGCGGCTTTCGCGAAGCAGGCTTTCGAGCGCGGCGTCAGCGGCACCCGCGAAGTGGTGGAGCTCGCCGGCAAGACCCAGACCGAGGCGTTCGACGTGCTGAACAAGCGTTTCGCCGAGAGCGTCGAGGAGTGGGGCACTCTCGCCAAGAAAAAGACCCAGCGCCAGTAATTCCCCCACCGGCGCTGGAATTTGAGGCCGTCCTTCGGGACGGCCTTTTTTTGTCCGCGGTTGAGTGATAGCGTCGCGCGCCTCTATTGGGGCCGATATGCACATGCCCATCAGCTACGATGATTTCAGCAAGGTCGATATTCGCGTCGGGACGATCGTCAGCGCCGAGCCTTATCCCGAGGCGCGCCGACCGACCTACAAGCTCGCGGTCGATTTCGGCTCGGAGATCGGCGTCAAGCGCTCCTCGGCGCAATGCACGGTGCACTACCGCCTCGAGGAACTCGTGGGCAAGCAGGTGGCCGCGGTGGTGAATTTCCCGCCGAAGCAGATCGGCAAGTTTATGTCAGAGGTGCTGGTGCTCGGCTTTCCCGATGAGGTCGGTGGCGTGGTGCTGATCGCGCCCGACAAGAAAGTACCGAACGGCGGCAAGCTGTTCTGAGCCGGCGATCGTCCGGCCGATGCCGGTGAAAGCAATTTAATCCCCGCGTAATGCCGCCGCCATGCGCGGACGCCATCTCTCTCTCGCAGAGAGGTGCGTTGGAAGCGCGGCCATTCCGGCGGCGCCGCCGCCTCGCTCGGTAGACGAGGAGGTCCTAAGATGAAGCTCGTTCGGATCGTGAACCTGTCGGCAATTCTATTGATCGGCGCGGGCGGTGCCGCATTCGCGGCGGCAACCGCGTCCGCCCCGCAATCGCCTCCGATCGCAACACACTCGTCGCCGATTGCCGTCCGTAACGCAGTGCATGCGCCCGTCAACACTGAGAACCGCGAGACTGCGGCGCTCAATCTCCTGGGCGCCAACGGCTATTCGGATTTCACCAACTTCCGCACCGACGGCAAGAATTTCGAGGCGACCGTGTTGCGTAACGGAAAAACCGAGACCGTCGTCGTCAACCCCGATGCCAAGACCGTGACGCGGATGTAGCACGGGGGCGTCAACCCCCGCCGCGGATGCGGTCCAGCACCGGCACGAGATAGCGCCGGAACTGGTCCGGATTTTCGCTCATCGGGAAGTGGCCGAGGGATTTCATGATCGTGACCTCGGCACCGCCGATCTCGGCAGCGGTGCCCCGCGTGTCCTCGGGCGCGCAGGAGAAGTCGTATTCGCCCGTCAGCAGGTAGAGCGGACACTGGCTCGTGTCGATGCCGCGAACTTTGGCGCGAAGGTCGCCATCGACCCGGTAGAAGTAGAGGTCGCCCTTGAACACACCGGGGGCGCTTGAAAGATAGAACCAGAGTGTCTCCCAGCGCGCCCACTCCGGCGCTTGCGGCGCGATCAAACCGGAGACGAGCGCCGCCGAGATCTCGCTGCTGTCGACGTCGGGGCGATGGAGCCAGTCGAGGTCGTACCAGGGCTCCTGGAACGCCGCGGCTTCGAGACCGATCAGCGCCCGGAACTCGCGCGCATGGGCGATTGCGAGGTGCAGCACCATGCGCCCGCCGATCGAGCAGCCCAGCACCACCGGCTTTTCGAGGTCCAATGCTTGCGCGAAAACGCGGATCGCCTCGGCATAGCCAAGGGTGGTGAGGCGGTATTCCTCCTTCTGCCAGCCCTCGGGCGGGCTCGACTTGCCATGCCACGGCAGGTCGAAGGCGATGACGCGGAAATGATCGGTGATCGCCGGGTCGGTCATCATGTGTCGGAACTGGCGTCCGTCGGCGCCGGCGGTGTGGAGGCAGAGAAGTGGAATTCCGCGGCCCGCCTCTTCGAAATAGACGCGGTGTGGCTTGCCGCCGAGGCGCAAATGCACGTAGCGGCCGAGAATGGGATCGATCTGCGCCGCCATCTCAATGCCCTCCCGCAAGCCGCCGAGGCGCCGCGAGCACGTCCTTGAAGTAGAAGAGATTGGCCATCAACGGCTGCACGTCGCCTTCGATCGTGAGATGGCCCGCTTTGGCGAGCGCGAAGAGATCGTGAAAATGCGGCTCGGGAACGGCCTCCCAATGCCGGCGCCAGCTCTCGGCCGGCCCACGTACCGCAAAGCGCCAGGAGCGCACCAGGAACGGCCCGCGCAACAAGGCCGCGATCCGGCCGCGCTCGATTCCAACATGATAGGCGTGCTCGCCGATTCCGATCAGTGCTTCGAGCGTTACCAGCCGTCCTCTGTGTACCAGTCGTGCATCGGCATTGACCAGCTCCGGCAGCCGCTCCCACCGTTCTATCAAGATTTCGCTCACTTCGTGATTCCCTACTGAACGCTGATCAAAGGACCTTGATGGGGGTCTCTTCAGTCCGGTTTTTATCAGTTCGGCAGATGCACGCGCACGCGCAGTCCGCCCTGGGGCGAGTCCTCGAGCGTGATGTCGCCGCCATGGCTCAGCGCCACATCGCGCGCGATGGTGAGACCCAGGCCGACGCCGCCAGTGGTGGGGTTGCGTGCGGGATCGAGGCGGAAGAACGGCCGAAATACCTCCTGGCGCCGATCGCTCGGGATGCCTGGGCCATCGTCGTCCACCAGGATGTCGATCCCATCCTTAACCGCGACCGCGGTGAGCCAAATATGAGTCCCATAGCGTCGCGCGTTGGCGATCAGATTCGAAACGCAGCGCCGCATGGCTTCCGGACGAAGCGAAATGGCGTAGGCTTCGGGCGCCGCCACGGTGACCAAAGCTCCGTCGCGACGGGCGCCGGCGGCCACTTCCTCGAGCAGCATTGGAAGATCGATCTCGCGCGGAGTCTCTCCGCCCTCGCCGCGCGCGAATTCGAGGTAGCCCTCGATCATTCGCTCCATCTGCTGCACGTCGGATTTAAGCTCGGCGACCGTCGGACTCTCCTCCAGGAACTCGAGCGCCAGGCGCATGCGCGTCAGCGGCGTTCGCAGATCGTGCGAAACACCTGCCAACATCTCGGTGCGCTGTGTCACCTGGCGGCGAATGCGCTCGCGCATCAGCAGGAAGGCGGCGGCGGTTTGGCGAACTTCCATTGCGCCTTCGATCTTGAAAAAGCGCACGTCGCGGCCCTTGCCGAAGCTCTCGGCCGCGACCGCGAGGCGCCGCAGCGAGCGCACCTGGTTGCGCATGAACACCGTCGCCACCGCGAACAGCACCAGCGAGGACCCCACCATCCACAGCACAAAGATGTAGGTAGTGGGCGTCAGCAGACGCTTGCGCGGCACGGCCACTTGCAGCACCCCGTCCGCCAGCGCGACGGTCACCAATGTGTCGCGCGGGTCGAATTCCGCGTCGATTTGAAACGGTCGATGCACGCGATCGCGAAGCGCCTCGGCAAGAGGACCCTCGAGCGGACCTTCGAGCGAATTGATGTGCGTGTCGGTCATGCTTGGGGGAAGCTTCTCGTCCGGCCAGAAGATGTATTCGAGATCGGTCAGGCGGCTCACCCGCTCGAACAACTGGTCGCGCTGCGGTCCCGCCGGCAGCAAGTGCATGGCATCGATGGTCTCGGCGATCTCGCCGGCGACGCCGCTGGAGAGGCGGCGAGACACCGTGTCCCAAACGCGATCGTAGAAATTCCACGTCGCGACCACCTGCACCAGCACCAGCGGCACCACGATGATCAGCAGCGAACGCCCGAAAAGGGTGCGCGGCAGGATGCGCTTGTACCAGCGGCGATCGCGTATCGCCTGCTGCGCCTCGCGTGCCGACGGCGTTACCCCGAGCGGGCGGGCGGCTTCAATCGGGCTTGAGGACATAGCCGGTGCCCCGGACCGTCTGCAAATAGCGGGGGTACTTGGGATCACGCTCGATCTTGCGGCGCAGCCGCGTCATCTGCACGTCGACGGTACGCACGTTGCCACTGAAGTTGGCCTGCTCGGCGAGCGCGTCGCGGCTGATCGGCGATCCCACCCGCCGCGCCAGCGCCGCCAGCAGCGACGCCTCCGCCGCGGTCAAGTGCACCAATTCGTCCCCGCGGCTCAGCTCGCCGCGCTTCACGTCGAAGCGGAAAGCGCCAAGGCGGATCTCGCCGGGATTGGCAGCACTCGCCTGCGCACGCTGCAAAATGTTGCGGATGCGCAGAACCAACTCGCGCGGCTCGAACGGCTTGGCGAGAAAATCGTCGGCGCCCTCTTCGAGTCCGCGAATACGCTGCTCGGGGTCGGCGAGCGCGGTCAACAGCAGGATCGGCACGTGCCGCTCGGTCTTGATGCTGTGGGTCAAGACAAAGCCGTTCTCACCGGGCATCATCACGTCCACCACCAGCAGGTCGAAATCGAAGCTCCGAAGCTTGAGCCGGGCCTCCGCGGCATCGCCCGCGCCGGTGACGCGGAAGCCGTTCTCGACGAGATAGCGGCTCAAGAGCCCGCGCAGCCGCTCGTCGTCATCGACCACCAAGAGATGCGGTGCTTCGTCGGTCATCCCATTCCCTCGTCAACGCCGCCCGCTCGCGGTGCGCAGCACCTTGGCGCGGTCGGCCTCGCTGGTCATCAGGCCCAGCATGACGCGGCGGAATCCTTCGACGGCATGCGCGCCCGCCTCGCGATAAGCCTTGGCGACACGCTGGCGCTGATTCTCCGACAGCTCGCGCTCGAGATCCACTCCTTTGGCCGTAAGCTCCAGCAGTCTTTGGCGGCGGTCGCGCGGCCCCGGCTGCTGCACGATGAAGCCTTGCTCCACGAGCTGCCCCAGGACTCGGCTCAGGCTCTGTTTGGTAATGCGCAAGATGCCCAGGAGCTCGGTCACGGTCATGTGCGGATAGCGGCCGACGAAATAGATGACGCGATGATGCGCGCGGCCGAAGCCATAGCGTGCGAGCATCGCATCGGGCTCGGCGGTGAAATCGCGATAGGCGTAGAACAGCAGCTCGATGCCCTGGCGCAGCTCCTCCTCGCGCAGGAAGAGCAGATTGGCCGAGGGGGATTTCAGGTCGACCATGACGGCTTATTATAGGCGCAGGAACGAAGAAAACCCCCAACAATCGGAATTGGCAGGCCGGGGTCGGGGATGTGACGGCAGCGGGACGAGCTTGCGCCCTCGAGCCCGGCTACGGGCTGATCTTGCGGGTCGGCGATGGAACGGTGGACCAGCGGTCCGCCGCATTGTCGTCGCTAGCGCGCGCTTCGACCCAGCGTGGTCCCTGCTTGGTCTCTTCGAGCTTCCAGAACGGAGCCTTGGTCTTGAGCCAATCGACCAGGAATTCGCAGGCTTCGAATGCGGCTTGGCGATGGGACGATGCCGTCACGACCAACACGATGCGCTCACCAGGGAGGAGACGGCCATAACGATGCACGATCAGCACGTCTTCGAGCGGCCAGCGCTCGCGTGCTTCGGCCTCGATCGCCCCGAGCTGCTTCTCGGTCATGCCGGGATAGTGCTCCAGGGTCATGGCGGTGACGGGCTCGCTCATTCCGCCGCCCCGCACCACGCCCACGAAGGTGACGATGCCGCCGATTCCGGGTCGGCCTTGCGTGAGGCGCTCGATCTCCGCGCCGACGTCGAAATCTTCTGCCTGCACGCGGATCATCGAGATCAGCCCCCGGTTACCGGCGGAAACAGCGCCACTTCGTCGCCGGGCCGCAGGGGATGCGAGGCGGGCACGTACTCCTGATTGACGGCCACTCGGATCACCGCGCCGTCCCTGAGCGCCTCGGCGAAATTGGGCCCGCGCCCCCGCAGCCAGTGGATCAGCGCGGCGACGGTCTTGACTTCCGCCGGCGGATCGATCCGCTCCTCGGCGATGCCGATCCGTTGCCGAAGCCATGCGAAATAAAGCAATTTCATGACCTTCACGTAAGCAGTGGGGAGGGTGGTGTCAATCCGAGCCCGCCTCACTCACCGACAGTAGCAGGTCTTCAAGCAGATGCGATTGAG
>Ga0187765_10000255_pt1 | contig 19030 bp, 15 predicted proteins | sample 0216_QUI02_MP05__3_FD_133018 | JGI IMG/M metagenome (GOLD analysis project Ga0187765, IMG submission 133018) | Tropical peat soil microbial communities from peatlands in Department of Meta, Colombia - 0216_QUI02_MP05_10_MG | ecosystem: Environmental > Terrestrial > Soil > Wetlands > Peat ...
ACCGAGACCGCGGTCCGGCACGTCGCCTCGAGCTACCCCTACACCAACCTCGGCAGCGGCGGCCTGTCGCTGCGCGACAACGCCGAGGAGATCACCGGGCGCCTGTCGGCCGAGATCGCCGCCCGGGTCCGCCCGGCCGGGGTGGCGATCATCGAGTCGCGGCTGACCCGGCTGTCGTACGCCTCGGAGATCGCCCAGGCCATGCTGCGCCAGCAGCAGGCCAGCGCCGTGGTCGGCGCGCGGCAGCGGATCGTCGAGGGAGCGGTCGGCATGGTCCAGCTGGCCCTGAAGCGGCTCGAGGATGAGGGCGTCGTCGAACTGGATGAGGAGCGCAAGGCCGCGATGGTGTCCAACCTGCTGGTGGTCTTGTGCAGCGAGCAGGCCACCCAGCAGGTGGTCAACACCGGCTCCCTCTACCAGTGAGGCGGGCACGGTAACGCGGTGAGCGAGCGCAAGAACATCCTGCTGCGGCTGGACCCGGCCGTCCACGACGCCCTGGCCAGGTGGGCCAGCGACGAGCTGCGCAGCACCAACGCGCAGATCGAGTTCCTGCTCCGCCGCGCGCTCGCCGACGCCGGGCGGCTGCCCAGCCACGCCGGGAGGATGCGCAGGCCGGGCCGCCCACCGCGCGCCGCATCCAGCTAGGCACGACCCCAGCGGGCCGGGCAGAGGCGCGACGGGCAGGCCGGTAGCGGCGCTTGGGCCCGCCGTCTCCGGTGCGGGGACGGTCTGCGCGGGGAAGATATTTTCCGATGTAGAGGTATCCATTCGAACTAGTGTTCGCATACGATGATGTGGACAGTATGACGCAGGTGCGCTGGGTGTTTGACTGGGGACAGAGTGCACCACGATCATGGGTTGACGGGAATGCAAAGTGGCCTGCCGGAGATGCGCGCCGAGCTGGGGCGAGAAGGGGAGCGGCCGCCCACCCCTCGCCGGTCCATCCCATGTCATATCACCGCAGGTCAGTGCGGGTGTTCGAAGCGTGTTCGGAGCGGCCACAACGCGTCATCGCAGGTCGGTGGCCGGAGCACGTATGCTGCAGGTGCCAAAGGGCTCCCCGATCAGCGCGTTTTAGCGCAGAATGGTGCAGAGATGCGACATGGTCAGCGCCGCAGCTCTGCGGGCGCGTGGGAGCCGGGGCGGAGGTGCGATGGTTCGTAGGTCAACCGTAGATCGCAGTCCGCAATCAGATGTGTACGCGGGCGACGCTGCGGAGACCGGGGACCTGGCACCGGGTGACGGGAGGAAGGATCGCGTCGCCCCGGGCTGGCGTGGCGCTGGCGGGCGATGGCTGGTGTGGGTCGGCCGGATCCTGGTCTGGCTCGTGGTGCTGATCGTCGGCTACCGCGGGATCACGGCCATCATATTTAACGAGACGCCCAGCAAACCGGCCCCAGCGCCTACCGCCACCCCCGTCGGCAGCTTTCCCTCAGCGCTCGCGGGCGCCTATGCACTGCAGTTCGGCCAGGTGTACCTGAACGCTGACCCCGCCACGGCCAGTCAGCGTTCAAGCCAGCTAGCCGCATTCCTGCCTTCGGGCACTTCTGATCCGCAGCTCGGCTGGAACGGGACGGGATCGCTGCAATTGCAGTCGGAGCAGGTCGCTAATGTCGCGGTGCAGGACGCGCATCACGCGCTGGTGACGCTGCTCGCGCGCGTCAACGGGAATCTGATGGAACTGGGCGTTCCGGTTTATTACTCCGGCGGCGCGCTGGCAGTTTCCGGTGAGCCCGCCTGGCTCCCCGCGCCGCCGAAGGCGGCAGTGCCCACGCCTTCCGCGACCAGTTCCGACTCGGCCACCCAGTCGGAACTCATGAGCCAGTTGCCGGCTTTCTTCCAGGCCTACGCCAGCGGTGACCAAGCCACGCTCGACCGTTTCCTGGCTCCCGGCACGACCGTGGCCGGGCTGGGCGGCCAGTTGACTTACAGCTCGCTGTCCGGGGTCACCGTCCCGACCGGCGGGGACACCCGCCACATCGTCGCCACCGTGGTGTGGAACGTCCCCGGCCAGGCCAGCTCGGGCAAGGCGTCGCCGCCCGCCGGGCTGGAGATGAGTTACGCCCTGACGATCGTGAAGAGGAGCGGGACCTGGTACATCAGCGCAATCGGCCCGTCGCTGCAGCCCGCGGGGTCATCGTGACCATGATCCCGCCGACGGTCCCGTCCACCCGTACCTCTGCAAGCCCCCATAACCCGGAGTAGACCGATGTTCCATCTAACCGTCGCAGCGGCTCCGCAAGCGCTGAGCACCAACGGTCTCGTGTCCTACTTGCAGGGCCTTTTCGGGCCGCTGTTCCTTGGGATCGTCGGGATTGTGGCGCTTTTCTTCCTGTTCACCCGTGAGATCATCAGGTTTGTGCAGTTCATCGTTCTCGCAGTCGCCATCGCCGTGGTCTTCTATACCCCGAGCATCGTGCAGACGCTGGCTCAGGGCATCGCGAAGGCCTTGGGGGTCCACTGACCTCCGCTCCAGCGGAAGGAGAAATTTCTGGTGGAGCTGCCCACCTATACCAGCATCTGGCGGATCGAGAAGCGGCTGTACAAGCTCTACGATTTCCGGCTCCCGATGCCTCTGCCGGTGGGCCAGATAGCCGTCTTCACAGCTATCACGGTGCCGTATGTGATCCTCCTTACGCTGTTTGGGCTGCCCTTCAATCACAGCCTGTTCTGGCTGTATGTGCTGCCACCCGGCGTGCTTACCTGGCTGGCCACCAGGCCGGTACTGGAAAGTAAGCGTCTGCCAGAACTGGTCATTTCCCAGGTGCGCTATCTCAGCGAGCCGTCGGCCTGGTGCCGGATGACCCCGCATGTCGAGAAGGATGAGATCGTCGTAGTCGGCCGTGTGTGGCGGCGCAGCGAGCCAGTCCTTGAGCCTGCCGCCGAGCCGGCCGCACTGCCTGCGGCCCAGCCAGCCGCCTTGCCAGCCACGGCAACTGCTACCGCTTCCGCTGCCGCGCCAGCCACCGCAACCGCTGTGGCGCCGGCCGCCGCAGCTACCGCCCAGCAGGCGCCGCCGGCACCCCGGCCGGCCGCCGCAGCCACCGCTGAGCCTGCCGCGCAAGCCACTGCCCCGGCCAAGTGGCCCAACCGGCGGTCCGGTCCTGCTCCCGTGTCTGGCGGCCCAGCTACCGGCTTGATCCAGGTACCGGGTGCCGCGAAGCCCGCAACGGCCGTCGCGAAGCCTGCGGGAAGGGCCCCAACCGCGGTGCCCGGGAATGGCCAGCCGCAGGCCGCCCGTGGCGTGGCCGGTCCCGGCGTCGGCGAGCGGCCCAGGCCCGCCCCGCCCGGCACCACGCCGCGCGGCGCGACAGCCGCCGCCCCGCTCGCCGCGGCCCCCCTGCCCACGAGCGCTCCCGCCCCGGCCGCTCCTCAAGCCCCGGTTAAAGCTCCCGCACCTGCCAGTCCCCTCACACCTGCCAGTGCCCCAACTCCTGGGCCTGTCAGTGCCCCCAAGCCTGCCGGCGGTTCCCCGAAGCCGGTCAGCGCCGCGGTGCCCCTCCCGAGCGCCCCGCCTGCCAGCGCCTCCATGCGCGGCAGCGCTTCCGCCGCTCCAGCCCCTGTGCGTCCGGAGCGTGCTCCAGGCGCCGGTGCTCCCGCGCCAGCCAGTGCTCCCGTCACCGCGGCCCCGGTCAGCACCCCGCCCTCCGTAAGCGCTCCCGCCCTCGCCCCTCAAGCCCCGGTTGAAGCTCCCGCGCCTGCCGGTGCCGCCGCGGCCGCGGCGCCCGCATCTCCGCCGGCCAGCGCCCCGGCGCCCGCCTCTCCTGCGCCCGCTCCCAAAGCCGCAGCCCCTGCGGTCCCCGTGACGCCGGCTGCCGCTCCGGCCAGTGCGCCGGTTGCTAAAGCTGCTGCTGCGCCCCCCGCGGCTCCCGCTTCGCCGCCGCCCGCGGCCTCCCCGCCGAGCCCCACGTCCCAAGCGCCCGCGACCCCCAACGCCGCCCCTGCGAGTGCCCCGAAGCCGGTCAGCGCGGCGGTGCCCCTCCCGAGCGCCCCGCCTGCCAGCGCCCCGCAGCGTGGCAGCGTCCCCGCCGCCATGCCTCCCGTCGCCACGCCTCCGGCCGTCACATCTCCCGCTGCCGCACCCCCGGCCGCCGCGGCTGCAGTACCGTCACCCGTCCGCGACGCGCCCGCACCGGCACCACCGGCCGCCGCGCCTGCAGCACCGTCACCCGCCCGCGACGCGCCCGCACCCGCGGGTGATCAGCCGCCGGCCGGCCCCGCGCGGCCGCCCGTCCGGCCGCCGGTGGTCGTCGTCCCCGCGCAGCGGAACCCGGCCAGCCCGCCCACGGTCCGGCCGAGGACGGTCGAACGGGCGCTGAGCGGCCCGGCTGATCAGCGGAGCACGAACTGGCGTGATCGCATGGTGCTCGTGCCCGGTGGGCTCGGTCCCGGCCGGCCCGATCATGAGAGGCGCGACCGCGCGCGGGCGGTCATGCCGGTCGGCGGCCCCCGGCTGGTGGCGGTGCTGGGCTGCACCGTCGGTGCGGGCCAGACGGCAACCACCCTCATGGTGGCTGATCTTCTCGCCAGCCTCCGCGGGGAGGTGGTGGCGGCGCTCGACCTCAATCCCGGCCCGGAGTCGCTCGGCGAGCTGGCCGCACCCCGGCCGGCGCTGAAGGTCAGGTCGCTGCTCGCCGGGCCGGGCGGGCCGGGTAAGCCGACTGGGCCCGCCCAGGCTGGGCACCAGGCGAACAACGGCCACCAGCCGAACGGCCGCGGACGGCTCGACGTGTTCGCGCCCGAAGTCCGTGGCGACGGCAACGTGGACATGGGCGATCAGGACTACGGCCAGCTGTTCGACGCCGTCGCCGCCCGGTACGAACTCACCCTCGTTGACCCTGGCGCCGCCGCCGTGGCGCGAGTACTCACCGCCGTCGACCAGCTGGTGCTGGTCGCCCCGGCCAGCCCCGATGCCGCGCGGTCGCTGGCCATGACCCAGGAATGGCTGAGCGCACACGGCTACGACGCGCTGACCGCGAACTCGATCACCGTGGTTAATGGCCTGTCCAAGCGCACCATGCCCCATGCCGAGCAGGCAGAGCTGGTGGTCAGGGGCCGGTGCCGGGCGATCGTCCGGGTGCCGTGGGACGACCAGCTGGCCAAGCCGCAGACCGGGCAGGAGACCACCGGCAGCCCCGGCGCGAGCGCCGCGGCGTCCCGTCTGGGGCAGCTGCGCCCACCGGTCCTGCAGGCCTATACGGCGCTGGCCGGGGTGCTGGTCGCCGCGCTCGCCGCCGGCCCGCGGCGGAGGTCGGCCCCGTGAGCGGACGCAACCGTGGCCGCAGCCGTCTGAGCGTTCGCTACTTCGATGACCGGATCCTGCTCACGGAGAGCCACGCCTGGGCGTACTACCGCATGCCCACCCATACCTACGAGTTCACGACCCCGCTCGAGCGGGAGGCGGTGGCGATCAACAACACGGTGGCGCTGGCGGCCATCCGGCTTCCGGACACCGAGGCCCACCTGCGGATCGTGCACCGGTCCTACCCGGCGGCGGAGTGGGCGGCGAGGCTGGATGCCACCTCCGACGGCGGGCCGGGCTGGCGGGACTACCTGGACGAGATGTACCGCCACGTGTGGGCGAAGGATTTCTGGACCAAAGAGGTCTACCTGGGAGTACGGCTGGGCCAGCGCGGCATGCGGGCGCAGCTGTCGGGCGGCGTGTTCTCCCAGTTCCTGAGCGCCTACAAGAGCAGTGAGCAGGCGCTGGGCCTGACCGACGAGGCGGTCTCCGACAGCGAGCTCGCGCGCTGGACCGATCAGTCCGAGCGGCTCGGCCGGGCGCTGTCGGCCAGCGCCATGCACGCCCGCCACGCCACCAGCAACGAGATCGCCTGGCTGTTCCGGCACGCGCTGGCGGGAACCGTGGGCGACCCGCCGCCGTCGGCGGCCCGCCGCCGCACCTGGGGGGCGGGCGAGATCGAGGCGCTGCTGGAAGGCCAGGTGCAGAACGGGCGCACCATGCTGCGGCTGGAGCACCCGGCCGGCGAGTCGTTCGTGGCGTTCCTGTCGTTCTCCCGGTTCCCCGACGTCATGTCGTTCCCGGAGGGGGAGCCCTGGCTGCACTTCGCCGACGCGCTGCCGTTCCCGGTCGAGATCAGCTCCCGGATGAGGCTGATCCCCCCGGCGAAGGCCAGCAAGGACGTCGGGCGCAGGCTCGCCCATGCCCGGGACATGGACGCGCATATCAGGGAGGCGGGGGTCGACCTGCCGCTGGCGCTGGCCGAGCAGCTCGAGGCGGCCAAGATGCTGGAGCACGGGATCACCAAGGAGCGGCTGCCGTTCGTGTACGGGTGGCACCGGCTCGCGGTGACCGCGCCCACCCGTGACCTGTGCCAGCGCCGGGCCGAGGCGCTGGTCGAGCACTACCGTGACATCGGCATCGACGTGGTCAACTCCACCGGCGACCAGTTCTCGCTGCTGTGCGAATCGCTGCCCGGCGACCATGTGCGGCTCAACTCGTACGTGCAGCGCCAGCCGCTGTACACCATCGCCGGCGGCGTGCCGGCCGCGACCGTGGGCCTGGGGGACGTGCCGGTCGGCGGGATGGACGGCCACGAGGAGACGTGGGTCGGCCCCTACATCGGCGAGACGCTGGGCCGGGCGCGGGCCATCGTCCATTTCGACCCGCTGCTGGCGGCGACCCGCAACCGGCCCACCGCGGTCGCGATCACCGGCGAGCCCGGCGGCGGCAAGACCACCCTCGCGCTGCTGCTCATCCTGCAGCTGGCGCTGCGCGGTGTGACGGTCGCGGTCATCGACCCGAAGGGCGATGCCGAATCGCTGGTGGACGTGCTGCGGCGCCGCGGCCGCAAGGCCCGGGTGATCCCGCTCGGCTCGGCCGCGCCCGGGCTGCTCGACCCGTTCTCGTTCGGCGACGACTCGGCCGAGAAGCGGACCATGGCCACCGAGACGCTCCGGCTGCTGCTGCCGCGGATGAGCGAGGAGCGCGAGAGCGCGATGATCCAGGCGGTGGGCGCGGTGGCGGGCCGGGACCGGCCCAGCCTGGGCAAGGTCGTCCGGCACCTCGAGCAGGCCGAGGACCCCGCGTCGCGCAACCTGGGGGCGGTGCTGCGCTCGATGTCGGAGATGCGGCTGGCCAGGCTGTGCTTCGCCCCCTCGGGCGGCCAGCGGATCGACGCCGCCGGGTGGACCACGGTCTTCACCCTGGCCGGCCTCACGCTGCCGGATGCCGCGGTGAGCAGGGACGACTTCTCCTACGAGCAGCGGCTGTCGGTTGCCCTGCTGTACCTGGTCTCCCAGTTCGCCCGCAGGCTGCTGAACGGGATGGACCGCCGGCTGCCCAAGGCCATCTTCCTCGACGAAGCGTGGGCCATCACGTCCACTCCGGAGGGCGCCAAGCTGGTGCCCGAGGTGTCACGGATGGGCCGGTCCCGCAACACCGCCCTGATCCTGGTCTCGCAGAACGCCGGCGACCTGCTGTCCGAGCAGGTCACGAACTGTATCTCGGGGGTGTTCGCGTTCCGCTCATCCGAACGGGTCGAGGTGGCGAACGTGATGGCACTACTGGGTGTGGAGGCCAGCGACGAGCATCAGATTGCCCTGCGGGGGCTGGGCAACGGGGAATGCATCTTCCGCGACCTGGAAGGCCGGGTGGGCCGGATCGGCATCGACCTCATCTCCGATGAGATGCGGCGGTGGCTGGATACCAACCCCACCCGCAGCCGGCCTGGCGCGGACGTCCCGCCGGTGAGCGCGGGACCAGCACCGGGCACCGGATCCGGCCCTGGCGAGCCGTCGCCAGCGCCGGGCAACGGCCCCGCACAGGACCGTCCCGCGGACCGCCAGCATGCAGGTGAGCCCGCGCCCTGATCAAGGAAGCCCCGCAATGCCCAGCCCCATCCAGCCGACCCGTGCGAAGCCCCCCGCAACGTCCGGAGCCCTCTGATGCGCAGTCCGCTTTCCCGGATGCTGCGGCCGGTGCGCCGCGTCCTGCTGCTGCTCGGCGTCATCGCGGCGGTGGCCGGCCTGCCCGGCGCCGCGCAAGCGGCGGTGGCCCCGGCCAGCCCGGCCGTGCTGACGGCCCGGGTGACGGTCACTCCCGCCCACGCGCTGACCGCCGGGGTGCCCGCACAGGTGTCCCGGCCGGCCGGGCCCGCCGGCGTTACCGGGCGGGTCGGCCCCGCCGCGCCGGGGGGCATCTGCCAGGTGCCCGGGGTCGGTGACATCGGCGGCCTGCTCGGGTTCTGCACGGCCGGGTCCAGTGGCCTGATCGGCGATCTCAACAACATCTGCCAGCAGTCCGCGCCCGCTCCCGAGCCCGCCACCGGTGGGATCGACGCGCTGATCAGGCCGCCCGCCTCGGCGGTCCGCCAGCCAGCCACGCTGTACGACAACTACGGGATGGCCGGGCAATCGTGGTCCGCGTACGGGCTGCAGTGCTCCGACTTCGCCTCGATCATCGGCAACCAGATAGCCGGGGTGGTGTTCACCGGGGCGAAAGCGCTCGACCGGGTGACCATCACCGTGTACCAGTCGGCGGCGGGTGAGGGCATCCTCGGCTGGCTGAGCGGCGTCGTGGACCGGCTGATCACCAGCCTGGGCAACGCCATCTACTTCCCCTTCCTGGCGCCGGTGGTGATCATCGGGGCCATCTGGCTGGCCTGGCAGGGCCTGATCCGCAAGCGCGCCACCCGCACCATCGAGGGGACCGTCTGGATGGTCCTGGCCTGCGCGACGGCGATCTGGCTCATCGGGCGCCCGGCGGACTTCACCGGGATCGGCAAGACGCTGTCCGACGGCATCACCCAGACGCTCAACATCGCCTTCGCCAAGCTTCCCGCGCCCCAGCAGAGCAGCTGTGTCCCGGTGCAGAAGGGCGACCCGCAGATGCCGTCCGGGGCCAATTTCGCCTACACCGCGGGCAACGGGGTCGTCGACGCCAACGCCAACGAGCTGTGGACGGTCCTGGTCTGCAAGCCGTGGCTGGACGGCGAGTTCGGCACCACGACGTACTCGGTGGGCGGCGGCCACCCGACGGTGGTCAACAAGTACGGCCGGCAGCTGCTGTGGGCGCAGGCGATCGCGGCGAACGAGAAACCGACCGCCGCGGTGATCACGGCGAAGCAGGACACCTTCGCCGGCATTGCGTCCTCGCTTAAGCAGAACGAGCCCGGCGTGTACCCGCTGTTCCAGGGCAAGCTGTGGACCACGCGGCTGGAAATCGGTTTCGCGGCGCTGTTCGCTGCCGTGGCCGCGGGCCTGCTCGTGCTGCTGATCGCCATCACCCTGATCGTCTTGAAACTCAGCTTCCTGCTGCTGCTGGTGGCGGGCCCGTTCTTCCTCATCATCGGCACCCACCCCGGGTTCGGGCGGATCGTCGCCCTGCGCTGGGCCGAGATGCTGATCGGCGTGCTGCTCAAGACGGCGGCGGTCGCGCTGGTGCTCAGCGTGCTGCTGTATGCCTATTCGCTGATCATGGGCGCCAGCGACGCGGCGCTGCCGTGGGGCCTGAAGATCCTAATGATCGCGCTGGTCACGGTGGCGGTGTTCATCTACCGCAAACCGTTCGCCCACCTGTTCTCGGCCGTGGGCTACGGGGTGATCGGATCGCAGGAGCGGGCGGAGGTGAGCCTGGCGAAGGCCGGGAGCACGGCGCGGCGGAACACCGTTGAGGCCGCGACGGTGGGCGTTCCCGGGTTCGCCGCCTACCGGACGGCCCGGTGGGCGCGGCGCAACCCGGGGCAGGCGGCCAGCCTGGCTGCCGGGGTCGCCACCGCCGGCACGGCCGGGGCGATGGCCGGTGCCGCCGCCGGGGCGGCCGGGGCCGGGGCCGCCGCACCCGACGGGTCGGCCGCGCCGAACGGGCAGGTGGCCAGCGGCTCCGCCCAGGGCGCCGACGGCGCCGACCCGCAGGACGCCCCGCAGGCGGGCTCGGGAGCCGGGACGGCAGGCCGGGGCCGGGCGCGGGGAACGGGCACGGACGCCGACGCCGTCGAAGGCTACGCCGCGGGCCGCAACGGCGCGGGCCGGACACCGCCGCCGCTCGACCTTCCGCCCCGCGACGCGGAGGCGGGACCGCCGCCGCTATCGAGCTGGTCCCGTGGCGGCACCGACCCGGGCAAACCCCGCTGGCCGGGTACCGCGCCCCAGTCAGCGCCCTCCGGCGCCCCGCCGCGGCCCGCGGCCGGTGCCTCCCCCCCGGCGGCCAGCGCGGCCCCCCCGGCCAGACCGCAGGCCCCGGCGAGGCCGCAGGCCGCAGGCTGGGCCCAGGCGCCGGCCAGGGAACCCGCCGCGGCCCGCGAGCAGGCCCCGGCCACGCCGCAGGCTCCGGCCCGGCCGCAAGCCGCGGCGAGGCCGTCCTCGCGGGGCAACGGCGGGCCGTTCGCCCGTTCAGGCGGTGGCGGGGCGGCCGCCGGGAACGGGCCGGCCGGTGGCCAGTCCGCGCCGCCCGCCCCGGCCGCCTCGCCGGGCGCGTCGGCGCCTGCTGACGAGCCCAGCTCGCCCAGCCCGTTCTGGCTCCGCCCCATCCGGCGCCGGAAGTAGCTCCCTGGGCTCATGGACCTGACGTCGACGCAGCGCAAGGTGGCCTTCGCCGTCATCGTGCTGGTCCTGGCCGGGCTCGGTGCCTTCCTCCTGTGGCCGCGTCCCTCGCCCAGCCGGGCGGCGTCAGCGTCCACCGGGAGCCCGGTGGCGTCCTCACCGGCCCAGCCGCCGCCGTCACCGGCGGCCACGGCCAGCCCGGTACCGTCCGGGCCGGCGGTGAACATCTACCAGCTGCTCCCGTTCACCCAGGCCGACCTGACGCAGGCGGCCGGGGTCGTACGGCAGTTCTCCACCGACTACGCCACCTACTCCTACACCGAGAGCGCGAGCAGCTACGTCGGCCGGATGCGGGGCCTGGTCACACCGCAGCTGGCGGCCACGCTCGAGCAGGACTACGCGACACCCGGGGTGGCCCAGACGAGGACCCAGCAGAAACAGTCCTCCACCGGCAGCGGCGTGATCACCGCGCTGCGCTCGTTCGGCCCATCGAGCCTGACCTTCCTGGTGACGCTGAACCAGAAGATCTACAGCACCCAGCGGTCGGGAAAGACCTCGGCCAAGGTGCTCACCGGCAACTATGCGATCACCGCCGCGCAGGCGGGCGGCGGCTGGCAGGTTAACGACATCCAGCTCGCATCCGCAGGCAACTCGTGAACTGGCGGCTGGGATCGCCGCGCACCGGCCAGCCCGCCGTTCTGCTGGCGGTGGGCCTGGTGCTGGTGCTGCTGCTGAGCCTGGTGGCCATCGGGGTCAGCCTGATCGGCGGCGGCAGCATGCTGTTCTCGGCCGGCCAGGGCTGCACCAGCGGCGGGGCGAACGCGGCCGCCGTGACCCAGCCCACCGCGAGCGCCAGCGGGCGGGCGTCGATTCCCGCCGACTACCTGCACCTCTACCAGCAGATGGGGCAGAGATACGGCGTGCCGTGGGTGGTGCTGGCGGGCATCGGCGAGGTGGAAAGCAACGATGGCCGCTCGACCCTGCCGGGCGTGCACAGCGGGGCCAACGCGTTCGGCGCGGCCGGGCCGATGCAGATCGGCATCGGCGGAGCGGCCGGCAACACCTGGGGCGGCGCCCCGGTTCACCCCGCCAGCGAGCAGGTCGGGGGGTTCGCCACCGACGGCAACGGCGACGGCGTCGCCAGCGTGTACGAGCCGGCCGACGCGATCGCCGGCGCCGCGAAGTACCTGGTCGCGCACGGGGTGCAGAACAACATCAGCGGCGCCATCTTCGCCTATAACCACCTGCTCTCCTACGTGCAGTCGGTTCTCGGTTGGGCGGGCACCTACGCCCACGGCGGGTTCTCGGTGGCCGCCGCCTCCAACAGCGCGGCCACCAGCCAGGAATGCCTGGCCAGCGCCATCGGCGGACCCGGCAGCGCGCAGATCCCCAACCAGACCGTCGCCACGGCTGTCTCGTTCGCCCGGGCGCAGATCGGCAAGCCGTACCTGTGGGGGGGCACCGGGCCGGACGCGTTCGACTGCTCGGGGCTGATGATGATGGCCTACCGGGCCGCTGGCGTGAACATCCCGCGCACCTCGGAGGATCAGTGGACGTGGGGACCGAGGGTCACGCCGGGTCACGAGGAACCCGGCGATCTCGTCTTCTTCGCCGGATCCGACGGCACCCCCACCTCGCCGGGGCACGTCGGGCTGGTGATCGGGCATAACCAGATGCTGGAGGCGTACGCCACCGGCTTCCCGATCCGCATCTCCTCGTTCGGCACGTCCAGCTCGCCCCAGGGCGACCAGACCGTGGTCGGGTTCACCCGCCCCTGGGCGCACTCCGGCGTCATCCTCACCAGCCAGCCGAACGCTGGCTGACCCCCGCGCCGCCGCCTGGTCAGCCGTCCCGCTGCCGGTCGTACGCGGCGACAAGGCTCCTGGGCGCCTTGCGGCGCCAGGCCTCCTCGATGATCTCGGCCAGGCCGGCCGCTGGCGCGGCCGCCAGGTCGACGCGCACACCCCTGACCCGCGCTCCCCACCGCAAGGGCTCGAACGCGGCGGGGTCCTGCGCCACGTAGGCCTCGACCTCCAGCGGGTCGACGAACACGTGCAGGCGGGTTTCCTCCGGCGGCACCGTGACGAAGATCTTGCCGCGCACCCGGAACGAGGCCATGTCGAAATGGGGCTCCTCGGTGACCTCAGGCAGGGACAGCGCGAGCCGCCGGGCCTCGGCAAGATCGCTCACGGCACCCAGACTAGCCAGGCCGGACGGTCGCCGGGCGCGGCCCGGCCAGCTACTCGCTCGCCTGCGGGCGCCGGGACATCCGGCCCCGGCGGCGGACGGCGGGCGGCTTGGCCAGTTCCTCGGGAATGCGCATCAGCGGGTTGCTGGCGCTGTCCACGACCTCGCCCGCCACCTCCAGGACCCGCCTGCCGCGCGCCCGGGCCGCCGACCTCAGCAGCTCGAATGCCTGCCGCGGGCGCAGCCTGTGACGCTCGGCCAGCACCCCGATCGCCTGCTCGACCCGCACCCGGACGGTCAGTGCGTGCTCGAGCTGGGCCACGGTCTCCTGTAGCTGCCGGACGTCGGGCTGCGGCTCGACCTCGTGTCGGCGCAATGCCGCCGCGGCCGCAGCCGCTCCGCCCGGGGTCGGCGGCCCCTCGGGGGGCAGGTCGGCGGCGAGCAGGTCGGCCAGGACCATCGCGCTGGTGAGGTCGGAGACCTCCTCATCACCCACCCGCCAGCCGGTGGGCGTCCGCCTGGCGACCGGTGCGTCCTCACGCCGGTACGGCCGGGAGTCATTCGGCCGGGCACCGTCGGCCCGGGCGGGCCGTCCGCCCGGCCACGGCCCCCCAGCCGGGCGCTGCCCGCCGGCGGCTGGCGCCGGCGGGGAGTGCCGGCCCCGGTAGCTGTCGCTTCGCTGTGGGTCGCGGTAGCTGTCGCTTCGCTGTGGGTCCCGGTGGCTGTCGCTTCGCTGTGGGTCCCGGTAGCCGTCGCTTCGCTGTGGGCCCCGGTAGCCGTCGCCGCGCTCCGGGCGGCGGTAGCCGTCATTGCCGGCCGGGCCGGGGTAGCCGCCGCTCCGGTCCTGTTCGGGGTAGCGGTCCTCGCGTTGCGGGCCGCGGTAGCCGTCGCCTTGCTCCCGATCGCGGTAGTCACTTCGCTGCGGGCCGCGGTAATCGCCGCCGCGCTCGGGGCCGCGGTAGCCGTCGTTGCCGGCCGGGCCGGGGTAGCCGCCGCTTCGCTCCCCGTCGCGGTAGCGGTCGTCGCCCTGCTGGTAACGGTAGCCGTCGTCCCGGTCGCGGTAGCCGTCGCTTCGCTCCGGTCCGGCCGGTCCCTCGTCCAGTAGGCTCGCCCCCCTGCGGCCGCCCCGGCGAGGGTCGGCATGCCCCCGGTCCCAGGTAGCTGGGTCGTTGCTCCCTCGCTGCTCGCGGCTGCGGCGCCGGGAGTTCTCGGCACTGTTCGTATTGTCGCTGTCGGTTTCCATCATCCTGTGGTGAGTTCCCGAAGGTGCTCCCGGATCTGGGCGGCTGATGGGTTCGTCAGCGTCAGCCCGTCCGGGAGGACAACGGTCGGGACCATCTGAAGACCGCCGTTCACGGACATCACGTAGTCCGCGGCGCCCGGATCCCGCTCGATATCGACCTCGGTGACCTCGATCCCTTCCTGCGCAAGCTGCTTCTTCAGCCGCCGGCAATAACCGCACCAGGGGGTGGTGTACATAACAACCGGCTCAGACACCCGCGACTCCCAATCCTTAGACACTAGTTCACCTCAACACCGCCACGGTGTCCTGGCTTCCCGCCAACCGTCGGTGGCATGCGGCAGGATTGGCACCCGGACGGTCAGGAGGCGCGGTGGAGTCGTACGGCCCTGATGCGGACGGCCCCGAAGCTGTGCTCGCGGCGCTCGACGCCGAGCAGCGGGAGGTCGCGCTGGCCACCCGGGGGCCCGTCTGTGTGCTCGCTGGCGCCGGGACCGGCAAGACCCGGGCCATCGCGCACCGGATCGCCTACGGGGTGCGCATCGGCGTGGTCAACCCGCGGCACGTGCTGGCCGTCACCTTCACCACCAGGGCAGCGGGCGAGCTGCGGGCGCGGCTGCGCCAGCTCGCCGGGGCCGCTGGCACCGAGATGGAACAGGTACAGGCCCGTACCTTCCATGCCGCGGCGCTGCGCCAGCTCACCCACTTCTGGCCGCGCACGGTGGGGGGAAGGCCGCCGGCCGTCCTCGACTCCAAGGTCAGCCTGCTCACCGGGGTGGCCCGCGAACTGCGGCTACAGGCGAGCGCGCCCGATTTGCGCGACATCGCCACCGAGATCGAATGGGCCAAGGTGACCCAGATCCGGCCGGACGGCTATCCCGAGGCCGCCGCTGCCGCCGGCCGGGTGCCGCCGCTGGGCGCGGAGACCACGGCCCACCTGTACGCCGCCTACGAGAAGCTGCGCCGGGAGCGGCACCTCGTGGACTTCGAGTCCATCCTGGAACTCACCGCCGCCATCCTCGCCGAGCACCCGCTCGCGGCGGCCGAGGTCGCCGACCGGTACCGCTATTTCGTGGTGGACGAGTTCCAGGACGTCAACCCGCTGCAGAAGCTGCTGCTCGACACCTGGATGGGCGGCGGTGACGACGTTTGCGTGGTCGGCGACCCACGCCAGACGATCTACTCCTTCACCGGCGCCACCCCTGCCTACCTCACCGGCTTCACCGCCACGTTCCCGCACGCCACGGTGGTGCGGCTGGTGCGTAACTATCGCTCGACCCCGCAGGTGGCCGCCCTGGCGAACCGGCTTACCGGCGCTGTCCCCGGCCGCCGCGCGGCCCAGCAGAGCGAAGCGCCGCTGCCCGGCGGTGCCCCGCTCGTCGCGCAGAGGGCCGCTGGACCCGAGCCGGAATTCGCCGGCCACGAGGACGATGAGGCCGAGGCGGCCTCGGTCGCCGCCCGGGCCGCCGGCCTCATCGCGTTGGGCGTGCCGGCCCGTGAGATGGCCGTGCTAGTGCGGGTGAACGTGCAGACCGAGCGCTTCGAGCGGGCGTTCGCGGAGGCGGGGGTGCCCTTCCAGATGCGGGGGACGGAGCGGTTCTTCGACCGGGCCGAGGTGCGCCAGGCCATGGGGATGCTGCGGACCGCCGCCGCCGCCGCTCCGGCATCCACGTCCGCCAATCCGGCATCCACGTCCGCCGCGTCCGCCGCCCCGGCCGCTGCGCCCGCCGCCCCGGCCGCCGAGGTCAGGCACGTGCTGTCCGGGCTCGGCCTCACCCCGGAGCCACCACGGGGCCGGGGATCGGCCCGGGAGCGCTGGGAGTCCCTGGCGGCACTGGCCCAGCTGGCGGACGATTTGTCCGCGGCCGCGCCCGGCGCGGGGCTGGCCGAGGTCGTGGCTCATCTCGCCCACCGGGCCGCGATCGAGCATCCCCCCACGCTCGCGGGGGTGACGGTGGCCTCGCTGCACGCGGCCAAGGGGCTGGAATGGGACGTGGTGTTCCTGCCCGGGCTGACCGAGGGGAACCTGCCGATCGTCCACGCCCAGACCGACGAGGCGGTCGCCGAGGAGCGCCGCCTCCTGTATGTGGGCGTGACCAGGGCCCGCGAGCGGGTGTACCTGTCGTGGGCGCTGGCCCGCTCGCCGGGCGGGCGGCCGTCCCGCACGCCGTCGCGGTTCCTCGATGGCCTGCGTCCCGGGCGGCCGGCCGGCGCCAGGGACCGGGCGGCACGGGCCCTCGGTGCCCGGCTGCGTGCCTCCGGCGTCCCGCCACGTGAGCGCGCCATCCCGGGCGGTACGGTGCCCCGGTACCGGCGTGGCGCGAGGGAGCGTCCGCGCGTCCGCTGGCGGGGCCGAAACGCGGCCGGGCGACGGGCGCATGGAAGCTGAAGGCGGGCCGTGAGCGAGACCCTGGACCGGCTGGTGGACCTGCTCAACCTGGAGCAGATCGAGCTCGACATCTTCCGCGGGCGCAGCCCGAGTGACCGGCGGCAGCGGGTGTTCGGGGGGCAGGTGGCCGGGCAGGCCCTGGTGGCCGCAGGCCGCACCGTGCCCGCCGACCGGCCCGTCCATTCCCTGCACGCCTACTTCATCCGGCCCGGCGACCCGGCGGTGCCGCTGGTGTACATCGTCGACCGGGTGCGGGACGGGAAGTCCTTCACCACCCGGCGGGTATCGGCGATCCAGCACGGCAAGACGATCTTCACCCTGTCCGCGTCGTTTCATCACGACGAGCCCGGCCCGGTGCACGCGGCCGCGATGCCGGAGGTGCCGCCGCCGGAATCGGTGCCGCCCACCTTGGAGCGGCTGGAAAAACTGCCCGGCGCGCCCATCCGGGAGCTCTTCGCGAACAACCCGATCGATCTTCGCGTCATCGGGCCCCTCACGTACGAGGCGCAGTTCGACCCGTCCCTGCGCACCGACCGTAACCTCGTGTGGCTGCGGGCCGACGGCGAGCTGCCGGACGACCCGCTGCTGCATGTCTGCCTGATGACCTATGCCTCGGATATGACATTGCTCGACACCGTCCTGCTGCGGCACGGCCTGTCCTGGGCGGACGGGTACACCACCGGGGCGAGCCTCGACCACGCGATGTGGTTCCACCGCCCGTTCCGGGCCGACCGGTGGCTGCTGTACGCTCAGGACTCCCCGGTGGCGGTGGGAGCCAGAGGGCTCGCCCGGGGCGAGGTGTTCACCCAGGCAGGCGACTTGGTCGTGTCGGTCGTCCAGGAGGGCCTGATCCGGACCAGGCCATGACGCCCCTGCGTCCTGGGTGTAACAAATCGGTTGCGTTATGGTGAGGCGGCCGTGACCCAGCCGGTGAGCGCCAGGTTTGCCGATCACCGGCCGTCTGCCCTGGTCGCGCCCGCTCCGACCGGCTGACGGCGGGCGGACCAGCGGTTGGACGGGCAGCGTGGGACGTGGGTCCGGCCTCCGCGCCCGCGGCCGGGCCTGGATTCCGTGGCAGATCCGCCCGGAAAAGAAGTTGCCCCACAGGCGGTGCGCTACCTAGGCTGCTGACATGTCCACGAGTGGGCCCACGACGCACTCCGGAAGGAGGTGCCCACGTTGACAAACACCTTGCTTCTCAGCGAGCCGCGTAGCTGGCAGCCGACTGCCACGGGCACCGCCCTGCCGGCGATAGTCGCGGTCTCGCCCGCCAGCGCAGGGGGCGTCTTTGCCCCGGCCCGGCCGAAGGTCTTCGGACCGACGGTGGCCGGCACAGAGCAAGTCACCTGCGAGATGTACCAGCACAAGACCCGTATCGCCGCCAATGGCGGTGACCGTTCGGGTCCGCATCCGGCTTGGGATCCGGTCTAGAAAAGACCGGCCTCGATCCCCAGAAGGCCGCGGACCCGAGACAGGGTCCGCGGCCTTAGGTATTTCCCGGGCCAGCGCGACCTCCGCCTATCGAGACCGATGAGCACGACGAGGGATGAGAGGGGATCGAAATGTACTGGCCCGGCACCACCGCCGTTACAACGGGCACGGCGGGGCTGGAATCGGCGTCCGTACCAGTAGTCAGGGAATCCAGGATCGGCCAGGATGCGCGCGGCGCAGTGTCGCGGCAGGCCATCTCTCCCGGGACGACCAGGGCGATCATGCCGGTGGCGCGGAACAAGTCCGTCCTGCCGTGCACCGAGGACCCCGATCTGTTCTTCGCTGAGTCGCCGCAGGACGTCGAAACGGCCAAGGCCATGTGCATGGACTGCGCGGTGAGGATCGCCTGCCTCACGGGCGCCCTGGAGCGGCAGGAGCCGTGGGGCGTGTGGGGTGGCCAGCTCTTCCTGCGCGGCACGGTGGTGCCCCGCAAGAGGCCGCGGGGGCGCCCACCCAAGACAGAAGTTGCGGCCTAGCCCCGGCCTAACGGCCAGCGGACAGTGAAAGGCGGTGAGAAACGTGTACACCAGCATGCGTGTGGGGCAGCTCCGGCACCAGGACATGCTCGCGCAGGCGGAGCAAATGCGCCAGGTGCGGAACCTACGGGCGCTATCGCGGGCCAGCCGCCGGGTGGAACGCGCACGGAAGCGCCTTTCCCAGGCACAGCGCGAGGCCCGGCGACTGAGCGGTGAGCTCGGAGGGTCCTGGGGATAGCACGGAGGCGTGGCCCTGGATCGCACGCACGAGGCGGGCGGACCAGGGCCACGTTCCTGCCTGGCTAGAACCCGCGGCCGGGCCGGCCGCGCTCACAGTGCCGGGCTCACGGCGTCCGGCTCGTCATGGGCCGGATTCACGGCACCGGGCTCGCCGGGTGCCGGGCTCCCAGCATCGGGGTCGCCGGGTGCCGGGCTCAGGCCATTGAGCTCACCGGGCGCCGGGTCTGCGCCCCGGTGTTCACCGGGGACTGGGCTCACGCCGTTGGGTTCAACGGCTACCGGGCTCACGCCGCTGTATTCAGCCAGTGCCGGACCCGCGCCATTGAGTTCGCCAGCGGCTGCGCTCGAGCCGTTGAGCTCACCGGGTACCGTGCTCAAGCCATCGAGTTCGCCGGGGGCCGGGCTGACGCCGCTGGGCTCGCCGGGGACCGCGCCCACCAGGGCAGTGCTCGCCAGGGTGGGGATCACCGCGCCGGCGGTGGGTTTATCGGCTGGCTGGTCCGC
>Ga0187765_10000257_pt1 | contig 18956 bp, 16 predicted proteins | sample 0216_QUI02_MP05__3_FD_133018 | JGI IMG/M metagenome (GOLD analysis project Ga0187765, IMG submission 133018) | Tropical peat soil microbial communities from peatlands in Department of Meta, Colombia - 0216_QUI02_MP05_10_MG | ecosystem: Environmental > Terrestrial > Soil > Wetlands > Peat ...
AGCGCAAAAAGCTGAACAGAGCGTCATCGTTGTAAATCTTCCAACCGCTGCCGATCATGATGAAAATGGCGAGCGCGTTGATCCAATGCATGATGCGCACCGGCAACGGATGCAGACGGCGTGTGCGTTCGGATAATGCGGTCGCCTGTGCCTTGCTTGACATCGGCATTCCCCTCGTCGGGCACCGAGCTTTCGACACCGAACCGTCATAAAGCGCGCGGACGCGAGCGCAGAATAAAATTTTCGCTTGTTCCCGCGGGCTTTGCGGCTTGGCACGGTACGAGCGGCTCGTCGTATCGGCAAGGCACGCCGGTTCACAAAACCGCGCGGAGGGTTTGCGAGCGGCGAATGGCGCGTGGCGAGCAGAGATTGAGCCCTTCTATTCCCGATTCGCTATTCGCCATTCGCTCCGTTCAAGCGATCACGATTTTGTGAGGCGCAAAACCCGATAACTTTTCGGTGTTTGACGACTTGGTAGGGCTGAGACGGAAGTGATTGGCGCCACGCAGGATGCTTTGGCACAGCAAACCGATTGCGCTGCTACTGATTTGCAGGGGGACCGCTTTGATCGATCGATTCAGTCGGCAATCAGTTTCACCTCGCGCCGGCACGCCGCCTTCCCCGCATTCATGCGGGGTCGCCTTTATGGCCAAGGCGTCGGCGCCCGGCCGGGCCAAAACCCGCCTGGTGCCGCCGCTGACTTTCGCGCAAGCGGCCGATCTCAACACCGCGTTTCTGCAGGATGTCGCCGAGAACCTTGCGCTCGCCGGCGAACAGGTGCGTGCCGCCGAAAATCTGTCTATTGTCGGCTATGCGGCTTATGGCCCGCCGGGCTCGAACGATTTCTTCCGCCGCATTCTTCCGACCGCGATCGGTCTGATCGAAGCCTGGCTGCCGAATTTTGGCGACTGCCTTTTCCATACCATCGGCGAAATCTTGCACCGCGGGCATCAATCGGCGGTGGTGCTCAATTCCGACAGCCCGACGCTGCCGACGGCCTTGCTGGTCGAGACCGCCGAAGTTCTGGCGCGGCCGGGCGACCGCGCGGTGCTCGGTCCTTCGACCGACGGCGGCTATTACCTGCTTGGCCTCAAAGCGCCGCACCGGCGGATGTTCGAAGACATTGCCTGGAGCACCGCGCTAGTGGCGGAACAGACGCGCGCGCGCGCGAAAGAGATCGGGCTTGAAGTGCACATGCTGCCGGCCTGGTACGACGTCGATGATGTCGAGGCGCTCGATCGACTCGTCGCCGAGGTTTCAGGTGCGGGCGGGGAGCGTGCATTGCATGCCGCATCCCAGCACGTTCCGCACCGTGCCGCACACACCGCCAAACTGATCCGCCAACTAGCACACGATCGCGAACTCGGCCGCGCGGCCGCGCACGCCTTTGCGACCGACCGGGTCCACGCTTGATCCGGCGCGGCGCGGCTTCGCATTTAGAGCATGATCCCGAAAAGTGGATACCGGTTTTCGGAAAAGATCATGATCAAACAAACAGCATGATCCCGAAAAGTGGATTTCGGAAAAAATCATGATCAAACAAACAGCATGATCCTGAAAAGTGGATACCGGTTTTCGGAAAAGATCATGCTCAAACAAACAGCAAAAGCAGAATGGGGATTCGACCTGATCCTATTTCGCTTTAAGAGGATGATTTGATGCAAAGCGCGGCAACCAAAAGCCCGGCAAGTAACACGGCGCTCGATCCGAGCCGCTATTTCGAGAACGTGACCACCGACGACGACGTTCCGGCGCAGGACCCGGTATGCCTTTATCTGGAAACCACCAATCGCTGCAATCTCTTGTGCACCACCTGTCCGCGCACTTATGAGGAGCTCGAGCCGCCGGCCGATATGAGCTGGGAGCTGTTCACCTCGATTGTCGATCAGATTCCGTGCCTGCAGCGCGCGGTGCTGCACGGCGTCGGCGAGCCGATGCTGGTCAAGCACCTGCCGCGCATGGTGCGTTACCTGAAGGACCGCGGGACCTATGTGCTGTTCAACACCAACGGCACGGTCCTCAACGAGAAGAACGGGCGCGCGCTGATCGCCGCCGACCTCGACGAGCTGCGCGTCTCCTTCGACGCCGCCAATGCCGAATCCTATCGCGCCATTCGCGGCAAAAATTATTTCAATCGCATCCTCAAAAACGTGCGCGCGTTTCGGGAGCTGCAGGAGGGCGAAGGCCATTTAAAGCCGCAGGTCTCGGCCTGGCTCACAGGCTTGCGCGAAACCATCGAGGAGCTGCCCGACTTCGTCCGCATCGCCGCCGAAACCGGCGTGAAAGAGGTGCATCTGCAGCGGCTGGTATTCTTCAAGGACAACGCCATCGGCATGGCGCGTCCGGATCAAGCGCTGTACGAGCAGCTCTCGGCGGCGGAAGCGGTCCATATCGATCGCGCCGCTGCGCTCGCCAACGAGCTCGGCATCACCTTCAGCGCGTCCGGCGGCGCATCGGAGCCGGGGGTCAGTCTCAAGCGCAGCGACGATGGCTCGCCTGGCGGCTCCCCGTGGTCGCTGTGCCGGCGGCCGTGGACGGTGATGTATTTCACCGCCAACGGCCGCGCGCTGCCGTGCTGCATCGCGCCGTTCTCGCAGCGCGGTTACGAGAACTACACGCTCGGCAATGCGACGCAGCAAAGCTTGCGCGAAATCTGGAGCGGACCGGCCTATCGCGCCTTCCGTCAAGCGCTCAAATCAAAGACGCCGGCGGAGGCTTGCGCCAATTGCGGACTGCGGTGGAGTTTGTAGGGTCAATCCGGTTTAAGCTCGTCATTGCGAGGAGCGAAGCGACGAAGCAATCCAGATCGGACTGGCCGCCCTGGATTGCTTCGCGGAGCTTGTCATCGGGCCGGCCACTTCGGGCCGGACCCGTTGGCTCGCAATGACGAATCCGAATGGCCGCGAAAGCGGGAATCCAGATGAGTTCTATTGAGACTCAATCAACTGAGCTGGGTCCTCGCTTGCGCGGGGACGAGCGGCCGAGGCCCGACATGCAATCGGGCCGTCCCTGCGTCGCCGTCATCATCCCCACCTTCAACGAGGCGGAATCGGTTGGCGCGGTCGTCGCCGCGCTGCCGCGCGCCATCATCGATCGCGTCATCGTCGTCGATGGCGGCTCGGGCGACAGCACGCGCGAGCGCGCGCAGGCGGCCGGCGCCGAGGTGATCGCGGTCGGCCGCGGCTATGGCCGCGCTTGTCTCGCCGGCGCGCAGGCGGCCGATGGTGCCGAAATTCTCGTCTACATGGACGGCGACGGCGCCGACGATCCCGCCGCCATTACCCGCTTGGTCGCGCCGATTGCGTCCGGCACTTGCGACTTTGCCATCGCCTCGCGGGCGCGCGGACTGCGCGAGCCCGGCAGCATGAGCTGGCATCAGCTTGTTGCCGGGCGCGTCATCGGCGCGCTGATCGGATTATTTTATGGCGCGCGCTATACCGACATGTGTGCCTTGCGCGCGATCCGCCGCGACACGCTGTTCACGCTCGGCATGCGCGAAATGACCTATGGCTGGAATTTGGAAATGCAGATGCGGGTGGCGCGCGCGCATCTGCGCGTCGTCGAAGTGCCGGTCGATTATCGGTGCCGCATCGGCGGCCAGTCGAAAGTCGCCGGCTCGCTGTCAGGCTCGCTCAACGCCGGGGCGAGGATTCTCGCCACCTTCGCCCGCATCGCGCTGGAAAGATATTTCCCTCCCCCCGCATAGCGGTGGGGAGGGATGGCGAATATCGCGCAAGCGATATGAGCCGGGGCGGGGGGCGTAAACTCAAAGTACCCCCCACTCCTGACCCCTCCCCACCACGCGCTGCGCGCGTCGGGGAGGGGAAAGTCCTAGCTCGTCAAAATGTGTTTGTCGGGATCGAGCCAGAACGCCCACACCGCCGAGCCGATGACCAACAAAGCCGCGGCGACAATGAACGGCGCCTGCCAATTGCCGATCTGCACCAGCAAGCCGAACACGATCGGCGACAGCGCGCCGCCGATATTGCCTGCCATGTTCATCATGCCCGACACGGTGCCGGAATATTTGCCGCCGGTATCCATCGGCACCGCCCAGGATGGGCCGATGGTGCATTCCAGAAAGAACATCGAGGCGGTCAGGCACCACACCGCGACGTAAGCATCTTCGGTGAGCGCCGCCGGCACGATGAATACCGCGCAGCCGAGCAGGCCGATAATGGCGACGGTGCGGCGGCCGATCCTGGCGCTGCCGGTGCGCTTGAGCAGATAATCGGTCGCAAGTCCGCCAACGGTGTCGCCGATCACGCCGGCAAGTAGCGGCAGTGAGGCGAACAGTCCGACCTTGATCAGCGTGAAATGGCGGAACTCGACGAGGTAGGACGGCAGCCAGGTCAGGAAAATCCACAGGCAGTAAACATAAGTAAAATAGGCCGCCATGATCGCCCACATGTTCGGCGAGCGAACGAGCGTGCCCCACGGCACATTGGCTTGCCGCTCGATCGGCGGCGGCTTGATCGCGCCGGTCGCATCGACGCCGCGGATGAGCTCGAGCTCGGCGCGGTTCACCATGGCGTGCTCTTCCGGCAGGTTGCGATAGGTGAGCACCCACCACAGCGACCAGAAAAAACCGACTACGCCGCAGATCAGGAACACCGCGCGCCAGCCCCATAGGCTGATGATCAGCACCACGAGCGGAGGTGCGATCGCGGCGCCGAGGCGGCTCGCGCTGTGGGTGATGCCCTGCACGAAGCCGCGCTCGGGCTGCGGATACCATAGCTGCATGGCGCGGGTAGCGCCCGGAAACGCGCCGGCTTCGCCGACGCCGAACAGAAATCGCAGTACGATGAACGAGACTGCGTTGAACGCGCCGGCGGTCGCCGCGGTCATGATCGACCAATACGTGACGATACTGGCGAGCACGCCGCGCGCGCCCAATTTGTCCGACAGCCAGCCGCCGGGCACCTGGAATATCGCATAGGCCCACACGAAGGCGGAAAAGATGAAGCCCATCGTGACTTTGTCGAAGCCGAATTCCTTGCTGATCAGCGGCGCCGCGGTCGAGATATTGACGCGATCGAGATAGGTGATCAGATACATCGCGCTGATCATCAGCAGGACGTACCAGCGGCCCCGGCTGGCGACCGCGCCGGCGATCCGGCTCGCCGTTGATGCAGGCCTTTGCGCGGCGAATTGATCGGCCACTTGATCGGCCATCTGTTTCACTCCCTTGCGATCGTTTTTTCCGCGCGCGGTTCCTTCACCGCGCGCCTGAAGCACGATCTCCTGAAAGAGATCATGCGCAGCGAAGAGAGCCTGCCTGTTTATGCCATGACCGGCAAGCGCGCGCGGTGACGCGGGGGAGTGCAATATTCGCCTCTCCCCGTTGGGGAGAGGCCGGCGAGCGGGAGCGAGCCGGGTGAGGAGGCATCCGGCAAGCCCGGCCATGACGAGACGGAGGGTTCCCTCTACATTCCTCCATCCGCCGGAGGGTCTTGCCATGATCAAGCGCTACAGCGACCACGCCGCCAACGAGCGCACCTTTCTTGCCTGGGTGCGCACCGCGATCGCGGTGATGGCGTTCGGCTTTCTGATCGAGCGGTTCGATCTGTTTCTCAGAGCTCTGGCGCCGCAGCTCGCCGCGCAGCAGCTTCGAGCCCACGGCGAACGCTTCGCCAATTTCGCAGGTCTCGCCTTCCTGGTGATCGGCGTCGTCACCATCGTCATCGCCGGTTGGCGCTTTAGGAAAACCGCCAAAGACATCGAAACCGACACCGAAGTGGCGAGCCCGGGCGAGCGCTTCGATCTCGCGCTCGCCGCCATGATCTTTCTCCTCGGCGTCTCAATGGCGCTTTATCTGTCGCGCGCCGTGCTGCCGACGATTTAGCGCCTAGAGCATGATCCCGAAAAGTGGATACCGGTTTTCGGAAAAGATCATGCTCAAACGATAAAGCTAGAGCGAAACGTCGATTCAAGCTAAAAGCATTTCGCTTTAAGGCGCAGTCGCTAATGGTGTCGCGACGGCACTATCAATCGACTGCTCGCAGCGGATAGGTTGATCTCGAGCGTGTCGTCGAAAACGCTGAGATGGACGATTGCCGCATTCGGCACCTCGATCGTGTAGGGCTGCCCTTTCTCGGTTTTGTAAGATAGAACCGCTTTTTCCAGCCGCTGCTTCTTGTTCGCGTAGTCCCAGAGAAGGGGCGAGTTCGCATCCATTGCCGCACCGCCACAGTCCACGGATGTCGAATCTCCTTTGTCGTCCTCGGTTGGCGCCCACGCCTGCACTTGAAAAGTCCCACATGTGAGCTTGATGGTCTTATTTTGATCGAAGATTTCCAGCGTGGCGCTGCTAGCGGCTTCTTCCGTTTGCGCTCCCATGCCTGGCAGGTCCCTCGCCAGCGCGGCGAGCGCGGCGGTGCCCGATAAAACCGCAACCATCAGCATCTGCCTGTGCATGGTTCGCTCCGGCACGACGTGCAGAGCAATGCGTTATCCGCTCCATGATTGCAAACAGATGAGGGTGAGAGGGTTCGGATTTTTTTAAATCGTTACCCCCTCACTTTAACCCTCTCCCCACCGGGGAGAGGGAATAATCCTCACCAATGCGAAACGCGCTCGCCGCTTGTCGTCCAGTTTTGCGCGACACGAATAGTTCTGCGCCGCTCATTGGTGACGCTCGCCATAGTGTTTGACCACCAGGCATACTCGTTTGGACTGGAACGGGCATAACGCGGCTGCCGCGGCTGTTCGGCTGCAGCAAGGCCGCCGCCGCTGCCAACATTACGGAAAGCGATGGCGCCGCGCAGCGAGCGGTACCGCGTGCGCACCGCGCCGCTGTCGTTGCCGGATTCGACGAGCCATTCGCCAGCGCCGTTCGGCCCGCCGCGAATGACGCCGACATGGTGCGGCCACACCACGACCGCGCCGACCTGCGGTCCGCCGGCGCTCGAGCCGACGCCCGCCCAGTTGCGCGCCAGATTGAGCCGCGGATCGGAAACGCCGAACACGCGGCGCATATAGGCGCCGCACCAGGCGCCGCCGTGCCGGGCGTAATGCCGGCCGTGCACGTAAGCTTTGGTTGAATGATGATGGGAACTGCGATGCGCAGCCAGCGCCGGCGCGTTCAGACACGCAAGCGCCATCGCCGCGATAAACAATCGACGCATACTCATCTCCGATTTTGTTAATGAATTGACATTGCCGTCATCCCCGCGTGCAACGGGGCGAGCAACGTTGCAAGATAAAGAATAGTTCACCTCACCAAACACACGAATTGTTGCTGATTTTTACAATTCTTTGTTTGGTGGGGAACTTAAGCAAACAAACAAAGGGCGGGTTGAGCGGAGCACTCGGCGGAAGCGCGCTAGCTCTTATCCGGCGGATTGGCGAGCACGACCGAGGTTTCGATCTGCCGCTCCGGAATGGTCCAGTAGGCCCGCAAAAGCTCGGTCTTTCGCGCCGGCGAAACCAGCGCAAAGCCATGGCGCTCGTAAAAGCGGATCGCCCAGGTCGCGGCGGCCCAGGTGCCGACCAGCATCGGCTTGGTGCTCATCCGCTGCAGATGAACGAGCAGCTTGCCGCCGATGCCGGCGCGTTGCCGCGCCGGCGCGATGTAAGCGTGCCGAATGAGGTTCACGTCGCCGACGTCCTGCAGGCCCATCACGCCGGCGAGGCGGCCGCGATCCTCATAGCCCCAGAACACCACGCCGGCGGCGCGTTCGCGGTCGAACTCGTCGCCGGGCATGTACGGCTCGTGCCAGCGATCGGCCGGGATCACGCCGCGATAGGCCTCCGCCGCAGCATTGACGATGGCGAGAATGTCAGCGCGTTCGTCGTCGCGGCACAGCCTGATGGTCATCGCCTCGCTCCGCAGCTTAGAGGAAGTGTAGGCCGTCATGGATGATGAGCAGATTCCGGCAACGAAGATGTGGCGACTATTCGATCCAATCCACCAGCAGTTAAGCCTAATGTCTTTTTCTGAAAACTTGAGGCCATTTACACGATTTAATGCAGCTTCGCCGATGAGGGACTGCACGCCATGCCTTCCAGTGCCGAGTGTCAAACCAGAGCGGCCGAGTATGAGCGGAAAGCGGAGGCAAGCGCTAACGCCAGCGTCAGACAGTTCTATCACTCGCTGGCGCAGCATTGGCGTTCATTGGCCCTGCTGGCCGAGGCCAAAGCTGAACGCGAGCAATCCGCGGGGTCGGGACCGCATGCCGGCGGGCCGAACCGGGTCAGCCGATTTCCTGGAAAAGATGAGCGTCACCGCGTCGCGCGTATCAAGCGCGGCGGAATACGGGAGTAAACAGCAGGCAAACGAGCTCCGGATTGCGCTTCGCTCCGCCGGCAATTCCCATGAACTCGCGCCGCCTCATTCGATCACCTCGTCTGCGCGGATAAGCAGTGTTGGCGGCATGGTGATCCCGAGCGCTCTAGCCGTCTGGAGATTGATAATGATGTTAAATTTGGTCGGCCGCTCGATCGGAAGTTCGCCAGGCTTCGCACCCTTCAAAATCTTGTCAACAAAAGCCGCTGCTCGATAGTCCATATCAGGAAAGTTGATACCATAGGCAATGAGGCCTCCTGCCCGCACAAGTTCCGGAAAGCCGCACGATGGTAACCGATTCACTGCAGCAAGAACCGCGAGCGCGTTAGAATTTGTGATCAACATCGAATCTTCATAAAGCAGAAGCGCAGCGGCCTTCTGAGCGATCATTGTCGCAAAGACTTGGCCGAACTCGCTCGGTCGTCGCGCTTCAAATGTTTGTAGTGTGATACTCAATGCTTTTGCTGTCGATTGAGTTTCCTGGAGGGTGAGCCGACTCAGGGGATTGTCTGGATTGAGGAGCAGGGCGGCTTTTGTCAAAGACGGAACGGCTTCCTTCAATAATTCGAGGCGCTTTGCCGTAAGCTCCGGAGTAAAGATTGACAATCCCGTGATATTTCCTCCCGGTTGCCTGAGGCTTGGTACCAGTCCAAGCGCAAGTATGTCGCCAACCGCACTGAGGACGATGGGTATGGTGGACGTCGCGCTTTTGGCTGCCAGCGCTCCGGGAGTCCCATGAGTAACGACGACATCGACCTTGAGCTGAACCAGCTCGTCGGCCAAACCACGCAGCCGCTCGTAATTACCCTCCGCCCAGCGATATTCGATGAGGAGGTTCGCGCCTTCGAGCCAACCGAGATCGCGCAGCCCTGCCCGCAATGCTGCCAGTCGGGCCGCGTGGCTCGACGCGGAGTCAAGACCCAAAAAGCCGATGCGTGCAACCTTCGTCTGCTGCGCGCGCGCCGCGAGCGGCCACGTTGCCGTGCCGCCAAGAAGCGTGACGAAGTCGCGCCGCCTCATTCGATCACCTCGTCTGCAATTAGCAGAAAGTCACGAGATATCGTCAGACCGAGATTCTTGGCAGTCTTCAGATTGATTGTTAGCTCAAATTTAACTGGAGATTGGACTGGAAGATCGGTCGGCTTCTCACCTTTGAGAATACGGTCCACATACGAAGCCGCACGCCGGAAATTATCGTTCAAATCGATTCCGTACGACGCCAAGCCGCCAAGTTCAGCGAAAAAGCGGAATGGATATACACTTGGCACTCGATAGCGCCCTATCAAAGATACTATCTCCTCACGATGGGCGATCGTGAAATCCTCATTTAGCACTATCAGCCCGCCGTTCGGTTCACTTGCTTGCTTTGCGACGACTCCCTCCACAGCAGCCATGTCGGTAACGGGCGCTGTAGTTGCCTGCATGCCATGGGAAGCAGCGGCAGCGTTGTAGGATTTCAGGACGTATCCGTAAAAAGGTGCCGTCACCGGATTGAACAACAACGCAACTTGCTCGACATGCGGCGCGATCTCCTTCAACAACTCCACCCACTTGCCCCCCAGAGAACCTTCGATTGTGGCAAAGCCAGTGACGTTTCCACCTGGCTTCGGAAGACTTGCCACAAAACCGCTGCCGAGCGGATCGGCAACGGTCGCGAAAACAATCGGGATGGTCCGCGTTTCTTGCAGTAGCGCCGCAGTCGTCGGCGTATCATGTGACAAGATGAGGTCGGGATGCAGGTTCACAAGTTCTTTGGCCAAGCGCTTCATCGCCTCTAGATCAAGCGCCGCCCATCGAACCTCCATCCAAATGTTGCGCCCCTCTATCCATCCAAGTTTTTGAAGGCCATCCCGGAACGTGGCAAGGTTTGTCTGGTATCGGCGATCGGTATCGGCAGCGCCCATCAAAATGCCGATAAAGCGTGTCCGCTCTTGCTGTTGAGCGCGCGCCGCAAGCGGCCACGCAACGACGGTGCCGCCGATAAATGCGATGAATTCCCGTCGCCTCATGGCTTCGCCCACGCCAGGGACTAAATCGGGTATAAAAAAGAATATCACATTTTGGACTGGGAATTGTGCCGCTTGTTACACCCAGGCCGGCGGCCGGTCATGTCCGCTATGGCTCAGAAACAGACATCCGGAGAGGAAGGACGATGTCCGCTTTGTGCCAAAAGCGGACATCAGTTCGGTTTGGAGGGTAACGGCTCCAGAACGTTGTACGTCATCATGGGGCGGCGAATGCCCTTGAGCGCAAATTCTCCAGCGGGTTCGACGGATACGGACTTCTCAACCGCTAACCGGACTCGCGGGCTGATCAAGATTTGACCGGGCTTGGCTTCGTCGCAAAGACGGGACGCGACATTCGACACGGTCCCAATCGCCGCGTAGTCGTGGCGGCCTTCGAAACCAATCGTACCGAGCGTTGCAAATCCGTGCGCTATGCCGATGCCGAAGCCAAGGTCGTGACCGAGCAACCGCCATTTCTCGATCATTGCTCCAATAGCGGCTCTCATATCGAGCGCCATCAGAACGGCCTGGAGCGCCGGGTTTTCGACCGGAACAGGATCATTGAAGATAACCATGACGCCGTCGCCAGCAAAGCGTTCGAGCGTGCCGCTGTATTTGACGATGATCTCGCCGATGGCTGCATGATACTCGCGCAGCAATGCCATAACGTCTTCTGGATCTGAGCTTTCCGAGAAGCCGGTAAAGCCGCGCAAGTCGCAGAATAGAGCGGTGATCTCCCGGCGATGGCTTTCAAGCTGCTTTTCCGTCCCGGATGCGACGATTAAATCGGCGACCTGCGGCGGCAGGAAACGGCGCAGCCTGCTCATGCGCTCGATCTCGCCGACTTGATCGGCGACGCGCTGTTCGAGCTGCTGGTTCAGCTTGTTCAGATCGCTAAGCAGCCGAGCATTCTCGATAGCAATCACTGCTTGCGCGGCGAAATTTTTGACTAAGGCAATCTGCTTATCAGTAAACGGTCGGACTTCCTGGCGGAAAATAACAAAGGCTCCAATCAATTCGTTCTCACGTAGCATCGGCACAGCAAGGATTGTGCGAGAGCCGCAAACCTTGACGGCCATAATCCGCCCAGGGTCCTGGTTGGCAGAGGTGTCATCTGCGAGTGCATCCACAACGTGGGCGGCTTGCTTGGTGCGCGTGATTTGACCGAGGACGGTATCCTTGCCCCAGACTCGGGGCTGACGAGCGAAGTCGGCAAATGCTGGCGGCGTGCCGAGGTCCGCCCTCAAGTAAAATGCCTCGCCGTCACAGCCGAATAGATTGCCGGACTTAGCTTCGCAAATGCGCAGCGCGTTCTCCAGCATGGCCTGAAATACCGGCTCCAGCTCGCCGGGCGACGAACTGATGACGCGGAGTACTTCTGACGTAGCCGTCTGCTGCTCTAGCGATTCGCTAAGGTCGGTCGTGCGCTGACGCAGCTCGTTGAGCAGCCGCGCGTTCTCGATGGCGATGACTGCTTGCGCGGCGAAGTTCTGCATAAGCTCGATCTGTTTTTCGGTGAACGGCCGAATCTCCTGGCGATAGATCGCTATAATACCGACCAACTCGTTGTCCTTGAGCATCGGCACGTTGACTAAAGTGCGGGCGCCTGCAAGCGTTGCAATGCCACTGTCCGGCTCCTCAGCAGCAACGTCGGCGACGTGAACCACCTGCTTGGTCTTTATCACGCGGTCCAAGTTGGTTCGGGTGTTAGCGCGAACGAACGGTTCGCGCCGACGCGCATCACGATACTTTGGCGGAGCTCCATGCTGCGCAACAAACCGAAAGCCTTCACCTTCCAACAGCCCGAGATTGCCAAATTGAGCGTCGCAAATTCGCACAGCATTTTGCAGCATGGCTTCAAATACCGGTCGCAATTCGCCTGGAGAGCCGGAAATGACGCGCAACACGTCGGCAGTCGCCGTCTGTTGTTCCAGCGACTGCCGCAGTTCGCTAAGCAATCGTGCGTTCTCGATGGCGATGACGGCTTGGGCGGCGAAGCTCTGTACCAGCGCTATCTGCTTCCCGGTGAACGGCCGCACCTCGGTACGGTAGATGAGGAAGGCGCCGATCGGCTCATTTTCCTTGAGTATCGGGACCGCGAGCACAGTCCGGGCGTCGGCGAGCTTGGGGAGCTGTGCAGCGCGGTTATCGAGCGGATCGAGTTCTTCCAGGATGTTCGCGATTTGAACCGGCTGTTTAGTCGTCATCGCGCGTCCGAGCGTGGTGTACGGGTTCGGGCGGATTATTGGGTTGCTTCGCCGTGCCTCTATAAACGGTTGCGGGACGTCATGCATCGCAACAGTGCGAAGGGCATCTTCTTCGCATCGATAGAGGATGCCGAATTTGGCCTCGCAGATGCGCGTCGCGTTCGCGAGCATTGCCTGGAATACCGGTTCTAGTTCGCCTGGAGACGAGCTAATGGTCTTCAATACCTCTGCGGTCGCCGCCTGCTGCTCTAGCGCTTCGCGAAGTTCTTTCGTCCGAAAGTCGAGTTGTTCTTGGAGGTCCCGGCGCTCAGGCACGGCTTTAAGCGCGCCACCGCGCTTTAGCGCCACCGGCTTGCGGCGTCGCGCTTTGACCGGTGCGTCACCTGCTCTGGAGCGCCGTTTCATCGCCTTGCCCGAGGCTCAGGAGAGGCATCGTAGCGGGTCAACCCGGCAAGCTGGAAGTGGCTGCGCTCGGGGCCACAGCGTTGAATGCTGACTTGAACAGTCAACCTACAAAGGCGGCCCGCTGTTGAGCTTCCGCCTCAACAGCCGTCATGGGCTCCGCCGGTAAGAACTCCGTACCAGGAAGCCCCTCGGCCCAATCGAGTTTAGCGCTTTTGGTTCTGCTCCTGCATCAACCAGAAAAGCAATACTTAGATGTTACGATCAGATACTTTCGGATACCCAAATGATTTCACATTATCAATTCGTGCGAATGGCGGGTTAGGCACCCATTCGTCTGCTGCCAAGCCACATCATCTTGAATTTACAAAACATGTTGCGAGATCGAGTGATCAACCGTTCAGTCAACATGACAGAATTGCACTTCACTGAGCACAATGCGGTTGCCGTAAAAAGTGGACTGCCGCATCCGTTTGTAGTCTCGGAAACCGCGCGAAAGAACTCGAACGGCCACAGCGGTTTCAGCAAAGCCGGAACCATCGGCGAACTGACGTTTTCTAGTTAGAAAAAAGGGTCGTTTTACTCGGACAAGGGATCCGGGCTGAAGGGCGATGGTTCGTTGGGTACGCACTTCATGGCGCTAGGGAAAACGACAGCGTTCCAGACGGGCGCGTTTGCGATCATGCTTGTGGTCATGGCAGGTTTTGTGACCTGCGGACCGGCCTTGGCCCAATACTCGGGCGATTCCTCCTCAGGCGGCTGGGGTGGTTGGGGCTGGGGTGGTCGCTCGTCGGGAAGTTGGGGTGGCCGCTATCCCTCGGATCGCTATTACCGGCGATCGCCCAACCGCGATTTCTTTTATCCTTTCACCGGTGAACGCCACAATCGTCCAGCGCCAGCCGTCGATTACTCGAAGGCGCCGCCGCCGCGTAAATTGGAAACACCGCCGCGCCAGACAGTAGTGATCATCGGCGACTCGATGGCCGATTGGCTGGGCTATGGATTGGATGAAAACTATTCCGACCAGCCGGTAATCGGCGTACAGCGCAAAATCAGCGCGACATCCGGACTGGTTCGTTACGATTCGAAGGACGAGGCGCTGGATTGGCCACAGGCCGCCAGGGACGCATTGTCTAACGAAAAACCCGATGCCATCGTGGTCATGCTAGGGCTAAACGACAGGGTGCCGCTGCGCGAGAAAGTTCTAGCGCAGCCAAAGCCAAAAGGTGAACCGGCAAATCAGTCGGCGGATCAGACTTCGCAGGAGAAAGCCGCCGCGCCGGCGGACGCCGAGGCCCCGTCGCAAACTGCCGGGCAAATCAAGTCGCAGCAGCCGGTGCCGGGTGCTTCCTATGATTTCCACAGCGACCAATGGGCGGCGCTCTACGTGAAGCGCATCGACGCGATGATTGCGGCACTCAAGAGCGAGGGCGCGCCGGTTATCTGGGTTGGCTTACCGGCAATTCGCGGCACCAAAGGCACCAGCGACATCAGCTACCTGGACGAGCTTTATCGCGAACGCGCTGAGAGAGCCGGAGTTATTTACGTCGATATTTGGGACGGCTTTGTCGATGAAGATGGCGATTACGCTGTGCAGGGGCCGGATTTCCAGGGTCAAATCAGGCGGCTACGTAGTTCCGACGGCGTGCATTTTACCAAGGCCGGAGCGGTAAAACTTGCAAGCTACGTTGACCGCGAACTCCGACGGGTGATCCCGAGCTATGTCGTGCCGGTGGCGCGGCCCAGTCCGGAAACGACGCCGAAATCGGGATCGGCTAGTGCGAGACCCGATGTCGGTCCAGTATTGCCGTTGAATTCAAGCACCAGCAACCACGACAGTGAACTCCTTGGAGGGAAAGACCACACCACGCAGACGACGTCCGACTCGATCGCGGCCAAAGTTTTGAGCCGCGGTGAGACTTTGGCGGCGCCGGCTGGCCGCGCCGACGATTTTTCATGGCCGCGTCCCGGAAGCTATGTGAGTACGAGACCTGAGGTTTCCCCTGAACCGGCTGCGGCGGCGCCGAGCACGCGGGGAAATCAAGGCCCCGCGACGAAAGGCGATGGCAAAAACCAAGCCGAGGCCAAGAAGGATGCGAAGGAGAAATCCAAAATCGGTTCGCAGGTTAACGCGCGGAAAGCGGTTGCGGCGGCGCCGAGCACGCCGGGAAATCAAGGCCCCGCGACGAAAGGCGATAGCAACAACCAAGCCGACGCCAAGAAGGATGCGAAGGAGAAATCCAAGGTCGGTTCGCACGTCAGCGCGCGGGTCTCACATCCTTACTATAATTACTACTCCGGACAACAATACGGCTCGTACCGTGGTGACTTCAGCTCTCCGCGAGACGAACTGAACTCCGGCGTTCGATAAAATTTTCCCCTCACAGCTCCGCAATCTACGGAAAAATTTATGCGGAAGGTCGACGGGTTTGGTTTTTTCCCATCGCTTGAAGTGCAATGTCCGCTTTTGGTCATTAGCGGACATTGAAGCACGTCCGCATCATGTCCGCTTTACCCCCAAAAGCGGACATAGCCGAACACCGTGGTCATGTTCGTTAAGTGCTAAAAAGCGACATTCGTCTCAGTCGACCATCTCGTCAGCCCGTAACATCAGAGCCAGCGGCACGCTGATACCTAATGCCTTTGCGGTTGTGAGATTGATCACCAGTTCGAACTTGGTCGGGAGAAAGACAGGCAGGTCGCCAGGTTTCGCGCCCTTTAGGATTTGATCGACATATGCCGCCGATTGTCGGAATACGTTGGGAAGATTTACACCGTAGGACATTAGGCCACCCTCGGTGGCGGCAGCGCGCAATGCATGGATCACCGGCAGGCCCTGATGGGCTGCCAATTCATTGATCAGCTTGCGGTGGGCATTGGTGGCGGGGTCGGGCACGACGATCAAGCCGAAATTCGGCTCGCGTCCCCACTGGGTGATTGCTGCCTCGATTTCATTCGAGTCGCGCAGCGGCGCCTCCACCACCTCAATCGCAAACGTCTGGGCCGCGGTGAGTACAGATGCATGCCAACTTGCCTGGGCCTTTGCATCCGGGTTGGACACGATCGCAACGCGGACGATATTCGGTGCGATCTCCTTGAGTAGGTCCAGCAATTTTGCTCCCAAGCTCGGCTCAAAAACATAGAAGCCGGTCAAGTTACCACCGGGATTAGCGAGACTCTGCACCAACCCATCCACCACGGGATCGCTGCCCGCGATGAAGATGACCGGGACCGTGTGGCTCGACTGCTGCATTGTTTTCGCCGCAGGTGTGCCATTGGCCACAATCACGTCCGGCGATGTTCGCAGCAACTCGGTGGCGGTGGATCGCAACCAGTCGGCGTCGCCGAAACCCCATTTAAAATCGATCTGGACATTGCGCCCGCCAACCCAGCCGAGCTTCTCTAGTCCTTGCTGGAACGCCGTGGCGCGGAGTTGTCCTTCTGAATCGCTCTCCGGGTAGAGCATCAGGACACCGACCCGCCGCATTCGCTCGGGCTGCTGTGCGCGCGCCGTCAGGGGCCATCCGATGGCTGATCCAGCAATTCCTCTAACGAAATCACGTCGCCGCATTGCCAGCTCCCAAGGCTCGGGCATGGCATCGTAGCGGTTCAAACTGGCAGGGTGGAAGTGGTCAAAACGGCGCTAAGCAATGTCCGCTTTACCGCGGAAGCAGACGTCGGCTGGGGATAGTCAAAAGGCGAGTTCAAAAGTCTCATTATCAGTGCCGCGTATCACTCCCGGCATCGGCCGTTAAACCCAAGGTCCTGCTTATTCGATCACCTCGTCCGCCAGGGCTATGAGAGTCGATGGCACTGTGAGGCCGAGCACCTTTGCAGTCCGCAGGTTGATGACGAGCTCAAATTTGGTCGGTGCTTGTACCGGGAGATCAGCCGCCTTCTCACCTTTAAGGATGCGACCGACGTAAGGTGCCGCTCGACGCATTAAATCGACGTCATCAACACCGTAGGACAGCAAGCCTCCTTCGGCAGCTTGGTAACGGTAGGGATAGATCGCTGGCAATGAGTACCGCGCGGCGAGCAGAATGATTAGCTGGCGGTGTACCGTCATGAAGGCGTCCGGCATGATGACGAGACCCCCGCCGGGCTCTTGCGCCAACTTGGCTACCGTACTCGCAATTTCGTCGGCATTTTCGACGCGGGCCGCAATCGGAACAATCGCGAATGAGGGCGCTAGCTGCTCGAATGGTTCTAGGAAAAACGAGCCGCCACTCGGCGCCGTCTTGGGGTTAAATATGACAGCCGCTCGCGTGATGCCTGGTGCCACCTGCTTTAGCATTTCAAGCCACTTCCCGATCATCGATGGTGCGAAGTTTGTAAAGCCCGTTGTGCTACCGCCCGGACGCGCAATGCTCCCAACAAAACGGTTACCCAGCGGATCGGAAACACCAACGAATACGATTGGAATGATCCCGGTCCCGCGCAGAAGCGCGGCGGTGGCTGGAGTCGAATTTCCGACTAACACGTCCGGATGCAAGGCGATCAGTTCCTTGGCCAAGATTTGAGCCTGATCAGGACCTCCTGGCGCAAACCGGTAGTCAATTCGGAGGCCGCTGCCCTCCTTCCACCCCTCGCGCTCAAGCGCTTGCCGGAATGCAGCGAGACGGGCTTGTATCTCGGGATCGTTCTCGTCGTAGCCAATCAGCATCCCGATACGATGAGTGCGCTCTTGCGCACGGGCCACAAATGGGCATGCGACTGTTCCGCCGACCAATGTGATGAACTCGCGCCGCCTCATGCCCGCGCCCTAACGATCGCAGTAGCGGGCTCAAACTAGCACACCAGAAAGGGGCCAGGTGCGGGGCAAATCGAGATCGGGGCTCGCTGTCCGCTCAATGTCCGCTTTACCCCCAAGAGCGGACATTGGTTGAGTGCTCCGGGATGTCCGCTAAGTGCCAAAAGCGGACTCATGCACAGCAGCGAATTTTATTCGATCACCAGGTCGGCGCGACCAAGCAGCGGCAACGGTATGGTAAGGCCGAGGGTCTTCGCGGTTTTCAGATTGATGACTAGTTCCACCTTGGTGGCCTGTTGAACCGGAAGATCGGCTGGCTTTTCGCCGTTGAGAATCCGGCCGGCGTATACTCCCGCCAGACGGTAAGGCTCTGCGAAATCGGAGCCATAGCTCATGAGGCCGCCGGCAATCGGAAACTCACGCCACGCATATATGGTTGGCAATGCGTGTCGGGCTGCGAGCCCAACAAGTTGATTACGCTGGGTCAAAAAGAATGCTTCACCGCTTACTACGAGTGCGTTTGCCCGCTGATCGACAAGGGCCTCGAAAGCCGATTCGATCTCGCTAGCACTACTTGCATTCACAATCATCAGATGCGCGCCCAGGGCATGTGCTGCATCCTGTACGGTCGCCCTTTCAGTGGCAGCTTGGGCGATGTTGGATGGGTTGATGAGCACCGCAATCGTCGCACCGGGAGACATCAGGCTGTACATCAGCTCAATGCACTTTTTGAATAGCTCGACGTTCAGATTGGTAACCCCGGTAAGATTGCCGCCGGGATGCGCTAGGTTCGCGACAAGGCCAACGCCGACCGGATCTGTTCCGATGTCGAAAACAATGGGGATTGTCTGAGTTGCGGCCTCAGCAGCCAGCGAAGGCGGTGTGCCGAACGCAACTATGACTGCAACCTGACGGCGAACCAATTCCTCGGCAAAAGCAGGTAGCCGATCGTTGCGGCCCTCCGACCATCGGTACTCGATCCCTACGTTGCGTCCCTCAGCAAAACCTGCGTCGGCCAAACTTTGATGGAATGCGGGAAGATACTCACCCAAACTTTGAAATGTTCCGACACTCAAAAACCCGATCACGGGCGTCGCTGTTGGCTGTGCACGTGCCGCAAGCGACCAAGTCGCTGCAGTGCCGATCGTCGCAATGAAATCGCGTCGCCTCATCGACTCCCCTCAGCACGTTTTTTTACCCTACCATGCTGACGGTGCATTGTGCATCACGGCAAATTTGGACCGCCGATGTCCGCTATGGGTCAAAAGCAGACATCGGAGGGCGTTTAGGCAATGTCCGCT
>Ga0187765_10000260_pt1 | contig 18793 bp, 12 predicted proteins | sample 0216_QUI02_MP05__3_FD_133018 | JGI IMG/M metagenome (GOLD analysis project Ga0187765, IMG submission 133018) | Tropical peat soil microbial communities from peatlands in Department of Meta, Colombia - 0216_QUI02_MP05_10_MG | ecosystem: Environmental > Terrestrial > Soil > Wetlands > Peat ...
GCACTCATTCACAGCATTCAGAAGCACTCTCATACCTTCTCTGATACGACCAACCAGCACAAGGGCGACGCCAAGCGCGCTATTGGTTACTCGATGGACGTAAAGACAGCCAATTTCCAGCATCGCGCGACGTACTTCGAGAATCTGCGCAAGGCCCTCCTCTGCTTCACCACTGAGAACTACGGCCGCAGCTTTGACGGTGACGCCGGCGGCGCGATCAAAGGCGGTTACCGAACTTCGCACGCATTCCTCGGCGTTCGCTATAGCGTCATCATATCGACCCCCCATGAGGTCGATGTAAGCCAAGATCCAGTGCGCCATGCCAAGCGCGCGTCGGTCATTTCGTTCGCGGCCGGACTCGATCAATTTCCACGCCCAGTCACACGCATCATTCAGAAGGCCACGAAAAAGGTAGTCCCATCCAATCGAATAATAAGACCAATTCAGAATGAAGTTATCGCTTGCGCCTTTGCTGGTCGCAAGCAAATCGGCCCCGGCTCCCACAGCAACGTCCATCGGCACGGAGCCAAAGATGATCTCGGCGGTCCGCACGCCGAGTAGCGCGTATGCGCGTGCCCTCAGGTCTCCGATTTTTTCCGCAATAGAGAGCGCCCTTCGCGACAATACTTCACAGGTTCGAAAATCACATTTGTATTGAAAACACGAGAACGCCTGAGAAATTAGTGCCCGAACAAGCTCGGGGGTGTCGCCCATCGCCTCGAGTCGAGCCATATAGTGCGACGACACTCGCATCAGTTCGCGATAATCGGGCTTCAGACTGAGCAAATCGAGAAACCGCACTACTACCGCCGCAACACTGGCCTCGTCTGCGCACGGCGGCTCGGACTCACAAAGGTCCAGCGCTTGCCGAAAATATAGTTCCCCTTCATCAAGGGAGAAAGTATCGAGACTCTTCTTGCCGGCCATCGACAGATAGAGAAATGCCTTTCCGGATTGCATTGCGGCTGCATAGTGATGCGCCAGCACCTCGGCGACCTCGAACAGCCGATTGCTGCTTCGTCGCTCCATTTCTTCGGCAATCTTTAGATGGAGTGCCGCGCGCTGATCGGTCAACAAGCCCTCATAGAGCGCATCGCGCACCAGAGAATGCTTGAAGAGGTAATTGCCGGAGTTGTCGGGGTAGACAAGATCGAATCCTCGAATAGCTGCCAGACGAGTCTCGGCATCGTCACTGCCAGTGTCAGTTACGGCGGCGAGCATATGAGGATCGAAGTACCGGCCGATCACCGCGGCTGCTTGCAACAACGCACGGTCGGCTGGTGACAGACGGTCGATACGTGACGCCAGTAGTGATTGCAGGGAGGCTGGGAGCGCATTGGTTACAGCATTCACATCAAACTCAAGCTGATTGGCACCAACACGTACGACGCCGCGTTCAAGCAGGAAACCCGCGATCTCCTCCGCGAATAGCGGATTGCCCTCGGCCCGAATCGCAATGAGCCGTCCCAGCTCGCGGGGCATCCCCTCGACGCGCAGCCTTGCCCGAACAATGTTGGAAGTTTCGCCGTCCGACAACGGCTCAAGCGTCAGGTGACTTACACTGGGTTGTTCGGACCATGGCGGGCGGTACTCCGGCCGACGTGTATGCACAATCATCAAGGGCATCTGATGATTGCCAGCAATGATCTTGGCCAGCAATTCTTCGGACGCTTTGTCGATCCAATGCACGTCTTCCAGCAACAGGACTACGGAAGATAACAGACACCGCGACTGCAACAGCTGTTGCAGCAGTTCGCGCATTTGCAGCCCGATCAGGGTACCGTCCATTCCCTCGAATACGTTTTCGCGCAACCCGAGCAGGTGCATCAACAGAGCAGAGTTTTGGACGGAGGCAAGACCTAGCACCTTCAGGCCATCATTGAGTTTGCGCTCGACGTCCTTTTCCGCTTCGCCAATAGAGACTCGAAAGGAATTCCGTACTATCTCAATGAAAGGCAAGAACGGCGTCTGTTGTCCGTCTGGCGAGCAGTTGCCGACGAGTATAAATGCGCGCGCCTTGCCGATGCGCTGCCGGAACTCGTAAATCAAACGCGACTTCCCAATGCCCGGTTCGCCGGAAACGTCTATCACCCGACGCTCAGATGCAGCCGCGACAAAGGCTCGCTCCAGCGCCTCAACCTCACGATAGCGCCCGACAAAGGTCGTCAGTCCACGGTTCACGGCCGCGTCAAAGCGCGCGGTCTTCTGGCGAAGCGCATCGAGGCGATAAACACGCTGTGGCTCTGCCTTGCCCTTGATCTCGTATTCGCCAAGAAATCGGCTCAGCACCAGGTTCTCGACGAGCCGCTGTGCCGCCTCGCTTAGTACGATGGTGCCGGGCTCTGCCACAGCTTGCAGGCGGAAAGCCAGGTTAATCGTGTCGCCTAGCGCAGTACTGATTGCACCGCCGCCGCCGTCCACGCTGCCAACGACCGCCGGGCCCGCGTTAATACCGATCCGCAATTGTGGGCGCACGCCGTGGCGGGCCTCCATCTCCGCACCATGGGCGGCGAGCCCTTCCTGAATGAACAATGCCGCGCGGCATGCGCGAAGCGGTGCGTCCTCCGTCGCCCGTGGCGCGCCGAAACTGGCCATAACGCCGTCACCGGTGAAACTCATGATGGTGCCACCTTGCGCCTCGATGGGTTCGCGCAGCAGCACCGTTATGCGCTGCATGAGCTGATAGGCGGCCTCCTCCCCAGACCGCTCCGTAAACGCGGTAAACCCCGCGAGGTCCGCGAACAGGACCGTGACCTGACGACGCTCACCATCGACACCTATTCCCCTTGTCCCAGAAGGCACAACACACCTCCGCTCAATCGTCGCAAGTTTTCCTCGGATCAACCCAAACCTATCCCGTCGCGCACCTATTGGATGCCTTAGAAATTGAAGCGCGCATCGAGTCCGATTGCATCCGAATGGCGGTAAGCTTTCCCGCTGAGCGTGCCCGCAACGGGCATTGCGGGTGTGGGCAGTGTCAAATGCAGCGTGGCCGGGAAGTACTGATAGTGAGAATAGGAAATCGTCGTCGCAAAGTCCGGCGTGATGCGCTGTGTAATTCCGACACCGATGAGAATGCTATCGGAGTCCGGCAGATCGGCGCTGCGGAAGGCGTTCGGGATCGGCGATTGGTCGTAGGCTAGACCCGCCCGGAGCTGGGTATCGTCGCTCAGTTGGTAAGTGCCGCCAACCGCAATGCGGCCGCTGTCGTGCCAATTGGCCTGTTGGATGATCGGTGGCTGAGCCGGATTCGCAAAGGTAAGCGCCAGCGTCTTGACGCGGCTCCACAAGGTCCAATCAAAATCCACCAGTGCTGTCCAACGGTCGTCGATTTGCTGCCGCAGGCCTATGCCGATCACATCGGGCGTGTCGAGCGCCGCCGTGGCGTTCGTATTGGCGAACAGTGTACCGCCTGCGGTGAGCGGTTGGGCCGCGACCGGAACGTCAAACCTCGCGTCGCCGGTTAGATCGTGATGCACTGGGGAGCGATAGCTGAGGCCTATTCGTGTGGTATCGGTGGGCGTAAAAAGGACGCCAACATTGAAGCCAACATTCCAGTTGCTCAGTTCGACGTGAAGCCGACCATCGGCGCCCTGCGGCGCCAAGCCGAGGCCGGCGCAAGTCGCCGGCGTAGCGATCCCCAGGCAAAGCGAGCCAAAGTCGATCGCGTTGCTGCGTTTGAATTCCGCGTATTGGATATCGATGCCGCCGCCGACGGCGAACGCCTCGTTCACGCGCCAAGCGATCGCAGGATTTATGTCGATCGTCTCCAGCGACACCGTCTGGACTTGATATCGGCCAATCCAATCGGGCGCGTATTTGCTGGACTGTCCATCGGGGCTGTAGAGGCCGAGGCCGATGTGGAGGGAATCCCCGACCGGCATTGCGCCGAACATTCCTGGCTGCACGAATGGTTGCAGGTTCGTGTTCGAGGAGCCGGTCATCGGCTCACCCACCGCATCCGTGCTGCCGTCGTTACGGAAGCTCGAGCTCGGAAAGACGATACCGGCAGTCGCAAGCGCCTCGGCCCGGGGCAGTAAAGCCATGCCCGCCGGGTTGTAGAAAATCGTCGACGCATCCTCGGCGGCGGCGGTTTGCCCCGCCGTCGCGACCGAATCCGAACTTGCGCTCTGTATGCTGTTGAAAAATCCGCTCGCTGCGGCTTGCCCATCGAGGAGTGCGAGTGCAGTAGGGATCGCGAAGAGACGAAAGGCGTGCAGAGCGACAACAAAATACCGACTTTGGTCATTTTGTGTGCCGGCTTGGTACGGTGACATATACCGCCCTTGATGCCTGAACTGGCGTGTGTCTGCTTCGGCAGCCAAACTATCATAGTAATGTTGCTTATCAAATACTACATACCTGGGACGCCCGTCATACTGTCGCTACGCCGCGGAGCGGCTCGTGCGTTTGTTGCAGATAGCAATGCAGAGTGAGCGGCTAATTTCGGCATCCAGTCTCGACATGCTGCCGGTGTGCAGGAGTTACCGAAGTCGAGATCCGGGCTGGAGACGGCGTCGCTCCCTACGGGACCGCGCGAGGGTTCCCTCGAATTAGGGGGCTTTGAGTCCCCCGTGATCGCCCAGCGCCAGTCGGCCATGCCGGTGCCAATGAAAATGGCGGTTTCCCGCCAAAATCAATGGTGGGCGCTGTAGGGATTGAACCTACGACCCCACCCGTGTGAAGGGTGTGCTCTCCCGCTGAGCTAAGCGCCCGAAGAGCCGGTGATTTAGGGGGCGGAGCCATGAGTGTCAAGGAAGCCGTTGCTGAGCCGGCGGTTTCCGGCCGCTTTGCACTTTGTGCGCATTCGATATACTGCGCGCCATGCGAGGGCTTGGCGGCATCCTGGTGGGGCAATGGGGGCGTGTGTGCGCTACGGCGCTCGCCTTCTTCATGGCCGTGGCACTGGTTTCGACGCATGCCAAAGCCGCGGCGGTCGATCTGGAGTACGATGCATTCGTGCTGGGCTTCCCGGCCCTCACCTTCGATTTCCGCCTGGACCAGAGCGAGGCTGCCTATCATGTCGCGGGCTCCGCGCACACCAACGGCATCGCCGACATGGTCGTGAGCTACCATCTCGTCACCCATACCGACGGCCGAGTGATCGGCGGCAAATTGCAGCCGACCGAAGAGGCAAGCCAGTCGCGGCGCAACGGCGTCGAGCACGTGATGCAGCTCGACTATGAAGGGGCGACGGTGCATGCGCGCTTGACGCCCGCGCCCGACAAGATGGCGCCCGCCGAGCAGATCGCCGGCACCATCGATCCGGCAACCGCCACGCTGGCTGCTGGTCGTGCGCTGGCTGCGACCGGCCGCTGCGATCAGCGCATCAAGGTGTTCGACGGGCACCAGCGCTATGATCTCGTGCTGGCGGACGCGGGCGAAGCGCGCCTCGAGCACGGGCTCGGCATCTACAACGGCGCTGCGCACCGCTGTCGCCTTGACTTGATCAAGATCGACGAAACGCAGCACGAGGAATCCCAAACCAAGAACACGCCCGCAGTGGTCTGGTTCGCGATCCTGGACCCCCGCCTGCCGCCCGTGCCCGTGCAGATCGATTTCACCAGCCATTGGGGCGTCGCGACAGTGGCGCTGACCCGGGTGGAGCCCGCGACCGCCGTGGCCGGGGCACGACCCTGATCCGCCCCAATCGCTCGAACCCTCGCGCTCATGCTCTATGGGATGTGCCGCGGTCGATTCATTCTTGTTTACATATTTTGATTTGGTGCGGTGTTTGTGGCTATGCGAGCTTCGCGCGCTGTCATGGTTAGGGAGAAAATAACCGATCGGTGGGTTCATTCTTGTGTCGCGCATGAGAGGGACGGCGCGGCGACAACACACCTCGGGTACCCGCTATGTCCGACTTAACCTCACCCCTTGCCGCGATCGTGCTCGCCGCCGGCGAGGGCACGCGCATGCGTTCGAGGCGACCCAAGGTGCTGCATGAAGTGGCGCACCGCGCGATGATCGGCCACGTGCTGGACCAGCTCGCGGAGCTTGCCCCCGCGCGGACGATGGTGGTGATCGGCAAAGACATGGCAGCGGTCGCCGAGGCCGTCCATCCCGCGGAAACGGTAGTGCAGTCGCCGCCACTGGGCACCGGTCACGCCGTCAAGGTGGCGCTCGATCGCTTGGGTGGCTGGACGGGCTCGGTCCTGGTGGTCTATGGCGACACGCCGCTGATCACCGCCGCCACCCTCGGAGCGCTGCTGGCGGAACTGCGCCGCGCACCGGCCGCCGCGGCGGTCGCGGTTCTCGGGATGCGGCCCGCCGATCCCGGCCCCTATGGCCGATTGGTCCTCGGCGCCGGCGGCAGTCTGGAGGCGATCGTCGAGGCGCGCGATGCGAGCGACGCCGAGCGCGCGAACGGGTTCTGCAACTCGGGCGTGATGGCGCTCGGCGGCCGCCATGCGGCGGAGCTTGTGAACGCAATCGGCAACGACAATGCCAAGAAGGAATTTTATCTCACGGACGTGGTGGCGCTTGCGCGCCGGCGCGGCCTTTTGTGCCGCGCGCTTGAAGCGCCGACAGAGGAACTGCTCGGCGTCAACTCGCGGCTCGAGCTCGCAGCCGCCGAGGCGCTGATGCAGCACCGGCTGCGCCGCAAGCACATGGCGGCGGGCGTTACGCTGATCGATCCCGTGAGCGTCTTTTTCAGCGCCGACACCGAGATCGGCCGCGACACCGTGATCGAGCCTTCGGTGGTGTTCGGCCCCGGCGTCGTCGTGGGGGAGGCGGTCGAAATTCGCGCCATGAGCCACATCGTGGGCGCCACCATCGGCGACCGCGCGATCGTCGGTCCCTTCGCGCGGCTGCGCCCCGGCGCCGAGCTCGGCCCGGAGGTGCATGTCGGCAATTTCGTCGAGATCAAGTCGGCGCGGCTCGGCCCCGGCAGCAAGGCCAATCACCTTTCCTATGTCGGCGACGCGGTGGTGGGAGGCCACGTCAACATCGGCGCCGGCACCATCACCTGCAATTACGACGGCTTTCTCAAGTCGATCACCCGCATCGAGGACGGCGCCTTCATCGGCTCCAACACCTCGTTGGTGGCGCCGGTCAAGGTGGGCGCCAACGCCATCGTCGGTGCCGGCTCGGTGATCGTGAGCGACGTGCCCGCCGATGCGCTTGCGATCGCGCGCGGAGCGCAAGTGGACAAGCCCGGACGCGCCCGGAAATTGCGCGAGCAGGGCGCGGCGGCGAAGGCCCGCGCCAAATCAAGTCCCAAGGAACGGAGCAAGGTCTGATGTGCGGAATTATCGGCATCATCGGGCGCGACGAAGTGGCGCCGTTATTGATCGACGGACTGAAGCGTCTCGAATACCGCGGTTATGATTCGGCGGGCGTCGCGACGTTGATCAACGGCCACATCGAGTGCCGCCGTGCCGAGGGCAAGCTCGACCGTCTCGCCGAGCGGTTGAAGCGCGAGCCGGTATCCGGGCGGATCGGCATCGCGCATACGCGCTGGGCGACGCACGGGGTTCCCAACGAGACCAACGCACATCCCGTCACCACCGACCGGGTTGCGGTCGTGCACAACGGGATCATCGAGAATTTTCAGGCATTGCGCGACGAGCTGACGGGGCTCGGTTATACCTTCAAGACCGAGACCGACACCGAGGCGGTGGCGGTTTTGCTGACGCACTACTTGAAGCAAGGCATGAGCCCGCGCGAGGCGGCGGCGAAGACGTTCCTGCGGCTCGAGGGCGCCTTCGCGCTCGCAATCCTGTTCGCGAGCGAGCCTGACCTCCTGATCTGCTCGCGCCGCAGCAGTCCGCTCGCGATCGGCTTCGGCGACGGCGAGATGTTTTTGGGCTCGGATTCCCTCGCGCTTGCGCCGCTCACCCGCCGCATCCTCTATCTCGAAGAAGGCGACTGGGCGGTGGTGACGCCCAAGGGTGCGACCGTCTTCGATCACGGGAACAACGAGGTCAAGCGCGCGATTCGCGAGACCGCGCTCTCGGGCGCGCTCATCGGCAAAGGCAACCACCGTCATTTCATGGAAAAGGAGATTTTCGAACAGCCGGTGGTGATCGGTGACACGCTGATGGCGCATTTCCATCCGACCACCGGCACGGTCCATCTCCCAAGCCTGCCCTTCGATCTCGCGACCGTGCCAAAAATCACCATCGTCGCCTGCGGCACCTCTTGGCACGCGGGCCTCGTCGCCAAGTACTGGATCGAGCGCCTGGCGCGCCTGCCGGTCGACGTGGAGATCGCGTCGGAATTCCGCTACCGCATGCCGGCGATGCCCGAGGGCGGCGTCGCGGTCTTCATCTCGCAATCCGGCGAGACCTTGGACACTCTCGCGGCGCTTCGCTACGCGAAGGAGCAGGGACAGAACATCCTCGCGGTGGTGAACCAGCCAGAGAGCACGATCGCGCGCGAGTCCGAGGCCGTGCTCGGAACCCATGCCGGTCCCGAGATCGGTGTCGCCTCCACCAAGGCCTTTACGACGCAGCTCGCGGTACTCGCGTGCTTCGCGATTGCGGCGGCGCGCGCCCGCGGCACGCTCTCCCATGCCGAGGAAGCGCGGCTGTCGCGCGCGCTTGCCGAAGTGCCCGCGCGAGCGAGCGAGCTGCTTCAGCATCAGCGCCGGATCGAGGAGATCGCGCCGAGAATCGCGATGGCGCGCGACGTGCTTTATCTGGGCCGCGGCACAAGCTTCCCGCTGGCGCTCGAGGGTGCGCTCAAGCTCAAGGAAATCTCGTATATCCACGCCGAGGGCTATCCCGCGGGCGAGATGAAGCACGGGCCGATCGCACTCATCGACGAGCGCACGCCCGTGGTGATGCTGGCGCCCAAGGACGAGCTTTTCGAGAAGACCGCCTCCAACGTGCAGGAAGTGATGGCGCGCGGCGGCAAGGTGGTGCTGATCTCCGACAATGCGGGACTCGCGCACTTCAAGGGACGACTGTTCGAGGGGATCGAGGTGCCGGCTTGCGACCCCTTCGTGGCGCCGATCCTCTACGCCGTGCCGGTGCAGCTCTTGGCCTATCACGTGGCCGTGCTAAAAGGCACCGACATCGACCAGCCCCGCAACCTCGCGAAGTCGGTGACGGTCGAGTAGGTTCTGCGGGACGCCCGCCGCGTCGGCCTAGTGTGGCGGATTTGAAGTTCCTCCGATCACCGCCGGCCGCTCGGAGAGGAACTTCAAATCCGAAGGCCACACTAGCAATCAATGAGTTGCTAGTGTCCCCATGATTCCGAAGTTCGCATCTGAGCTTGGCCGTTTGGTCATGCGAACTTCGGAATCGGGACACTAGAGCATGATGCGATCACATATAATCGGAGCATGCTCCAGATTCGATGGTTCGTCGCATTTTTCCGCGCCGAACCGGTATCCACTTCGCCGGATTGCGCTCTAGCCGAAAATCCGCTGCCATATTTTTTCGAGCCAAGGCGGCAACGGCCAGACCCCTGGCGGGATAATCGGCGGCAATGTGAAAGCCGTTATGCCGAGCGACGGGTTCAACGTGACGGCGAGCGCGACCTTGGCCACCGGATGGGGCGTTGCAATCGAAATCGAGGTCGTCGTACCCGTGGATTCGAGGACGAGGAAATTGGATCTGACGAAAAATCCCTCGGAAGTTACGTTTGCAGTGGCGAGGAAGGGGGCGACCGCCGGGTTGTTCAAGAATCTGACCGCCACGGCCGTGCTGCTCATGCTGGATTCAAGCGGACTGCTCGTGAAAGACCCCTCGGGCCATGCCGACGGATAGGCGTAGATCCAGAAAAAATCGGCGCCGCCCATGGCGACGTAGTAGCCGCCATCGGGTATTTCGGCGATTGCGATCGATGACAGAGCGGTCGGGTTGCTCACCGTCGCGGGCGGCTCCTCCGCGGTTCCGCTCTTGACGGCGTAGACGTAGCTGCTCCCGGCTCCGGTCGTCGCGACCGCGTTCGTGCCGTCGAAGTCGGCCATCACTTGGCCGTCGAAGTTCACCGAGCTGTAGGTTGATGGATATGCAACGGCGCTGGGCTTGGCAGGCTTGGTGTAATCGATCACGCCGAATCCATCGGTCCCCGCGACAATCGCGTTGGTGCCCCTGATCGCGACACCGGAAATATTTCCGAGCCAAGCGCCCTCGGAGCCGCTGCCGTAGACGGATTTGACCGACGGGCTTGCGGGCACGCTGATGTCCAGCAGGGCGACCCGGGTTCCCGCATTCTCTCCGGCGAGCACGTTCGTGCCATCGATCGAAATGGAGCCGATGCCGCTGAGCACGGTGCCGATCGAACCCAACAGCGTCGGCGATGCCGGAGTGGAGATGTCGTAAATCGCGACATTGCCGCTGCCGCAATCGCCCACGGCCGCCAGCGCGCCGTAGCAATCCACCACGTTGCCGCCGCTGCTGGCGGAGACCATGACGGTGCTGGGTGTCGCACTGGTAAAGTCAATGACGGCGAATTCGGAGCTGGCGGGGCTGGCGGCGACGACAACGACGGTCACGGCACTATCCTTTCATTGCGATCTTCGTTTGAAATCGGCATCGCGTTCCAGGACGTCTTGCGCCTCGTTGGCTTTAGTGAGCTCTCCTATGATCCGCGGCAGCGGGCTTGGTTTGAGCAGAATACGCAGGCGTGCTCATGAGGACAATCCAGTGTCGCCTAAAATGCCCGGTATCGCTTAACCAGCGCCTGCTCTGTGGCGTTAATCCTCTGCGCGGTGACGGAGCAGCTCTTGGCCTGTCACGTGGCCCGTGCTCAAAGGCATCGACATCGTCCAGCCCCGCGAGGCCGCGAAATCGGTGACGGCGGAGTAGGGCGATCATTTTCTCGGTGTCGCCCCAGGCAAGCAGCCGCACCGCCGCGTGAGCAGAAATCGAGCGGGTACTCCGGCGGCGGCAAAAACGTTGAACGGCCGAGGCGACGAGATACCTAAAAAAGAAACACGGGTTCGCCAGAAAAACGCAAAGGCTTGCTTCTTGCACGCCAAATCGGGCCGTCGACGGAGATAATCGCCGTCTTGGCCAGCGGCAATCAGGCGGGGCCGTCTCCTTCGTCGTATAGGTAAAGGGTCACGGCGTATGGCAGGGCGTGTGCCCAGCCAATTGCCTCGGAAAGCGAAAGATTTTTCCGCTCGTCATAGTCTGACGCGTTTTCAGTTCGTTCGGCTTGATCGGCGTCGGCACAGTTGTTGTCATGCCACGTCGGTTCCGTGACTACGTTAACCGCTTTCCATCGAAAGGGACGCTTTCGGTTGTCAATGACGTTGCAGATCATGTCTGTATCTCCTGCGTCGCATCCTGAAGTGGACCATACGCCAGGCGCCTGTCGCGCATCGTTTGAGTCCTTCTCTCATTCTCGCCTCTAAAAGATGGTCACAATTCGCCCTGAGGGGCTGACAATCACTCTGATATTCCCTGACGAATAGGCCGTATTTCCATTGCTTTGCAAACTTGGGGTCCCATTCTGGATGGCGTCGATGACCTGCGACGGAGTAATCCCCCTTTCCATCATTCGACGCAGCGCATGCCCCGAAATGTCCAGCATTTGGGCAGTCCGCACCTCGTCTTCGTGAGCGGAATTGCCGCCGGTGGGTTCATCAAAACTGCCGAACGGCATGGCCGAAACCGATGTCTCGCCCGAATTGGGAGTTTGCCGGCCCGGGGACAGATTCAAGCGTGCCGAAATCAGCGCGTTGCCCTCTTCAGTCGTCCAGCGTCCACGCTCATCGCGAGGTTCATCGGGATTGAACCCGGCGCGTGACAGCGCGACGGCGATCGCTAGACGACGCAGCGCCCGCTCATTTACGGCGCCGAACGGAATGTCCAGGCCGAGCCGCTTCGCTTTCGCGAGACCTCCACGGGCGACGTCGCGGTCGAGGCGCCGACAAGTCGCGTAGAAGGGGTGGTCGCCTTCGTCAGTGAGAGCGAACCGCGCCACCTCAGCACTGGGCCCAATGCCCATGCATAGAAGGCCCGCTGGTCCGCTGTGAACCCAAATTCGATCCGTCGCGACCTCATTGGTCTCGGTTTCAAGCCGCAGAGATCGCCCTTTGGCGCCCGCGCCGCTCTGCCGCAGGCTCCCTTCTGCTGAGTGCATATGCCTTTTTCCCCCAAAAGGAGATTTCCAGCTCGTGTAGAACAAATCATGAACATTGTCTAGTAAATTCCCCGCGAGCGGAGCCCCTTCCCCCGCTATAGTGGCGGCAATCCATCATCCGAGCCCAAGAGGAGGCGCCTGATGCAGCTCAAGGACGCGAAGCTGTTCCGTCAGCAATGCTACGTCGATGGCCGGTGGGTCGACGCCGATGGCCGGACCACGATCCCCGTCAACAATCCCGCCGACAATTCGATCCTCGGGACGGTGCCCAAGATGGGCACCGAGGAGACGCGCCGCGCGATCGAGGCGGCGGACCGGGCGCTGCCGGAGTGGCGCGCGCGCACCGGCAAGGAGCGCGCGGCGATCCTGCGCCGCTGGTACGAGCTGCTCATGCAGAACCAGGAGGACCTGGCGCAGCTCATGACGGCGGAGCAGGGAAAGCCGCTCACGGAATCGCGGGGCGAGATTGCCTACGCCGCCTCGTTCATCGAATGGTTCGGCGAGGAAGCAAAGCGCATCTACGGCGACACCATCCCAGGCCATATGCGCGACAAGCGCATCGTCGTCCTGAAGCAGCCGGTCGGCGTTTGCGTGGCAATAACGCCGTGGAATTTCCCGGCGGCGATGATCACGCGCAAGGCCGGTCCCGCGCTCGCGGCTGGATGCACCATGGTGCTGAAGCCCGCGACGCAGACGCCGTTCTCGGCGTTGGCGCTGTGCGAATTGGCGGAGCGCGCGGGCGTGCCCAAGGGCGTCTTCTCCTGCATCACCGGCTCCGCGCAAGTGATCGGCAAGGAGATGACCTCGAACCCGACCGTGCGCAAGCTCACCTTCACCGGCTCGACGGAAGTCGGGAAGATTTTGATGGGACAATGCGCGGGCACGGTGAAGAAGCTCTCGCTGGAGCTGGGCGGCAACGCGCCCTTCATCGTCTTCGACGACGCCGACCTCGACGCCGCGGTCAAGGGCGCGATCGCCTCCAAGTACCGCAATGCCGGCCAGACCTGCGTGTGCGCCAACCGCATCCTGGTGCAGGAGGGCGTCTATGAGGAATTCGCCTCGCGTCTCGCGCAGACGGTGAGCGGCATGAAGGTGGCGCCGGGGGTCGAGACCGGTTCGGTGATCGGGCCGCTCATCGACATGAAGGCGATCGAGAAGGTCGAGGAGCACGTGCACGACGCCGTCAAGAAGGGCGCGCGCGTGGTGGTCGGCGGCCATCGCCACGCGCTCGGCGGCACATTCTACGAGCCGACTGTGCTCGCCGACGTGACGACCGACATGGTGGTGACGCGCGAGGAGACCTTCGGGCCGGTGGCGCCGCTCTTCCGCTTCAAGACCGAGGACGACGCCGTCAAGATGGCGAACGATACCGAGTTCGGGCTCGCGGCCTATTTCTACGGCCGCGATATCGCGCGCATCTGGCGGGTTGCCGAGGCGCTTGAATACGGCATCGTCGGCATCAACGAAGGCATCATCTCGACGGAGGTGGCTCCCTTCGGCGGCGTCAAGGAAAGCGGTCTCGGCCGCGAGGGCTCCAAATACGGCATCGAGGAGTTCCTGGAGGTCAAATACCTCTGCATGGGCGGCATCGGCGCTTAGGGCCGATACCCGCATTTCCGCAGCGCCGCCATCATGTGCTCCGACGGCGGCGCGGTGACGGTGAGCGCGGCGTGCGTTCCGCGCGGCGGCAGCGCGATCGAGCGCGCGTGCAGGTGCATCGGCGCTGTCGTCGTACCCGAGCCGTAGACGGGATCGCCGAGGATCGGAAAGCCTTCGCCCGCGCAGTGCACGCGGAGCTGATGCGTGCGTCCGGTCTCGGGCGCGAGTTCGAGCCACGCGATGCCGTCGCCGCGTCCAAGCACGCTATAGCGCGTGACCGCGCGCTGGCCCGCGGGATCGGTCACCATGCGCCAGCCTTCCCGGCGCGTCTCCTTCTTGAGCGGGCGATCGATCACGCCTTCATCAGATTGGGGTGTACCCTCGACCACCGCCCAGTAAATCTTCCTCACCTGCGCCGAGGCGAAGAGGCGGCCGAGGCGGCGCACCGCCTTGGCGTGTCGCGCGAGCAGCAGGCAGCCGCTGGTGTCGCGGTCGAGGCGATGCACCAAGCGCGGTCTCTCCCGGTTCCCGAAGCGCAGCGCGTCCAGGTGGCGCTCGAGGCTCTCCGCCGTGCGTGGTCCCGGATGCACCGCGAGCCCCGCGGGCTTGTCCAGCACGATCAGGGCCGCGTCGCGGTGGAGAATGCGGGATTGAAGTTGGTGGGGGGTCATAGGCCGGTTCTCAGCCGTCAGCTATCAGTCGTGGGCTCTCCATGCAAGCGGGCGACAGGTTTTGTGGAGTGGCGGCGGCGGGATGAAACCCTTATCTATCTGGCTGAAAGCTGATAACTGATAGCTGAAAGCCGACGGCTTCCTTTGGAGACACCATGTCCCGATACGATTTCGATCTCTTCACCATCGGCGCGGGCTCGGGCGGGGTCGCGGGATCGCGACGCGCCGGTTCCTACGGCGCCAAGGTCGCGATCTGCGAATCCGTGCGCATCGGCGGCACCTGCGTGCTGCGGGGCTGCGTGCCCAAGAAGCTGCTCGTGTACGGCGCCGAGTTCGTGGACGCGTTCGAGGATGCGGCGGGTTACGGCTGGGCATTGGGCGAGCGCCGCTTCGATTGGGGGAAGCTGATCGCCGCCAAGAACAAGGAGCTCGATCGCCTCGAAGGCATCTACGTCAACATGCTCCGCAACTCCCACGTCAAGATCATCGAAGGCGTGGCTAAGCTCGTCGATCCGCACACGGTCGAAGTTGACGGCAAGACCCATACCGCGCAGCACATCATGATCGCGACCGGCGCCTGGCCTGAGCTGCCGCGCATCCCCGGGATCGAGCACATCATCACCTCGAACGAGGCGCTCGAGTTGCCGGAACTGCCGAAGCGCGTCCTCATCGTCGGCGGCAGCTATATCGCGGTCGAGTTCGCGGGCATCTTTCAGACCTTGGGCGCGGAAGTCGATATCGTGATCCGCGCGGACAAGTTGCTGCGTGGCTTCGACGAGGACATCCGCACGAGCCTCGGCGAGGAGATGGCGGCGCGCGGCGTGCGCATTCGAGCGGGCGCGCAGATCGCGCGCATCGACAAATCCGGGCACGCATTCGTCGCCACTTGCCTCGATGGCACCAAGATCGAGGCGGACAAGGTGATGTATGCGACGGGCCGCCGGCCCAACACCGCTGCCCTTGGGCTCGACGCGGTGGGCGTCGCGCTGGATAAGGTCGGCGCGGTGATCGTCGATGAAGATTCACGTTCGACGGTGCCGAACATCTATGCCGTCGGCGACGTGACCAATCGGCTCAATCTGACGCCGGTCGCGATTGCCGAGGCGCGCGCGGTCGCGGAAACGCTGTTCAACAACAATCCGATGACGGTGAGCCATCAAAACGTGCCCTCGGCCGTGTTCAGCCAGCCGCCGGTCGCCACCGTCGGACTGAGCGAGGCCGATGCCCGCATGGCATATGGCGCGGTCGATACCTACCGCACGCGCTTCCGTCCCATGAAGTTCACGCTTTCGGGCCGCCAGGAACGGACGATGATGAAGCTGGTGGTGGACCGCGCCAGCGACCGCGTGCTCGGCTGCCACATGGTCGGGCGCGATGCGCCGGAGATCATCCAGGGCGTCGCCATCGCCGTCACCTGCGGCGCCACCAAGCGGCAATTCGACCGAACCATCGGCATTCACCCGAGCGCCGCCGAGGAATTCGTCACCATGCGCGACAAGGTCCCGGAGCCGAAGGCCGAGGCCGCGGAGTAGGGTTTGTCGGTGAGGGTGAGTTTGCGAACCCCGACTAACAAAACCGTCATTGCGAGCGAAGCGAAGCAATCCAGATAATGATCACGCGCAGATGCCTGTTAAGTGGGCTTACTCTTGTTGCGACGTCTCGCGCATTGCTCGCAGCAATTCCCGAAAATATTAGCGTGGACGCAGGAGAGGGCGCAGTCGCTTTGACGCGCTACGCGGCGCAGCAGGCGGGAAAGCGGCCAGGGATTGTCGTTCTTCACGGCGCACGGGGTATCGAACTCAAACCCGACGCATATGAGCGCTATGCCAATGCTCTGAGCGAGGCAGGCATAGATGCGTATCTGATCCGCTACTTCAGCCCGGCCGACGATCAAGCGTTGGGGAAGATAAGGACTCAGGAGGACCGTGAGGCGTACGAGGCGGGACGATTCGATACATGGAGTGAGCGGGTGTCATCCGCTTTGACTACCATCTTAAGACGGTCCGATAGCTCGGGTCGGGCTGGTCTGCTCGGCTTCTCGCTCGGCGGCTACGTCGCTGCAGCTACCGCGGCCCTTGACGATCGAGTCTCAGCTCTGGCCGTGCTCTATGGCGGCATGCCGGACAAGATCGCATCTCAAGTAAAGCGGATGCCGCCTCTGCTCGAACTCCACGGCGACGCGGACCGTAATGTGCCGCTTGCCGACGGAGAGGCATTGGTCAAACTTGCCAAGACGGTAGGTGCGCCAGCTGAGCAGGTCGTTTATCCGGGTCAAACCCATGGCTTTGATTTTTCGGACACGAACCCAGCGACAACCGACGCAATCCACCGTGTCGTGCGGTTCTTTCAAGCTCAGCTACAAGCCGGACAGCCTCAACGCGAATGACGCGCGAATGAGTGCTTGTGGCACTTCTCGGACGATCTCGTGGTGACCAACGGAAGTCTGCTAACGGGGGGCAAAAGCGGACTCTATGCGGAGATAGCTCTGAGGGCCGTTCCTGACCCGGAACGGACATTCGGTGGCAAAGGCACCGGCGGGACCGACTTGAACATCCGGCAATGCGGCCGCGCAGCGTGGAGGTTACGGAGCTCCTGCGCGGGGGACCTCCTTCAGGGGTATACAAACGGAACAGCAGCGAAGCCGTTTAGGCTAACACCTTCTTATAGCTCGCGTCCCCGAGGGGATTCGAACTCCTGTTACCGGCGTGACTTCCTGCATTAGGTGGAGCGGCGACGACGATATAACAGGCCCGGCAGAGCAAGCGCCGCACCGAGCATAGCAAGCGACGAGGGCTCGGGAACGGGTACATTGTAGCCCGCATCCTGAGTACCGTAGGATACTTCAGCCTCGAAGCCATGCGAATATTTCGACGTGGCGTACCCGTCTCCTGAGATGCCATCTGCGCACGCCGGGGGATTGTTGGCTTCACTACCAGGGCAAGTAGGGATGAGTACGGCAGCCGCGGTTGCCCAAGAGTTGCTGCCCGTGGCGGTCAAATCAATGGTAAAGGGTGATGTTTCGGTCTGGCTACCGGTGGTTAGTGCCATCACCCCGAAAGAATCCTCACCCCCATTCGTTACACAACTTCCTGGGCAAAGCGTTGCGGAGTAGGTTCCGCGAACGTTAAGCTCATAGGGACCCTTCATGGTCCCGGTGTTTGGACCGGCCGTTGGCGGTGTGAATGTGACCGTCGCGGTAGTGGTCGTATTAAGGTCGATAGTTATCTCTACAGCGTCCGCATTTGAGATGGGGGTACCGCCGGTTTCGGGCTGCGTTAGGTAAAAACTTGTGGTGCTTATTGGGATGGCTCGAGCCTGGGGAGCAATGGTCAAAGCTGCCGCCACAGCGCCCATTGCGATCAAGTCCCGAAGGATTTTGTTCCTGGCCGTGCCACATAATCGCAGTCTCATGGAATTTCTCCGCCAATTCGTAATCGTTACCCGCAATAAGCGTGCCAGGGCCGTAAAAAGCTCGCATAAACAAAGCAATACCAGTTAAATAAACCAAATCGTTTTGTAAAGTTAACCTTACATCGCCTAATAGTCTGAAAGAAATACTCACTTTGAATTTCGTTTGTGGCTCAGATGTTTGGGAGGCTCGATTGAATCGTTAACCAGTGCGACACCATCAACGGACTATAGCCGGCCAGCTTCACTTCCGGTGCACCCTGCCGCATCAATTTCTCAGATTCTCTAGACGGTCTCGATGTTCGGTAGGACCGCAATGCCACCATTGTCGGGCTTTGCTTCGATGCGTGAACAAAAGACGTATCAGCACCAGGTTTGCGGACCGTCCACCAAAAACTGAAAACCAGACTCAGAGTGGAGTAGCTCTTCGGCCGCGTATTAGGTTGACCGAATTGCGCTTCCATTTTGCTGCATTGCATGAGTCCGGAAATGGCACTTTTCGGACGATCTCGTGGTGTCCAACGGAAGTCTGCTTATGGGGGAAAGAGCGGACTCTATGCGGACATCGCGCCGACGGCCGTTTGCGACCCCTTGCAGACCTTCAACTGAATGGACCGCAAGAGACACGCTCGTGAACCCGACCCGCCGGTTAATGAGACTGCAATCGCCGAGGAAGCCACTGTCGGATAAGCTGTTAGCCTCGCGGCGGGATCGCTGTTGCCGGGGGGGCGACATGCCCGTGCAGTTCCGTCTCCGAAACTGGGTCTCTCGATCGGAAGACCGAGTCATGACCAAGGCCCTCGGGATTGTCGCGTTGGCTCTCCTTGGGTTTTCCTTCTCGGCCGCCGCACAGAATGCCGGGCCCGGCGAGATTCCGACCACGACGCTGCCGACCATCGAGGTGATCGGCACGACCCCTTTGCCGGGGACCGGCATCGATCGAGACCAGGTGCCGGCCAATGTGCAAAGCCTGGGCGCGTCCGATCTGACGCGCGTTGGCACTCCGAGCTTGGTGCGCTCGATGGTCGATCAAGTCGGTTCCGTGAATATTACCGACACGCTGGGCGACC
>Ga0187765_10000261_pt1 | contig 18751 bp, 16 predicted proteins | sample 0216_QUI02_MP05__3_FD_133018 | JGI IMG/M metagenome (GOLD analysis project Ga0187765, IMG submission 133018) | Tropical peat soil microbial communities from peatlands in Department of Meta, Colombia - 0216_QUI02_MP05_10_MG | ecosystem: Environmental > Terrestrial > Soil > Wetlands > Peat ...
AACAGCACGCTGCGGTCGGCGCCGAACAGCTTGCTGATCGTGCCGCGCTCCAATAATTGTACGCCGCGCACCGAAAGGTTGCTGCGCCCGCACGAATTCGATTCGACCGCCAGGGTCACGACGTCGGCGTCCAGCAGCACACAGAGATCGGTGGTGACGATCTGGATCAGGTGCTCGAAGCTGGGTGCAGCCAACAAGGCCAGCACCGCCTGGTGCACCCGCGATTGGCTCGCGAGATTGGCCCGGCTGGTCGAGATCAGCGCGCGTTGTTGATTCTTGAGGCGCGCCAACTCCGCCTGGAGCCGCTGCAGCATGAAGTGCTGCAGATCGACGACGCTGTCGCCGCGGTCGCGCACCGGTGGCGTCAGTATCTGCAGCAATTCCGGATGCTCCGCGAGAAATTCCGGGTGCTCGCGCAGGAACGCCACGACATCGCTCGGCTGCAGCGCCGATACCTCGGGCAATTTGCGCGGAGCGCGGAGCGCGGGCTTGTCTTGGGGATGGTCCAATGCCTACTCCGCGGCGGTACCGAGCTTCTGCTCGGTGCCAAGGATCGACTGTCCGGTCTTCGCCCAATCGGCGAGGAAGGCCGCCAATCCCTTGTCGGTAAGTGGGTGCGCGAACATCTGGCGCAATACGGTGGGCGGCAAGGTTGCCACATGCGCGCCGAGTTTCGCTGCCTCCACCACGTGCGGCGGATTGCGAATCGAGGCGACCAGCACTTCGGTGGTGAAGTTCGGATATTGGCGATAGATCTGCACGATCTCGGCAATCAGGCTCATGCCCGCCACGCCGACGTCGTCCAGCCGGCCGACGAAGGGGGAGACGAAGGTCGCGCCGGCCTTGGCGGCGAGGATCGCCTGTGCGGCCGAGAAGCAGAGAGTGACGTTGACCATCGTCCCCTCGCCGCTCAGGGTCTTGCAGGCCTTGAGCCCGTTCGGCGTCAGCGGCACCTTGACCGCGATGTTGGGGGCGATTTTCGCGAGCTTTCGGCCTTCGGCCAGCATGGTCGCGGTGTCGGTCGCGGTAACCTCCGCACTCACCGGACCTGGCACGACCTCGGCGATCTCGCGCACGACCTCGAGGAAATTGCGCCCGGTCTTTGCCACGAGCGAGGGGTTGGTGGTGACGCCGTCGACGAGCCCTGTCGCGGCAAGATCACGAATTTCGGTGAGGTCGGCTGTATCGATGAAAAACTTCATGCGTAGCGTGTGCCCTGACTAATGACTGCCTCGACGCGAGGCCGTTTGCTGGCACCGCTCCGAGTTTCCGACTAAGAGTCTAGCTTATGTCCGAGCGCCACGCCAGTTCCGCCACTTCCTCCGAGAGGACTACGGGAGCGATAGGGCGTGCGTCAGTGTTATTGCCGCTTCCCCTTGAAGGCGCCTACGATTACCGCGTTCCCGACGGCATGGCGCTGGAACCGGGCGACTTCGTCTCGGTGCCGCTCGGAAGCCGCGAAATCATCGGCGTGGTCTGGGATCGCCCCCCTTCGAGCGAGGTCGAACCCAAGAAACTCAAGCTGGTCGGCAATCGTCTCGAAGCGCCACCCCTGCCGCAGGAGCTGCGGCGCTTCGTCGAGTGGGTCGCGCAATACACATTAACTCCGCCGGGCGCGGTTCTGCGCATGGCGATGAGCGTGACCGAGGCGCTGGAACCAACGCGGCACGCCTTCGGCTGGGCAATCAGGGCCGCCGGACGGACCGCGCTTGCGGGCGCACCGCCGGGTGAGCTGAGCCCGGCGCGTCGGCGCGTGCTGGCCGCAGCGGCAGATGCATTGCCGCTCCCGGCCAAGGAGCTGGCACGACTCGCCGGCTGCGGCGTCGGCGTGGTGCAGGCGCTGGAGCGATTGGGGCTGGTGGAGAGGGTTCCGATCGCGAAGCGTCTCGATCCGCCCACGCCCGATTGGCGCCATCAAGGCGTGGCACTCTCACCGGAGCAGAGCGAAGCTGCCAACGCGCTCGCCGACGCGGTCAAAGCCGACGCGTTCTCGGTTACGCTGCTCGACGGCGTCACCGGCTCAGGCAAGACCGAGGTCTATTTCCAGGCGATCGCCGCGGCGCTGGAACGGGGACGCCAGGCGCTGGTGCTGCTGCCCGAGATCGCGCTCGGCGCACAATGGCTCCAACGTTTCGAGCGCCGATTCGGCGTGCGTCCGGCCGAATGGCACTCGGACCTGACGCAGGCGGAGCGACGCCATACCTGGCGCGCGGTCGCGGAGGGACGCGTGCCGGTATTGGTGGGCGCGCGCTCCGCTCTGTTCCTGCCGTTCCCGCGCCTGGGCCTCATCGTGATCGACGAGGAGCATGACCTCTCCTACAAGCAGGAGGACGGCGTTATCTATCACGCGCGAGACATGGGCGTGGTGCGGGGTTCGCTCGCGAAGTTTCCGGTGGTGCTGGTCTCGGCGACGCCATCGCTGGAGACCGTCGTCAACGCGGAGCAGGGGCGCTATCGACGGCTGCACCTGCCGGATCGGCACGGCGCGGCGGTGTTGCCGGAAGTCCGCGCGATCGACATGCGGCGGCAGAAGCTCGAGCGCCAGCGATTTCTTTCGGCGCCTTTGGCGGCGGCGCTGGAGCAGACCTTGGGTGCTCGTGAGCAGGCGATGCTGTTTCTCAACCGGCGGGGATACGCGCCACTGACCCTCTGTCGGCACTGCGGCTACCGCTTTCAATGTCCGCAGTGCACGGCGTGGCTGGTCGAGCATCGCTTTCATGCGCAGCTACAGTGCCATCACTGTGGCCATCAGGAGCCGCTGCCGGAATTCTGTCCGGCGTGCGGCGAGGCGGGTCAATTCGCGGCGTGCGGCCCGGGGGTCGAGCGCCTCGCCGAGGAGGTTGCGGCGCGATTTCCCGAGGCGCGCGTGGCGGTCGTCGCCAGCGACACGCTGACCGGGCCGCGCGCGGTCGCGGAGTTGGTGGCGAGCGTCGAATCGCACGCGATCGACGTGCTGATCGGCACGCAGATGATGGCAAAGGGGCATCACTTCCCGTTGCTGACCTTGGTGGGCGTGGTGGACGCCGATCTCGGCCTCGGCGGCGGCGATCTGCGCGCGGCCGAGCGCACGTTTCAGCTATTGCACCAGGTGGCGGGCCGAGCCGGCCGCGCCGAGCGGCCGGGGCTGGTGCTGTTACAGACCTACATGCCCGAGCACCCCGTGATGCGTGCGCTGATCGCCAATGACCGCGATCGGTTTCTGGCGAGCGAGGCGGATGAGCGGCGGCGGCATTCCTGGCCGCCCTTCGGGCGCTTGGCGGCATTGATCCTTTCCGGCCCCGATGACGAGACCGTGGATTTCTCCGCCCGCGCCTTTGCGCGCGCGGCGCCGCACATGCGGGGCGTCGAGGTGCTGGGCCCGGCGCCGGCACCGCTCGCGGTGCTGCGCGGCCGGCATCGCCGGCGCTTTCTGGTGAAGGCTGAGCGGAGCGTCAATCTGCAGGCCGTGCTGCGTGCCTGGATCGATCCCGTGAAAGTACCGTCGAGCATCCGTCTCCAGGTGGATGTCGACCCGTATAGTTTTTTGTAAGGCGCTGGCCCGGCATCTCCAAGATCGAGCTATTCGCACGGTCCACCTCCGGTTCCCACAAAGTCGCCGCTTGCGAGATAATAGTGATCGCCGAGTGGGTGATCGGTGCCCGAGCAACCCAGTAGTTCACCGGTCTTGGTTGCCTGCCATGCAGCGCTTCGTTTGCTTGGCTCAAGGATTATCTGGTCGGTCGCGTCATAAACGACACCGTGCCACACGGACAGGAAGCCGCCCCAGAAAAAAATAACAATCACGGCGGCTTGGCAGTTCGCAGCATAGATCTCCACATGTGCCTGCCAGCGTCGATGGTCGTCCGCGCTGCATCGGCCGGCCTCGGCGTCGGCGACAATGGCGTCATATGCCTGTTTGTTCAGACGGAAGCTGACGATGCTGCTCGTGTCGTGACTGAAGAACCAAAGCACAATGGCGGCGCCGGGAAGCAGCAGACAGCCGGCGGCAGCCCAGTACCGATGTTGCACGATCCGCTTGGCGGCAACCCAGATGGCGACCAGAGGGATCGCGGCCCAAAGAGCGACGGCGGGCCAATAGCCGATCACGACAGCCACGGCGGACACGGCATAATCCGACCATGGCAGCAGCGGACCAATGATGCTGACTGCAAGCCAAATCGCGCCGGGCACGGCAATGCCCGACGATTCCTGGTCAATAATCTCCATAAGGGGGGTCCGGGGCATCGACGCACTGACCGTCCTGCAAGGACACGATGTCGGAATCCCGGCCATCGACGTCTAGCACGATGAGATGGGTGCCGTGCTCCTTGAACGGAAGAATGACTACGTAATCGTCAGAGGATGAAGCTTCGCAAATCGGCTGCCAACGGCCGGCGATCTTCTTTAGAATTGCAATCGGGCAATTATCATTGCCGCAAAGGTCTCCGACACTGAATCGCAGAAACACCTCGGGCTTGCCGTCATCATCGATATCGGCAACAGCGCCGCTCATATGCTGACGGATATCGAAAGGCGTGTTGAAAACGTCTATTCCCAACTGCGTATCTTCTTTCAGTGTGGCGTCGGAATTGATGTAGTCGGTCGCGATCTGGACGAGCTCGGGCGTGAGTGGGCTCTGCAAATGCACGACGCGAGCGCCAGGCATGAGCGGCTGCGGTTCCCAATATCCCGAATTGGATTGGAGTTCGCTGGCGCACCCGCCAATTGCGAGGAGCGCAATTGGAATTCCGAACCGAACAAGACGCGTAAAGATGCGTCGTATGGATTCAGCAGTCGCCGGCATCCCGGATGCTCCCAAAATTCTCAGTGCACGTAGAGCGGTTGGTAGGGCAACCCTTGCGCGTTCAGGAGGCGCTGCGCGACGTGCTTCCATTCGTCAGGCAGGTTGCGCCCACATGAATGCGAGTGAGATGTGCGCTTGGGTGAGCGCGCCCTGACCCAGCGACTTTGCCGCCGATTGCAGATAGCGGTGCCGAGCGTCGAAATCAGTCAAGATGTCCCAGCCAAACGCGACGGCGAGGGTCTCCGCGAGCTCGTCGGTCTCGATCGCCTTGAAGACCGGGGCGGCGGTGGCCGTCGATCTGCGACGCATCGAGAGCGGTGCCGGTCCGAGGAAGATTCCGGCTTCCGTGATCCGTGGCACGCCGTCTGCGGCGGCGCGGCCTCGCGCGGCGGGCGAAAGAGTGGTCTCGGGCATGGGTGACCTTCCTGGGGTGAAAGGCGCCTCCCATACGCCATTTACGGGTCTCATGTCAAGAACATAAAGAGAACGATCTTGCCCCCGCCGCCCTCCCGCGGGTGCGCCCTTGCGACCGCGCGCGCCCTGTTTTCGCGCCTGTCAAAGCGTCGCATTCTCCGGGGGTTTCGCCGTGTTGCCACACCCCGGAGCGCGTGTTAAAACCCGCGCGTTTGCCGGCCGGGGGATCATCGATAACCGCCGGGAAGCGCGGGTTTCAAAAGGCTTTCGAGGCGGTTTCGCCGCTCTCGTCCAAGCACATCGAGGATGGGTCTGACGTGGCATCCGAAGCAGGCGTCTCCGGGCTCGCCGAGCGTTACGCCAAGGCATTGTTCGATCTTGCGGACGAGCAGAAGGCGCTCGACGCGGTGGCGGACGACCTGCGCGCGCTCGGCGCGATGATCGCGGAGAGCGCGGATTTGCGCCGACTGATCCGAAGCCCGGTGCTGTCGCGCGTCGAGCAAGGAAAGGCGATCGCGGCGCTCGCCGGGCGCGCGGGCTTCTCGATGCTCACGCGCAATCTTTTGGGCGTTGCGGCGCGCAACCGGCGGCTCTTCGTGCTGCCGGAGGTGATTTCGAGCTATCTCCGGGAATTGGCGGCGCGTCGCGGCGAGGTGACGGCGGAAGTGACGGCGGCGCGGGCGCTGACGCGCGAGCAGGCCGAGAGGGTGAACGAGCAGCTCCGCCGCGCGGTCGGCCGCAAGGTCGCGGTCGATATCCGCGTGGACCCGAGCCTGATCGGCGGCCTCGTGGTCCGGGTCGGCTCGCGGATGATCGATGCGTCTCTCAAGAACAAGCTCGCGCGGCTGCGCGTTGCGATGAAGGGAGCCTGAGGCATGGATATTCGTCCGGCGGAGATCTCCGCCATCCTGAAGCAGCAGATCGCGGAGTTCGGCACCGAGGCCGACGTGGCGGAAGTGGGCCAGGTGCTCTCGGTCGGCGACGGCATCGCGCGCATCTACGGCCTCGACAAGGTGCAGGCCGGCGAGATGGTGGAGTTTCCGAACGGCACGAAGGGCATGGCGCTCAACCTCGAGAGCGACAACGTCGGCGTGGTGATCTTCGGCGACGACAGCGGCATCCGCGAGGGCGACACGGTGAAGCGCACCGGCGCCATCGTCGACGTGCCCGTTGGCAAGGGACTCCTGGGGCGCGTGGTCGACGGGCTCGGCAACCCGATCGATGGCCGGGGTCCCCTGACGGACGTGAAGCGCATGCGAGTCGAGGTGAAGGCGCCCGGGATCATTCCGCGGCGCTCCGTGCACGAGCCGGTGCAGACGGGGCTGAAGGCGATCGACGCGCTGGTGCCGATCGGGCGTGGCCAGCGCGAGCTGGTCATCGGCGACAGGCAGACCGGCAAGACCGCAGTCGCGATCGACGCTTTCATCAATCAGAAGGCCGTCAATGCCGTCGGAGACGAGAAGCGCAAGCTCTATTGCGTCTACGTCGCCTGCGGCCAGAAGCGCTCGACCGTGGCTCAGATCGTGAAGACGCTTCAGGACTATGGCGCGCTCGAATACTCGATCGTGGTGGCGGCGACCGCGTCGGAGCCGGCACCGCTGCAGTACCTGGCGCCCTACACCGGCTGCACGATGGGCGAGTTCTTCCGCGATAACGGCATGCATGCCGTTATCGTCTATGACGATCTCTCGAAGCAGGCCGTGGCTTATCGCCAGATGTCGCTGCTGCTGCGCCGTCCGCCGGGCCGCGAGGCCTATCCGGGCGACGTGTTCTATCTGCACTCCCGGCTCCTGGAGCGGGCTGCCAAGATGAACGACGAGCACGGCTCGGGCTCGCTCACGGCGCTGCCGATCATCGAGACGCAGGCGGGTGACGTCTCGGCCTACATTCCCACCAACGTGATCTCGATCACCGACGGACAGATCTTCCTTGAGACCGACTTGTTCTATCGCGGCATTCGCCCGGCCATCAATGTCGGCCTCTCCGTGAGTCGCGTCGGCTCGGCGGCGCAGATCAAGGCGATGAAGCAGGTGGCGGGGCGGATCAAGCTCGAACTTGCGCAATACCGTGAAATGGCGGCGTTCTCACAATTCGCGAGCGACCTCGATCCCGCGACTCAGCGCCTGCTGGCGCGCGGCGCGCGGCTCACCGAGCTTCTGAAGCAGCCGCAGTTCCAGCCGATGGCGGTCGAAGAGCAGGTGGCCTCGATCTTCGCGGGCACGCGCGGATTCCTCGATCGGGTCGAAGTACCGAATGTCGGCCGCTTCGAGCAATCGTTCCTGTCCGAGCTCAAGTCGAAACGCCCGGCGATCCTCGAGTCGATCCGCGACAAGCGGGAGCTCACGGCGGACACCGAGAAGGAGCTGATGACCTTCCTCGACGAGTTCGCGCGGACATTCGTCTAAGGCATTACCGCTAGCCTATGGCCACCCTCAAGGAGTTGCGGCTCCGCATCCGCAGCGTGAAGTCGACGCAGAAGATCACCTCCGCCATGAAGGTGGTGGCGGCGTCGCGTCTGCGCCGCGCGCAGGAGCAGGCCGAAGCCGCACGGCCTTACGCACAGCGGATGGAGCGGATGCTGGGCTCGTTGGCCGCGAGCATTGTCGCCACCGGCAACGCGCCCAAGCTGCTGGCCGGCACCGGCAAGGACGAGACGCATCTACTGGTGATCGCGACCTCGGATCGTGGACTCGCGGGCGGCTTCAACGCGTCGATCCTGCGCGAGACGCGCCGCACCATCCGCGAGCTCGTCGGCGCCGGCAAGCAGGTGAAGCTGCTCACCATCGGACGCAAGGGGCGCGACGGTCTGCGGCGCGACCAGGCGAAGCTGATCGTGGACAGCTTCATGGATGTGGGTCGCCGGCGCCTCGAATTCTCGGAGGCGCACGCGATCGCGAGCCGCATGCTGGCGCTGTTCGACAGGGGCGAGATTGACGTCGCGACCGTCATCTACAATCGCTTCAAATCGGCGATGACGCAGATCGTCACCAAGCAGCAGGTGATCCCCTTCGCGGTCCCCGAATCGGTCGAGCGGCCGGACCCGGCGGTGCAAGGCGTCTATGAATTCGAGCCTGAGGAGGTGGCGATCCTCGAGGCCTTGTTGCCGCGCAACCTGGCGGTTCAGGTTTTCACGGCGCTGCTCGAAAGCAACGCCAGCGAGCAGGGTGCGCGCATGACGGCGATGGACAACGCGACCCGCAACGCCGGTGAGATGATCGATCGTCTCACTATCACCTACAACCGTTCGCGCCAGGCCGCCATCACCAAGGAACTGATCGAGATCATCTCGGGCGCCGAGGCGCTCTAAGAGGGAATGTCCCATGGCAAAGAATGCAATCGGAACCATCACCCAGATCATCGGCGCCGTCGTCGACGTGCGGTTCGATGGCGAGCTGCCCTGGATCCTAAGCGCGCTGCACGCGCAGAACCAGGGCAAGACCCTGGTGCTCGAAGTGGCGCAGCACCTTGGCGAGAACACGGTCCGCACCATCGCCATGGATACGACCGACGGTCTGGTGCGCGGTGCCGAGGTCACGGACACCGGCGGGCCGATCGAGGTTCCGGTCGGACCGGAGACCTTGGGACGCATCATCAATGTGGTCGGCGACCCCGTGGACGAGCGCGGGCCCGTCAATGCCAAGCGGCAATCACCCATCCACAAGCCCGCGCCTGAATTCGTCGATCAATCGACCGAGGCGGAGATCCTGATCACGGGCATCAAGGTGGTGGACCTGCTGGCACCCTACGCCAAGGGCGGCAAAGTCGGCTTGTTCGGCGGCGCCGGCGTCGGCAAGACCGTCATCATCATGGAGCTCATCAACAACATCGCCAAGGCGCATGGCGGCTACTCGGTGTTCGCGGGCGTTGGCGAGCGCACGCGCGAGGGCAACGACCTTTACCACGAGATGATGGAATCAAAGGTGATCATTACCGACGGCCCCGGCTCCAAGGCGGCGCTAGTCTATGGCCAGATGAACGAGCCGCCGGGCGCGCGGGCCCGGGTAGGGTTGACCGGTCTCACGCTCGCGGAATATTTCCGCGACGAGGAAGGCCAGGACGTGCTGTTCTTCGTCGACAATATCTTCCGCTTCACTCAGGCAGGCTCCGAGGTGTCGGCGCTCCTGGGCCGCATCCCCTCGGCGGTGGGATATCAGCCGACGCTCGCAACCGACATGGGCACGCTGCAGGAGCGGATCACCACCACCAAGAAGGGCTCGATCACGTCTGTGCAGGCGATCTACGTGCCGGCCGACGACTTGACCGACCCCGCGCCTGCGACCTCCTTCGCGCATCTCGACGCGACCACGGTGCTCTCGCGCCAGATCGCAGAGCTCGGAATTTATCCCGCGGTCGATCCGCTCGACAGCACGTCTCGAATGCTCGACCCGCGCGTCGTCGGCGACGAGCACTATAAGGTCGCGCGCGACGTGCAGCGCGTGCTGCAGACCTACAAGTCGCTTCAGGACATCATCGCGATCCTGGGCATGGACGAGCTATCCGAGGAGGACAAGCTCACGGTGGCTCGCGCGCGCAAAATCCAGCGCTTCCTCTCGCAACCCTTCCACGTCGCCGAGGTGTTCACGGGAACGCCTGGCGTGTTCGTCAAGCTCGAAGACACCATCAAGGGCTTCAAGGGCATCGTCGCCGGCGAGCACGATGACCTGCCAGAGGCTGCCTTCTACATGGTAGGTACGATCGAGGAGGCAATCTCGAAGGCGCGCAAGATGGCGGCCGAGGCGGCCTAAGGACCGCGCCGATGGCCGACACAGTCCGCTTCGAGCTGGTATCGCCGGAAAAGCTGCTGCTCTCCGAGGATGTCCGCATGGTCGTGGTGCCCGGGGGCGAAGGCAATTTCGGCGTGCTGCCCGGGCACATGCTGATGATCTCGACCGTTCGGCCGGGGATCATCGACGTCTATTCAGGCGCCACGGTGAGCGAGCGGATTTTCGTCTCCGGCGGATTTGCGGAGGTGACGCCCGAGCGATGCACGGTTTTAGCGGACGAGGCCATGCCACTCGCCCAGCTCAATCGCGGCCAGGTCGAAGAGAACCTGAAGCGAGCCGACGCCGCAATCGCCAGCCTTCAAGAACGGCTGCCGCGGCTGCAGGGCGCGGCGCAGGAGCAAGCGCTTGCGGAGCTGCGTTCGGCCGAAGCCGAGCGCACGCTCGCGGAGGCAAAGCGCATTGCGCTGGATGCCGCTGGCATCGGGGCCTAGCCCATATCGAGTTTGGCAGGCCCGCTGGCGCGGAATGACTGGAGCTCCTATAATTCATCTGTGGCGGAAGGGGCTGGAGTCATGGGGACCTGGACGCTGAACGACATCCGCTGGGATGAGTTCGATCGACGCAAGGTCGATCCCGATCTGCTGCGCATTGTAAAGGCCGCAAGTCTGGTTGAGCAGAACGGCGGCGATTACGCACGATATCTCTGCAACGTTTTCGACGACGACCCGGAATTCCAGCGCGTAGCGCGGCATTGGGGCGAGGAAGAGATTCAGCATGGCCTTGCGCTTGGTCGTTGGGCGGGCCTGGCCGATCCCTCGTTCGATCACGCCGATGCGTGCGCGCGCTTCACGGCCGGCTTCCGAGTCGATCTTGACGCGCGTCGATCCGTGCGCGGCACGCGTGCCGGTGAGCTGATCGCGCGATGCATCGTGGAGACCGGCACCAGCTCCTACTACTCGGCGCTTGCTGAAGCGAGCGAGGAGCCGGTGCTGCGCTCGATCTGTCAGCGGATCGCCGCCGATGAGTTCAGGCATTACAAGCTCTTCTACGCCCATCTCAAGCGCTATCTCGCGCGCGAGAAGATCGGCTTCTGGCAACGCCTGCGGGTCGCGGCCGGCCGCGTCGCGGAATCCGAAGATGACGAGCTTGCCTATGCCTACCACGCCGCTAACACGGTGGCGGCGCCCTATGACCGCAAGCGGTCATCGCGCGCTTATGCGCGTCGTGCCTACAGAGTATACCAACCGCATCACGTAGAGCGCGGCTTGGCGATGATTTTCAAGGCCGTCGGCCTTAAGCCGCATGGCGCGCTCAATCGGGCGACGGCGCAATTCGCGTGGTGGAGCATGCGCCGCCGCATCCGGGAACTCGATCGCCGCGCCGCCTGAGCCCTCACGGCGACCGGTTGCGTCATAGACTAAGGGCCTGGATCAACTGTTCCTGAGTGGCGCTGCGCATGGTGTGCAGCAATCCGCGCACCGCCTGGAGCGCGCCGAACACAACGGCGCCCCAGGCGACAACGTATGTGCCGCCGCCCGACGCAGCCGCATAGGTGAGCGCCGTCACCAGTATCCCGCCCACACACCAGAGAGTGCCCAACCCTGCAGCCTTGAGGCCGGCGGCGCGATAGGCGGCTGCAAGCTCGCGTTTGAAGCGTTGAACGTTGGCGACCACGCTTGCGGCGCTCGCGGGGTCGAGGCCAAGCGCGGTCACTTGGCTTGCGGCGTCGCCGACCGAGGCGCCGCGCCTCAGTGCTTGGAAGGCCTCCACATATGCCTTTCGGGCGAGCATACGGTCGCGCGCGGCGGTGTCGCCGGGGGTGGGACCTCCCCCGTCCGACGCGGGTTGGGACTGCGGTACGGGCTTCTTGTCGTCCATGGCTTTGCCTTTCTCTGTGCGGGTTTGAGCGAGGTCACAACGGATCGGAACGCACTACGCCAAAGAAGGGGACGCCGCGGCGGCGACACAAGTGTGCGCGATCACACCCTCCGAAATGGAGGCGATTTGAGGCATTTCTTAACCATTCGCGTTCATGTTGAGGTGGCCCGCGGAACGACGCTCGGAAGGGGAACACGGAAGTGGCTGGCGACGATGGAATTCGCCCGCAAGTAAGGTGGCTGGGCACGGACGGCCTATTCGGTTCGAGCCGCCGGCTCTCGTTGATCGGGATTTTCCTCGCGCTGCTGACGATCGCGGCGGCGGGACTCGCGATTTGGGACCTCCGCGAAGACGCGATCGACAGTTACCGCAAGGACATCAACAACCTTGGCGTCGTTCTCGCCGAGCAGACCGCCCGCACACTGCAGGCGGTCGATCTGGTGATGCAGGAGGCGCGCGAGAAGGTGCTGGACAGCGGCGTCAGCCGGCCGGAGGACATGAAGCGGCTGATGGGGAACGAGTGGGTTCACCACTACCTGCAGAACCAAATAAAGGGCCTGCCGCAGGCAGACGCGATCATCCTGGTCGATGCCGACGGAACGATGGTGAACTTCTCGCGCTACTGGCCGATTCCGGAGCTCGACATTTCGGATCGGGATTTCTTCAAGTATGCCCGCGACCACGACGATCCCGGCGCGATCATCAGCGAGCCGATCCGCACGCGCACGACGGGTGCGTGGACCGTCTACATCTTGCGGCGCATCGTCGGGCCGGACGGTCGCTTTCTCGGCATTGTGCAGGGGGCGATACGCACGGATTACCTGGAGAACTTCTACCGCGCGATCACGCTGGAAAACGGCGCCGCGGTCACGGTGTTGCGCCGTGACGGCACCCTGCTCGCGCGCTATCCCGATCGCGATTCCGTGCTCAATGAAAAGATGCCGGTGAGTTCCGGTTGGTACCCCGTCGTCGACGCGGGAGGCGGCACCTACCGTTCACCCGGATATTTCGATGGTATTCCGCGACTGGTCAGCGTCAATCCACGCCCTGACTACCCCGTGGTCGTCAATGTTTCGATCGCGGAGGAGGAAGCGCTGGCGCCCTGGCGCCGGCAGGCGATCTATATAGCGATCGGGGCTCTCTGTGCGGTGATTGGTTTTGCGGTGCTGTTCCGAGCTCTGGCGGCGCAATTCCGGCGGCTTGAGAATCAAGCGGACGAGATCGCCCGAGCGAGCGATTCTATTCGCGAGAGCGAAGGCAAGTTGGTCGAGAAATCGAAAATTCTCGAGGCGACGCTCGAACACATGGGGCAGGGCATCATCATGGTCGATCCGGCGCGCCGGGTGGTGGTGCATAACCGGCGGGTCTGCGAGATGCTGGGGCTGCCGCCGGAATTCCTCGCGCGCCAGCCGACCATCGACGAGGTGGTGGAACGCCAGTCCAAGAGCGATGAATTCGTCAAAGCGGCCCAGCACCTGCAGGCGCTCATAAAGACGAGCGATTTCGTGGCGCTGCCGGCGATCTATGAACGCGAGCGACCGAACGGCGATGTGCTGGAAATCCGCACAGTGCCGCTCGAAAACGGCGGCATGGTACGCACCTTCGCGGACATAACCCAGCGCAAGGCGTCGGAAGTGGCACTCGCGCAGGCCAAGGAAGCGGCCGAGGCGACCAGCCGGGAGCTTGCCGCCGCCCACCATGCGGCCGAAGCCGCGAGCCGCGCCAAAACCGAGTTTCTTGCCAACATGTCGCATGAAATTCGCACTCCCATGAATGGCATCATGGGCATGAATACGATCCTGCTGCGCACGGAACTGAGCGTCGAACAGCAGGAATGCGCGGTCGCGATTCGCGACAGCGCCGAGGCGCTGCTGACGGTGATCAACGACATCCTCGACGTTTCCAAGCTCGAAGCCGGCCGGATCGAGCTCGAAGTCATCGACTTCGATCTCGCCGATACGGTCGAGGCGACGGTCACGCTGCTCGGTCCCAAGGCGCACGAGAAGGAGATCGATCTCGCGGTCTTCGTCGATAGCGCCGCGCGCTCCGGCTTCCGCGGCGATCCGACTCGCCTGCGCCAGGTCCTGTTCAACCTGGTGGGTAACGCGATCAAGTTCACCAGCAAGGGCGGGGTGCTGGTGGAGGTCTCCGTGCCGGCGGACTTGCCCGATAGTACGCCGCGCGTTCGCTTCGAGGTCACGGATACCGGCATCGGCATGTCGGAAGCGGTGCTCGCCACCTTGTTCCAAAAATTCAATCAGGCGGACAGTTCGATCACGCGCCGCTTCGGCGGTACGGGCCTCGGGCTTGCGATTTCGAGGCAACTTGTCGCGTTGATGGGCGGCGGGATCGGTGTCGAAAGCACACCCGGCCGCGGCACCCGATTCTGGTTCGAGATTCCACTGGCTCCCGCGACCAGCCCGACGGTAGGCCGTCGTGCGCTGCCGGAAAAGCTCCGCGGACTGCGCGTGCTGGTCGTCGATGACATCGCGCTCAATCGGCGCGTCTTGGTGCGCCAGCTTGAGAGCCTCGGCATGACCGTTGCCGCGGTGGATGATCCATTTCAGGCGATCGCCGATCTTGAACGCTCGTGGCATCAAGGTCGCCCGTTCGACGTCATGGTGATCGATCAGATGATGCCGTCCTTTTCCGGCGACGCGCTGGCGCGGCGGGTACGCGCCATTCCCGGAATCGCCGACACCAAGCTCGTGCTCGCATCCTCCGCGGGCCGCCACGGTCTTGCGGCCGAGATCTACGATTGCGTCGACGCGGTGCTGACCAAGCCGGTGCGAGAGCAGTCGCTGCTCGATGCATTTGGGCGCTTGTTCGGCGTTTCCGGCACGCTGGCGGCCGAGCCGCGGGCCTTGCCGTCCGGCGCTCCGGTCGAGCGCCAACTGCGCGTGCTGGTTGCCGAGGACAACAAGATCAACCAACAGCTTGTGCTGTTGTTGCTGCGCAAGGCCGATCACATCGTCGATGTTGCGGATAATGGCGAACAGGCGCTTGAGGCGCTGCAACGCGCCGACTATGACGTCGTACTGATGGACATTCAGATGCCGGTCCTTGACGGAGTGCAGGCGACGAAGCGGATTCGCGCGCTCCCCGCGCCAAAGAACGGCATACCGATCATCGCACTGACCGCCAATGCGATGGCGGGAGCGGCGGAAGAGTACCTAGTGGCGGGCATGGACGACTATCTCTCGAAACCGCTCGATCCCGCCGCACTGTTCTCGAAGCTCAGCGACATCGCCAGCGCCATCAAGCGACCGCTCGCGCCGGCGTCGGCACCGCCGCCGCAGCGCGCCGACGTGGAGGGAATCGACCTGGCAGCGCTCGATCGACTGCGAGACATGATCGGCACCACCGAATTCCGCCGCCTGCTCGGCAAGTTTCTCGACGAATTCGGCTCTCGCATCGACAGCATCGGTGAAGAGCTGCGAGCCGGCAACCTCGCCACGGCGGCGAGGCAGGCGCATGATCTGGTTTCGACTTCCGGTAACTGCGGCGCCAAGCGGATCTGCGAGCTGGCACGCGAACTCGAACGTGCGTGCAAGAAAGGCGAGGCCACGGCCGCGGATGAGAACTATGCAAAGATTTGCCGCGCCGCGATCGACGCCACGGCCGCGCTCGGCGAAGTGCTCGATCAGGCGGCGTGAGACGGCCGCCCGAACCCGGTCAGCCGCCGTCGATAAGCGACCCGAACTCCTTGAGCACGTCCGCGTAGAGCCGTCGCTTGAACGGCACGATCAGGCGCGGCAGCGCCGAAGGTTCGACCCACTTCCAGGCGCTGAATTCGGGATGATGGGTTGCGAGATCGATTTCGCGGTCTTGGCCCAGGAAGCGCATGGCGAACCACTTTTGGCGCTGTCCCCGATACCGGCCGCGCCAAACATGCTGGCGGAACTCTTCCGGCAAGTCATACTCGAACCAGCTCTCGCTCTCAGCCAGAATTTCGGTGTTATTGGTGCCGATCTCCTCCTTCAACTCGCGCAAGGCGGCCTCGCGCGGCGTCTCGCCGCGATCGATTCCACCCTGCGGCATCTGCCAAGCCTCGCCCGGGTAATCGATGCGCTGCCCGACAAACGCAAGCCCCGCCCGATTCAGCAGCAGGATGCCGACGCCGCTGCGGTAGTCCGCCGAGCTGCTCATGGCCGCGCCGCGGCGGTGCGGTCGGGCTGCATATCCGCGGTCGCGGAAACGGGCGCGAGCACGATGCCTTTCTGCGCCAGGCCCTGAAACCAAAGGGCTACGCGCTCCATGGTCACCGGATAGACGTCGCTGGTGATGCCGACCGCGACGCCATTTTGGCGCGCCAGCGTCTCAAGCTGTTGCAGGCGCTGGTCGATTGCGTCGCGCGCCGCCTGCCGGTCCAGCACCAGGTCGCTTACGGCATGCGGTAGGCCGATCGATTTGGCGAGCGAGGCGGCAACACTTTGATCCGTGGTTCTGCTGTCGACGAACATCAATCCGCGGGATTTGATCTCATCCAGGATCGGCAATAGATCGGCCTTGGAGGTGGTAAATCGTGACCCGTTGAGGGAGACGACGCCGACATATCCGGTGACGCGGGTCAGTACCCAGCGCTCCCGCTCGAGATTCTGCTGCTTGTCCAGCGAGGTGAGCAATGTCTTGGGGCCGGGATCGACGCGCGGATAATCGGCGGGCTCCATGGGCAGCGACAAGAGCACCTCATGTCCCGCGGCGCGCGCGCGGCCGATCCACTCGTCGAGCTGGGGCGTGAAGGGATTGAACACCAAGGTCACCGCGCCCGGGAGGTCGTTGATGGCGGCCTCGCTCGCCGCCCCGGAGAGGCCAAGACCCACGATCAAGATCGCGATGCGCGGACGGCGGTCGGTGCGGTCGAAGGGACGCGCATAGACCTGCCAGGGGGTTCGACCATCGGGAGCAATGACCGGTAGCGGCCCCGCGTTCCCGTGCTCCACTAAAGCCGGGTCGGGTGCCGGGGTGAGCGGCTCCGATTTTGGCGGCGCTGGGGGTTTGACGGGGGGCGGTCGCGGTAGCGATGCCTGTGAAGGCGGCGCTGGCGGAATCGGCGGCGGCGGGAGCGGAGCCGCCGTGGGCGCCGAGGGCGTCGGCGCGATCGGGGTCGCAGGTGGCGCAGCCGCGACAACCGTGGGCGGAGCCGCTGCTGCCGGGCTTGGGTTCGCGGGCGTCAGTTGCGGGTTTGCGATGCTCGCGGGCACCGGCTCCGGCGCGACGACGACGGGAGACGGCGCTTGCGGGATCGCGGCGCTCGATGGCGGCGGTTCCGGAACCGTGGAGCTCGGCGGTGGCGGTCTAGAGGGCAGCGGTTCGGTTATGTCGGCGTTGACCCAGGTGTGCGGCGGAGATGCCGCCGTCCATTGCAGCCAAACCCCCGTCCCAGCGATTCCTGCGATCAGCAGGACTATCGCCGCAGTTAACGCGCGACCGCCTCCAGACGGGTGCCCGGGGCCGCGCTCAGGCTCGTTTGCCTGCGGCGCCACCGGCCGCCCCGATCAATGGGACGAGATGCGGTTGCCGAACATCGCGACGCCGCGCAACAGGTCGATTGCGCGGGCAAGCTGGTAGTCTTGCGCCGTTCCCATCACGTCCGCGTCTGTCGTTCCCTGGTCGGGCTTCGCCTGTGCACCCGTGTCCGGCGATGCTGGCGTGGACCCTGAAGGCGCGGCGGATTTGCCGCCCGGGTCCTTGGGCGTATCGGGATTGGGCAAGGCCCCTCTGAGGTCTGCTTCGTGCGGGAACTGACCGGCTTGCAGCTTTTCGATCTTCGCGGCTTCGACCACGATATCGGGATCGATGCCCTTCGCCTGGATCGAGCGTCCCGAGGGCGTGTAGTAGCGCGCGGTGGTGAGCCGCATCGCGCTGTGGTCCGCAAGCTCGATGATGGTCTGCACCGAGCCCTTGCCAAAGGAGCGCGTCCCCATCAGCACCGCGCGATGCTGGTCCTGCAACGCGCCGGCGACGATTTCCGAGGCCGAGGCCGAGCCGCCGTTGATCAGCACCACCACCGGCAGATTGCCCGAAATATCCTTGTCGGGCTGCGCATTGAAACGCTGTGCGCTATTGGGCTTGCGGCCGCGGATCGAGACGATCTCGCCTTTGTTCAGGAATTGGTTCGAGACCGATACTGCCTCCTCCAGCAGTCCGCCCGGATTGTTGCGCAGGTCGAGCACAATGCCTGCGAGCTTGTTGCCGGCCTTCTCGCGGAACGATTTGAACGCGGCAGCGACGCCCACGTCGCTCTGCTCGTTGAAGCTGGTGACGCGGATATAGCCGATGTCGTCGCCTTGCATGCTGTACTTGACCGAGTCGATCTTGATGTTCGCCCGGGTCAGCGTCACGTCGAAGGGATCGCGGCCCTCCCGCCGGATGGTGAGCTTGATGGTGGTGTTGACGGGGCCGCGCATTTTCTCGACCGCGTCGTTGAGCGTGAGGCCCATCACCGCCTGGCCGTCGATCGCGACGATCAGGTCGCCGGGCTTGATACCCGCGCGCGAGGCCGGAGTGTCGTCGATCGGCGACACCACCTTCACCAGGCCGTTTTCCATGGTGACCTCGATCCCGAGGCCGCCGAACTCACCGCGCATCTGAGTTTGCAAATCGCGGAAATTCTTGGAATTGAGGTAGCTCGAATGCGGATCGAGCGAGCTCAACATGCCGTTGATCGCGGCCTCGATGAGCTGCTGGTCGTCGACCTCGTCCACATAATCGGAGCGCACCCGTTCGAGCACCTGCCCGAACAGATCCAGCTCTCGATAAATCTCTTGCTTCTGTTGTGCGGCTTGCGAGCCCGACGGCGCGGGCGCCTGCGCCAGTGTGGGATCGATTGACAGAACGAGCCAGAACACAGTTGCGGCGGTCGCCGCTTTGAAACCGAGGCGCATCATTATCCACTTACCTTTTCATCGCGAGTCGCCAGCCACGGCAACGGATCGATCGGCTTTCCATT
>Ga0187765_10000262_pt1 | contig 18728 bp, 14 predicted proteins | sample 0216_QUI02_MP05__3_FD_133018 | JGI IMG/M metagenome (GOLD analysis project Ga0187765, IMG submission 133018) | Tropical peat soil microbial communities from peatlands in Department of Meta, Colombia - 0216_QUI02_MP05_10_MG | ecosystem: Environmental > Terrestrial > Soil > Wetlands > Peat ...
CTCGCGATGCTCGGCGAGGTGATCATCCGCCGAGGCAACGATCTGTACGCCCTTCGAGTGCGCGTAGTCGGTGAGCCGCGCCAGCAGCGGCTTGATCGACTCGGCGCCCGGCACGTACAATTTTCCGCCGGCGTCCATGAAGTCGTGCTGCGTGTCGACGTCCCAGAAGATGACCTCGCGCTTCATCGCGCGTTGTCTCCGGCCGACGTGGTGCCGGCGAGCCAACTGTCACGCAGGCGTTTCTGTGCGGGAGTCGCGTCGGCCGCCTCCTCCACGCTGAACGTCCGGTCGGCGCCGGTGCCGTGCACCGTGAGTCGGAGACCCACGAGGGCCAGGGCGTCGGCGAACGGCAGCTCTTCCGTCCCCCCGACGTACTTGTCGAACCAGGGATGCAGGTCGACCCCCGCCGCCTCGCTCACCGCGGCTTCGACGTCTTGCTCGGTGTAGCCGTGCCCCTGCAGGTAGTAGCTGGCGCTCGGCGCGTCCCACGAGCGCTTCTTCAGGTTCCGCAGAGCGTTGTCCAGCGACCGCGCTCCATTCGACCGGGCGCGGATCTCCAGGTCGAGTAGGAGGGCGAGCGCGGCTCCCTTCGGGTAGTAGCTGATGAAGCTCTCATCGATGTCGGTGCGCATCGGTGACGCCGCGCCATCCCAGAAGGGCGCCAGGAACGATGCGTCGCGCGCCGACACCCACCGGCGCGCCGGGAGGGTGCTGTTGTAGGCGATGAGGCTCTCGAGCGCCCGATAGTATGCTGCTCGGTCCTCGATCCCCGTCCGTACGAGAGCGATCTCGCCGTAGTACTGCGTCCACCCCTCGGCCACCCAGAGGCTCGGCTCGTACTGCTCGGTCGTGTAGTCGAAGGGACCGAGCGCGGCGGGGCGGATGCGCTTCACGTTCCAGACGTGGACGTACTCGTGGGCCGCCGTGCCGATGCCGGGGAGAATGACGGCCGTGTCCGACCAGGCGAGATGGTTGATGATCTGTGTCGAGGCGAGGTGCTCCATCCCGTCCCCGCCGGGAAAGCCGATGTGAAAGAGGAAGGTGTAGCGCTCGATCGGCGGCGGGCCGACGATCGTGTTCTCGTAGCGGACGAGCTTCTCCACATCACGGTCGAAGCGTGTACGCTGCCCAGCATCGCCGCCCGCGAGATGGATCATCAGGCGATAGACGCGCCCATCCACCGTGAACGAGTCGACCGCGATCCGCGGCGCGATCTCCGTCGGCGTGTCGATCAGGATGTCGTAATTGGGGAAGGCGAAGTCGCGCTGCTCGAGGTCCGTGCTGGCGCCGTTGAGCACCTGCCACCCTTCCGGCGGCACGACCGCGAGCCGGACGGGGTCGCTCTTGTGCCCGACGACGTACATGAAAATCGAGCCGCCGTTCCAATTGACGTGGTCGGCATCAGCGACGGTGAAGGTGCCCGACAGGTTGTTGGCGAAGACGCGATATCGTATGGCGATCACCGAGTCGCCCCGCGTCGTGAGGCGCCAGAGCGACCCACTGCGCCTGACGACCGGAATGGCGCGTCCGCCGCTCGCCGTCGCCTCGAAGCGCTGGACGTTGCGGGCGAAGTCCATGCGCGCGTAACGCCCGGGCGACCAGACCGGCATCTGCAAGTCGATCGAGTCGACGGACAATCCGGCGATTCCGAGCTCGACCTGGAGGTAGTGGGACGACGGCTCCGGAATCGCCACCCGATAGCGAATGTCGAGTGCCCGCTGAGGCGTGATGGCGGGGGCCGGCGCGGCCGGCGGTGACCCGCAAGCAGCCAGAATAAGGAGAAGCGCGAGTGCACCGCCTCCCCGATCGAGGCGACGTGTCACCACGCGCTCGGCGGCATCTCGGAGCGCCGATAGAGGAAGGCGCAGTCCTCGAGGCGCGCACCCTTCGCATCCGCCACGGCGAACTGCCTCCCCTCGTACAGCGTCACGCCGGCGTACCGCCCATCCTTCCCCACAGCGTAGTACTGCAGCCCGTACATCGGCCGCCCCTTCGGGTCGAGCAACCGTCGCTCGCTCATCGCCACTGCGCGCTGGAGTGCCGTCAGGCAGGCTTGCTGGGGTGCGACACCCTGGCGCATCTGCTCGATGACGAAGAACGCGCCGCACACCTTGATGTTCGCCTCGCCGCGACCGGTCGAACCCGCCGCCCCGACCGCGTTGTCGCAGTACTGTCCGGCGCCGACGATCGCGCTGTCGCCCACCCGCCCAGGGAGCTTCCAGGAGAGCCCGCTCGTCGTCGTCACCGAGGCGAGATCGCCGCTGGTGGTGACGACGTTCATGTTGATCGTGCCGGTGGTGAACTTCACCTTCACGTCATCGTCGTGCTTCAGCCAGCTGTTGTCGGGACCGAGGTGCGCCTTCCAGCGCAGCCAGTCTTGGCGGGACTTCTCGGTGAGGAGGTTCTGCTCCTTGAATCCCATCTCAAGCGCGAACTTCTTGGCGCCCGCTCCCGCGAGGAAGATGTGATCGGTGTAGTCCATCACCGCCTTGGCCACGAGCGACGGCGTGGCGATGTCCTCGAGCGCTCCAACAGCACCGGCACGCTTGGTCGGCCCGTGCATGCACGACGCGTCGAGCTGCACCACGCCTTCTTCATTCGGCAGCCCCCCCAAGCCGACCGATTGATCCTCAGGGTCGAGCTCCTGGATGTTCACGCCGGCGATCACCGCGTCGAGCGGATCGGAGCCGCCGACGACTAGATCGTACGCCTTGGCGACGCCCCGCAGCCCGTTGGCGGAGGAGACGATGACCGGATGCGCCGGGAGGCGCGCGGATCGCAGCGGAGCGAAGAGGGGTGTGGCGCCGGCAGTCCGGAACCGGCCGAGCGAGAGCCCGGCCGCCGCGACGGCACCAGCCCCTAGGAAGCGGCGACGAGACACCGACATGGGGTTGCTCCGAAAGGGAAGACTCGCCTGGCGATACGACCGCGAGGGAAGATAATTCCGGGTCGTCAGGGAGACAGGTCGCCGCCGGCGCGCTCCTGCGCCGAGATCGCCTCGCGCTGCGCTCGTCCACGGAGGATCGCCGTCACCACCGGGCGACCATATTCGCGCAGGCCGAGAATCACGCCAAGCGCGATCGGCACGATCGTCGTGTAGAAGCGCCAGATGAAGAGCAGCGCGCGGTGGCGCTCTCCCAGATTGCCGACGGCGCCACCGACGAATCCGATGTCCACCACTCCCGCGCCGCTCGGGGTCGGCAGAAGCAGTTGGGAGTAGATGAGCGCGAACGAGCCGAAGACGAGCGGCCCGATGGGTGGCGGATGCGGCAGCGTGAGCGCCATCACCGGAAGAATCGCGACACGCGCCGCCTGACTGATGAGCGTGAGAACGACGCTGGCGGCGATCGGCCAGGCGGGCATCCGCCGCGCGTAGGCGAGTGCGCGGCGCGAGCTCCGCCGCATCTTGTGCGAGAGAACGGGGAAGAAGCGGCGCAACACCACCCACAAGACGATGCCGAGGGCGATGAGCGCCACCACCCACGGCCAGGTACGCTCCATCGTCGCGGCGAGCAGCGGCCCTGCCGTCCTCCACCAGCGCGGAGCGTAGATGAGGGCCAGCCACCCCGCGGCGGCGATCAGCACCGGCCACATCACGATCGTCTCGATCAGAATGGCGACGAATCCCGCCGTGGCCGGCACGCCAGCATAGGCGGTCGCCGCGAGGCGCGCCGGGTCCGCCCCCAAACGGTTCGGCGTGGCGGCCGCCGCGGCGTCCCCGACCGCGTTCACGACGAGCGCGCTGCGAAAGGAGATCGGCGTCTCCAACCCTTGCAGAAGCCACTGGTAGCGCCAGGTCCGCGTCACCAGGTCGAGCAGGACGAGAGCGCAGCAGAGCAGATGCGCTTCGAGGAGGGAGATCACCCTCGCTAGATACGTCGCCGGGGGATGAAATGCCAGCGAGCTGCGCTTGCCCCACCTCCAGGGCGTCTCTACTCTCTACGCCACATGCGCCCCCGCCTCGATCCGTCGGTCTTTCACCTCCCCGTTGAGCGGATGCGCGAGGGCTATTACTCGGACAAGTACTTCGTTCGCGCACGCGAGACACTTCTCGCCGATGGCCACGCGCCGAACGTCCTGATGCAGGTCTTCGGCAAGGTCGACGCCTTCCTCGGCGGCATGGACGAGGCGATCGCCATCCTGAAGCTCTGCTCCGACGACTGGAGCGCCCTCGCCGTCCACGCGCTCTACGACGGTGACATGGTAGCGCCGTGGGAGACGGTGATGACCATCGAAGGCCCGTACCCATCGTTCGCGCATCTCGAGACCCTCTACCTCGGTGTCCTGGCGCGGCGCACGCGCGTCGGCACCAACACGCGACGCGTCGTCGACGCGGCGCGGCCGAAGAGCGTCATCTTCTTCCCCGCCCGGCACGATCACTGGCTCGTTCAGACCGGCGATGGATACGCCGCGCACATTGCCGGCGCGATCGGGGTGTCGACGGATGCGCAAGCGAGTTGGTGGGGCTCGCAAGGCGTAGGCACCGTGCCGCACTCGCTCATCGCCGCATACGGCGGCGACACGGTGCGCGCCACGCGGAAGCTGGCCGAATACAACGCCGGCGACTTGCAGGTCATCGCCCTCGTCGACTATCGGAACGATTGCGTCGGAACGAGCCTCGAGGTGGCACGAGCGATGGGTGAGCGCCTCTGGGGCGTTCGCCTCGACACGTCGGAGAACCTGGTAGACCGGTCGATCGTTCCGGAGATGGGCGACTTCCGTCCCACGGGCGTGAATCCGCACCTCGTGTGGAAGGTGCGCCGCGCGCTCGACCGAGAAGGGTTCTCGCGCGTTCGGATCGTGGCGTCCGGCGGGTTCACCGCCGAGCGCATCCGCGCGTTCGAAGAAACCGGTGTGCCGGTGGACTCCTACGGCGTGGGTTCATCGCTCTTCGGCGGACGCTTCGATTTCACGGCGGACATTGTGCTCGTCGACGGCCAGCCTCAGGCGAAGGCAGGGCGGTCGTATCGGCCCAATCCGCGCCTCGAGCGCGTCGAGTGATCGTCGACGGGCATCGCGCACAAGGGTGCGAATTACCTTGATTTGTCGTCGCAGTGCCTCTAGCTTCTGGCGCGAAACACGCGATCCTTGCGGCGCGCGCTCCCACCTGCGCGCCTTGCTCACGAACGCCCCCTCAGGAATCGGGATGACTGCTACCGTCCGCGTGCGTCGGTTCGTGCGTTTCCTCCGCGCTCCGATGCTCGCCTTCGCGCTTGCGGCCTGCGGCGCGCCCAATGCCATCTGGAACGCGCACTCCGAATTCGGACATCAGGTCGATGACCTGACCCGCTTCCTTATTTATCTCGGAGCGGGCGTCTTCGTTTTCGTCGAGGGGCTGCTTCTGGTGGCGCTCGTGCGCTTCCGTGCGAAGGAGGGCGTGGAGCCGGTACAGACGCACGGGAACACCACGCTGGAGGTGACGTGGACCGCGATTCCGGCGATCATTCTCGCCTGCATCGCGGTGCCGACGGTCAAGACGATCTTCAAAACCCAGGCGAAGGCCGATCCGAACGCCCTTCAGGTGGAGGTCATCGGACACCAATGGTGGTGGGAGTTCCGCTATCCCCAATACGGCGTCACGACAGCGAGCGAGCTCTACCTCCCGGTCGGTCGGACGGTGAACTTCGCGCTCAAGTCGGCCGATGTCCTGCACTCGTTCTGGATCCCGCAGCTCGGCGGCAAGCGGGACCTGATCTCGAATCACACGAACTACATCTGGTTCACCCCCGACTCGGCGTCGGCGTGGAACGGATTCTGTGCCGAGTTCTGCGGCGCGTCCCACTCGAACATGCGCTTCCGTGTGTTCACGGTGACGCCGGCGCAGTTCGAGGCCTACCTCGCCCATGAGAAGTCGGGTCCGGCATTCGGAGCGCCGAGTGCGGCTCCGTCGCCGAGCGACACGGCTAAGGCGGCAACAGCGGCCACGACGGCTCAATCGGGGCCGACCGGGACCGTGAGCCGCGAGAATCTGCCGCGCTGGGTCGTTCCGGCGACCCCGACGCCCGCCAACCTCACCGTCGCGAACGTGCCCGGCGACGCGACGCGCGGCGCCACGCTCTTCAAGACCGCGCCGTGTATCGCCTGCCACACTATCCAGGGCGTCTCGGCCGGGGTGATCGGGCCCAACCTCACCCACGTCGGGAGCCGGACGACGATCGCCGGATCGCTCTACCCGAACGACATGCAGCACCTGATGCTCTGGATCAAGAACGCGCCAGCCATGAAGGCGGGCGTGATCATGCCGGCGATGGGAAAGACATCGCCCCAGTCGGCCGGGTACGACGATCAGCAGATCGCTGACCTGGCCGCCTATCTTTCGGCGTTGAAGTAAGGGAGATAACGCATGGCAACGACCGTCGCTGCGCCCAGACACGCCGTCGGCCCAGCCAGATACGAGTCGGGCATTTGGAGTTGGCTCGCAACCACCGATCACAAACGCATCGGCCAGCTCTACCTCTATACCGCGCTGGCCTGGTTCCTCATCGGCGGCTTCGAGGCGGAGATCATCCGCACGCAACTCTACGGACCGAACGGACGGCTGGTGAGCTTCGAGACGTACAACCAGCTCTTCACCATGCACGGCACCACCATGATCTTCATGGTGGTGATGCCGCTCTCAGCGGCTTTCTTCAACTACCTCATTCCGCTCCAGATCGGCGCCCGCGACGTCGCGTTCCCGCGACTCAACGCCTTCAGCTACTGGGTCTTCCTCGCGGGCAGCCTCTTCATGAACGTCTCCTGGCTCTTCCGCGCCGCGCCTGACGCGGGGTGGTTCGGCTACGCGCCCCTCACCACGCCGCCCTACGCTCCCGGCCCCAACATCGACTTCTGGCTGATCGGCCTGCAGATCCTCGGCCTCTCCTCACTAGCCGCCGGCTTCAACTTCCTGACGACGATCATCAACCTGCGCGCACCCGGCATGAACCTCATGCGGATGCCCATCTTCACCTGGATGTCGTTCGTCACCCAGTTCCTGCTCGTCCTCGCCTTCCCGATCATCACGGTGGCCGTGACCTTCCTCATGTTCGACCGCTTCTTCGGGACGAACTTCTACGAGGTGGCCGCTGGCGCCGATCCGCTCCTCTGGCAGCACCTCTTCTGGCTCTTCGGACACCCCGAGGTCTACATCCTCATCCTGCCGGCCTTCGGACTCGTATCCGAGGTGCTCCCGGTCTTCTCGCGGAAGCCGCTCTTCGGATATCCGGTGATGGTCTACTCGGGCATCCTCATCGCCTTCCTCGGCTTCGGCGTCTGGGCGCACCACATGTTCGCCGTGGGGATGGGCCCGATCGCCGACTCGATCTTCAGCATCACGACGATGCTCATCGGGATCCCGACCGGGGTGAAGATCTTCAACTGGCTGGGCACGATGTGGGGCGGCTCGCTTCGGTTCACCACCGCGATGAAGTTCGGCATCGCCCTTGTGGGGCTGTTCACGATCGGCGGCATCTCGGGCGTTATGCACTCCTCGCCCCCCTCCGACCTGCAGCAGACCGACAGCTACTTCATCGTCGCGCACTTCCACTACGTGCTCTTCGGCGGGTCGCTGATGGGACTCTTCGCTGGGCTGTACTTCTTCTACCCGAAGATCACCGGCCGACTGATGGACGAGCGCCTCGGCAGCTGGCACTTCTGGCTCACCTTCATCGGCATGAACCTGACCTTCTTCCCGATGCACTTCCTCGGGTTGGATGGGATGCCGCGCCGCATCGCCAGCTACGACGCCAATCAGGGCTGGGACATGAACAACCACATCGCCACGATCGGAGCGTACATCCTCGGCGCGGCGACGCTCATCTTCTTCTACAATTGGTTCCGCAGCATGCGCCGCGGACCAGTGGCCGGGAACGATCCGTGGGGCGCGGCGACGCTCGAGTGGACCATCTCTTCTCCGCCCCCCGTCTACAACTTCGCCACCGTCCCGACGGTGACGTCGCGCTACCCGCTCTGGGACATGAAGTCGGCGCAGCCGGCCGCCGCCCCTCGTCCGGCCCAGCCGGCAGGTCGTGTGCCGACGGCGGAGGAGCTCGGGATTCCGATGCCGACCCCCACCGTGAAGCCGTTCGTCGCCGCCCTCGGCCTGACGATCGCCTTCACCGGGCTGATCTCCCACAAGAACCTGCCGATCCTCTTCCTCGGCGCGGCGACCTTCGTCGCGACGCTCTACAGCTGGCTGTTGACGCCTCTCGAGCCGGAGCACTGATCCGGCCAAGCGCCTTTCGCCCGTTCTCGACCCTCGCCTGACGACTGAACTCTTCGGAGACCTCGACCTTGGCTAGCGCCGCACTCGCCCACTCCCACGCCCCTGAGCACGCGCACTACACGAGCACGGGGCTCAACAGCAACAAGATCGCGATCTGGGCGTTCATCGGCTCGGAGTGCTTCTTCTTCGCCTCGCTCATCTCGACGTACCTGATCTACAAGGGGCGGTCGATCGTCGGGCCCTTCCCGCACGAGGCCTGCAATCCGCCCGTCTGCGCGACGGCGCTCAAGCCGATTCTGAACATCCCGGTCACGTCGACCTCGACCTTCGTGCTCCTCATGTCGTCGTTGGCGATGGTGCTCGCGCACTCGGCGGTGGTGCGCGGCGATCGCAAGTATTCCAAGATCTGGCTCGCCATGACGGCGCTGCTCGGCTCGACCTTCCTCGGATTTCAGGCCTACGAGTTCACGTCGTTCGTGCACGAGGGGCTCAAGATCACGACGAACCTCTTCGGATCGTCCTTCTTCGTGCTGACGGGGTTTCACGGCGCGCACGTCACGGCCGGGGTACTCTGGCTCATGACGCTCCTCTTCATCGACATCCGGCGCGGACTCGCCCCGCGAGACGCGATCAACGTCGATTGCTGCGCGCTCTACTGGCACTTCGTGGATGTCGTCTGGATCGCGATCTTTACGCTCGTTTACCTCATCAAGTAGGCCTCGGGCCACACCGACTATGGCCGCCGACCACTCGAGTTCCGACGCGCACACTGCGCCCACTCCCCACGCGCACGAGGAGCACCACCCGGACTGGGGGACCTACAAGTGGGTGGCGCTCATCCTCACCGTGATCACGGTCGGCGAGGTCTGGATCTACTACCTGCCGAACTTCACGTCGACGCGATTCTTCGTGCCGACGCTACTCACGCTGTCGGCAGTGAAGTTCGCGATCGTCGTGATGTTCTACATGCACCTCAAGTACGACGCGAAGCTCTTCCGGGCGCTCTTCACCGGGCCGCTCACGATCGCGATCATCGCCGTCATCTCCCTCCTCTTCCTCTTCGGCCACCTCGCCATCCGAGCCTAGGCTATTCGTTCCCTCCCATCGCGTGCGCGAATTCCTCCTTGAGCGCCGGGTGGGTCTTCCACATGTAGTAGCCCATCGCGGCCGCCGCGAGGAGATTGGCGGCGCCGATCTGATACCAGGCCAGGCCGCGTAGCTCCGTCTCCGCCAGCATCAGCGTGACGCCGTAGCATCCGAGCTCGAAGATGATGAAAAGCAGCGTCGCGATTACGAGCACCGTCGGCTCGGTCTCCGCCTTGTTCACGACGAAGGAAAAGAGGATCCCCGTCAGAATGAACGCGGCGTAGTGGACGATCGTGTACATCACGACGTGCGTGAGCATCGTGTCATGCGTGGTGTCGCCGAAGATGCTCAGCGCGCCCGCGCCGAGCAGGGCCGGAGTGAAGAAGGGGCGTCCCTGGATCGTGTCCACGATCAGGAACCAGAGGGCGACGGTGGTGGCGCCGATGATGCCCGCAATGACTCCCTCGCGGGCGAGCCGGTGGGCCTGCGGCATGGGTCTGCCTCCTACGTCACGGGGTGAAGGCGGCCCGGCCGATGGTTCCGATCTCGTGCCTGCGCGTCGTCCCGGGGCGCGCAGCGCTCGGCCGGGGGCTATCTGCAATCTGTGGCGCTGGGCGGAAGGCGCCAGACTCCCCGCTCGACAAACTGCGATACACCCGCAACTATGTTGCGTGCCGAGCGTCCCTCAGATGTCGTTATGAGCACAACGGTCGACCGCCCCCCTTCTGTCCCCACGTCCCCCGGCGCAGCTCCGCCCCGGAGCATGGCGGCGGAGCCGACGCCGGCGGTCGCGGCGCCCACGCGCGAGCGGCTGCTCGCCCTCGACGTCTTCCGCGGACTCACCGTCGCCGGGATGCTCCTGGTAAACGACCCTGGCACCTGGAGCGCGATCTACCCGCCCCTGGAGCATGCCGCCTGGTTCGGATGGACACCGACCGACCTGATCTTCCCCTTCTTCCTGTTCATCGTCGGCATCACCACGCACCTCTCCTTGAGCTCACGGCGTGCGCGAGGAGCGGATGATGCGGCGATCGTACGCCAGATCCTCCGCCGAGGAGGGATCATCATCCTCCTCGGCCTGCTCATGACCGGGTTCCCCTATCACCAGTTCTACCTCGCGCTGCCTGGCGGGGCCGTCTTCGATTCGCGCACCGCTCATCTGGACACCGAGCACTGGCGCCTGACAGGAGTCCTCCAGCGGATCGGCGTCTGCTATATCGCGGGCGCACTCCTGACGATGCGCACGTCCCTCAAGCAGCAGGTGGCCATCGTCGCGGCGCTCCTCTTCGGCTACTGGTTCGCGATGACCCTTCTCCCTGTCCCCGGGCACGGACTCGGCGCCCTCATGCTCGCTCAGCCCGACGGATCGCTGGCCGCGTGGCTCGATCGCACTGTCATCGGCTCGAATCACCTCTGGTCACAGTCGCGCACCTGGGATCCCGAGGGGATCCTGTCCTCGGTGCCGGCGACAGCTACCGTCGTCCTCGGAGTCATCGCCGGTCGTTGGGTCGCGTCGGATCGACCCCTCCTCGACCGGATCGCCGCGCTCGCGGCAGCGGGCGCCATCGGGATGATGGTGGGACTGATGTGGCACTGGTCCTTCCCGATCGCGAAGAACATCTGGACCAGCTCCTACGTCGTCTTCACCGCCGGCATGGGCGCTCTCACCCTCGCGACATGCATGTGGCTCATCGACGTGCAGCGCATCACCTGGTGGACGAAGGCGCCACTCGTCTTCGGACTCAATCCGATCGTGGCCTTCGTCGGCTCGGGATTTCTGGCGCGCCTCCTCTATACCTTGATCAAGGTTCCGGGGCCCAATGGGACGCTGATCCCGGCGCAGCAGGCGATCTTCGACACGCTCTACGGTTCGTGGCTCGAGCCGCGCGATGCGTCGCTCCTCTTTGCGATCTGCTTCGTCTTGCTGTTCCTGGCGCCCCTCTCGTGGATGTATCGCCGGGGCCTCGTTCTCAAAGTGTAAGCCTGCTCTCGGCCGGGCCCACCTTGCGCGAAGCGACGCAACGCGTCAGGTTCGGCCTTCCTTCTCTTCGGCCGTGACGTTTCTACGCGCCGGCTCGTTGCACCAAACGGATTCACCGCACGGGATGTCGATCCACTAGTCAGACCGGGTGAACCCCAGCTATCTCCAGATGTTTTCTCTCGATCTCGCGCGTGCGTTCCGATGCGCGAGGTCCCTGCCCAATCGATGATTCGCACCTCGCACCTGGCTCCGACTGAGATTCGCGCCTCGCCCGTGCCGTCGACTCGCTCGTTCCGCGCGCGCGTTGTTGGCGCCGTCGCCGTGACGCTTTCCCTCGCGCTCCCCGGCGACGCTCACGCCCGAGCCCTCCCCCTCCCCGTCCCCCTCCCCCTCACAGGGTCGCAACACAAGCCGGGGGCTGTCCCCGAGGGCGAGGGTACCACGGAAGGGGGCCAGGGACGCACGACTACCAGGCGCCGTGCGCGTCGGACGGTCCGCACGTCCCCCCTGACGTACACCACCCCGCGCACCACCGCCGCTCTCACCGGCGACCTCGGCTCGATGCTCATGAAGCGGGTGCGCAACGGACGCTGGGGGGTCATGGTCGTCTCCCTGACTCGCGGCGACACGCTCTACGCCTTCAACCCTGACGACGGCTTGCAGCCAGCGTCGAACATGAAGCTCTTCACGTCTGCACTGGTGCTCGATCAGCTCGGACCCGACCACCAGTTCTCCACCGACGTGTTGCGCGATGGGACACTCTCCTCCGACGGCGCCCTTCGCGGAAACCTCGTGATCCGCGGTGATGGCGATCCCTCGCTCTCCGCTCGCTTCTTCCAGGGAAATGCGCGAGCGATGGATGCGCTGGCGCAGCTGGTGGCCGCGGCGGGTGTCAAGCGCGTGACCGGCAACCTGATCGCCGATGCCAGCGCCTTCGATCCGGAGCGAATTCCAGAGGGATGGAAGAGCCGCTATTTGAGCGCGGGGTACGCCGCTCGCGTGTCGGCGCTTTCGCTCAACGAGAACCTCGTGACGCTGGTCGTGCGAGCGGGGAGTGGGACGAGCGGAGCGACGGTGTCCTTCGATCCTGCCACCGATCTCCCGCTCGCCGTCGGCGTGAGGACGGTGAACGGGAGTGGGGCGCGGGTGATCGTCCACACCACCAGCGCGGGAGTGGTGGAGGTGCGCGGCTGGATCGGGCGGAGTACCGGTGAGCGCCGCTACCAGATGGTGGTCGAGGACCCGACGGCGTACGCTGCCGGCGCCTTTCGCCGCGCGCTCCAGTCGAGAGGAATCTCGGTGGCTGGAAAGACCCAGTATGCGACCACTCCAGGCAGCGCCACCAAGATCGCCTCCCTGCAGTCGCCGCCGCTCACTCGTCTCCTCGCTGCCATGAATGGCGAGAGCATCAACCACTACGCCGAGCTTCTCTTCCGGGATGCCGCGCGACACGCCTCACCCTCCGGCGTGGGGTCGGCCGAGGCGGGCAACGCGCTCCTGCAGCAGTTCATGTCGGAGAAGGTCGGGGCGAGTCCTGGCGCCGTCTTCACCTCCGACGGCAGCGGCCTCTCCGTGCTCGACCGAGTCACTCCCCGCTCGCTCGTCCAGCTCCTGTCGTACGCCAATCACTCGTCGTGGAGCGACGCCTTCCACTCATCCCTGCCGGTGGCAGGCGAGTCGGACCTCCTTCGTCACCGAATGCGCTCGACTCCGGCCCAGGGCAACCTGCACGCGAAGACGGGGACCACGAACACCGTCACCTCGCTCGGCGGGTATGTGACCGCAAAGAACGGCGAGCTCCTCGCCTTCGCGTTCATCTACAACGGACGCGAGCGCTGGAACGCGAAGGAGACGATCGACGCGATGGGAGCGACGCTCGCCGCCTTTAGCAGGCAGTAGCACGCCGCAGACGCGGGCGCAGCGCGCCCCGGCGCGGTTCGCCCGGCATGACTTCGCGGCTCTAGCTTCACTCGCGCTCGACGTTCCCGTCCTGGTTAGTCCGCCCTCTCCCGCACCAGGATGCCGCGCCGTCTCAGCTCTGCGATGTAGCTCTCGGCCGGCATGCACTCGTCGGGCGTGTGGACGCCTGCGGGCCGGACCTCCCCGCGGACCTGCATCTGACCCGTGATCGATAGGGAGTAGCCGGTCGTTCGCATCATCGCGCTGATGCCGCGCGCCTCATCGTAGTAGTCGATCAGCTCCCATCCGAGGCGCGAGGCGCGTCCCGCCTTCACCCCTTCGACGGTGACACGAAGTGCCACCAGATCACGCCCCTTCGGCTTCACCAACCGCGGCCCCATCACCGCCACTGTCACGTCGCGGGGCACGACCTTCACCCCTTTGACATCGACCGGCGCGAGGTCGAGCAGTCCGAGATCCCGGATCGCCTCCATGATGTGCGCGTGTCCCGGATAGCGGAGGGTCTTGTACTCCATCGTCGGGATCTTTCCCTCGTAGCGAAACGCCATCGTCGAGAGGCCGCCCGCCGTGTGGAACGCCTCGAGCTCTCCGACGGGCATCGGGAAGGTCACCGACTCGCGCTCCGAAAGCGCCTTGACCTGCGTGCGCCGACCGTTCCGCAGAACCCACGACAGCGTGGTGTAGTAGTCGAGCACACCCTCGAGGGAGTAGACGATCTGGTAATTGAGCGGCGGCTCGGGGTGCTGCGGCAGTCCACCGACGTAGATGCGCACCGACTGCACGGAGTCGAAGCGCTCGATGCCGTGCTGGGCGAGGATGTTGACCATCCCCGGCGCAACGCCGCAGTCGGGTACGACCGTGATGTTGCGGGCGCACGCCTTCGCATCCAGCTCCTTCTGCCTGAAGACGATCTCGGTGTTGCCGCCCAGGTCGCAGAAGTGGGTACCGGCCTCCACCGCCAACTCCGCCATTTCGAGGTTGTAGTAGTACGGGATGGCACTCATCACGGCGTCGCTCTCGCGCATCACGGCAAGCACGGCTTCGCGCTCCCGTACATCGAGGTGCGTCGGGAGCAATCGTTTCCCCGAATAGGGAGCCAAAAAGTCGGGGAGATGGGTAATGGCGAGGTCAGCCAATCGGACCTCTTTGACCTCTGGATTCTGCAGCAAATCGAACGCGCAAGCGGAGCCCTGAAGACCCGCGCCGAGAACGAGCATTCTCATGAAGTTTTGTCTCCGGAAACAGCGACTTAAGGGGCGGTGAATCATAACAGACAGCAGCGCTTGCGAGTTAGCGCGCGCGTCCGCAGCGAGCCTCCGTGACGATCGCAACCAGAGGCGTGACACTGTACGAAATTTGACATCTTGTCATGGGCAATTCGCCTGCTATTGTAGGGCGGCGGCGGGAGCGGGGGCCCTGAGGCTCTGGGGTCTGCGCCCCGCTTCATTGTGCACCCTGGCCGTGGCATCTCACAGCGGGAACGGTCGTGCCTGACGCTTTCACAATCCGACGCGCGCGCTACGCCGCGCTCCCCCTTGTCGCCGCCGCCCTGGCTGCGTGCCGCGACATGCCGCCCACGGGACCGAGCAACTCAACTCCGCACTACCTGGTGAGCGCACTCGATTGCACGGCGACGCGCGAATCGATCGACTGCCAGGAGAAGGGGATCGGAGTGAGCTCGTCCATCCAGGACGCTGCCGCACAGGCGCGCGCTGGCGGCGGGCATGTGCAGGCTGGCGTTTCCGCCCAAGTCATCCTGGGCGGTCAAGGCTATTACGTCATGCTCAAGTCGACCAACGTCCAGCTGGTCGGGACCACGTTGTCGGCGAACGTCACGGTGCAGAACCTGACGAATCAGCCGTTCGGCACGGCCGACGGATCCACTGCCGACGCCAACGGCGTACGGGTGTTCTTCTTCACGGGCCCCACCGTGACGGGTGGCGCCGGCCCGGTCACTGTGGCGAACCCGGACGGGACGGCGCTCTTCCTTGCCTCCGGGGAGACGTATTTCCAGTGGCCTAACGGGAACAATAGTGGGGCAATCATCCCGAGCAACGGAACGACCGTCATTCGCCTCTGGCAATTCAACGTGCCGAGCTCGAGTACGACGTTTGTCTTCTCGGTCTTCGTCGCCACCAGAGTGCCAAACGAGAGCGTCGGCGCGGTCATCGTTCCGGCACACACGTTCTCGATGATGACTCTGGGGAGCGCGCACACGTGCGCCATGCGCACCACCAACGTGGAGTACTGTTGGGGGAGGAACTCCTACGGCGCGCTCGGCAAGGGCGACACCGTCGAGACCAAGATTCCCCTCGGCCTCCTCGGCAACCCTATCAAGTTCGCGCAGGTCTCCGGCGGAGGCGACTTCTCCTGCGGTGTGGACACCGGTAACAACCCCTATTGCTGGGGTGACAACTTCTCCGGACAGCTCGGCGGATCGGTCGGAACAGATCGGCTGATTCCGGGCCTCGTCACCGGAGGTCAGCATTTTAGTTCCGTCGGAGCGGGTGCCGACTACGCCTGTGGCCTCGATGCCACGGGGAAGGCCTGGTGCTGGGGATCGAATTTCCTCGGGCAGCTCGGCGATGGCACGAATACTGACCACACAGGACCCGCCCTGGTGTCAGGCGGCCAGGCCTTCGCATCCTTGAGTGTCGGCGCATACCATGCCTGCGGACTCACCGCAAGTGGTGCCGCCTATTGCTGGGGTGCCAACACGGACGGTGAGATCGGCGACGGAACCACGATCGCGCGAACAACCGAGACTGCTGTAGCTGGCACCTTCGTTAGCTTGGCCGCTGGGACGAACTTCACGTGCGCCGTGAACTCCAGTGGCACGATGATGTGCTGGGGAAGCAACCAGTCAGGCCAGCTCGGGAACAGCTCCACCACCAACCACCCGTCGCCGGCGGCGGTGTCCGGCAGCGTGGTGTTCTCGAAGGCCGCAGCCGGAGAGTCTCACGCCTGCGGCGTCTCTACCGTCGGCGCAGCGTACTGCTGGGGCGCGAACGCGAATGGTCAGATTGGTGATGGCACTACTGCGCAGAAGCTCGTGCCGACTGCCGTGACCCCAGGCACGCTCGTCTTCAGTCAGATCGAGGCCGGCTTCAGCCACACTTGCGCCGCGACGTCCGGTGGGTCGGCGTACTGCTGGGGCTCCAACGAGGCCGGGCAGCTGGGTGACGGAACCACGACGCAACGCCCGTCGGCGGTAGCCGTCGCTCTCCCATGAACCGCTCGAGCCGCTGCGCGCCGCCGGCCAGCGCGCAGCTCATCGGCGGTGCCGAAGTTCCTCAGACCAGACGGTTGTCACACATGTCTCTCAAGCTTTCATCGACGCCGCTCGTCGTTGCCGGCGCCTTCTTCGTGTCGCTCCTCGCGTCCCCGGTGGCGAGCCAGGCCCAAGACCTCTCGAAGGTCAAGGTCCAGTATCGCTGCGGGAACTACTTCCGCATCACCAACGCCAACACCGTTCCGGTGACGGTCAATTGGAACGTCTACCAGACGGGCGACCACGGCTCGGTGACCCTCCCCGCCAAGTGGGGGAGCTACAACAACAGCGAGACCTACCTCAATACGCCCAACCGCGGGAGCCTCCAGCTCTCCGTCGGCACGGCGGTCATCGCCACCAAGGGGAATGGAGGGAACCCCTGCAATCCGGCGGGGACCGTGGGCCAGTGGGGGTCGGTCTTCACCTGGTGGCCACACACCTGCACCGACCCGCTCGCCGTCGATGCCTGCAACGACAGCAGCATCACCATCCACACCATGCTCCTGCCTAACGGCAAGGTTCTGACGTTCGGGCGTCGCCGCCAGGGCGAGGAGCCAGTAGTCTGGGATCCGGTCGCTGGGACATTCACCGCTGCCCAGGTGGACATCACCGATGAATTCTGCAGCGGTTACACGATGCTCGCGGACGGGCGATACATGGTCGTCGGTGGGCACCCGAACCCGCCCGGCACCGATGGGCAGGGCACCCGCGCCGTCAACATCTTCGACTGGCGGACGAATACCTGGACGAACGTCGACTCGATGGTCCGTGGTCGCTGGTACCCGACGGCGGTAACCCTGAACAACGGCAACGTGTTGATCGTCTCGGGCTCGGATGCCTCCGACTTCATCTCGATTCCGGAGACCTACACGCCGGCGGGCCACGGGCAACTGGACTCGGCCGCCTTCCGCTATCTCCAGCTGTACCCGCGACTCTTCGTCGCGCCGACGAACTCCGGCAACTACGTCTTCTTTGCCGGAGAGGAAGTGCAGTCGGCGTGGCTCAACATGGCGAACTACACGTGGACGAACGGCGGCGTCTCCACGATGGGCGCGGACCGCGACTATGGCTCCGCCGTACTCTATGACCAGAGGGTGCTCTGGGTCGGCGGGGGCTCGCCCCCGTTCGCCTCGGCGGAAGTGATGGACCTGAGCGGTGGACCCCCAGGGGTCTGGCGCGCTGTCGCTCCGATGACGTACAGCCGGCGGCAGATGAACGCCACCATCCTGGCCAACGGCAAGATCCTGGCGACTGGCGGATCGGGGAATTCGGCTTTTGCCGGCGGTGATCCGGCGCGGACGATCCCCGAGCTCTTCGACACGGTGAATGAGACGTGGACGCCAATGCCGGCCGAGGTCCACGGACGCTTCTACCACACCACCGCGCTCCTCCTGCCGGATGGGCGCCTCCTGGAGAGCGGAAGCGGCGAGCCGTCGCCGACCGGCTACAACGACAACCAGACGCGCAATGCCCAGATCTATTCGCCGTCATACCTCTTCAATCCGGACGGCACGCTCGCGCAGAGGCCGATCATCACCAGCGCACCGAGTACCTCGACCTATGGAGCGGCAGTGACTCTCAACACGCCGAATGCCGCGAGCATAACGAGCGCCCTTCTCCTCCATTTCGGCGCCGTCACCCACGCCTTCAACCACGGTCAGCGTCTCAGCACGCTCACTCCCAGCATGGTCATTGGAGCATCGTCGGTCACCGTGACGATGCCGCCCAACGCGAATTTCGCACCGCCCGGATTCTACCTGCTCTTCCTGCTCGACAATCGCGGAGTGCCGACGACCGGGCAGACCATACAGATCCAGTAGTGAGTACAGCTCGCGCGCCCGAGGCGGGGCGCGCGCCAATGTAGAAAAGTCGGCCGCTCGTTTGGGGGCGACGCAGGTTCGCGCACGGGAGGCGGGGCATGGCCGTCAGCTCAGCCAACGCGTTTCGGAAGACCGCCCCGCGACTGTTGCGAGTCGCGGCTCTGGCGGTCGTCTCGCTCGCCGCCGCCTCCCTTTCCGCATCTCAGGACCTGACGCAGATCAAGGTCCAATACCGCTGCGGGAACTACTTCCGCGTCACCAACGGAAACTCGGTGGCGGTGCAGGCCACCTGGGATGTCTACCAGACCGGTGAGAATGGCAGCGTGAGCCTTCCCGCCAAGTGGGGGACATACTCGAACAGCGAGACATACCTCCAGACGACGACTCGAGGGAGCCTCCGGCTCTCGATCGGCGGGAAGCAGGTCGCGAGCAAGGGGAATGGCGGCC
>Ga0187765_10000264_pt1 | contig 18706 bp, 13 predicted proteins | sample 0216_QUI02_MP05__3_FD_133018 | JGI IMG/M metagenome (GOLD analysis project Ga0187765, IMG submission 133018) | Tropical peat soil microbial communities from peatlands in Department of Meta, Colombia - 0216_QUI02_MP05_10_MG | ecosystem: Environmental > Terrestrial > Soil > Wetlands > Peat ...
ACGAGATCACCGCCGGGCAGGAATCGCGCGCCGTCCGGGCCGAGGACTTCCACCTCGGCTTCTTCACCACCGGGCTGGACGACGACGAGCTGATCGTCTCGGTACGGGCGCCGGTGCTCGGGCCGGGCTGGGGCTGGAGCTTCCAGGAGGTCGCCCGGCGCGACGGCGACTTCGCCATGGCCTCGGTCGCGGCCCTCATCCGCAGCGCGGACGGCCTGATCATCGAGTCGCGGGTAGCGGCCGGCGGGGTCGGCGACCGGCCGCTGCGGCTGGCGGACGTGGAGACGGCACTGACCGGCTGCCCGGTCGCCAACCTGGCCGAAAGGGTCGGCCCCATCCAGGGAATCAGCCCGGCCGGCGACACCAGCGCCAGCGCGCAGTACCGGGCCCGCCTGACCCGCGTCCTGGTCATCCGGGCGCTGGCCGAGGCCGCCGGCCGCGCGGGGGAGGAGGCGGCGTGAGCCAGGCAGTGACGGTCACCCTCGTGGTCAACGGCCGCCCGGTCACCCGGACCGCCGGGGCCCACCTCACGCTGCTGCGCTGGCTGCGCGAGGAGGCCACCACCACCGACCCCAAGTACGGGTGCGGGGAGGGGATCTGCGGCGCCTGCACCGTGCTGGTGGATGGCGAGCCGGTCTCGGCCTGCATCGTGCTGGCGGCACAGGTCGACGGCGCGGAGATCACCACCGCGGCCGGGCTGCTCGAGCGCGACGGCTCGCTGGGTCCGCTGCAGCGCGCGTTCCACACCCACCACGCGGCGCAGTGCGGGTTCTGCACCCCCGGGATGCTGATGGCGGCCGCCGCGCTGCTGTCCACCGGCCACCCCGCGTCACGGGAGGAGATCCGGGCGGCGCTGCACGGGAACCTGTGCCGGTGCACCGGCTACGGCCCGATCGTCGATGCCGTCGAGGCGGCGCAGCAGGAGGCGCGCCGGTGAGCGCGGGGGAGATCCGCAGCTCCAAGGCGGAAGAGCTGCGGGTGGTGCACCAGCCGCTGCCGCGGCACGACCAGCAGGAGAAGATCGCGGGCAGCACCCGCTACGCGGCTGACCTCGCGTTCGCGGACATGCTGCACGCCCGCCTGGTGCGGGCCCCCGTACCCTCGGCGAAGATCACCCGGCGGGACGCGGCCACCGCCGCGGCGGTACCGGGCGTCGTCTGCGTCCTGTTCGGCGAGGACGTGCCGCACAACGTCATCTGGGTCGACGTCCCCGGCCAGACGGTCGAGGTGGCGGCGCTGAAGGCGAGCATGGAGGTGCTCGCGACCGACCGGGTCCGTTTCCACGGCGAGCCCGTCGCCCTGGTCGTGGCCGACAGCGAGGAGGCGCTCGCGGAGGCCTGCGACCTGGTGGACATCGAGTACGAGGAGCTGCCCGGGGTCTTCGACCCGTCGGAGGCACTGGCGCCGGGCGCGCCCGCGGTCCACGCGCAGGGGAACCTGCTCGGCGAGTGGAACATCGACCGCGGCGGCGTGGACGAGGCGTTCGCCGCCGCCGACGTCATCGTCGAGGGCAGCTACCGGACGCAGGCGGTCGACCACGCCTACCTGGAGCCGGAGGCGGGCGTGGGCTGGCTGGATGACGAGGGGGTGCTCACCCTCCGGGTCGCGACCCAGGTGGTGGAGCACTACCGGGACGTGGCCAGGATCCTCGGCATCCCGGACTCCCGGGTGCGCGTGATCGCGCCCTACGTCGGCGGCGGGTTCGGCGGCAAGGAAGACATGACCGTCGAGCCCTACCTCGCGCTCGCCGCGTGGCGCACCCGGCGCCCGGTCCGGATGCAGTGGACCAGGCAGGAGTCGCTGCTGGCCCGGCCCAAACGGCACGCGATGACGCTGCGGTACCGGACCGCGGCCCGCGGCGACGGGACGATCCTCGGGCAGGAGGTGGACATCACCGCGGACTCCGGCGCCTACGCCTACCTGTCGGCGCTGGTCCTGCTCTACTCCTCGGTGCACGCGTGCGGGCCGTACCGGGTGGACAACGTGCGGCTGCGCGCCCGGTGCGCCTACACCAACAACCCGCCGACGTCGGCGTTCCGCGGCTTCGGCGGCATGCAGGTGGTGTTCGGCTACGAGTCGCAGATGGACCTGCTGGCCCGCCGGCTGCACATCTCACCCGCCGACGTGCGCAAGCGCAACGCCCTGGCCCGGGGCGACGTCCTGCCGGTGGGGCAGCCGATTGAGACCGAGGTGCTGCTGGGGCAGACGATCGACGCCGTCTGCGGCCGGGCCGGTGACAAGCCACGCCCGTCCGGGCCGCGCCGCGTGGTGGGGCGCGGCATCGCCTCCAACATCCAGTCCTACGGCCGGCTCGTCTGGCTGAACGATTCCGCCGCGGCCTGGGTCGGCTGGCAGCTGGACGGCAGCCTCACCGTCCGCTGCGGCGTGCCCGACATCGGCGGCGGGCAGGCTTCGTCGCTGGCGCAGATCGCCTCGGAGGTCCTCGGCACCCCGATGGAGCAGATCACCGTGCACTTCGGCGACTCGTCCCTGACCCCGCTGGCCGGCACGACCACCGCGACCCGGCAGCTGCTGATGTCCGGCAACGCCGTCTACGAGGCGTGCACGCTGCTGCGCGGGGGGGTGCTGGGGGCGGTGGCGGAGGCGACCGGCCAGCCGGCCGACGGGCTGCGGCTCGAGCCCGGCGCGGTGACCGCGGAGGGATTCCAGATGGACCTGCGGGAGGCCCTGGTCACCTGCAGGCGGCGTAACGTCCCGATCGAGGCGCTGGGCACGTTCTTCGGCCCGAAGGGCCAGCCGGTCGTCCGTGACCTGCGGGCCGACCGGGTGTTCCCGGACTTCACGTTCGGCACTCATCTGTGCGACCTGGAGGTCGACCTCGACACCGGCAAGGTGCGGCTGCTCCGCTACGTCGCCGCGCATGACGTCGGCCGGGCGATCAACCCCCGGTCGGTCGAGGGCCAGATCAGCGGCGGGGTCGTCCAGGGGCTCGGGATGGCCCTGCTCGAGGAGGTCGCCCTGGACCGCGGGGTGAACCTGACCGGCGGCCTGTTCCAGTACCTCATCCCCGCCAGCACCGACGTGCCGGACATCGAGACCGTGGTCCTCGAGTCCGGGGAGGGGATGGGCCCGTTCGGCGCCCGCGGCATCGGCGAGCCGCCGATCGGGCCGCCGTCGGCCGCGGTGGCCAGCGCCATCCACGACGCGGTCGGCAGCCGGCCGGTGGTCCTCCCCATCACCCCCGAGCGGGTGCTCGCGTGCGTGGACGCGGCCGAGCGGCCGGGCTGACGGCCCGTGAGCGACCGGCTCGCCTACGACTACGTGATCGTCGGCGGCGGGACCGCCGGGGCCGTTGTCGCGGCCCGGCTCAGCGAGGACCCGCGGGTGACGGTCGGGCTGCTGGAGTGGGGGCCGGCCGACACCCGCGAGCCGCGGGCGCTGCAGATCCGCCGGTGGTCGGAGATGCTCGAGGGGGAGTACGACCTGGACTACGCGAGCGTGCCGCAGCCACGCGGCAACTCCTGCATCAGGCAGGCCAGGGCGTGCATCCTGGGTGGCTGCTCATCACACAATACGATGATCGCGCTGCGCCCGCCGGCCGCCGACTTCGACCGCTGGGCCGAGCTGGGCGCGCACGGCTGGGACGCGGACGCCATGAGCGGCTACTTCGGCCGGCTGGCGGTCAGCATCGTGCCGGTCGCCCCCGAGCACCGCAACCCCTACCTGGCCGACGTCATCCAGGCCGCCTCGGCCGCCCTGGGCATCCCGGTCCGGGAGGACTGGAACACCGTCGGCTACCGCGACGGCACCGGGTTCCTGCCGATCGGGTACTACCCGGAGACCGGCGTCCGCTCCTCGTCCTCGGTGGCGTACCTGCACCCGGTCATGGGCCGGCGGGCCAACCTCGACGTGCTGACCCGCACCCGGGTGCTGCGGGTCACGTTCGGCGAGGGCCGGCGCGCGACGGGCGTCACCGTCCGCCGGGACGACGGCCAGCTGGCCGGCATCGCGGCCCGCCGCGAGGTCATCGTGTGCTGCGGGGCGATCGACACCCCGCGGCTGCTGATGCTGTCCGGCGTCGGGCCAGCGGAGGAGCTGCGCCGGCTCGGCATCGAGGTGGTGGCCGACTCTCCCGGCGTGGGCGGCAACCTGTGCGACCACCCGGAAGGCCTGATCGTGTGGGAGGCGGCCCGGCCGCTCCCGCCGCAGGGGGCGACCGACTGGGACATGACGATCATGTACCGGGCCGACCCGGCGAGCGCCGTCCCCGACGTGCTGGCGCACGTTCCGCTGATGACCTTCGCCATGCATGCCGAGCGGCTCGGATACCGCACCCCCGGACGGAGCATAACGATGACGCCCAACGTCACCCGGCCGCGCAGCCGCGGCCGGGTGAGTTTGGCGTCCGCCGACCCGGGTGATCCCCCGCTCATCGACTACCGGTGGTTCACCGACCGCGACGGCCACGACGAGCGGACGCTGCTGGCTGGCATCCGGATGGCCCGCCGCGTGGCCGCGCAGGCCCCGATGGCCGGCTGGGTGGCGCGGGAGGTCTTCCCCGGGCCCGCGGTCCAGGCGGACGAGGAGCTGTCGGCGCTGGCCCGGGCGACCTGCCACACCGTGTACCACGTGTCGTGCACCGCGCGGATGGGCGCGCCGGGCGACCCGGCCGCGGTGCTCGACCCGCAGCTGCGGGTCCGCGGGGTGGAACGGCTGCGGGTCATCGACGCCTCCGCGTTCCCCGCGCTGACCACGGTCAACCCGGTCGTCGCCGTGCTGATGCTGGCCGAGCGGGGCGCCGAGCTGGTCCGCGGCTGACCGGTCACGGGTCCCACACCACCGGCAGCCGTTTCGCGGCCCGGACCGCCCAGCCGTGCACCAGCGGCTCCCGGTCCGGATCACGCCGCAGCCCGGGCAGGCGGGCGAACATCTCCTCGATCATGACCTGCTCGAGCTGGCGGGCCACGAAATGGCCGACGCAGAAGTGCATCCCGTAGCCGAACGAGGCGTGGCCGGTGTCGGCGCGGTCGAGGTCGAAGGTGTCGGGGTCGGTGTGACGCGCCTCGTCCCGGTTCGCCGAGGCGAGGACCATGGCCACCTCGGTCCCGGCCGGGAAGTGCACCCCGCCCACGGTGACCTCGGCGGTGGTGAGCTTCTCGGTCATGCCGAACGGGGCCTCCCAGCGCAGTCCTTCCTCCACCGCCCGGGCCGACCAGGCCTGCGGGTCGGCGGCCAGCCTGGCCGCCTGGTCGGGGCGGGTGAGCAGCCCGTGCAGGGTGTTGGCCGCGCCGTGGGCCGGCTCCTGGAACCCGCCGACGATCATGACCCCGGCGTCGCCGATGATCTCGCCGAGCCCCCGGGTGGTTCCCGCGGGCATGCCGTGGTGCAGCATCAGGGACAGCGTGCTGCCGTCGGGATGCGCCGTGAGCTCCGCCAGCCGGCCCTCCAGGTACGCGGCGACCTCGGCCTTGATCATCTGGCCGTGTGCGGCGACGCTCTCGCTCCGGCCGAAGTCCACCAGGTAGGCGGCGTATCCGTGGAACCAGCGCCGCAGGGTGGGGTCATCGACGTCGCCGAACCCCATCACGTCACCGACGGCGCGCATGCTGACCGGCTCGAGGATGTCGGCGTTCGCGTCCGCCGCGCCGCGGTCCCTGATCGCGCTGATGTACCGGGCGGCGGTGGCCCGCAGCAGTTCCTCGCGGTACTGGGTGACCGCGCGGGGGCGGAAGCGGGAGTTCAGCGGCCGCCGGTGGGCCAGGTGCGCGGGCCCGCTCAGGCTCATGACGTTCGGGTTGCCGTACACGGCGTGGAACACGTCCCGGGTGGGCCCGAACACCGCGTCGTTGTTGCCGGCCTCGGCGCACAGCTGCCAGGTGGTGATCCAGACCCGGCCGGTTTCCGGCACGTAGGCGATCGGGCGGTGCCGGCGCATCCAGGCGTAGGTCGGGTACGGGTCGTCTTCCAGCACGTCCAGCCCGACGTCGTGGACGATGTCCGCGGCGCTGGCGGGCACGGCTACCGGGTCACCAGTACCGGGCACGACGCGTGGTGGATGACCTTGTGGGCGACGCTGCCCAGCAGCAGCGAGGTGAACTCCGACCGCCCCCGGGTGCCCATCACGATCAGGCCGGCGCCGAAGTCCTCCGCTGCCGAGATGATCTGCGGGGCGACGTCCGAGGTCAGCACCGCGTATGCCTCGCCGCGGGCCTTCACCCCCCGGCTGCGCAGCTCGGCCGTCACCCCGTTCACCAGGTCGGCCGCCTCGCCCGGCTGCTCCAGCGGGATCGGCCCGGCCCGCCCGGCCGCGCCGAGTTCCTGCAGGTGCAGGACCAGCACCTCGGTCGTGCCCCCGCGGGCGACCTCGGCGGCGGCATCCGCGGCCCGCTCCGAGTGCTCGGAGCCGTCGACGGCCAGCACGATCTTGTCAAACACCGGCTCCACCTCTCAGATCTTCCGTCCTCGCACCACGGCTGATCAGCCCGACGCTAGCAGCAGCGCCGATCGAGCAGAACGGGCTCTCGCCCAGCGAAACCGCGGCTGCGGGAGGATTTCGTTGAGCGAGATGCTCTTGCGCTCCATGGAGCACGAATCTACGATCTTCTGCACCTGCTGCTTGAGGGAGAACCTGGATGAGCGAAGGCGGGACATCCTCCGGCGCGGCCACGCTTGAGCAGTACACGATCGAGGCGATCCCGGCCAGTGAGCGGCACGGCAGGCCCCGTGACCTGTTCACCATCTGGTTCAGCTCGAACATCATGCCGCTGACGTTCGTCACCGGGGCGCTCGCGCCGGTGGTGTTCAGGCTGCCGTTCGGCTACAGCGTGCTGGCCATCCTGGTCGGCAACCTGGTCGGTGCCCTGTTCATGGCCCTGCATTCGGCGCAGGGCCCGCGGCTCGGCGTGCCGCAGATGATCCAGAGCCGCGGCCAGTTCGGGTTTGTCGGCGCGGTCCTCGTGATCGCCATCGCGGTGTTCATGTACGTCGGCTTCTTCGCCTCGAACCTGATCCTCGGCGGTGAGTCGATCAACCAGCTGGCGCACGGCATCAGCACCGACTGGGGGATCGTCATCTGCGCGGTGGGGAGCCTGCTCATCACCGTGTTCGGCTACGACATGATCCACGCGGTGAACCGGTGGGCGACCTTCCTGTTCGGCGGCGCGATGCTGCTGGCGGTGATCATCATCGTGGCCCGCGGCCTGCCCGCGGACTTCTTCAGCGCCGGCTCCTTCACCTGGGCGGGATTCCTCGGGGCCATGGCCACCACCGGGATCCTGTGGCAGATCGCCTACGCACCCTACGTCTCCGACTACTCGCGCTACATGCCCGCGGACGAGAGCGTCACGTCGACGTTCTGGTTCTCCTACTGGGGGGTCGTCCTCGGCACGGTCATCCCCATGATCATCGGTGTGGTGGTGGGGCTGGCGTCGGCCAACCCGGACCAGATCGCCGCGCTCTATCAGCTGACCGTCGGCGCGGGCTGGCTGATCATGCTGGTCTTCGCGCTCGGGATCATCGACACGAACTCGATCAACCTGTACGGCGGCATGCTGTGCTCGATCACGGTCGGCCAGACCTTCAAATCCCGCTGGCTGCCGGGGGCCCGCGCCCGCGCCGTGGTGTCGGTCGTGATCGTGGCCGTGTCGCTGATCGGCGCGCTCGCCTACCAGAGCACCTTCCTGACCAGCTACGTGAACTTCATCCTGTTCCTGCTGTACGTGCTGATCCCGTGGACCGCGATCAACCTGGTGGACTTCTACCTCATCCGCCACGGCAACTACGACGTCGCGTCCTTCTTCGACCCGTCCGGCGGGATCTACGGCCGGGTGAACTGGCCCACGCTCATCATTTACCTGGTGGGGGTGGGGGTCCAGATCCCGTTCGTGAACACGACCCTGTATGAGGGGCCGGTCGCGAAGGCGCTCAACGGGGCGGACATCTCCTGGATCGTGGGCCTGGCCGTGACCATCCCGCTCTATTACTTCGTCACCCGGGCCCGCGTCGGCCGCGAGCCGGCCGCGGCCGTGGCGGCGGGCGGCGCCAGTGCGTGACGATGTCACGGTCGGCATCGCCCAGTGGCTGCCGCGGCCGGGGCGGCCGGGCGAGAACCTGGCCACGGCGGTAACCCTCATCACCGGCCTGGCCCGCCGCGGCGTGGACCTCGTCGTCCTGCCGGAGCTGTGGCCGTGCGGGTTCGACTGGGGATCGCTGCGCGAGGACGCGGCCGGCGCGGCCGAGACGCTGGACGGGCCCAGGTGCGCGGCGCTGGCCGCGTGCGCCCGGGACCATGGCATCTGGCTCGCGGCCGGCTCGGTCCCCGAGCGGGCCGGTGGCGCCCTGTACAACACCGCCCTGCTGTTCGACCGCGGCGGGCGGCTGCGGGCCTGGCACCGCAAGGCGCATCTGTACCGCCCGCTCGGAGAGGACGCGGTTTTTGCTCCCGGCGACCGGCTGACGGTGTGCCCGACCGGGGAATTCGGCACCGTCGGGCTCAGCGTCTGCTTCGACGGGGACTTCCCGGAGTCCGCCCGGGCCATGCGCGGCGCCGGCGCCCGGCTGGTCATCCAGCCGAGCGCCTACGAGACCGCGGCCCGCGGCTGGTGGCGGACGCTCTACCCGGCCCACGCCCTCAGCAACGGCCAGTGGTGGGTGATGGCCAACCAGTGCGGCACCAACCCGTCCGGGACGCTGCTGGGGGAGAGCCAGATCATCGCCCCGTCGGGCGAGGTGCTGGCCAGGGCGCCGGGGGCGCGCGACGGTGAGACCCCGCCGGCCGAGCTGATGACCGCTGCGCTGCCGCTGGCCGGTGAGCTGGCCCGGGCCGAGCAGGACAGCGGGGTGCTGTGGCGGCTGCGGCGCGGGGACCTGAGGGCCCGGGCGCAGGATGCGGTGGCGGCCAGCTGACCGGAAATTTGGCGGGAACGACAGGAAGGCGACAGCGATGCCACTGATAGAGGTCAAGGCGGTCGACCGCCGGTTCGATGACCCCGCGACGAACGAGCGGCTGATCGCCGTGCTGACCGACGCGGCGTGCCAGGTGTGGGGGGAGGAAACGCGCTCCCAGATCTGGGTGGTGCTGGAAGGGGTACCCGCCACCCGGTGGGGGATCGGCGGAAAATCCCTGTCATGACGGGGCACGGGCGCCTGCTATCGACCAGCCTGACCGCCGGCGAGTCCCAGGACCTGCGGGTGGTGGGCGGGCACGGCGTGTGGTTCCGGCTCGCCGACGGCCGCGAGGTGATCGATGCGAGCAACACCGCCGCTCCGCTCGGGCACTGCCATCCGGAGATCATCGAGGCGATCCGCGGCGCGGCGGACGCCCCCGTCCTCAACGAGGGATGGCAGTGGGCCGAGCGCGATGAGGCCGCCGAGGACCTGATCGGCATCGCCTTCGCCGGCGAAGAGTGGGCCGGTGCGGTGCGGTTCTTCATCAGCGCGAGCGAGGCCAACGATGCCGTGCTGGCCCTCTGCCAGGCGCTCACCGGCCGTGCCCCGCTGGCGACCAGGGAACGCGCCTACCACGGCGGCGCCGGCCTGGCCCGCGACCTCACCGTCCAGCCCCAGTGGCACGGCGGCCTGTCCTCGGCGAAGGAAGTGGCCGCGCCGCCACGCCTGGCCACCGTGCATGAGCTGCCCGCGCCCCGGGGGGCCCGGGTCACCGGCCAGGCCGACCCGGCTGAGGGACAGGAGTGGACGGCCGGCGCCCGGGCCATGCTCTCCGGCAGCGCCGCGGTCCTGCTCGACTACAGCCAGGGCGGCATCTACCACGTCCCCCGGTACCAGGACCAGGTGGCGGCGCTCGCCCGGGAGGCCGGTGCGTACTGGATCGCGGACGAGACCGTGACCGGGTTCGGCCGGGTCGGCGGCTGGTTCCAGTTCCAGCACGGCCAGGCGCGGCCCGATTTCGTCACCCTGGGCAAATGCATGAGCGCTGGCGGGGCGCCTGCGGGTGCCGTTGTCCTGTCGGAGGAGGTGCTCGACCGTCTGGCCGGGACCAGCTGGCAGAGTTACTCGACCTACCGGGCCCATCCCATCGCCATGGCGTCGCTCCGGGCCCACCTCCGCGTGTCCAGCCGTGACAAGATCTACGAACGCGCCCTCGGCCTGGACGGGTATATGTTCGCCAGGCTCTCCGAGGTCGCTGCCCAGCACCCGAGCGTCGCGCGCGTGGACGGCCGCGGCCTGCACTGGACCGTGGAGCTGCACGGGCCCGACTGGCGCGACTGGCGCGGCCAGGAGGCCGAGCCGCTCGCGAGCCGGGTGGTGGCCAGGGCGCTGGAAGCCGGAGCCCTGATCGCCACCAGCGGCGAGCAGACATCCTTGTTCCTCGCGCCGCCGCTGGTGATCTCAGAGACCGAGCTCGACCGGGTGTTCGACGCGCTGCACCACGGCCTTACCGCGGCGGACCAGGAATAGCCACCGGCTGACGGCTCTCCGCCATGGCGTGCTCGACCAGGGCGGTCAGGACGGCCTTGGTCGAGTTCCGCTCTCTGGCGTCGCATTCCAGCATCGGGACGCGCGGGCTGACCGACAGCGCGTCCCGCACGTCGGCGACGGTGTGGGGAAAGTCGCCGTTGAAGCCGTTGACGGCGATGATGAACGGCACGCGCGCGGATTCGAAGTAGTCGACCGCCGCGAAAGAGTCCGCCAGCTTTCGCGAATCAGCCAGGACGACCGCCCCGATGGCACCGCGGGTCAGGTCATCCCACATGAACCAGAACCGGCGCTGGCCGGGGGTGCCGAACAGATAGAGCACCAGATCTGCATCGATGGACACGCGGCCGAAATCCATGGCCACCGTGGTCGTCGTCTTCTCCGGGGTCAGCGACAGATCGTCAGTCCCGGCGCCCGCCGCGGTCATGACCGCTTCGGTGGTCAGCGGGGTGATCTCCGAGACCGAGCCGATGAGGGTGGTCTTGCCGACGCCGAACCCGCCCGCCACGACGAGCTTGACCGAGGTTATCCCGGCGTCCGGCGCCTCACCGGCGGCGCTGTTGGAGACTGCGGAATCCACTGAGCCCCTTTCCAGCATGCTGAGACCCGGTCGGCCTCACATGGTCAGACGTCCCTTGCGTCAGCCGGACTGCAGGCTACTGCGCGGCGCGGGCGTTAGTGCGTCTCTCACCCTCTCCACCAGCGTCGTCATCTCGTAGGCCACCAGGCCCAGGTCACAGTCGGCCGCGGCCAGCACGGCGAGGCTTGATCCGTAGCTGATCGCCATCACGATCAGCAGGCCGCGCTCCATTTCGACCACCACCTGGGTGACCGCGCCGCCCTCAAAGACCCTGGCCGCGCCCTGGGTCAGGCTGGCCAGGCCGGAGGTGACGGCCGCGAGCTGGTCCACGCGGTCCTTGGGGAGGCCCTGCGAGAACGCCATCGGCAGCCCGTCAGACGAGATCACGATCGCGTGGGCGACGGAGGGCACCCTCTCGGTGAAGCCGGTGACAAGCCAGTTCAGGTCCTGTACCGGGCGCACTAGCGAACTCACGGGCGCTCCTTCCTTCCGGGCTGGCCGATCACATTGGGTTCCATCGTGGCCAGGGCCCGGGGCAGGGGTCTGTTCAGCCGATGCAGCTGAGCTGGTGGCCTGAGCCGGGCCACTTCGGAGATCTCATACCGCACGATCAGGAAGTCTCATCCTCCCGGCCGGGGTCGCCCGCCGGGCCCGCGGCGGCCCGGCCTTCTTCGACGCCCCGCTGGAAACTGGCAAACCGCTCGCGTGTCGTGACGGCCGACCTGGGCGGTACGGCGCGTTGCGGGCCGGTGGTGGCTGTCCCGGGGACCAGGTTGGCCTGCGGCACCCGCCTGGGGAGCCCGGCTTCCGTGAGGCCGTCCGAGGACGGGGAAGCGGCTGTCTCTGCGGCACGCCAGCCCTCGTCTGCCGGAGAAGACGCCCAGCTGCCGTCGGCCTGGGCTGTGACCGACGGGCCGAACCCCCTGTGCACGCGCCTGAACCAGTCCGACTCGACCGCTTCGAAGACCGGCAGCCGCTGTTCCCCGGCGGCGCTGTCCGCGGGCGGCACGACGGCATCGCCGCGCGCGGAGCTTGTCCCCGAGGTGGTTGTCCTCGACGTGAAGGGCGACGATGCGGTCAGCGGGTCACTGTCGGACGGGGCGCGATCGTTCCAGCCCGCCACGGACCAGCCGGGGTCCTCCCGCCCGGCGCCGCTCGCTTCCCTGCCGATGTCGGTGGGGAAGGCGGCGGGGCCGGCGGCCGCGGGGCCGGTGGTGGCGGGGCTGGTGGTGGCGGGGCCGCTGGCCGCGGGCGAGCGCGAACCGGGTATACGCCGTGGGTCGACGGGCCCATCCTGCTCGTCCGCCCGCAGCGGAGCGAACCTTGGCGTTCTCGCGTCGGCCACCTGCTGCGCCGCGCCGCCGCGGTCGCCGTCCATCCCGTTGTGGTGACCGGCCCGGGGCCCCCGCGGGACCCGCGACGGCAACCCCCCGGCCGTGCCGGGGCCGGCGGCGGATGCAGCGAAGTCGCCGAGCCTCGGTTGCGCCGGGGTGTTCTCGTGCGTGATCAGTTCATCGGGCAACCAGACCAGGGCGGTAATGCCGCCGGTCGGCGCCGGGCGCAGCCGGACCCTTATACCGTGGCGTTCGGCCAGCCGGCCGACGACGAACAGGCCCATGCGCCTGGAGACGTTGACATCTACCAGCGGCGGGTTGTCCAGCTGCCAGTTCGCGCGGGCTATCTCATCCGTGCTCATGCCGACGCCCTGGTCGGTGATGTCGATCAGGGCACCGCCGCTGGTCAGCAGGTGACCGGAGATCTTGACTCGGGTATCGGCCGAGGACAGCGACGTCGCGTTCTCGGCCAGTTCGGCGACTGTGTGCACGACGTCGTTGACGGCGGGCCCGACCACCATGATGCCCTGCTGCGCATCCAGTGAGACGCGCTCGTATTCCTCGATCTCGCTTACGGCCGCCCTGATGACGTCCACCAGCGGCGCCGGCTGGTTCCCGCGGCTGATCAGTTCGTGCCCGGCCAGCACGAGCAGGTTCTCGGAGTTGCGGCGCATACGGGTGGCGAGATGGTCCATCTTGAACAGGTTGCCCAGGCGCTCAGAGTCCTGCTCTCCCTGCTCAAGATCATCTATGAGGCTGATCTGGCGTTCCACCAGCGCCTGGCTACGGCGGGACAGGTTGGTGTAGATCGCGCTGACCTGCCCACGCAGGACGGCCTCGTTGGCCGCCAGCCGCAGCGCTTCCCCGGACACCTCGTCAAAGGCGCGCGCCACCACACCGATCTCATCCGAGGAGGTCACGCCGATGGGTTCCACCCCGAGGGGCACGTTCTCACCATCGGCCTCGCTGATGCGGCGGACCGCATCGGGCAGGACCTGGGTCACCTCGAGGGCCCCGTCCTCCAGCCTGCGCAGCGGCTCCACGATGGACCTGGCCACGATGAGCATGATCAAGAGCGCCGCCAGCACGACGACGATCACCACGATGCCTTCGACCAGCGCCGACGTAATGGCCTTGTCGCGCACCGAGCTGTTGAACGAGTTGACCGATGCCCTGTGGAGAGAAGAGGCGATGAGCACGGTGCCGAAGGCAATGGCGGTGAGGGTCGGTATGACGGCCAGCAGCAGCAGACGCGAGCGGACCGGCCAGTTCCGCAGCGGGCCGCGGAGGTCGCGGTTCGGCGCCGGCCGGGTACGGGAGCGCTGCCGGTCAGCGACGGGCGGGCTGATGTCGCCGGGCCGGTGCCGGGGAGGGGCGATGTCCGGCGCGGCGGCCGGCGCTCCCGGTTCGGCGGGGGGCTGTCCCAACTCGGCCGCCGCGGGGCTGCCGAGCGCCTGAATGAACGCCCGCCTGGATTCAGGCGCCTGCCCGCCGGCCTGCCCGGCCGGCATTTCGATCTCGCTTGACGTCCTGGTCAGGTCCACCGCCATGAGGCCGGCGACCGCAAGCACCAGGAGCAGGAGCAACGCCTCGACTAGCATGCCACTCACATCCGGCCGATGGCTGGGGTCATGCACGAACTGCCGTGCATGACGTCAAGGCGGTGCTGCCCGGTCCGGTTCAGTTCGGGGCGCTCAGCCCCAGGAACCATCGGCAGCCGGCCCAGCGGCGGAGCCGACATGTCACCCCCCAAGGCAGCCTTGCTTCGGCGCAGCGGCACGGCACACAACCCGGCCTACTGTAATGGGTTACGGGCTGGCGCACGGCGATACTCATACAAAGGAGGAAATCGGGCACCGCATCACGTCGGCCGCCGAGGCTGGTGTGACGCCAGGTAGCCTCAGTGGGGATCCCGGCGTACCCGGCAGTGCCGCCTCGGCGGGAACTCTGGCCCAACGGGCAGACCGCGATCCGCGCTTATGCAGAAAGCTAAGGCAAACCTAAGTACGGGTTCTCCGCCTTGCACGGCACGGTTGCCCTAACCGTGACATCATCGTGATGGATTGGGGGGTACTTGGTGATTGCTTCAGACACGTCGGCTCGCTGTCCGGCCTGGTGGCGGTCAAGCAAATCCAGCGGACCACGGCGGGCATGGCGGCCCGCGCCGGCTGGAGTGCACTGGACCTCCGCGACCGTTGCGGAGTGGATAGCCGCTGGTGGCGGTCGCTGACTGTGGAAAACTGGGTGCCGGCCGGAGGGCTGGCTGGGGCGCCGGGCGTTCGGGGCAGGTGGCCCCTGTGGTCGGGTGCCACGCCTCCGCTCGCGGACGGCTTCATCGCGAGGCCCGCGAGCGCGCCAGGCATTGCCGGGGCGCTCAATCTGGGCGCCGCGGTCGCGCTGGTGCCCGCCCGGGGAGCTGACAGCCCGCGGGATTGGCGCGGGTCGACCGGTAAGACGCAGCTGGCGGTGGCCTTTGCCGGGTCGCTGTGGCAGTCGCGCGGGGTGGATCTGCTGGTCTGGGTGGTCGCCACCAGCCGTGCATCGGTGCTGTCCGGCTTCGTGGAGGCGGCGGTTGCGACGATGGGCATCGATCCCGAGAGCGATGCCGAGTCGATCGCCGCACGCTTCGTCAGCTGGCTCGGCGAGACCAGCCGGCCATGGCTCATGGTGCTCGACGATCTGTCCGACGTGGCGGATATGACGAGGCTGTGGCCGGAAGGGCCGGCCGGCCGGGTTCTGATCACCACCGCCGATTCCACGACCATCACGGGCGAGCTCCGGGCACCCACGCTGCCGGTCGGGGCCTTCGACCCGCGCGAAGCCCTGAGCTATCTAAGAGGCCGTCTGACGGCAGACCCCGATCAGCGCCTTGGCGCGATCGACCTTATCGAAGCCCTGGACTGTGAGCCGCTGGCGCTCGCCCAGGCCAGCGAGGTAATCGCCACGTCGGCGCTGTCGTGTCAGGACTACCGGGGCCATTTCCTGCGCCGGAGGGAGCAGCTCGCGGAGGCAAATGGCGTCATGCCGTCGGCGGCCTCCGTCACCTGGACGCTCTCGGTGGAGCAGGCGGATCAGCTGCTGCCTCCCGGGGCCGTCCGGTCATTGCTGTCGTTCGCCGCGCTGCTCGACGGCCACGGGATCCCCGGCACGGTCTTCACCGCCCCGGCCGCGTTCAGGTTCTATGCGGCGGGCGGCGCCGGCGGCCTGGCCGATCCGGAGCGGGTGCGGGAGGGCCTGCTGGTCCTGGACCGGGTCGGCCTGCTTTCCGTCGATCAGGCCGCCACGCCGCCGACCGTCAGGATGAAGCCAGTGATCCAGGCGGCGGTCCGCTCAGCGATGCCTGAGGAATATCTCGATCCCGCGGCCCGGGCGGCTGCGGACGCGCTGCTTGAGGTCTGGCCGGAGGACGAGCAGCGCGCGTGGATCGCGGCCGACCTGCGCAGCTGCGCGGACAGCCTTCAGCAAGCCGCCGGAGACCTCCTGTGGACGGACGGCTGCCATCCGCTGCTGCTGCGGGCCGGGCGCAGCCAGGACAGCGCGCGCCTGCTCGGCCCGGCCGTCACGCACTGGAGGAAGCTGGCCGCGGCCAGCCAGCGGATCCTGGCGCCGAACCATCCGGACACCCTGACGATCGGCCGGCGAATGGCCGATGCCTACCTGGCGGCCGGGATGGCAACGGAGGCGGTTCCCTGGTTTGAGTGGGTACTGGCCGACCGGGGCGGCGCGCTGGGGCCTGATCATCCCGAGACGGTCAAGGCCAAGCGCGATCTCGGCCATGCCTTAATAGCCGCGAACCAGCTCCAGGAGGCGCTCCGCGTCCTGTCCGCGGCGGTCAGCGACTACGAGCGGGTCCATGCCCCCAACCACCCCGACACCCTTGGCGTGCGGGACGAGCTCGCCGCCGCCTACCGCGCCAGCGGGCACTTCGACGATGCCATCCGGCTGTACAAGCGCACGCTGGCCGACCGCGAGCGCGTCCAGGGCTCCCGGCATCCGGACGCCATGAGCACCCGCCAGCATCTCGCCGACGCCTACCTGGCCGCCGGGCGCTACAAGGACGCCATCTCCTACTACAAGCGGGTGCTGGCCGACCGGGAGAAGGTCCTCGGCCCCGACCATCCGGACACGATCGACGCCCGGGGCGACCTGGCCGCGGCCAATCTCGCGGCCGGCCGGATGGCCGCCGCGGTGCAGCTTTACGAGGAGACATGCACGGCTTATGCCCGTGTGTTCGGCCCCGACCATCCGGACACGCTGGCGCGCCGCGCGAATCTGGCGAACGCTTACTACCGGGTGGGCTGGTTCAGCGACGCGGCCACGCTGCTCAGCGACACCCTCGCACGCTGTGAGCGTTTCCTGCCGCCGGGGGACCCCCTGACCCGGACCGTGCGGGAAAGCCTGACCAACATCACCGGGGGATAATGGCGCCTTTTTGCAATGCATTGCATTGAGGCCACCTAATCGGCGCACTTCACGGACGGTAGCTCCGGCAGGACGGTACTTACCCACGGGGATGGTACTAACCGTAATGACCCGCTACAGTCGCACAGTACGCTCACGGGCGGACACCGACTGCCGGTCCGCTCTCGACGAGACAACGGAGGATCCGTTGACGCAGGAAGCAGCCGACCTGGCCCTTGAGCAGGAGATTCGCGCCGTAGATACGGTGGCGGCCGGCCAGGAACGGAGAAAGCTGCGGCGGAGCGTGGGACGCCTGGACACCGCATTCCTCATGCTCGCCGCGATCATCGTGCTGGATACGCTGGGCGCGGTGTCGAGTTATGGCGCCCAGTCGTTCACCTGGCTGATCGTCATGATTATCTTCTTCCTGGTCCCCTACGGCCTGATCACGGCGGAGCTCGGCAGCGCCTTCCCGGTAGAGGGAGGCCCCTATGTCTGGGTCAAGCTCGCGTTCGGCCGGGCCTCGGCGGCCGTAGTTTCGCTCATGTACTGGGTGGATAACCCCATCTGGCTCGCCGGGACACTGGCGATCACCGCCATGGCCACCTTCAGCACGTTCTTCGTCAACTTGTCGCTGGCCTGGCAGTACGTCTTCGGCCTGATCTTCGTCTGGGCCGGCATCGGGACTGTCATCATGGCGCTGAAGTTCGGCAAGTGGGTGGCCACCGGCGGCGCGGTGGTCCGGGTGGTGCTGATCGCGTTCTTCACGCTGACCGTGATCTTCTACGCCATCGGGCATGGCGTGCACGGCTTTGGCGGGGGCGCGTTCAAGCCCACCTGGGTCATCTTCCTGGCCGCGGCGCCCATCCTGATCTTCAACCTGGAGGGCTTCGAGCTGCCGAGCAGCGCGTCCGAGGAGCTGAAGAACCCGCGCCGGGACGTGCCGTTCGCGGTGCTGCGCTCGGGCGTCGCCACCGTGCTGTTCTACGGGATACCAGTGCTCGCGATCCTGCTGGTGCTCCGTCCCTCGCAGCTGTCCAACGTGAGCGGCTTCCTGGACGCGCTGCAGACCGTGTTCGTCGTCTACGGCGGCCACACGACCGCCTCGGGCGTCGTGCTGACCGGCGCGGGCAAGATTCTCGCCCAAATCGCCGCGATCGGGGTGATCTTCGGCCTGCTGTCGTCCGCCGTGGTCTGGCTCATCGGTTCCGACCGCACCCAGGCGGTCGCCGGATACGACGGTGCCGCGCCGCGATGGATGGGCTACTTCTCCACGCGCCTCGGCACGCCGATCGCGGTGAACCTGCTCTCGGGCGTCGTGTCCAGCGGGGTTCTCGTCCTCGCGCTGACGCTGACCAGCGGTAACGCGGCCAAGTACTTCAGTGCCACCCTGGGCCTGGTGATCTCGATGGTGACGTTCACCTACGTGCTGATCTTCCCGGCGGTGATCAAGCTGCGGTACAAGTATCCCGACGTCCCGCGGCCGTACCGGATACCCGGCGGCACGGCCGGGCTGTGGATCGCCGCCATCCTGACCACCGCCTGGGCGGCGTTCACCACCATCGCGATCATCTGGCCCGGCATCGGCACCTCGGACCCGGATGCCTCGCTGCCGAGCGGGTTCGCGGGCGAGCGCCTGCAGTACACGTTGTCCCAGGTCATACCGCTCGCCGTGATGATAGTGCTCGGCCTGGGCCTCTATGCCCTCGGCCGGCGTACCCGGCAGCAGGTGGCGCAGCCGGTTGGCGTGCCGGACACGGTTCCCGCGGCGGCGGCTCCGGCGGCGGCCGGCGCAGCTACCGGGACGGAGGCACCCGCGGCGAACGGCTCAGCTCCGGCGGCCGATTCTGCTCCGGCCGCGGCGGACCCTGCTCCGGCCGCAGCCGATTCTGCTCCGGCGTCCGATTCTGGCCCGGCGGCGGATTCTGCTCCGGCGTCCGATTCTGGCCCGGCGGCGGATTCTGCTCCGGCGTCCGATTCTGGCCCGGCGGCGGAT
>Ga0187765_10000266_pt1 | contig 18684 bp, 18 predicted proteins | sample 0216_QUI02_MP05__3_FD_133018 | JGI IMG/M metagenome (GOLD analysis project Ga0187765, IMG submission 133018) | Tropical peat soil microbial communities from peatlands in Department of Meta, Colombia - 0216_QUI02_MP05_10_MG | ecosystem: Environmental > Terrestrial > Soil > Wetlands > Peat ...
GGCGCGCCATTTTCATTTACCAAATTTGCCAGCGGCGGGCGCGCCTTTCACCAGATGCGCGCACTAGCGCGGCGCAGCATTGCACGCAGCACGCGTGGGAGCCGACGCTTGGCACCGGGAAACTCCCATGCTAGCCTTTTTTTGACCGTTCAATGCCTTGAGCCAACGACAGTTCTAGCCGGCTCGCGACGCAGCGAAGAGGCGCGCGCGGGTCTGGTTGCCGGGATCATTAGAAAGGATGTGCCATGGCGCATAAACCGAGTGCTTCCCTGAGTTCTGATAGTGAAGCCATGACATCGCCGACCTCCGATATGCCCGAACAGCGCGATCAGGCCGCTTCCAGGCTGGTCGATCGCTTCGCCGTGTGGTCCGGCGTTGCCGGACTTGTCCCAGTGCCGGTCGTCGATGTGCTCGCGGTCGGCGCGTTGCAAGTGCAGATGCTGCGGCGGCTGTCGCAAATCTACGACGTGGAATTTTCCGAAAATCGCGGCAAGGCGCTGATCGCGGCACTGGCCGGTTGTATGATTCCGGCGACCAGCGGCATGGGCGCGGCAAGTGCGCTGAAAGCGATTCCGGTTGTTAATCTTCTAGCGGCCGGCTTCGTCATGCCGGTGCTCTCGGCTGGCGCCACTTACGCCATCGGCAAGGCCTTCATCCAGCACTTTGAGTCGGGCGGCACGCTGCTCGATTTCAATCCGCCGGACTATCGCGAATTCGTCAAAGCGCAGAAAGAAATGTGGGAGTCGCGCACCAGGGGCCGTGGCAGCAGCAGCCCCAGTTCGACAACGGCGACCTCTGCTCCTTGATCTTTGCTGATCCTTCGAAGCGATGAGGGTAGTGTATTAAGCAAAGGGGCTGTTACGTCCATCGGACGCAACTTTCCGTAACACCAACGGCCGCTTCGGCGTTCGTGGCGCTCACCTAAAGAGATCGCCCAGCTCCACGCTTCGCGGCAGAGAGATATTCGGGAGACTTGGTCCGGCAAGCTCGGCCAGTAAACGCGTGACAGTTAACTCTTGGCAATCAACTCATGGCAGCAGCCGTTCTCGCCTATATCGTTGCGTGTTTGCTGACGGGATTTTGCGGCACCCATCGCCGGCTGGGCTTTTGGGGAACATTCTTTCTCGCGCTTTTTACGACCCCTTTGCTGGTACTGCCGGTGCTTTTTATGACCGGCCCATCCCGCCGTTTTGAATGGCGCTCCCGCGAATAGCTCGGCTGTGCCGCTGCTCACGGGCGGATTCGCCATGCATTCCTATTAACCCACAGTGTCCGCAGTAACGTAAACCGACGAGCGCACGATCATGTCCTTCTTACAGCTCGTTCGGCGCGAAATGCACGGCTCGATGCCGAAGCTCTTGTTAATGTCGAGTCTCGGCGGCATCAGCAACGCGTCCATTCTTGCCGCCATCAATACCGGCGTGCAGGATACCAGCAGTGGCGAGAAGCCTGGTCTGTGGGCGGCGTCGCTGTTTTTGGTCGCGCTGTTTTTGTTCATGAAAACGCAGCAGTTCGTCACCATCACTGCCACTGCCGAAATCGAAGCGATCATCCATAAGGTGCGACTGCGGCTGATGGATCTGATCAGGCGTTCGGAGCTCCTTGAGATCGAGAAGATCGGGCGAGCACGGATTGTCGCGTCCATTACCAGCGACACAGCAGTGTTGACGCAAGCGAGCAACATGCTGTGCTTCACCGTGCAGGGCGCGGTGTTAATTTTCTTCGTCGGACTCTACGTCGCCTATTTGTCGATCACCGCATTTTTGCTGACAGTCGTGATCGTCACCGGCGCAGGAGTGATATTCCACTATAAAAACCGCCAACTGAGCGCCCAGAAGGGCGAATCGGCCGCCTGGGAGCGCCGATTGTTCGATCGGCTGACCGACTTCCTCGATGGCTTCAAGGAGGTCAGGCTTAACGCCGCGCGCAGCGAAGATCTGTTCAACGACGCATTGGAGGTGTCGAAGACGGCGGCCAACATCAAAATTCGCACTCAGGCCGAGACCTTCAAGATGATCGTGAGGTCGCAAATCTCCATGTACATCCTGCTCGGCGCGGTGGTCTTCGTTGCCCCCAATTTGAGTACGCTTGGCGGTACGTCGATTGCGAAAACGACGACGGCGCTATTGTTCGTGGTCGGCGCTTGTTTCGGCCTGGTGCAATCGATCCCGATTTTGCTCAACGCCAATGCCGCGGCCGGGCGGATCGATCGGCTGGAGGAAGCGCTGCGGGCGACCCTCGTCGATACCGAGCGGCGCGTCATTACCGCGCCAAAGCGTTTTGACCGCATCTCGATGCGCAACATCCAATTCCGCTATATGGATAGGTTCTCCGATACGGTTTTCAAAATTGGGCCCATTGATTTTGACCTGCAGCATGGCGAACTGGTTTTCATCACCGGCGGCAACGGCTCCGGTAAATCGACGTTTCTTCGCGTGCTGTCGGGTCTCTACCCGCCCGATTCGGGTGAAATCGTTCTTGACGGCCGGCCGGTAACCGACGCCAATCGCGACGAATATCGCGGACTGATGTCGGCGATTTTCTTCGATTATCACTTGTTTCAGCGGCTTTATGGGATAGGGGATGCGGATCCGGCCGATGTCAACCGGCTGCTGACGCAATTCCGCCTCGCCGACAAGACTGCGTTGAGCAACGGTGAGTTTCGCACGCTCGACCTATCCGGCGGCCAGCGCCGGCGGCTGGCGCTGATCGTCAGCCTTTTGGAAAAGCGGCCGATCATGCTGCTCGATGAATGGACGGCCGAGCAAGATCCAGAATTCCGCCTCAAATTCTACGACGAGCTGCTGCCGGAAATGATGCAAGCCGGTGCGACGATCGTCGTCATCACGCATGACGACCGCTATCTCGACGAGCTGCATCTGCCGGCGCGACGTATCAAGATGGATTACGGCCGTATTGTCGAACAGCGCTCAATGGGTGGATGATAGGGTTCGGCGGAGTAGGGTGAATGGCGAGTTATCCGCAATCGATTGACGACCTCGGGCCCGCGCCTGCCAAGTGGGGCTGGCGGCGCTTTCTGCTGCGGCATCTGCCTGGACTGTCCTTCGTCGTCCTCGTCGCGCTGCTGACAGTCGTGATGCTCTGGCCTTACGTGGTCATCACGGTGCCGAGCGGCTATGTCGGCGTGCTATGGAAGCGCTTCAATGGGCTTGATCTTTACTGCTGGTGCTGGGTCGGCCGTGGCACCGTGCTCGATCCGCGCGAATTGCGCGAAGAGGGCCTCCACATAATCTGGCCATGGGACAAGCTGTACCTTTATAATTTGCGGCTGCAATCCACGACGCAGACTTTCAACGCCATTTCCAAGGACGGCGTGAACGTCAAGGCGCAGATCAGCGTGCGCTATCAGCTGTTGCATAATTCAGTCGCGGTATTGCACAAGTTCATCGGGCCTGATTTCTTGACTTCGGTCGTTAATCCCGAAATCGGCAGCCAAGCGCGACAGGTCATCTCACAATATACCGCGGAAGCGGTCTACACTTCGCGCGACCAAATCCAGAAAGAAATTCGCGACGCCACGCAACGAAGCTTGGCTGCAAACCTCAACAAGCTAGTACAGCCCGAGGCAATGGAGCAACCGGACCCGAGGCATTACAACGATTTTCTTCAGGACGCGATTCAGATTCTCGACACCCTGGTGCTCTCGATTGAACTGCCGCCAGACATCGTCGCCGCAATCAACCGGCAGACCGAGCAATATTACATGATCCAAGAATACAAATTCCGAGTCGAGCGCGAGGCCGAGGAATCCAAACGCAAGCAGATCGAGGCGGACGGTATCGCCGCCTTTCAGAAGACGGTCAGCCAGGGAATTTCGGAGTCCTACTTACGCTGGCGCGGCATTGAAGCCACGCTTATGTTGGCGCAATCGCCCAACGCCAAAGTCGTGGTGATCGGCTCTGGTAAGGATGGCCTGCCAATCATTCTCAATACCGAGCCGAGTGGTCTAGGCGGGGCATCGCAACCCGGCGGCAGTGCTTCGTCGTCCGGAGCATCGACTCCGGCGAGTCCGTCCGGCAATGCGCCGCCGCCGGGGCCCGCACCAGCGAGCAACGCGCCGCCAAACGCGTCGACGGCGCCCAACGCTACTCCAGGCAGCCCCAGCTCGGCGCCGAACAAGCCGCCGCCGGGCACTTCGGGTGCAGCGACCCCGGAAATGCCAGAGGCAACTGCGAGTGCCGCGCCGCCGAACGCCGCTCCGCAATCCGGAAGCGCCGCGGTAACCGCGAGCGCACTGGACATTCCGGGCGTTCGCCCGATCCTTTCGGGAATTTCCGGCGCCTTGCGCGCGGGCGCTGATTTAATAACGCCCGAAACGAGATCGAAACAGTAAGGGGGATGCGGTGGCTGACCGGATGCAATCGGGCCGCAGTCCTCGGAGGTCACGATGGCGCATGTACGCACCAGAACAGCGCGGGACGACGATTGTTGCTGCCGTCATAATTATTATCCTGATCGTGATCGGCGGACACCTTTACGGCCGGTACCTGGCGTCGATCGAGGTCGCCGATCGCGAAGCCCAGCTCGAGCAATTACGCGCCCAAAGCCAGAAGCAGCAAAGAGATATCGACAGCAAGAGTCAGCAGCTCACCACCCTGCAAGATAAGCTCACCAAGACCCAAGCCGCGCTCGACGCCATCATGCCGTCGGCGAACACCTACAATATCAACCCCAATCAAACGGTTATTCTCGGCGATGGTCATTTGACGGTTGGCCTGGTCGGCCCGCCGGCAAACGACAGCGTGCTCCTCAACATTAATGGCAAAACTCAGTCCGTGGCGGCTGGACAGACGCTCAGCATTGCTCCGGACCCGGCGATCAAGTGCCAGGTCAGTGTGCAGTCGTTTGATGTGTTCAGGGCGGTCGTCGTCGCAACCTGCGCGGCGCCTAAAGCGCAATAGCAAAAATTCTGGCGGCGCTCGCGGTAGCTAGCGACAGGTGGCGAACATTGCCGCCAATTCACGCCCGCCGAGATAAATAGTCTTGGACCTTACTCCGCCGTGCTGAGTGATCCAGCGGCGTACGTCATCTGGATAACGCGACCACAAATATTCGGTCGCGGGGGCGTTGGTCTGAGCGCCGGTCCAGCTCAGGTCCCATGCGGCGTGGAAGGCAAACACTGCGCGTGGCGTCACGCAGATGCGATCGTGCGGGAATACACCGAGCAGAAGCGTGCATGCCGATGCGCAGATGCCATCGACCGCGACCCAGCGTCCGGATTTGCGAAGTGCCTGATATTTGTTCAGATAATTCCCGATCCGGCCGCCGCTGTCGTCGAGTATTCGCTCGGCGGTAGGTGGCGGTGCGCTCATTGCCGGCGCCGGCGCGGCGATCATCGTGGTCATGAGCGCCAGGCGCAGCAAGACGACCCGACGAGGCGCTCGCGAAGCCATTTTTAGCCGCGCTCAAAATCCGGGTACCGCAATAACGATACGCTGCCTGGTATGGTGAACAATAGAGGGACACGGCAGGCCGCCACTTGTCCACATTCGGCCGATCGGAGGGAACCGAAGCGCATTCACCCGCGTTGCTGCGCTGCGGGAGGGTTCGCGTGGCGAAATTCCAAGACCACCAAAGGCGCGCAGCCGAATGCCTGCGCTTGGCCCATGAAGCCACGGACAAGACCAATAAAGCCCTCCTGGTCGAAATGGCTCAAACTTGGGCCAAGCTCGCCGAACAGGAGAAGACCGCGGGTGAGGACGATAAATCAGCATAGTCCGGAGCCGTTGCCGCCCGGCATTATTTTGGATTTGCGCGTGAGCGCGCCGTCGCCGGCGGCCGGTACGAAATAAGAAATCGTGGCAAGTGCGGTGGCAAAACCGAATCGCATGGCCACGTCGGGCTGACCAATTGGGACGCGCTCGACCTTGCCGGCATGTGCATCGCGGCACAGCGGTCGATTTCGTCGGCCGGCGATTTTCATTGGGAGACTCAGGGTCCCGCTGGGTGCGGCCGGATAATTGCCGAAACTCCGGGGCTGAATCGCCCAAAAGCGCAATTTTGTGTTCGATATCACAGTCCCTAGCTGTGACCCGGGGCACTTACGGAGGTGGGGCCATGAATGTTTGAGTTGTCTGTTCTTAAACCCGTGGCCCGGACCGGGGAGAATCCGCCCATGCCGGCGCTGCGACGGCTACGCCCGCGACTGCACTCCGGCCATAAGGCGAAAGCCATGCGCGTCGCTGCGATCAGCACCGATCAGCTTGTGCCGTGCCCCAGCTGCGGCGGCTTCATGCGCTTGTCCGACGCGCAGGCGTTTGAATGCAAGCAATGTGGCCGCGCCATTCGGGTCGAAGGCGTGCTCAAAAGCATAGACGGTGGCGACTAGTCCTCGGTGCCGCCGCACTGATCGGCTCGATCGGCTACTCCCAAACCAGCACGTTGGGCAAGGACCGGTCGATCCGCCGCAACAATGTGTAGCCAACGCCGGCGAGTCCTCGAAACAAGCCCAAATTGAATTGCCGCCTTCCGCTATTCCAGCGGTAATCGCCGGCGGCTGCTGCGCTGGCGAGAACGGATGCTAGGCGCCGCGCCGCAACTGTGCCAATCTCCTCTGCGCCCGCCCGGTCTGCCGCCTCGCAAAGAAACTCGATGCCGCCAAGCGTGCCGCAGCACAAAGTGTCGAGTTGACCCGGCCACGCCTGACTGACGCTTTCGACAGCATTGCTGATATCGGTCGCAACCCGGTTGCCGCCAAGCCGGGCCTCGAGAGCCACATTGGCGCCGATCCGGCGCGCCATAGCGAGTCGCGCCAGTCCGATACCTGGCGCGCCGTGGCACCATTGGCATGGCCAAACGGGTTGTCCCGGCACGCGCAAGTCCGGCCAATTGCGCTGCCGCACGTCATAGCTTTGATCTTCAAAGGCTATGCATTCCGCCGCGGCATCGGCGAATTGATCGCTGCCGGTCGTCGCCGCCAAAGAGGCCAGCGCATAGGCAAAACCAGCCGCTCCATGCGATATGCCATTAAGCGGCGAGCCGCCGAATCCCTGGCCGATCCAGCTGCGATAGCGTCCCTCGCCAAGCCGATCCCACGCTAAAAGATGCTCGCCGCAACGGACAGCACGGGCAAGTGCGTCGTCCGATTGCGTCTCGCGATGCAACCGCAACAGCGCGAGGATCGCGCCCGCGGCCCCACCCATCACGTCCAATTGCTTGTCCGCCGCAATCAGCTCGTCAGTGAACAGCTGCGAGGCGCGTTCGGCGTCTCGCAATAGTGCGGTGTCGCCGGTGCATTTGGAGACGACACAGAACCCGTAGACGATGGAGCCCAGGCCAGTGGCGGCGCCGATGCCGAGCGAACGCGCAAAGCGCGCCGCGCTGCGGCTGTTCAAGTTTCTGCGGATATGAGCGAGTCCGGCCAGCGCAAGTTCGGCTGAGGCTGAGTTATTGCTGACGGCGGCATGCGCCGCGAGGAACAACGCAATTCCGGTAGCGCCGTTGTAGAGATCCGGGCCAAGGCAAACGAGCTGAGACACTTCCGAATCGCCGAGCCAGTCGAGGCCGATCCACGCGGCGCTGCGCCCGCGGCGGATCGCGTGCTGCGCCAGTTCGCTCGCGATTTTGTCGGCTTCAGCCTTGAACAGCCCCTGGTCTGGCACTCCCGCAAGATCAACGTCGGCGCTTACACCGCGCTTAGGCTCTTTCAGCGCTCCCGATTGCGGATTGAGATTTTCGCGGATCACCTCGATTTGCCAGCCGATTTCGTTCTGATCGAGCGTTTGCAGCCTGGCCCGTGCGCGCTCGAGCCCGGGCGTCGCTGCAGTCTGAGCGCCAATGCCGCCTACATCCGAGATCGCGGTGCCATCGCTCACGGTGATGAAATACGGAACGTTCAAGCAAACCAGCGCCGCCCGTTCTGCTCGCTGCAACGGCCAGAGCGGATCGGTCTCCTTATCCCAGTCGGCAAGCCGGGCCATGAAATCCGCCTGCGCCGACCAAATGGCGCCATCCGCCATGTTGCGATGATCTTTGAGGCGCCGCAGCAGCATGTAATAGAACCGCGTCGGCCGGACTACTTTTCGAACCGCAAGGCCAGCAAAATCCTTCAACAGCATGTCAGCCTTTGCATCGCGCACCTGGCGCATCAGGAAATCGGCGTAGTCGGCAAAGCCAGCGATGAAGCTTTCGACGTGCTCGCCGAGCTTGGCATAGCGGCCATTCACATGCGGCAAATTCGGCGTCGCGCCGCCTGCTTCTTCTACTTTGACCGGACGCATGGCATCGGTGTTGACGTGCCTCCATTTGATGAGGGTCCGAGCGCCCCAGTCGGCAGTCATCCCGCCCATCGCGAAAACATTATTGTCAACGGAACGTCCATAGGCCGGCATCAGTCCGACCGTCATGACCGAGTTGGCGATAATCTCCATCGCGGCGTCAAAGGCTTGTGCTTCAGGCTCGCCGATCTTGTGTTCCTCGGCCGAAGGTTGAAGGATAGTCTCCAGATCGATCAGCACCGGATCATCGCCGGCGGCGATCATATTTTCCTGATGAATGTCGGTCGCAGCGAAACAGTGCAGCAGGGCCAGCCAAGCGCCGGCGCGACGGAAGAAAGTGTCGCAATCCTGCGCGTCGGCGCAGCCGGCATGTTCGATGAATTCCGTCCAGCCGTAGCCGTTGCGCGATAAAGTGCGCGCAGCCTTGAGCGCAATCGGCGCGCCGGCGTTGTTGAGCCGCTCAACCAATCCACGCCAGGCCACGTCGAGGCGCAAATCCTTCGGCTTGTAGACGACCCGCGCGCCATCGCCGAAATGCGCGATCATAACGGTACGGCCGGCATTGTGTGGATCGGAAATGCCGCTCGTAATCTCGACGAGCTTGGCGGCGCTACTCGCGCCGGTGAGTTCGCGCCGAATAGCCGGCAAGTCGGCCGCCAGCCGGTCGATGAATTCACGCGTGGCGTCGATCCATTGCCGCGTCAGTACTGTGATCAATCGCAGCAGCACCGGCTTTTGTTCGAACAATTGGCGTAAACCGCCGGCTCGCAGCGCGGCAATGAATTCACGGTATCGTGCCGTGGCCGCCGTCTGTGCCGTCGCGGCCTTGTCAAGCTCGCGTGATTTGGCGAAGCGTCCATAAAGCGCAGGCGAGCAAAGCTCGCACAACGCGGCGAGCAACATCTGCCGTAACGACGCTCGCGCGCGCTGATCAAATTGACCGGAAGTAGCCGCTTCGACGCCTGACCAGACCAGCGCTTCGGCTCGTTCGATCAACCCCGCGAACAAGTCTTCGAATGGGTAGACGTCCGTGACCCCGCGCGCGATCGGGTCGGCGAGGGTCTGCTCGACCCAAACGGCGTCTTCCAGCCATTGTGGACGCGGTGCGCAGGCGCGGCGCCGGGCTCCGGCAAGCCGGTTTTCGATTTCAATCTGAGACAGGCCGTCGCGCGCAAGCCTTCGGGCAAAGAGGGAGGGATCGCCGGCGGCGCAGGATCGCCGCCACGCTGCGATGCGTTCGCCGCTCAAATCCTGCTCCGCGGCCGGCTGCGCCGATGCCTCAAACGCGTCGGAAAGGAGTTCGTCGAGCGTCGCGGCACGCTCGCTCAAGCGCTGGTAAAATGCCTCCACCGTATCCTCTATCGGACGATCCTAGCGATGTGTCGCGGCCGCCGATCTAGCCGATCTACAAGCGTGCCGCAGCCGGTTTTAGACGCCATTTCAGGCCGTCATTAACGACCAAAATAGTCCGCCGCCAAGGTGCTTTTGTCTTCATATTTCAGCTATGTATCGCCGCCAGGGACAGACTTTACACTCTCCCCAGCCGATGATTTAATGGATTTATTGGCGGGGGGGTTCTCACCAAATTTCTCGACCTGCCTGGTGATGCCGGCGCCGCTGGCGAACAAGAGGAAGAAGGCCTATGACTGACAAGTACATCCAGAGGGAAGAAGAGATTCTCAGCTTTGAGGTTTCCGACGACGCGTTGGAAGCTGCCGCGGGTTCGGTCAAGGAAGTAGCTGGAGCTTTCACGCTCGCTTTCTGCTCCGGCCTCGACACTTGCCCAAGCGTGAGGGCGTAAGGCTCGCCCACCAACGAGTCTCGGCTTCATCTTTTTCGCCTAGGCTGTCGACTGATCTGATCTTCTTCGACGAGGTGCCGGCTGCGCCGGCGCCTCGTCAGCTATTTTATTACGTTTTATCAGACTCTGCGCCGCCTCGCGCTCGTGCGATTTCCGCTGTGATGGAACTGACGACCGGTGCGCTAAGCTTCTGAAAGCGTTTCTTTTCTCGGCCTTCGAAAAATCTTGCGGTCTCGGCCCGGGGCTGGCGCGCCGCGGACCTGGCTCGACCCACTTGCGGCAACATGGTCGCGAGGATGGGCAACGCCGGCGGACTACATGCCAAGATACGCCACTTGCACCTGCTTGTTATTTGCAAGCTCAGCGCTCGAACCCGCAATGATCACTTTGCCGCTTTCCAAGACATAGGCGCGTTGCACCATCGTGAGCGCCCGGCTGACGTTTTGCTCCACCAGCAAAATCGCGGTGCCCATAGCATGGACTTCCTGAATTTTGGCAAAGGTCGCGTCGGTCACGACTGGCGCAAGGCCGAGGGAGGGCTCATCGAGCATCAGCAATCGCGGTCTGAGCATTAACCCGCGGCCGACCGCGAGCATCTGCTGTTCGCCGCCGCTCATCGTCCCGGCCAGCTGATTGCGCCGTTCGGCCAGCGCCGGAAAAATCGCGAATACCAGATCCAGCGTGCGATCGCGCGCGATTTTGGCGCTTGGAATATAAGAACCGACCTCGAGATTCTCCTTCACCGTGAGTTCAGGGAAGACTTGGCGTCCCTCGGGCACGTGAGCGATGCCCAGGGCGGCGATCTTGTGCGGCGGCAGCGCAGCAAGATCCTGACCGAAAAAGCTGATGGTCCCGGCGGTCAGGCGGATGAGGCCAGAAATGGCCCGGAGCGTCGTGCTCTTGCCGGCGCCATTGGCGCCGAGGATGCCGACGGCCTCGCCTTCGCCGACGGTTATGCTGACATCATTGATCGCCGGGACGGATCCATAACGCGCGCTGACCGCTGATAATGTCAGCATGCATGCCCTCCCGCCGGCTCTTCGTGGCGGTAGCCGGTGCCGAGATAGGCGCGAATGACGTCCTCCTTGGCAACGACCTCCTTGGGGCTGCCCTCGGCGATCTTCTGACCGTGATCGAGCACGACGATGTGCCGCGCCACGGCCATGATCGCACGCATCACATGTTCGACGATGACGATCGTCAGGCCGCGTTTTGAAAGATTCCCGATCAGCGCCACGGCCTGATCGATCTCGGCGTGGTTAAGCCCGGCCATCACTTCATCGAGCAGCAGAATCCGCGGTTCGGTCGCGAGCGCGCGCGCCATTTCCAGCCGCCGCTGATCTATGGTTGTCAGCTCGCGCGCGGGCGTGTGTTCCTTGCTGGAAAGTCCGACGAAATCGATCGCGGCACGGGCGCGCGAGCGTGCGATGTCCATAGCCTTGTTGCGCAGAAAGGCGCCAGTCATCACGTTTGCCAGTACGGTCATTTTTCCAAACGGCCGCGCGACTTGAAAAGTGCGCGCCAGTCCATGAGCGCAGATTTCGTGCGGCCGCAGGCCGACCAGTTCCCGGCCGAACGCCGAGATCGAGCCGGTGTCGGGACGGTAATAGCCCGTGATCAGATTGAAGCTCGTGGTCTTGCCGGCGCCGTTCGGGCCAATCAGCGCGACGGTTTCGCCGGCCTGCACTGAAAAGCTCAGCTCCTGGACGGCACGCAGTCCGCCGAATCGCTTGCTGAGATCGCGGATCACGAGCGCCTCAGCCATCGAGCGGCACTTCTTTTGCGCGCACCCCGCCGGTGTAGGTGAAGCGCTGGTATAATTCGGTGAACAGCCCGATCAATCCATTTGGCCGCCACAGGATGACGGCAATCAAGATCAGGCTGTAAACCGTCAATTGGACGCCGCCATGGCCGCTGCCGAACCAGCTCTGCAGCAACGCGGACGTCCCCTCGAGCAAAACGGTCCCGACGAGCGGCCCCCACAGTGTGCCGATGCCGCCCACGATGGACACCAGCGCAGCCTCGACCGAAACGTTGAAACTGAACGCGGTATTCGGATCGATGAAATAGATGTATTCGACGTAAAACGTGCCGGCGAGTGCGGTCAGAAACGCGCTGATCAGGTAAATGTTGCGTTTGATCTTCGTCGTATCCACGCCGACTGCTTCGGCGGCATCCTCGTCTTCGCCGACAGCTACCAGATAAAAGCCCATCCACGAGCGCTCGATGCAATACGTGATAATGAGCCCGAGTGCCAACAGCGCCAGCGCGAGATAGTAATAAGCGGCTCTGGACTCGAACTGCATCATCAACGGCGCGTCGCCCAGATTCGGCAACGTGGTGCCTTCGGCGCCCCAGGCAAAATCGCGGAACTTGAGAAACAGCAGCATCAGGACCTGCGCGGTCGCGATCGTCGCGATCGCAAAATACGGGCCGCGCAGCCGGAAGCACAGCGCGCCGATCGGCAGGCTAGCCAGCATCGCCACCACGCCGCCGGCAAAGATGCCGATCCAAGGCGAAATGCCGAAGCGGATGAGCAGAATCGTTGAGGTATAGGCGCCCAGGCCGAAATAAGCCGCATGTCCCAGCGATAGCTGCTTGGCGTAGCCGCCCATCAGGTTCCAAGCGACGCCGATGAAGGCGAACAGCAAGACCCTGATGAAGATGTCGAGCGCGAACGGATCTGAGACCACGAGCGGAAGCACAACTGCGGCCAGCGCGAGCACGGCAAGCCAAAACCAGGATCGATTAAGAAACGTCGCCGTCACCGCGCCCAGCCCCCGAACAAGCCGTTTGGCCGCAGTGCCAGCGTCAAGAGAAGCATCACAAAGACGACGATCAAACCGGAATCGGCGCCGACAAATTGCACGCCGAGCGATTCGGCAACGCCCATCATCAAGCTTGCGATCAGCGCGCCGGTGATGTTGCCCAACGTGCCCAAAACCACCGCGACAAAGGCCATCAGCACGAAGACTTGCCCGACCAGCGGATAGGCCGGATAAAACGGCATCAGCAGCGAGCCCGCCGCGCCGGCGAGAGCGAGTGCCACCCCGACCGCAACGCAAAACACGCGATCGGGATTGATACCCATCAGCATCGCCACCTCGCGATTCTGCGCCGCGGCCCGCATTGCCTTACCAAGGTCGGTGCCGTGCAAAAACAGGTAAAGGACGCCACTGAGCAGCATGGCGATCACGAATGCGATGAGCTTGGCAACGGCGAAATAGAGCGGGCCGATGTGGAAGGACAGTTCGCTGTAGGGGGTCTGCACCGTCCGGTAATTGGCGGTGAAAAGCAACAAGGCGACGTTCATCAAGAACAGCGACAGCGCGAAGGTCAGAAAAATTTGCGGCATATCGCCGAGCGCTAGCACGCGACGGATCAGAAAATGCTGCAGCAGCACGCCGCAGGCGAACAGCGCAGGCATCGAGATCAAGAGCGACAGCAACGGGTCGACGCCGAAACTGCTCGCAAGAAAGAAGCTGATATACATGCCGATCATCACGAATTCGCCCTGGGCGAAATTGACGATCTTCACCACGCCAAAAATCAGCGTGACGCCAATGCTTACGAGCGCATAGACGCCGCCAATCAGGAGGCCGTTGATGATCGCCTGTGCCAGTATCGCCAGCATCGGCGCTGGTATTAGGCTTTGATCAGCTGGGCGCGGGCGTCTTCCTTGGGAAAGACGGTCGCCAAGTCGCCGTGCTGCCACTGCACGCCGACTGGATGGGCATAGATGTTCTTGCCGTCGGGGCCGAATTTCACCTTGCCGCCGGGGCACATGGCGGCGTAGCCCTCCGACACATCGAGCGCAGCGAGCGCCTCGCGCACTTTTTGCGGATCGGTCGAAGCCGAGCGCTCGAGTGCGTCAGCGATCATGAAGGTCTGCGCGACGAGACCGCCGGCATATTCGAACAGAAACTCGCCAAACTGCTTCTGATAGGCGGTATTGACCCTCTGCGCATCGTCGTTGATGTCGTGATTCCAGTGCGCCACGCCAAGCAGGCCCTCGGCGGTATTGCCGACATTGCGGTAGAAATCGGGAATGACAAATCCGCCGGAGCCGCCGTTGATGGCGATCTTCAAATCGACCTGCTTGATAGCGCGGATGATCAAAATGAGATCGTTCAGGTAGGACACGGGGAACAACATGTTGGCGCCCGACGCCTTGACCTTGTTGATCAGCGGACTCGCGTCGCTCAAGCCGGCCGAATAAGGCTCGAACAGGACGATTTCCACGCCTTGGGCCGGGGCCTGCTCGCGCAACCCGTTGGAAGTGGCGGTCCCGAATGCGGTGTTTTCGAAAATGACCGCGACCTTTGGCTGATCGCTCACGAGCTTGGACATTTGCAGTTGCGCCAGCGCAAACTGGGAAGCGCGCGAGAATGGCGTGAAGGTAAAATGGCGGTCCTTGTTGAGCTGATCCGAGCTCGATCCGGTCAACAACGGCACCTTGGCGCGCTCGGCGACTTCGCTCGCGATGAGCGTAAGCGCGCTGGCGAAAGCGCCGTGAATCGCAGCCGGCCGATAACCGGAGATCAGACGGTCCGTCTCGGTGCGCGTCACGGTCGGATCGCTCTGCACATCCGAGACGATCAGATTGAGCTTGGCGCCGCCCAAGGATTTGATGCCGCCGGCATCATTGACCATCTGCACAGCCAGTTTCGCGGCATTGACGCAGCCTTGGCCGATTTGCGCAAAGCTGCCGGTAACCGGGTAAAGGCCGCCAATATTGACGGTGTCCGCCGCTGCCGCCTTGCGAATATGAAATGCGCTGACCGCGCCTGCCGCGAGCGCGCCGGAGGATTTGACCAGGAATTCTCTGCGGTGAAGCCGCGTCGCACGGAGCTTGCTTCTGGATTTTTTCATCTGATCCTCCCGAAAGCCGCGCTCTTTGGCCAGGAGCCGCGGCGGTTACTTGTGCGCTGACGTTTTATCAATTCGCGCGGCCAATGAATGGGCCGTTATTGCAGCTTGTCGAGTGGTATAACATTGTATACAATATTGTAAACGAATTTTGCAAAATCCTGGCGGTCGAGCCGGAGCAACGGGGCTATCGATTCCCGATGGCATTACGCACTCCCAGGGGCGGTCTTTCGGCAGTGGAGAAACGGTCCGTGTCAGCATCGCAGCGGGACCGCTCGCCCGCCCAGCGTGCTCGGCGGGAGCGCACCACGGCACATAAGATCGCCACGCGACTTGAGGAGGACATTGTCCTCGGGCGCCGCCACCCTCGCGAACGGCTGGTCGAGCAGGATTTATGCGATCGTTTCAACACCCATCGTGCCGATGTCCGGCTTGCGCTTTTTGAGCTCGAGAAAAAGGGCATCGTGCAGCGTATTCCCAATCGCGGCGCCATTGTGCGCGATCTCACGCCAAGGGAAGTCATGGACATTTACGCGGTTCGCGAGGAACTGGAAGTCATGGCTGCGCGCATTCTGCCGTTTCCCGTCGACGAAAACGAACTTACCAAGCTGGACCGGCTGCAGCGGCAGCACAGCGCCGCAATCGACGAAGAAGATATGCTGACCGTGTTTTATACCAATTTGTATTTTCATCAGACCTTGTTCGGTTTGTGCGACAATCCCTGCCTGATCGAGACGATCAGACAGCTCGAGCAGAAAGTGTACGGAATCCGCTTCTATGCCAATGCTTTTCCGGAGGCGCTCGATCAGGCACGACGAGATCATCTCGAAATGATCGAGGCGCTGCGCGCCGCGCAACGCGATGATCTGATCGCGCTCACGCGAAGCCACCTGAAACCGTCGCCGCAAGCTTACATCCGCGCCTACGAACGCCGCTTCGGTCCATCTAATCAGATGTGATTGTGTCCGGTTCAGCGCAACGGCGAAACGTCGGAGACAAAAATAATTAGCCCAGCAAGGCCTGCGTCTCGTCCCATAAGCGCTGGACGACCTCGCCCGCAGGTTCTGCCCTCGCTAATCGGGCGGATTGTCCAGCCCAGGCCTGCATCCGGCTTACGTCGTTCGCTTTGGCAGCCGCCTCGCGCATTAGCGCAGTCAGGCCGCGCTGCACGGGATACGGCGCCGGCTGTGGCGCCGTAGCGGCCATCGCGGCGCGCACAAAGTCGGTCGCGATGCTGCGGGCCGGACGTCCGGTCAAGGTGCGGGTAATGACCGTATCTTCCGGCATGGTTCTTCCGATTGCATCGGCCCAGGCGCTCGGGGTCTTGGCCTCGGGACAGCGCAGAAAGGCGGTGCCGATCTGGACCGCAGAGGCGCCCAATAACAGCGCCGCAGCAATACCGCGTCCGTCGGCAATTCCTCCAGTCGCGATCACCGGCACTTTCACGGCGTCAGCAACAGCAGGCAAAAGACTCAAGAGTCCGATCATGTGGCCTTCGGCTTGCGTCACGTCAAATCCGCCGCGATGGCCGCCGGCTTCCATGCCTTGCGCGACGACGGCATCGGCGCCGGCGCGTTCCGCCTCTTTTGCTTCGCTCACCGTGGTGACGGTCGCGAACCACTTGATTCCTTCGGTTTTTATCTGCGCGACAAAGCGGTCGGGATAAAGCCCCATGATCGACGAGACAATTGCCGGAGTGGCCTCCAGTATCGCGTCGCACTGGGCCTGAAAATCCGGCATGACGATATTGCCAGCTTCGGCCGGGACCGCCGGTCCCCAATTGGCGAGGAAATCCCGCATCGCCGCTTCCGCGACAGCGTCGCGCCTCGGCGGCGGATCTGGAATCCACAGATTGAACTGAAAGCCGCCATTGCTGCCGGCCCGCACATCGGCCGCCCATTTCCTGATCGCATCCGGCTGCATCATCAGCGCGCCGCAGCCGCCGAGACCGCCGGCATTTGCTATGGCGACCGCCAGCGAAGCCGGGCAGGCGCTGGCCATTGGCGCCATCAAGATCGGCACGCGAAGATTAAACCGGTCGCAAAACGCGGCGGCGCGCTCGAGGACGGGGTGCTCCGGCATACTGCGCAGTTTATAGTGGCCGCTTGCTGCTTTCGAGGCCGCGCCGCCTGCCGGTTCATTCCGGGTTCAATGCACAGGCGAATTCCGCTCGCCTCCGCCGCGAGTTCATACTAGTCTAAGCGGCAGGATTGTGACCCGGGGCAGGGCGCCTCGCATGACGGAGCGCCGCGAGGGAGGGCCGAGTGATCAGGGCAATATCGCTTGTCTGCGCGCTGTGTCTTATGTCGGCCGCAGTTTTTCCGGCTAACGCACAGACGATGAGCTACGCCGACGCGATTTCGCAGCTTGCGATGGCGTGCAGAAACGACATTGCAACATACTGCAAGGGAGTGCCGCTCGGCCCACGCCTGAAAACCTGCTTCGATACCAACGAAGCGCGGATGTCGCCGCAATGCCAGCAGACGCGCGGCGTCGTCTACGCGTCCATCGTGCGACGGGCCGCGGCACAGCGCGATATCGGCGATATTTGCAGCGCGGATATCGCCAGACTCTGCGGCACCACGCGTGCCGGTGAGAGTCTCCTCGCGTGCCTGCTCGTCGCATCGCCCGCGGCAATCAGCCCGCAATGCAATCAGGCCTTCACCGATACCGGCTGGCGTACGGAAAGGGCGCGGCAATGAAACCCCAGCAGATTTCTGCGGTCGCTGCCGCTGTGGTCTTCGCGGCGGCAGTGACCGGCGCCTTGGCTCAGCAGGAGATCAATTCAGGCCAAATGGCAACGAGCTTGGCCGGCGTGAGCAATACCCGGCTCTCCTTGACCGGCGCGCAAATGCGCCAAGCCGTGCTCGACAACATCCGCAATTACCCGGGCATACTGCCACCGCACGCGCTTTCTTTTCCGCAGCTGGAAAATCTCGCGCAATTTGTCGTCGAAGTGGACTTTGACTTCAATTCGGCCGTGATCCGGCCGTCGTCATACCGAACCATCGGCGCCATCGCCGATGCGCTGCACAATCCCATTTTGCTCGGCTACGGCTTTCTCGTCATCGGCCACACCGATTCGGTCGGCGGCCGCCAATACAATGTGGGTTTAAGTCAGCGGCGCGCCGAGGCGATCCGTGACGCTTTGGTCGACCCGTTCAATGTCAATCCGGCCGTGCTCGAAGCGGTCGGCATGGGTGAGGAGCAGTTGCGCGATCCGGCGCATCCGACCTCTGGGGTCAACCGCCGCGTTCAGCTTATCAATGTCGGCGGCAAATTCTGTTTCAATGCCTCCGGCGAGCGATACGTGTGCCAATAACCGGCAGGTGGAGCGGATTTGACATTCGCTCGCCCTTTGCCGCTCAAATCCAAAAACTCCACTAGCTACCTATACTTGCTAGCGGTCATTTGATTCAAAACATTTGCACATTCACGTGTTTCGAGCGCACGGCTGCATCCAGGTCGCAAGCAAGCGAAGCAGGCTCCGATAATCCAATAACGATGTGAATTGGGCGCCATTCACCGCAATGGCGTCATTTTTCATTAAGCCGATTCAGGCTGCGCACGATTCGTTCGGGCATCCCGAAGCCCCAGCCGTAGGTAGGGCAAAATCATGGCTTGGCGGCGTTGGCGAATATCACAATGGCAACGTACTCACGCCCCAATGCGCGTGAGGATTGTTCGCCAGATTCGCGGTTCGATGTTGGGGCGTGACGACAGCGAGTCGGGGGGGATCAATGCGAAGATCAAAGATCCTGTCGGGTATTGTTGCCC